>Ga0136617_10006407_pt1 | contig 10509 bp, 7 predicted proteins | sample AntDrymUQ3222106_2_FD_129672 | JGI IMG/M metagenome (GOLD analysis project Ga0136617, IMG submission 129672) | Polar desert sand microbial communities from Dry Valleys, Antarctica - metaG UQ322 (21.06) | ecosystem: Environmental > Terrestrial > Soil > Desert | place: Antarctica: Dry Valley...
AGCGCTACTCGCCCGGTGAGCGCTACGGCAAGGACTACCAGATCAACTACCTGCGCTGCATCGGCTGCGGTATGTGCGTCGAGGCCTGCCCGACGCGCGCCCTCACGATGATCAACTTCTACGAGCTGGCCGACGACGACCGGCAGAACCTGATCTACACCAAGGAGCAGCTGCTCGCGCCGCTGTTGCCCGGTATGGAGGCGCCGCCCCACCCGCCGCGGCTGGGCGACACCGAGCAGGACTACTACGTCGCCGGCCCCGAGCTCGAGCGCTCCCCGAGGACGCCCAGCCCGGTCGGCAAGGAGGTCAAGTGACCCCCTCACCCCCCTGCCACATGGCACTCATGTGCCTTAACTTGCCCCCAGCGCATGTTCTGCCACACGAGTTGCGGGTCGCCGAGCCGGCGGAGGAGGTCACGTGACGCTGGCCCAAGCCGTACTGGCGCAGGCGGCCGAGGTGAGCCTCGGCGAGACGGTGACGTTCTGGATCCTCGGACCGCTGGCGCTGGCCGGCGCGCTCGGCATGATCTTCGCCCGCAACGCGGTGCACTCGGCGCTGTGGCTCGCGCTGACGATGCTCAACCTCGGGGCGCTCTACGTCGTGCAGCAGGCGCCGTTCCTCGGCTTCGTGCAGATCATCGTCTACACCGGCGCGGTGATGATGCTGTTCCTGTTCGTCCTGATGCTCATCGGCCGGGACAGCCCGGACGCGGTGGCGGAGGTGCTGCGCGGCCAGCGGCTGGCTGCCGCAGTGCTGGGCGTCGGGTTGGCCGGCCTGCTGTCGGCGGCCCTGGCCAGGGCCTTGAGCTCGGTGCAGTCCGTCGGCCTCGGCGCCAACGACCTGGGCAGCGCCGGCAACGTGGGTGGTATCGGGCGCCTGCTGTTCACCGACTTCCTGTTCCCGTTCGAGCTCACGTCGGCGCTGCTGATCACGGCCGCCGTCGGGGCGATGGTGCTGGGGCACGCCAGGCCGCGGTCGCTGGCCAAGCGCGGCCAGCGGGCCACCGTGCAGGCCCGGCTGCGCGGCGAGCACGACCGGATCTCACCGCTGCCCGGCCCCGGCGTGTTCGCCACCGCGAGCTCGGTGGCCACCCCCGCCGTGCTGCCGGACGGCTCGGTGGCGTCGGACTCCCTCGCCGAGATCATCGCGTCGGTGCCCGCCGAACCGCGGGAGCCTCGTGAGCTGCCGCCGTCCGGCCAGGAGACGAAGTCGTGAGCCCGACCTACTACCTGCTGCTGTCCGCGCTGCTGTTCAGCATCGGCGCGGTCGGGGTGCTGGTGCGGCGCAACGCGATCGTGGTGTTCATGTGCATCGAGCTGATGCTCAACGCCGTCAACCTCACGCTGGTGACCTTCAGCCGGATCGACGGCAGGCTCGACGGCCAGATCATCGCGTTCTTCGTGATGGTGGTCGCCGCCGCCGAGGTCGTCGTCGGGCTGGCGATCATCATGTCCATCTTCCGGTCCCGCCGCTCCGCCTCGATCGACGACGCCAACCTGCTGAAGTACTAGAGCTCCAGAGGAGACCCGTGCGCGCCCAGCTCCCCACCGGTGCCGCCCTGACCCCGGCACCGAGCCGGTCCCGGTCCTGGCGGGGTGAGAGCCGTGCCTGAGGTGGCCGCCGCGAGCGGGGTCGGCTCGCTCGCGTGGTTGCTCGTCGCGCTGCCCGCCCTCGGCGGGCTGGTGCTGCTGGTGGGCGGCCGGCGTACCGACCGCTGGGGCCACCTGCTCGGCTGCGCCACCATCATCGGGGCCTTCGTCGTCGGCGTGATGCTGTTCGCGCAGGCCTTCGGGCTGCCCGCCGACGCGCGCGTGTCAGAGCTCTCGGTCTACAACTGGATCCCGGTGCAGGCGCTGCAGGTCGACTTCGGCCTGCGCCTCGACCCGCTCTCGCTGACGTTCGTGCTGCTCATCACCGGCGTCGGCGGGCTGATCCACATCTACTCGATCGGCTACATGCGCGACGACCCCGGGCGTCGCCGCTTCTTCGGGCAGCTCAACCTGTTCGTCGCGGCGATGCTCACGCTCGTCCTCGCCGACAACTTCGTGGTGCTCTACCTCGGCTGGGAGGGTGTCGGCCTCGCGTCCTACCTGCTGATCGGCTGGTACTCCGGCCGACCGTCGGCGGCCACCGCGGCCAAGAAGGCCTTCCTGATGAACCGCGTCGGCGACGTCGGCCTCGCACTGGCGATCTTCCTGATCTGGAGCGAGCTGGGCACAGTCCAGTTCACCGAGGTGTTCGCCAGGATCGGCCAGGTCAGCGCCCCCGTGCTGGTGGCGATCACCGTGCTGCTGCTGCTCGGCGCGTGCGGCAAGTCGGGCCAGTTCCCGCTGCAGTCCTGGTTGCCCGACGCCATGGAGGGCCCGACCCCGGTGTCGGCGCTGATCCACGCCGCAACCATGGTCACCGCGGGCGTGTACCTCATCGCCCGCTGCGCGCCGATCTACAACCTGACCGAGACCGGCCGGCTGGTGGTGGCCGGCATCGGCGCGATCACCCTGCTGATCGGCGCGATCGTCGGCTGCGCGTACGACGACATCAAGAAGGTGCTCGCCTACTCCACGGTGAGCCAGATCGGCTACATGTTTCTCGCTGTCGGCCTGGGACCGTTCGGGTACGCGCTGGGGATCTTCCATCTGCTGACCCACGGCTTCTTCAAGGCGACGCTGTTCCTCGGCGCAGGCTCGGTGATGCACGCGATGCACGACGAGGTCGACATGCGCCGCTTCGGTGGGCTGCGCAAGGCCATGCCGATCACGTTCGTCACGTTCACCGCCGGTTACCTGGCGATCATCGGGTTCCCGTTCCTCTCCGGTTACTTCTCCAAGGACGCGATCATCGTCGCGGCGTTCGAGCAGTCCGGCTGGCAGGGTGTGACGTTCGGCGGGATCGCGCTGCTCGGCGTCGGGCTCACCGCGTTCTACATGACCCGTCTGATGATCATGACGTTCTTCGGGGAGCCACGCTGGCAGCAGCTGCGCACCCCGGACGGCAAGCAGTACCACCCGCACGAGTCGCCGGCCGTCATGACCATCCCGATGATCGTGCTCGCGCTCGGCTCGGTAGGCGCCGGCTACCTGCTGGTGACCAATGACGCCCTGTTCGGCTGGCTGGAGCCGTCGGTGGGTGAGCTGGAGGTGAGCGCGGCGGGTCTGGTCGCGCACTCCACGGTGTCCATTCTGACCGTCCTGGTCGCCGCGCTCGGCGTGCTGCTGGCCTACCTGCTGGTGGCGCGCCGACCGGTGCCGGTGGAGCGTCCCCAGCAGGTGTCGTTCCCGGTGCGCGCCGCCCGCGCCGACCTGTTCGCCAACTCGATCAACGAGGCGTTGGTGGCCCGGCCGGGCACCTGGCTGGCCAGGGCGCTGGTCTATCTCGACAACAAGGGCGTGGACGGGCTGGTCAACGGCATCGCCGCCCTGCTCGGCGGTGCCTCAGGTCGGCTGCGCCGGGTGCAGACCGGCTTCGTCCGGTCCTATGCGCTCACCATGCTGGGCGGCTCGATCCTCGTGGTCGCCGCCCTGCTGGCGGTGAGGTTCATATGACCGCCCACTCCGTCGCCCACCGGCCCCCGAACCGCCATTTGACTCCAAACTGCGGGGGTGGCCGGCCCCCGAACCGCCATTTGACTCCAAACTGCGGGGGTGGGTGGTCGGCGGCGGCCGCGGCCGCGCCGACTGGTCCTGACCGAATTTCCGCGGAGGCGGGCACGTGAACCTGTTGCTGCTCTCCCTGCTGGTGCTGCCGTTCGTCGGCGCGCTCGTGGTGGCTCCGCTGCGCAACAGCGCGGTCGCGGCCCGGCGCGTCGCGCTGCTGTTCGCGCTGGCCGAGCTGGCGCTGGTCGTGGTTACCTGGTTCTCCTACTCGGTGGCCACGGCTGCCACCCAACGCTTCCAGCTCGAGTTTGACGTCACGTGGATCCCGTCGTTCGGTACCCGGTTCAGTCTCGGGGTGGACGGCATCGCGCTGGTGCTGATCGCCCTGACCGCGGTGATCGTGCCGGTCGTCATGGGCTTCTCCTGGGAGGAGAAGCTGCCCGAGGGGCGCAGCGTCGCCGGGTTCTTCGCGCTGCTGCTGGGCACCCAGTCGCTGCTGGTCGGGGTGTTCGCCGCCACCGACGTCTTCCTGTTCTACGTGTTCTTCGAGGCCATGCTGGTGCCGATGTACTTCATGATCGGCCGGTTCGGCGGTCCGAAGCGGCAGTACGCAGCGGTGAAGTTCTTCCTGTACTCGCTGCTCGGCGGCCTGATTATGCTGGCGGGCGTTATCGGCCTCTACGTCGCATCGGCCGACCGGCTGCCCGCGGGTACCTTCCGCTGGGCCGACCTGCAGGCGATCGCCGGCCAGATCCCCGAGTCCACCCAGATCCTGTTGTTCCTGGGCTTCTTCCTGGCGTTCGCCATCAAGGCGCCGCTGGTGCCGTTCCACACGTGGCTCCCCGACGCCGCCGCGGAGGCCCCGGTAGGCGCGGGCGTGCTGCTGGTCGGCGTGCTGGACAAGGTCGGCATCTTCGGCTTCTTGCGGTACTGCCTGCCGCTGTTTCCGGCCGCCAGCAAGACGCTCGCGCCGCTCGTGCTCACCCTCGCCGTCATCGGCATCCTCTACGGCGCGCTGCTCGCGGTCATGCAGACCGACATGAAGCGGTTCGTGGCGTACACCTCGATCGCGCACTTCGGGTTCATCGCGCTGGGCGTGTTCGCCTTCTCCACCCAAGCGCAGTCCGGCGCGGCGCTCTACATGGTCAACCACGGGATCACGACCGGGATGTTGTTCCTCGTCGTGGGCATGCTGATCGCCCGCGGCAACTCGCGGCTGGTCACCGACTACGGCGGAGTGGCCAAGATCGCGCCCGTGCTCGCCGGGACGTTCCTGCTGGCGGGTCTCGCCTCGCTCGCGCTACCCGGCACCAACTCGTTCGTCAGCGAGTTCCTCGTGTTGATCGGCTCGTTCCCGCGCGAGCCGGTGTTCACCACGCTGGCCACGATCGGGATCATCTTCGCCGCGCTGTACGTGCTGTGGATCTACCAGCGCACGATGACCGGGCCGCTGCGTGGTGACGGGGTGCTCGGTGGAGTCGCCGGCGTCGGTGGTGGCGCCGGACCGGGCACGGCGACCGCGCCGAGCATCGTCGCCGAGCGGGTGCGCACCCGGTTCAAGGATCTGTCGGGCCGCGAGATCGCCGTGCTCACCCCGCTGATCGTGCTGATCCTGGTGCTCGGGTTCTACCCGGCGCCGGTGCTCGACGTGATCGACCCGTCGGTGGTGTCCACCATGAACGAGGTCGGCCTGACCGACCCGGTCGGAGGTATCAGGTGAGAGTCCTGCCGGTGTTGGCTCAGGCCGAGCCGCCGTTGGTGTTCCCGACGGTCGACTACGGCGCGATCGGGCCGATGCTGATCGTGCTGGGCGCGGCGTGCATCTCCGTGCTGGTCGAGGCGCTGGCGCCGCGGCATCAGCGCTGGTCGATCCAGGTGGCGTTGACGCTGGCGACGCTGGCCGGTGCCGGCATCGCGCTGGTCGGCTACGCGGGCGGCTCGCCGGAGCCCACCACGACGCTGGCCGGCACGCTGGCCGTCGACCAGCCCACGCTGTTCCTGTGGGGCACGCTGCTCGCCCTCGGGCTGGGCAGCATCCTGCTGATCGCGGACCGCTCGGTGGAACCGGGCGGCCAGTTCGTCTCCACCGGCCCGGAAGCCAGCGGCTCTCGCGCCGCCGAGGGGTCCGGCGCGGGTGCGGTCGGCACCACGACCGTCACCCAGATGCAGACCGAGGTCTTCCCGCTGACGCTCTTCGCGCTCGGCGGCATGATGGCCTTCTGCGCCGCAAACGACCTGCTGACGATGTTCGTCGCGCTCGAAGTGCTCAGCCTGCCGCTATACCTGATGTGCGGCCTGGCCCGCCGACGCAGGCTGCTGTCGCAGGAAGCGGCGGTGAAGTACTTCCTGCTCGGGGCGTTCGCCTCGGCGTTCTTCCTCTACGGCCTTGCGCTGCTCTTCGGCTACGCCGGCTCGGTGAAGCTCTCCGCGATCTCGGTCGCGGCCGCCGGCACCGACCGCTCCGACACCTTGCTTCTCGGCGGGCTGGCGCTGCTGGTCGTGGGGTTGCTGTTCAAGGCATCCGTCGGTCCGTTCCACGCGTGGACGCCCGACGTCTACCAGGGTGCGCCGACGCCCGTGACGGCGTTCATGGCGGCGTGCACCAAGGTCGCTGCGTTCGGCGCGATCCTGCGGGTGCTCACGGTCGGGTTCGGCACCATCCGCTGGGAGTGGCGCGGGGTGCTGTGGGCGGTGGCGGTGGCCTCGATGGTCATCGGGGCAGTGATCGGGCTGACCCAGACCGACGTCAAGCGGATGATCGCGTACTCGTCGATCGCGCACGCCGGCTTCATCCTGCTCGGCGCGATCGCGATCACGCCGCAGGGGCTGTCCGGCACGCTGTTCTACCTGCTCGCGTACGGTTTCACCACGCTGGCGATCTTCGGGGTGGTGAGCCTGGTGCGCACCGCCGACGGCGAGGCCACCCACCTGTCGCAATGGGCCGGGCTGGCGAAGCGCTCACCGCTGGTCGCGGGCGTGATGGCGTTCCTGCTGCTCGCGCTCGCCGGGCTGCCGCTGACCAGTGGCTTCACGGCGAAGTTCGCGGTGTTCTCCGCGGCGCTGTCCGACGGGATGGCCCCGCTGGTCGTCGTCGCGCTGGTGGCCAGCGCGGTCGCGGCGTTCTTCTACCTGCGCGTCATTGTGTTGATGTACTTCAGCGAGCCTGCGCCGGACGGCCCGACCGTCGTCCTGCCCGGCGCGTTCACCACCGCGGCGATCACGATCGGCGTGCTCGTGACACTGCTTTTGGGGATCCTGCCGGCGGTGGCCTTGGATTGGGCCACCGGGGGCACGTTCGTAAGCTGATCCGGTGAGCGAAACGTCCTACCAGCTCGGCATCGAGCTGGCCGACCCGAAGCTGGCGGCCACCATCGAGGCCGGGCTGGGTCGGGTGGAGGAGCTGATGCACCGCGAGGTGCACAGCGACGACCGCTTCGTCAGCGAGACCTCGCTGCACCTCATCGACGCCGGCGGCAAGCGGTTCCGCCCGCTGTTCACGCTGCTGGCCGGCCAGTTCGGCCCCGACCCCGACGCCCCCGAGGTCGTCACGGCCGCCGTGGTCGTCGAGCTCATCCACCTCGCGACGCTGTACCACGACGACGTGATGGACTCCGCCACGATGCGCCGCGGGGCGGAGAGCGCCAACGCGCGCTGGGACAACACGGTCGCGATCCTCACCGGCGACTACCTGTTCGCGCACGCGTCGCGGCTGGTGGCCGACCTCGGCCCGGACGCGGTCAGGATCATCGCCAACACGTTCGCCGAGCTGGTCACCGGTCAGATGCGGGAGACCAGGGCGTTGCGCCCGGACGAGGACCCGGTGGAGCACTACCTCACTGTCGTCGCGGAGAAGACCGGTTCGCTGATCGCCACCGCCGGTCGCTACGGGGCGATGTTCTCCGGCTGCAGCCCCGAGCAGGTGGCGGCGTTGCGCAGCTTCGGCGAGACGATCGGGATGGCGTTTCAGGTCTCCGACGATGTGATCGACATCGACTCGCCGGAGGAGCGGTCGGGCAAGGTACCGGGCACCGACCTACGGGAAGGCGTCCGCACGCTGCCGATGCTGTACGCGCTGGCCGAGGACGGCCCGTCGACCGGGCGGCTGGGTGAGCTGCTGGCCGGCCCGCTGACCGACAACGCGCTGGTGGCGGAGGCGCTTGGCCTGCTGCGTGCGGGCGGCGGGTTGGCGCGGGCGCGGCAGGCGTTGCAGGGCTACAGCGAGCACGCCCGGTCACAGCTGGCGGAGCTTCCGGGCGGTCCGGCGCGCGACGCGCTCGCGAGCCTCACCCACTACGTCGTCGAGCGCACGGGCTGACCGGGCTCCACTGGCGTCACCGACCCGTCCGGTGCGCGATGGCGGGTGTGCTGGAGAAGGTCGGCAGTGAAGATCGCCAGCGCGAGCGAGACCAGCCCGAAGCCGATCCAGCGGGCGGGCGGCATCGGTTCGTGCAACACGAGGACGCCCCACAAGAACTGCAGCGTCGGCGTCAGGTACAGCAGCAGGCCGATCGTGGACAGCGGGATGCGCCGCGCCGCAGCACCGAAGAGCAGCAGCGGCACGGCCGTGACGGGTCCTGCGGCCAGCAGGAGCAGGACGTGCCCGGCTCCGTAGTCGCCGAGCGTTCCGTTGCCGGCTGCTTCCAGCCACACCAGGTAGGCGATCGCCAGCGGGCCGAGGACGAGCGCCTCGGCCGTGAAGCTGGCGCTTGCGCTGAGGGAGATCTGCTTTCTGAGCAGCCCGTAGGTCCCGAACGAGCCGGCGAGGATCAGCCCGATCCACGGCAGCCGGCCGTTCTCGACCGTCAGTACGACGATGGCGGTGGTCGCGACGGCGAGGGCTACCCACTGCGCGCGGCGCAGCTGCTCGTGCAGGACGGTGACGGCCAGTACCACGCTGATCAGCGGCGTGATGTAGTACGCGAGGGCGACCTCGACGACGTGGCGCAGCGAGACGGCGTAGATGAACGCGCCCCAGTTCAGCGCGATCAGTACCGCGGCGGCGACGATCATCAGCCAGCCTCGGCGGGTGAGGGTGCGCAGCTCGGACCAGTTGCCGAGCAGCGCGACGACGACGGCCATCAGCAAGAGCGTCCAGGCTGATCCGGTGGGCGAGCACCCCCACCGGCGCCGCCGGGTCGAGCAGTGGCCAGAACGCCGGGAACAGTCCCCAGATGACGTAGCTCGCGACGCCGAGCCCGACACCGCGGGCGTCCAGCTTCGCTGCCACCAGCCAATGAACACCGTAGGCGGTACCGCCTAGCGGTGATGCCGCTCACCGCAGCCAGGTGGCCCGAATTGGTGAGCTGTTCAGGTTGCTGCTTTCGGGTGAGTGGCCACCGTGGTATCCACTTGCAACTGCAACAACCGCCAGGAACCGCCGAAGCAGGCCACCCTGCAGGGGAGGCTCACGATGAGGGACATACCGGTGTGGTTGCTGGTCCTCGTCGGGCTGGACGGCATCCTCGTTTTATCGCTGCTGGTCTACGTGTTGGTACCCCGCAGGTCGGGCGCCGACGAGCCCGCCAAGCCGGACGGCACTCAAGCGATGGCCAAGCCCGCCCCTCCCGCGAAGCCGACGCCCCCCGCTGGCGCACCGCCCCGACCGATTGAGCAGGCGGCTGCTGACCCAGCTCCGCCGGCGCATGGCTTGCCCGCTGACGCGCCGCAGTCTCAGGCTGAGGCCGACGACGCCCCGGGCAGGCATGCAGTCGCGGGACCCGCGTCGATCGTTGAGTCGCCTGTGCCCGCCGTCGTGGAGGAGAGCCGCGGTCGGCATGCGTTGCGGGAGGAACCGGAGCAGCCGGCGACACCGGTGGCATCGCCGCCGATGGCCACGCCTGCCGAGGTGGCGGTCCAGGACCAGGCCGCGGCGGCCTCCAACGGAGCCGCAGCGCCGGGCGAACCCGCCGTGCCCGCGACGGCGCAACCTGAGGCGGCGGCGGCCTCGGCTGCGCCGCCCACATCCCCGCACGAGCACCCGGCCACGCCAGAGCCGATGGCGGTCTGGGCAGCCCCGCGAGTGGCTTCCATGGAGCCGAGCGGGTTGAGCGAGCCGATCGAGGCTCCGCGAAACGGCGTCGGCGCCACTCCGGGGGCCGCGGCGGCGGCGGTACCGCACGACGCCACGGCGCGGCCGGCGCCTGCGCACAACGGGGCACCGGCCGAGCAGTGGGCGCCTTCAGCCGTGCCGGGCAAGCTGGCACCGCCGAGCCCGGAGACCCTGGCGATGTGGGCCGCGCCGGCCGTGGCGGAGCCGCCCGAACCGCCGCCCGCCGAGCCGCCGGCAGCGTCGAATGTGCTGTTCGACCCGGCGCTGCCACCCGAGCCGTCGCAGACCGGATTCGCACCGGCCGACGCCGCCCCGCCTGCTCCAGCACCGCCAGTGGCTGCAGCGGTGAGCGTGGCGCCTCAGGCTGCCGCCCTGCCTGCCCTGGCCACGCCGGCCGTGGCCCCTGCCGCTGTGCCGCCGTCCGCTGTGGGCCCGCCCGCTGCGCCACCAGATGCTGCGACGCCGTCAGCGGCTGCAGCAGCCAGCGCGGCAACACCGTCCAACCAGGTACCGCCCGCACCACAAGCCGCATCACCGCAGCTGCCGCCACCGGTCGCGGTGCCGCCCATCACTTCGGAACCGCCAGCCGCACCGCCAGCCGCACCGCCGGCCACCGCGCCGCAGCCCGCAGCGGAGGTGCCCCCCGCCGACCCCCCGCCGCCCCCTGATCCGCCGCCATCCCAGCTGGCCACGCCTGATCCTGTCGCGTCTCAGGCGGCTCCACCGCCTCCGCTTCCACCACCTCAACCGGCCGCGCCGAGCCCGCCGCCAGCGCCCGTGACCCCGCCCGGGCAAGAAGCCGAGGCGCCGACCCCACCGACCGGGCTGGCCACCGACCCGGCCATGTCGGCGCAGGGCTGGAACCAG
>Ga0136617_10006409_pt1 | contig 10507 bp, 7 predicted proteins | sample AntDrymUQ3222106_2_FD_129672 | JGI IMG/M metagenome (GOLD analysis project Ga0136617, IMG submission 129672) | Polar desert sand microbial communities from Dry Valleys, Antarctica - metaG UQ322 (21.06) | ecosystem: Environmental > Terrestrial > Soil > Desert | place: Antarctica: Dry Valley...
GAGCCGGACGTTCTCGGCGCGTGCTTCGTCGAGCTCGGCCTGGAGCCGTGGGACGTGGATCGCTTGTCGGTGCAGCTGCTCGATCCGCTCGTGACTGCTGCAGAGGGCGGCTGACGCACCGACCCGATGCGTTGCCGCGTCCACCCAGTCGTCGAGTGCGGGGTCATCGGCCGGGTTCAGCGGGCGATAGCCCAAGGCGTCGTAGTCGGCGCGGAAGTACGTGTTGACGATCTCCGCGGTCTCCGCGTCGTACAGGCCGCGGTGGTAGCGCAGCAGGCCGGCGTTCTCCTGGTCGCCGTGGATGGCGTCCCATGCCGGGCCGACGTGCTGTCGCAGGATCTGCAGCGTCTGCTCGAGCGACTCGAGCCGACCGACATGGTTGAGCGCTGGCGCGGCGTCGAGCACGTACGTCTGCGGTGCCCAGTGTCCGTCGTACGGCGGATCACGATCAGCAAGGCTGCGGACGAAGTGCCGAAAGTCTGTGACCACGTCTTCAGGGGTTCGAGGGATGCGCGGAAACCAGGATGCGGCTCCGAAGCGGCGGCGGAAACCCGGCTCACGCAGCAGCAGTTTCGACTGCCACGCGGACCACAGTCGGGTGGCGGGATCGCGCACCGTGCTGAAGCGTAGCCACGTGGGGTCACCGGCGATGGCGGCGCGATCGTCGTCGGGGAGGTTCGACCACAGGTTCCGCTCCGGCCAGGCCGACATCGTGTGGATGGTCATCGCGGGCGCGACTGCGGCCAGCGGCGACCGTGCGAACCGAGCGGCCGGGGCACCCGCCAACCGCGACACCATCCAGAGCAGCGATGTGCAGCCGGCCTTGAGCGTCGGGACGAACACGATCTTGCGCCGGGGCAGCACGATGGTGCGCAGCCGGACGTGCTCGACCCCGGGTGTCGCCCCACCTGTGCCTTCGTGAGCGGCGGCGTCTTCGTCGGTGCTACCGGCTGGCGGCGTCACGCGGTCAGTGTAGGAGTTACGAGCAGGACCGGCCGGCTGGGATGGCCGGGCTGGTTGCGACCAAGCCGCGCCGGTCAGGCGAAGGGATCGAGGTCTCGCTTGGCGGCAGTGCGCTCGATCTCTGTCCGCAGCTCAGGTGATGATGCCGCGTACATCTGTTGCACCAGCGCTCGTCCCTCTTCGGCTCGACCGGTCGCCTTCAGCAGCGCGGCAGCATCGAAGGTCGCGAGATGTCCGTAGGTCGGCCCAAGGTCGTCAGCCCATGTCCTCAACGCCTCGACGACGCCGGCTCGCCCGGTCAAGGGCTCGTCCGGGCGGTACAGGGTGAACCGATCGAACCGTCTCATCGGCTGCCAACCGGAGATCTCGCCGTCCCAGTTCGCCCGCGCCCCGTCGCAGACGACGGACACGGCGCACTCGCTGTCCAGCAACAGGAGGTAGACCGGACCGCGCTCAGGAACCTGCTTCGGTGCGTGCATCAGCTTGGCCACCTCGACGACGTACGGCTTGTCCTGCAGGTAGCGCGGCGAGCTCGAGAACGGCTGGCGCCACTGACCGGGGGTGTTGAACGAGTCGTACAGCACGATCGCTCCGCGCGGGACGTCATTGCGAAGCACCCGAGCGGCTTCGGCGTAGTCGGGCGCCTCGTTCTCGCTGAGCACACGTACCGCATTGGGGAACTGCGCGATCACCACGGCCGCCAGGAAGAGTGCGCCTGCGGCTCGAGCCTGTCGCGACCACGTGCGTGCCTCGACGACGGCCGCTGCGACGGCGGCCGTGACCAGCACGAACGGTGGCACGAAGAACATCGCCATCCGAGCCCGGTAAGGGCGGACGTCGAAATCGAACGGGTTGAGGAAGTGGTAGGCCAGCACGAAGACCGCGGGTCCGGCCAGCAGCGGCCAGAAGAACCACCACCCCATCAGCCGGCGCCTGGCGGCTGGCATGGCGATCGCAGCCACCAGCAGCGCGACCGTCACCGGCCACCACGGGAGGTACTCCGCCAGCAGCGGCAACAGACCGCTGAGGATCTCGGCGACGCCAGACGTGAAGCGTGACGCCACCCCCGAGGGGCTCGGATCCCAGACTCCCGCGGTCTCGGCCGCCAAGGAGCGGTAGAAGGGGTATCCGACACCGATGAGCGTGCCGGACGAGACCACGGTGAGAGCCAGCGCACCAGGGGTTCGTCGGCGGTAGGCCTGCCAGCCGAGCACCACGGCCGCGGCGCCCAGGAACGCGACTGGCTCCGGCACGCGTGCCGCCGGCATCAGGACACCGGTGGACGTCACGAGGACGAGCCAGCGCCAGTCCCGCGCCTCGAGGTAGCGGTGTGCCGCGTAGACGAACACGACCATCAGCATCAGCGGCAGCGCGTAAGGCCGGCCATACGCGGAGTAGCGCAGCCACAGCGGCGCCGTCGCCATCGCCCAAGCCGCCACCGGGCCCGCCACACCCAGGTCGAGCCGCCGCAGCAGCAGCGTCATCGCTACGAGGGCGAGGATGCCGGACACCAGTGGCACGATCCGCTGTTGCAGCTGCCCGACCCCGACCAGCTCCTGCACCGCAGCTCCGAGCAGGGGATCGAGCGGCGGTTGCCGCGTGCCGTTGACGATGGCGTCGATGTCGCCGGAGCCGTAGGGCTTCAGCTGTTGCAGCTCGTTTTGGTTGTACGGCTGGTTGAACACGGCAATGACGGCGAGCACCGATCCCGTGAGCACGGCCGCGACGTAGCACCAAGGGTCGACCCAACGCCAGGACCCGTCCGCGGTCGGTGGTTCGGGCTCGGTGCTGTCGCGCGTCGCCACGGTGGTCATCGGTTGTGCGCTCCCCGGCAGATCGTCTCGGGCGCGGCGATCATACCGGCCGTGTTCGCCTACACAGTGGTGCCCGCTCAGCCAAGACCTCGCTCCTTCGCGTCGGCGCGGATCTGCTCCGCGAGCGCCGGTCCCGCGTCGTCGTACAGCTGGTCGACGACGGCTGCCGCCTGGTCGCGGACGCCGAGGGTGCGCAGCAACGAGGCGGCCGCGAACACCTGGACGTACCCCGTCTCGACGCCAAGCGCGTCGGCGAGCGCGAGCATGGCGTCGGCGGCAGCGCGTGGCCCCTCCCGTGGCGATGTGGGGGCGTAGACCGTGAAGCGGTCGTCGCTGCCGACGACCTTCCAGCCCTCGATCGGCCGTTCCCACGCCGAAACCGAGGCTCCCGAAGCGTCCACGATGTTTGTCGCGTCGACCATCAGGTAGAGCGGACGCCCATCGGGCAGCCGCCGGGGAGAGCGGGCCAGCTGCAGCGTCGCAACGATGACGTCAGGACGTCGGAGGTACCGCGACGGTGCCAAAAATCCCTGGTGCCCCTCGCCGAACGTGCCTGGTCGGTCGTAGAGCACGAGCGCGTCGGCGGGGAGGTCGTCGACCAGGCGGGCGGCGGCTGCGTAGTCAGGGACGTCAGGCGTGGTCGCCGCGGTCACGGCGGCCGGCAGGTTCCCGGCCACGAGCGTAACCAGTGCGACAGCGACCGCAGCGGGCGCCCAGACGGGCACCGATCGTTCCGTCTCGCGGCTCTCCCTCAGCAGGCGAAACCCCAGGTCGGCCAGGGCGGTCACCACCAAGGCGAGGGGCACAGTGAAGAAATAGGCGGCGCGGGCCCGGTAAGGCAGCTGGTCGAAGTCGATCGTCGTGATGAAGTGATAGGCGATGGCGAAACCGACCGGAGCGGCTGCGAGGGGCCAGAAGAACCACGAGCCGAGCAGCAGCCGACGCGACCCGGACAGTGTGAAGGCAGCGACCACGACCGCGAGGAGCAGTGGCCAGAGCGGGAGCGACCGGCCGAGCAGTGGCAGGAACTCGTGCACGAACTCGTCCAGCCCCACGCCCGCCCGGTCGACCAACCCGCTGGGTCGTGGGTCCCAGAGCGACGGTGCCTCTTCACCGAGATTGCGCACCATCGGCACACCCACTAATACGAGTGCGGCCAGCGCCACCGCGGCGACCGACCACGCGCGGACTCGGGGGAGGCGGCGACGCCAGCCGAGCCACGCCAAGACCGCGACGGTCGTCACGAGGAGGGCCGTCGGCTCCGTCACCCGAGTTGCCGGCAGCAGGGCGGCCAGCAGGCCCGTCCCGGCCAGCCAGCGGCGGCGACCGCCGCCGATAAACACCGAAGCGGCCAGGACGAACGCGACCATGAGGAAGAGGGGTAGGGCGTAGGGACGGGTGTAGGCGGAGTAACGGACGAACAGCGGCATGGTGGCGAGGAAGGCGAGTCCGACGATGCCGGCAAACCCGGTCCGCTGCCGTCGGAGCAGTAGCGCCGTCACCACCAACGTGCCGGTCGCCGCACCGGCCGGGACGAGACGTTGACGGAGTTGCCCCTCGCCGAGCAGGTGTTGGACGAGGGCGCCGAGGACTGGGTCGACGGGCGGCTGCCGGGTGCCGCTGGTGACGTCGCCGATCGTGTTGCCGCCGTACGGGCCGATCTGGAGGAGCTCGTTCTGGTTGTAGGGCTGGTTGATCGAGGCCATCAGCACGAAGACCGCTCCAACCGCGACGACCAGACCGTAGAGCCAAGGCTCCGCCCTGGCGCCGTGTCTGAGGAAGTGACTCACGCTGTCCTTCGGCTGTCTCGCGTGGGTGGGCATGGCTCGGCGGGGCGCGCCACCCAATACCGGCTGATGCGTCCGAACTTGGTACGTTCGCAGCCAAACAGGCGCAAACACCGGTGGGGGACGAGGTGACGGGGGCAGCCATGGTGGGAGCACGCCGTCTACGGCCGCGCACGCAGGACGTGACGACCGTCGGTGTCGGTGTGGTCGCGGCCGCAGTCTACGTGCTGCACGGTTTCGGGGGTGCGCTCACCCGTGACCTCGCCATCTACGCCTACGCGGGTCAGCAGGTCGCAGACGGCGTACCGCCGTACGTCGGCATCGTCAACCGGGCGGGTCCACTCGCCCATCTGATTCCCGGGATAGGTGCTGCCGGCGCCAGGCTCGTCGGTGTCGAAGAGCTGACGGGTATGCGGGTGCTCTTCCTCGCGATCTCCGTGGCCTGCGTATGCATGGTGTACGTCGTCGGACGCGACCTGTTCGCCTCCCGCCGGGCCGGGCTGGCCGCGGCTGCTGCGTTCCTCAGCTTCCACGGCTTCATCGAGTACGCCTCGGACGGCCCACGCGAGAAGACCGCCATGGTGTTGTTCCTGCTGTGCACCCTGCACGCCCTGGGCCGACAGCGGTGGTTCGTCGCGGGGCTTTGGCTCGGGTTGGGGACGCTGACCTGGCAGCCGGTGCTCTTCACCGGTCTTGCGGCCGCACTGGTCATGACTGCGGTTGCCGGCCGACGCTGGTGGCGCGAGCTGCTGCTCTTCGCCGCTGGCGGGCTGAGCGCTCTCGCAGCCTGCTTGGCGTACTTCGCGCTGGTGGGCGCCGTGCAAGAGTTCCTGGAAGGTTTCGTGCTGCTCAATGCGCGCTACCGCGGGGCGGACCCACCCATAGGTCAGATCGGCCAGCGCTGGGGCTATCTGGTCAACGGCTACGGGATCTCACTCGTGTTCATCATCGTCGGGTTCCTGGCGATACTCGTCCTCGCGTTGTCGGCGCTGCGTCGACAGAGGTGGTGGCGCGACGAGACAGCCATCCCCGTGGTGGCTGCCGGAGCGTGCGCGCTGGCGGGCTTCGCCTGGAGCCTGCGCGACTTCAACGCCTGGCCGGACCTCTTCGTGGTGCTTCCGCTCGCAGCCCTGGGAGTCGGGGGAGCTGTCGAGTGGCTCGCTGGCCTCGCACCACGGCGATGGGGTCAGGCGGTGGTGGCCACGTCGGTGACGGTGGCCTGCGTCATCGCCGTGCAGTACTCCCTGTCGTCTCGACATCACGCGCTGGACAAGCAGCAGGACTCTGTCGACGCCGCGCTGAGGATCCTGCCCGCGGGGTCAACGGTGATGTCGGTCGAGGCGCCGCAACCCCTGGTCTTGGCCGACCTGACCAACCCCACGCGTTTCCAGACCTTCTCGCGCGGTCTCGACGACTACGTCGACGACACCTGGCCAGGCGGCATCGAGGGATTCGCACAGGACGTGGCCGAGCGTGAACCGACGTTGGTCGCCGTCGGGGGCGGGATGCCTCGGTGGCTCGCACCGACGATCGATGCGGAGTACCGCTACGTCGGCAAGGCGCCGCAATGGGCGTGGTGGGTTCATCAGTCCATCGGACGTACCGCGATCGCAGACCTGCGTGCGGCGCTCAAGAACGCCAATGCGGCCGGCGCGTGACGGCGACGCGACGCACGACCGAAGCCCAGCTTCTGGCTCGCCGAGCGGGTGCGTTCATGCTGGCCGTTGGGTCCATGGCTTAGAGTCGACTGCGCCCGGATGACCCAGGGGGAGCGCGTCACGATGACCAAGGCGAGCAGAGCGCCCACGGCCCCGCCGGTGGGTGACACACCTGCACCAGCCAGTGCTGCTCACGCCACGGCGCCGCTCGACGCCCATGCGTACACCTACTCGGTCGTCATCCCCGTCTACAACAGCGAGCAGATCGTGGCAACGACCGTTGCGGGCATCGTCGACGAGTTCGAGCGCGCCGGCCTCGCCTACGAGGTGATCCTCGTGAATGACGCGAGCAAGGACGACAGCTGGAGCGTCATCGCCGACCTAGCCACGCACCTGCCGCACGTGACGGCGATCAACTTGCTTCGCAACTACGGCCAGCACAGCGCCAACCTGGCCGGGATGCGCGAAGCACGGGGTCACTACGTCATCACGATGGACGACGACGGGCAGAACCCCGCCGATCAGATCCCGGTACTCATCAAGGAGGCGATGACCGGTCGTGACGCCGTGTTCGGCGCCTTCGAGCGCAAACAGGCGGCCGGGTACCGACGGTTGGGGAGCAAGGCGATCAACGCTCTCAACCGGCGGGTCTTCGGTCAGCCGAAGGACCTCGTGGTGACCAACTTCCGCATCCTCCGACGCGATGTCGTCGACCGGATCTGCGCCTCTCATACCGCGCACCCCTACATCACGGGTCAGGCGCTGCTGTACTCCAGCAACCGCTCCAACGTGCCGGTGAGACACGAGCCGAGGTCCATCGGACAGAGCAACTACAGCATGCTGAAGATCGTTCGGTTGGTGTTCACGATCTTGTTCAGCTACTCGTCGTTCCCGTTGCGGTTCGCGGCTCTGTGCGGCTTCGTGGTGGCGGGGCTGAGCTTCGTGCTCGGCGGCGTCTACCTGTTGCGGGGCTTGACCGGCGCGTCTGACGTCGAGGGTTGGACCAGCGTGGTCGTGCTGCTGGCGATCTTCAACGGGCTCACCATCGCGCTGCTGTCGATGCTTGGCGAGTACGTCGTCCGGACGCTGAACGCCGTCAGCGCCCAAGAAACCTTCCATGTGGTCGAGCGGGTCGGGCAGGCACCGCGTTGAGTGGGGAGTCCCGGCACCTGCTGGTGATCGGTGCTCAACGTTGCGGCACGACGTACCTGCTTCGCGCCCTCGAAAGCCATCCGGACATCACCTCCGCCCGCCCGGCCCGCCCGGAGCCCAAGGTGTTCGTGACGGCAGAAGCGACGGAGAAAGGCGCCGACTGGTACCGCGCGACGTACTTCGCTCACGCGAAGCCGGGGCAGCTGATGGTCGACAAGAGTACGAGTTACCTCGACGTGCCGCAGGCGGCGTTCCGGGCCGGCAAGATGCTCGCTGACGCGCGGGTTCAGGTCGTAGCCCAACTCCGGGACCCGGTGGACCGGGCGGTGTCGAACTGGCGGTTCAGCACGTCCAACGGCCTTGAGGACCGCCCCCTCGAGCGGGCGCTCGCCGAGGGGCTGAAGAGCTCGCGGGACTGGGATCCGACGTCGACGTCCACGTCGCCGTTCGCCTACCTCGAGCGCGGCCGCTATGCAGACCACCTCGCGCCGTGGTTGGAGACGTTTCCGGGGGCGGTGCAGGTGTGCTTCGTCGAGGAGACAGGGTCGTCTTTCGATGCCGTCGTACGTCTGCTCCGCGCTCTCGGCCTCGACCCCTACCAGCGGGCGGGGCGAAGCGACGCCGGTGCTGATCGGGCCAACCGTCGGGCCAACAGCAGCGAAGGTCCGAGGCCGGTCCTGCCGGCCGGCCTGCTGGCTGAGTTGCGCGCCTACTTCCACGACAGCGACCAGCGGCTCTCGATGCAGCTCGGACGGTCGCTGCCCTGGACGACCACGGAGACCACGCCACGATGACCACCACGATCCCCTTCAACCGCGCCAGCGTCGAGGGCGCGGAGCTGGATCACGTCGCGACGGCGATCAGCAGCGGACACACCTCGGCATCCGGGCCGTTCAGTGCGCGGGCGCGGGCCCGGTTGCAGGCGGAGACCGGCGCCGAAGAGGTGTTGCTGACCACCTCGTGCACGGCCGCCCTGGAGCTCAGCGCGATGATCATCGACCCCCAGCCCGGCGACGTGGTGATCGTGCCGTCGTTCACCTTCACCACCACCGCTTTGGCCTTCGTCCGGCAAGGGGCGCGGCTGGTGTTCTGCGACATCGAGCCGCAGACGCTCGGGCTCGACCCGGTCCATCTGGCCACGTTGCTGGACGAGTCGGCCCGGGCGGGAGAGCGCGTACGAGCTGTCGTTCCCGTGCACTACGCAGGCGTGGCGTGCGACGTCGAGGGCCTCCGTGCCGCGCTCGCCGACCATCCGGACGTCAGCATGGTCGAGGACAACGCGCACGGGCTGTTCGGGCGCTGGCAGGACGAGCCGCTCGGGAGCCTTGGGCGGATGGCGACGCTGAGCTTCCACGAGACCAAGAACATCGTCAGCGGCGAGGGTGGCGCGCTGCTGCTCAACGACTCCGCCGACGTCAACCGTGCCCGCGTGCTGTTCGACAAGGGCACCAACCGGCAGGCGTTCTTCCTCGGCCAGGTCGACAAGTACTCCTGGAAGGACGTCGGGTCGTCGTTCGGCTTGTCGGACGTGCTCGCCGCCTACCTGTGGGGTCAGCTCGAGTGCGCCGAGACGATCCAGGCCAAGCGCCGGCACGTCTTCGAGACGTATGAGCGGCTACTCGGTGACGCCGCGTCCGAGTACGGGCTGCGCTTGCCGGTCGTCCCGGCGGGGCGCGAGTCGGCGTACCACATGTTCTACGTGCTGATGCCCGACCGCAGGGTTCGTGACGAGACGTTGGCGCTGATGCGGAACGAGGGGGTGCAGCCGACGTTCCACTACGTGCCCTTGCACAGCTCGGACGCCGGGCAGAAGTTCGCGTCCCGCTCGACTGCTTGTCCCGTGACCGACGACGTCAGCGGTCGGCTGCTGCGTCTGCCGTTCTACAACACCCTCACCGACACCGATCTCGAGCGGGTAGCTCGCGTGTTCGTTCGGGCCGTGTCGCGGGCGGGAGCGTGACGACGTGGTCCGGATGACTCGCGAGCCATCGGCGCAGGACGCGCGCGGCCAGCAGGGGTCGTCGTCGATCGAGCAGCCGACCTACTGGTGGTACCGCGCGCGTACGGACCTGTTGCGGGCTGCTCTGGGTGACTACCTCGGTACGCCGGACCGGGTGCTCGACGTGGGCAGCGCCGACGGCCCCAGCGTCGGGTGGATGAGCGGGCGTCAGCGGTTCGCGATCGACCTCGACCCGCGTGGGCTGCGCCCCGGAACGGGTGTGTGCGCCTCGGCCTTGGCGCTGCCGTTCGCCGACGAGTCCTTCGACGTCGTGGGCGCCTTCGACGTGATCGAGCACTGTGAGCCTGAGGGTCAGGCGGTCGACGAGCTCGCCCGGGTGCTGCGTCCCGGCGGTCGGCTGCTGGCGTCGGTACCGGCCTACGCCTGGGCGTGGTCGGATCACGACGTGCGCGCAGGGCACTACCGCCGTTACACACGTCCGCGGATCGTCCGTGCGGTGGAGGCGGCCGGGTTCGTGGTGCTGCGCGCGTCCTACGGGTTCACCAGCGTCTTTCCGATGTTCGCGGCCGAGCGGGTCGCGCGCCGCGTGCGGGGGGCGAAACCACTCGAGTCTGGAGGCCTGATGCGCTTACCCGTGCCGGTGGAGTCTGCACTCCTGCGGCTCTCGAAGGTCGACGCATGGCTGTTGCGGCGCCAGGACCTCCCGTTCGGCTCGTCGGTCTTTGTCGCCGCCGAGAAGGTTGGCACGCATCGGGAGGTCTCGTGAGAATCCTGGTCACCGGGGGCGCCGGCTTCATCGGCAGCCACTACGTCCGCTCGTTGCTCACCGACCCGTGGGGTGCCGAGGCGCCAGCCCAGGTCGTGGTGCTCGACAAGCTGACCTATGCGGGCAACCTCGCCAATCTGGCGCCGGTGTCCCACGATCCCCGGTTGGACTTCGTCGAGGCGGACATCTGCGACCGGCCGCTGGTGGACGACCTGATGAGCCGCGTGGACGTCGTCGTGCATTTCGCGGCCGAGAGCCACGTCGACCGGTCGATCGTCGGCGCAGCCGACTTCGTGGTGACCAACGTGGTAGGCACGCAGACTCTGCTCGACTCCGCACGGGAGCATGCCGTGTCGCGGTTCGTGCATGTCTCGACCGACGAGGTGTACGGCTCCATCGCGTCCGGC
>Ga0136617_10006410_pt1 | contig 10507 bp, 2 predicted proteins | sample AntDrymUQ3222106_2_FD_129672 | JGI IMG/M metagenome (GOLD analysis project Ga0136617, IMG submission 129672) | Polar desert sand microbial communities from Dry Valleys, Antarctica - metaG UQ322 (21.06) | ecosystem: Environmental > Terrestrial > Soil > Desert | place: Antarctica: Dry Valley...
CTCCTGAAGTCGCCCGGGACAGAGACCGGAGCCGACCCCGAGGTCGAGAAGGAGGCCGTTCGGCGCTCCTTCGCCTTCGCCCGCGACGCCCAACTGGCCGAGCCGACCGCCACTCGCTTTATCCGCGGGCTCGAGCGCCGAGGCATCAAGGCGCTGCTCGCGGACGGGCCCGACCTTGTCGAGCGGATCCGTGCTCGTGGCCGCGAGGCCATCCAGCCCGAACTGGAGCTCATCGAGCACGGCGTCCGGGACCCGACCACAGGACTGCTGTTGCAAGACATCTGGCGCTACGCGCGCCACTACTGGTCGATCCCGTACCAGAGCACGCCGGGCCGCAACATGTTCTACCTCGTCCGCGATCGCGCTGCGGAGGGCCGGCCGCTCATCGGCATCGCGGCGCTCGGCAACACCGTTCTCGGCCTCGCGCAGCGCGACGACTACGCCGGTTGGAGCGCCACCGGCTTCCGGACGCGGTGGGCTGACCTCGACACGCGCAAGCGCCGGCGGCTAGCGCAACGCCTTGTTGATGTCGTCGAGGAAGGCATCAGTGAGATCTTCGCGGACGATCTCTGGCCCGACGGCATCCCGGATAACTGGCGGGCGGCGGTGGCGCATCTCGAACGTGTCGAGCGCGCGAGCGCCGAGCAGCGTGTGAAGCAACTCAGCGACCATGCCGGCCCTCGCGACCGCGAGTACCTGGCGATCCGCGCCGCCCATACCGCCGCCCAGAAGGGACAGCTCGACGACATCGACTGGCAGGCGCTGGCGACCACGGCCCTCTACCGGCGCAAACGGGCCGGCACGCTCGCGGATCTCGTGCGCGCGCGGGGGACGTTCCGCGACCTGGGCGCGCCGGACCCCGCCTACGTCGAGTGTGCCCTGGCGAGCGAAGAGGGGGTCCGTGCGATCGAGGCTGCGCTTCGCCGGATCAAGCAGCGCGTCATCTCCTCGAGCGTCATGGAGTTGATCACCTGCGGTGCTGTCCCGCCGTACCGCGACGTCCTCGGCGGCAAGTTGGTGGCGCTCATGATGCTGAGCCGCACGGTCGCAAAGGACTACGAACGCAAGTACTCGGGCCACGTCAGCCTCATCGCCTCGGGTCTCGCCGGACGTCCGATCGTCCGGCCGACGCGACTTGCGTGGCTGACGACGTCCAGCCTGTACGCGGTTGGCAGCAGTCAGTACAACCGCCTCAAGCTCACCACCGACGGGGGCGAGCTGACCTACAAGCGGATGGGCGTGACCGAGAGCTTCGGCACCGTCCACTTCGCGCCCGAGACGGTCCTCGCACTGAACCAGGTCGCTCGGCTCGCCGATGCCAACCGGCGCCGGATCAACAACCTCTTCGGCGAGGGCACGAGCCCGAAGATGCGCCTCGTGCGCGGCGGGCTCGAGAGCCTCGGGCTCGACGCCAACGTGTTCCTGCGCCACCACTCGCCGCGGCTGCTCTACGGCGCCGCGCTGTGCTCCAACCTCCCCGACCTCCTCATCGGCCTCAGTGATAAGCCCAAGTACGTGCTGCCGGCCGGCCCGGCGTCGACCGAGATCATCGTCGGGCACTGGCGCGAACGCTGGCTGACCTCGCGGATCAAGCGCGATGACGTCCTCGGTCGGGTCGAAGAGCAGCGCGTCGACGACTTCCTCTTGAGCCAGGACGCCGCACTCGCGGGCGACGATTCCGCGGGCAGCCGCGCGGTCCCCCCGGCCGGCGACGACATCAGCGCCTACCGCGTCACCGCGAGCGCGACCGACGACAGCACGTTCATCGAGCGCCTCTACCGCAGCACGAAGAGCTATGCCGACCGGCTGAGCCAGGATGAGTTGGAGGCCATCCACGTCGACCTGGGCGTCGATGGCTACCTGCTGGAGGAGGCAGAGGCGAAGAAACAGATCATCGTCACCGGAAACCCTGGGGACGGCAAGACCCACCTCATCGAGCGGCTGCGCCCGCAACTCGAGAAGCTCGGCGCCGAGGTCATCACCGATGCGAATGCCGTTTCCGACGACGACACCCTGGATACCTGGGAGCGGTGCCGAGAGGAGAAGCGGCCGTTCGTTATCGCCATCAACGAGTGGCCGCTCTACGTCCTTCAGCGCAAGGCGAAGGCGCGGAGCTTCGCCCCTGTGCAGGAGGCGCTGCGCCAGGTCCGATCCGCGCGGTACTTCGTCGAGGCGCGCAAGCCCGACCCGCCCACAGAGACCGTCGTCACCATCGACCTGGCTCTGCGCAACCTGCTGGCGCCGAGCGTCGTCAAGCGCGTGATCGAGCGGCTGACCGACGAGCGGTTCTACGCCGGCCTCGACGACGCCGACCCGATGCTCGCGAACCGGGCGGCGCTCATGGACCCGCAGGTTGCCGAGCGCCTCGGGAAGCTGCTGGAGGTCGTCGGCCTCCGTCTCGGCCACGTCACCATGCGCCAGCTCGTCGGCTTCGTCGCCTTTCTGCTCTCCGGCGGGCAGGCGGCGGCCGAGCGGCTCAAGAGCGGTCAGGACGCGACCGGGTTCGCCTATTCTAACCTCCCCTTCGAGGGCGGCATCGGCCTCCTCTTCGCGACGGTGCGGCAGGTCTTCGACCCTGCCGCGCTCACCCACCCGACGTGGGATGAGCGCCTCTGGCGCGGCGAGACCGACCCCGGCGATTGGCTCTGGGGCGCTCCGGCCTCGGTGCTCACCCTGCCGTCCGGTCGTGAGCGCGGCTTCCGGGCCATCAAGCGACGCTTTTTCTTCGAGCACGCCGCCGGCGACGAGATCTTCTACCTCGTCCCCCATGACGAGACCGAGTTCGAGGATCTCCTCGACAAGGGTGCGGCCGGGACCGCTGGCCTCGTCCGCAACCTGGTGCTGGCGCTCAACCGGTTCTACGAGCCGGACTTCCCCGAGAAGCAGCGCGACCGCCTCCTGCTCTGGCAGAGCCATCGCTACGACGTCCGCGCGCCGGCTGCCTTCGTCTCTCTCCGCGACCTGCCCCACCAGCATCTGCGCATCGAGGCACTGCGCTACGCCGACTGGGTCGAGAAGTGGCTGCCGCCGGAGCAGCAGGCGCGCCGCAGCTTTTCGCTGGTCGCCGAGGTCGGCAATGCTGACGTCGCGGTGCTCGAGATCGACCGGGAGCTCTACCTCACCCTCCTTGAGGCTCAGCGTGGTCTGGGCCGCTCGAGCTGGTCGCGAACCGCCACGCGGCGCATCACCCGCTTCATCGATCAGATCGATCGCGCGACCCAGCCATCAACGGCGAGCGGCGTCGAGGACGTCCGCATTCGCAACGTTGCCACCGACCTCGACGAGCAGTTCTCCGTCCAGCGGCTGCCCGCCAAGTACCAGGTATGAGCCTCGCCGACCCATACCAGATGCTCCAGGACGCCCTTGCGCGGGACCGCCCCCGACCCTCAGCGCCTGAGTCGCCTGCGCGCCCTGGCCCTCGACGTCCTCGGCGCCGACGGCGCCGTCTTCGATCAGGAGGACAAGTCCTCCTACACCCTGTCCAACGAGCGCTTTGTCACCAAGGATCCCTCCGATCGGCGAGCTGGCCTCTTCCTGGCCCGGCTCATCCAGGCAGACCACGGCGACGCCGATGGCGCCGAGAAGTTGCTGCTCGCCCTCCTCGCCTCCGAGGGCGACGCCTGGACGACCCTGGCGCTGCCGCTGCTCCAGTTCAGTGCCGTCCGGGAGGAGACCGCCGACGGTGACGCCGCCGAGCGCGCCGCGACCGCCGACCATCTCTTCGCGGTGGCTGACGGCCGTCTACAGTCGCGGACGCTGGCTGTCCTTCGCGAGTCCTACGACCGCCTGGGCCGCTTCGAGCGGATGGGCGGCTCGAAGCTCAACTCGCTGCGCCGTCTCGTCCTCTTCGGATGCTTCGGCCTCCACGTCCACGCGATCTCGCGGTGGAACGAGCGCAACCCGACACGGCCCCGCCCGCCGATCCTGCTCGACATGTTCGACGGGACCTTGACCTCGGTCCGCGACGCGAGCCGCGCCAGCCTTCGCGCCGCCGGTGATGCGATCGAGTTCCTGATCCTCGACTGCTTCAAGGAGGAGGTCGAGGGCGTCGGCACCGCGGAGGACGAGCTCCTGAGCGCCCTCAACGAGCAGGGCGCCGACGAGACCCTCGTCAAGGACTTCCAGACCTACCTCGGGGGCGAACGAGAGCCCGTGGATGCACTGTCGCGCGCGCTCGTCGACGCGGCGTTCGCCAAGGCGCGCGAGCATCCCATCGGCTCGCTCGTCGAGCTCGGGCGCCGCGCCGGCTTCCTCTCGCCGTGGGCCAATAGTGGCCGCGGCGGCAAGCTCCAGAAGCGCTACACGGCGACCGCCGAGTTCCTGGAGATCCTCGTCGCCGCTACGGTCGAGCCCGACGATCCACTCGAGTTCCCGGAGTTCCTCGACCGCCTCAAGGAGGACTTCGGCATCCTCGTGGGACGACCCGAGGACGATCCGATCATCCGCCGCAACAACCTCTCGCCCGAGCAGTTCGGGCCCCCGACGTCCATCAACGAGGAGGATCTCCGGCGTAACGTTGCCGAGTTGCGCCACCTGCTCATCGAGACCGGGTACGGCAAGAGCTACGCCGATGGCAGGACGATCGTGACCACCGAACCCGAGGTTCTCGTGTGACCACGGCCGCTCGGACCTCAGCTCAGCTCCTGTCCGAGCTGATCGCCGAGGCGCTTCGCCCCTCTGCGGGAGGCGTCGGGGTGATCGTTCGCGACGTCCTCTCGCCCGACCCCAAGACGCTCCTGGAGCGGCTCAAGGCCATGCACGAGGACGAGGGCTTCTCTGAGCTGCGCGTCGCCTACCTGCGGGCCGGCGGCGCCGAGGCCGCCGCGGAGGTCGGTCTCGGTGACGTCTTCAGCACCGAGATCGAGCAGGCCGAGCGCTGGCGCAACGAGCGAGACCTCGAGGCGCTTATCGTCGTCGTGGCCCGCGGCGACGAGGCCAAACTCTCCTCGCTGGAGGACTTCGGCACCGTCACCTCCCAGGACCTCAAGCGTGTGCTCGTGGAGCGCGCTATGGGCGGACCCGCGGGAGAGAACGACGTGCAGACGCTGCTCTGGGAGATGCTCGCCAAGGACGATGCAGTTGGCCTCGGCCAACTCGTCGACTACTACCTCTCGCTGGCGGGGAAGGACGGCGCCGAGTTCAAGGCTGCCTCCTCCCGCGAACTCCACCGGCTCGGGCTGCTGCCCGACCCTACCCTGTTCGACAACCCCAAGGCCGCTGCGATGCAGAAGCGCCTGCTGTCGAACCGCGAGGTCGTCGAGCGCTTGCAGATGCTCACGCCGAAGGATCGCCGCACCATCAAGCAGGTCGTCGAGGGCGAGACGGACCCCGGCGAGAAGACCAAGCTCCGGGAGGCCCTCGACCAGCTCCATCGCACTCGGTCCGCCGGCGGGGCGATGGGCGCGATCGACTACGACCACGCCGAGCGCCTCATCAAGGCGCGAACCAAGAAGCCGCCCACCAACGGCAAGCCGGCCCGCCCGACGACCGAACGATCGGCCGATGTCGCCTCCGACGCGCTCGTCGATCCCGAGCGGGTCGAGGACGTCAAGGAGTTGCTCGACAACCTCCAGGAAACGCTCGAGAACGCAGACGAGACGTCGGTGCGGACCGAGAAGGTCCGCACCCAGCTCTCCGAGTCCTCGACCGAGGCGTTCACGACGGTGCGCCTCGACGTTATGAACCTCGTTGCCAAGCTTCTCGATGACGGCGTCTACGGCGGCCTGGTCCAGATCGACCTCGACGACATCGACGACCTGCTGCGACGCTTCAACGTCCAGGAGCACGTCATCGCCAAGTGGCAGCGCGACGACATCGGTCAGGTGCGCGACCACATCGCCGAGGCGTCCGAGGGCGGTGGCGTAATCGCCACGCGCTTCGACGCCTACGACAAGGCCCGCACCAAGATCCTGCCGTATCTCCGGACCCTGACCAGCGAGCCGCTCGTGGTTGCCGCCGACCCTGAGGCGCGCAAGGCGCTGCTCGCCGCGGTCGCCGGGTATGAGGACCTGGCGAACGGCCTGCGTGAGCACTACGACGAGATCTTCGAGGCCGTCGGTTCTGACGTCGACGAGTTGGTCGGTCTCCTCCTCTTGATGGACATCATCGTCATCAAGGGAGGAGATCGGCTGTTCGCGCTGCTCAGCCCCGTCCACCCGCTCTTCGTGTGGCACTACGCCACGTATGCCGAGCTTGTTGAAGCGCAGCGCGATCGCCTCGACGAGCGGGACAAGAAGCTCGTCGCCGACGCCGCCCGGCGGCTCCCCAACTTCCTCACCTCGCTCTACGTTCCCGCGGCCGCCGTCGGCAACGGTAACTCCCTTACCTATGCCGGACGGCTCGGCCAGCTGCCGTACTACTCCGACGACGTCGAGAGCAGTTCCAGCGACGACGGCGTGGACGCCATCGCTGACTTGCTCACCGGGTACCTGGCGTTGGAGCCTCACGCCCGCGCGGGTTTCCGAGTCGCTCTCGTCGATCCACCCGACGCCGGCGCCTACCTCCGCGCGATGGTCTACCTCCGAGATGCCGGCGCCCTCGAAGGAGCGCACGTCGTCGTCTACCGGCATCAGACGAGCCGGCTCGCCGTGGAACTGCGGCTCGACGAGGACGACGAGGATCGCGTGGCGCAGGTCTTCCGGGCGCTCAACATGGACCGCCGGTTCACTTTCGAGGTCCGCGACCTCCCGCCCGAGGAGGCCGGCCCCGCCGACGACGAGCCCTTCCATGTCGCCGTTGTCTTCGATCGAAGCGGCGGCCGCACCACCCGGGCGCGCCCGGCGGCTCACCCGATCCAGCCGCTCGCGATTCCGCGGCGGATCCACTACAGCACCGTCCATCAGACCGTCGAGCTCGAGCCCGCGCCCGGCGGTCTGTTCGAGTCGTACTACAAGGTCGTGGGCCGCATCGCCGAGGGGAGCGGCCAGGCCGCCTATCTCGCCGTTCACCAGGAGAAGGAGCTCCGCGACGCCCTCGATGCGCTGGCACAGCGGGTCGCGTGGACCGCCATCGCCGACCGCCACGTCGACCGCGATCTGACGATCGGGGCGCTGCGCATCTTCACCGCGACTGACGGCGAGCGCGACGTCGCCGCCTTCGCCCGCACGACCGCCGCGTTCCGGCGGCCCCTGCGGGAGGTCGCCCGCCACTACAACACCTTCATTACCGACGACGAACTCGACGACCTGCTCCGGCAGCTCAGCGATCTCCTCGACTCCGGGCTTCTGAACGTTAAGCCCGACCACACCGGCAAGACGAACGAGAGCCGGATCAAGGGCTTGCTCGCCACCCTCATCGCCGCCCGCTGGTACCGCAAGGACGCGCCACCCGGCAGCCGGCTCCTCGTCAGCCTGGACAGCCTGGAGGCGAGGCGCTGGATGCACCTCAGCGACGACCCGTTGCGCGCCGACCTGGTCGGCTTCGAATGGACTGACGGGCATTGCACCGCGACTGTCATCGAGGTGAAGTCCGTTGAGGCCACGGCGAGCGAGTACAAGATCGAGAACGGCGTCGTCAGCGGGCCGGCGGTCAACCAGATGCTCGCCACACGGCGTCTGCTCGCCGCGGTGCTCACCGAGGACCGCGAGGGCGAGCTGATCACGACACCCGCGCGGCGCGAGGTGCTGCGCGAGCATCTCTACCGCGAGCTGACCAAGGGCGCGTACCCGCCGGAGGAACGAAAACTGTGGGCTGACCGCCTCCAGCGTCTGCTCGACGGCGAGGTCAAGGCGGACGTCGGCTGCCACCTCATCGACGTCCGACTCGGCGTCGACGCATCCACGCTCCGGGACCGAACTGTCGTCGCCGAGGACGGGGAGGAGAGCGTCCCGACGCGGGTGCGAGAGCTCAACGAAGAGCTCCTCGACGCCCTCAATGCGCCAGCTGAACTGCCCGAGGAGGCCGGTCCCGGAGGCGGCGAGACGCCCGCCCCGGAGGAGCCGAAGGACCCCGAGCCCGTTGGCGGCGACGACGCGGCACCGTTCGAGCCCGAGCCGACCGAGCCGGCACCGCCTACCGAGGCGCAGCCTGCTGAAGCGGCCGGAGGAACTCGGGAGCAGGAGGTTGCGTATGCGCGAGAGTCTGCTCCCACACCGGCCGAACCGGAAGCCACGCCGCGGCCCCGAGCCCTGCTCGGGACGGCCCCCGGGACCTACGGCAAGCCCCGCGAGGTCTGGTTCGATCCGAACCTGCCCGGCCAAAAGCTCCCCAACCCGCACATCTCCATCACGGGAGAAACCGGCTCGGGCAAGACCCAAGCGACCAAGGCGATCGTCTCCGACCTTCAGGCGCAGGGGCTCCCCGCCCTCATCCTCGATTTCAAAGACGATTACTCCGATTCGTCCTTCGTCGATACCGAGAACTTCCGCCTCTACGACGCGAGCTATAGCCCGCTGCCGTTCAACCCGCTGACGCCGGCGATCGACAAGCGGCAGGACCTCATCAATCCGTCCCACCACATCCACCAGGTCGCGGACATCATCAAGCGCATCTACAAGCTCGGCGATCAGCAGGCATTCAGGCTCCGTGAGGCGATCAAGCGGGCGTACGAGGGCGCCGGGATCTCCCTGCGGCCGGCACCTCTCGATCCCGGAAAGCCCTTCCCGCCGTTCGAGGTCGTCCAGCAGGAACTCGTCGATGACAAGGCGAACGAGCCGCTGCTCGGCCGGCTCTCGCCGATCTTCGACCTCGGGCTGTTCGCCACCGACGCCGAGCAGGCCAACTTCGAGGAGTTCCTCCAGGCGAGTGCGGTCATTCGCCTAGGCCAGCTCCCGAGCGATGAGGTGAAGAACTCGGTCGCTGAGTTCTTTCTCATGGCGCTCTACAACTTCCTAATCCGGCAGACCCAGACCCACACTCTCGGCCGTGTCCTCGTCCTCGACGAGGCGTGGCGCGTGGTCGAGTCACCTTTCCTGACCCCGCTGATGCGCGAGGGGAGAGCCTTCGGACTCGGCGTCCTCATCGCCAGCCAGTTTCCGCGCGATCTCCCCGAGGCCGTCCGTGGCTCCACCGCCACCCGGCTTTTCTTCAGCCAGGGGCAGGTCGAGCAGATCCGTGAGATTCAGCGCACTATCGTCGGTAAGACTTCCGGCCCGGAGGCCGAGCACGTTTCCAGCGTAGTCCGTGGTCTGACGCCGTTGTCGTGCGTGCTGCACAGCACCCAATACGCGCCATTTGTGCGCGTATCGATATTTCCGTATTTTCAGCGGCGAGCGATTCCGGAGTGAATAGGGCGGGACAGAAATCGTTCGATCAAGCGGGTGTCTAGTGCGTCCGCCGCGTGCAAATACTCTCCCTGCCGATCGCCGCTCCTGGTTCGCTCCGATCGGCGCTCGGCGGCCTCGACGGTGCTCATGCGGATCAACCACGTCGAGTTGCTCCAGCATCGCTCGCAGCGACTCGGCGGTTCCTCCTGAGACCAGAAGTGTCCGCACAGGTCGCAGACGTAGTAGTAGGACGACTCCACACGTAGTGGAGGCTTCGAGCCAGCAGATTTCGCCCCCCGCCGGCTTGCGTGGCGCCGTCGACCACCGACTGGCTCAAGCGATGGCTCGACGCACACCCTACGCGGCAGGGGCATCGTCGTTGGGCGGGAGGTTCAGGTCCGCCCCTCTCAGGAACTGACGTACCGCGGCGGGCCGCCCACTGCGAGAATCGCCGCGTGGAGCAACTGTTCGAGACCGAGGGCGGGGCGCGCGCCCGCACCCCGGTCCCCGCGCCCGACCGGCCGCTCGCCGTCCGCATGCGCCCCGCCTCGCTCGACGAGGTCGTCGGCCAGGGGCACGTGCTGGCCGAGGGCTCGGCGGTGCGCCGGGCGATCGAGGAGGGACGGCCGCACTCGATGATCCTCTACGGCCCGCCCGGCGCCGGCAAGACGACGATCGCCCGGCTGCTGGCCGGCCACGCTGACGCCGCCTTCGAGGAGGCCTCGGCGGTCGAGGCCGGCCGCGCCCAGGTGCGAGAGGTCCTGGCTCGTGCGGAGGAGCGCCGGCGCGGCGGCGGGCGCGGCACGATCTTCTTCCTCGACGAGATCCATCGCTTCAACAAGGCCCAGCAGGACGCATTGCTGCCGGCGGTCGAGGAGGGTCTCGTGACGCTCGTGGGAGCGACCACCGAGAACCCGTACTTCGAGGTCAACTCGGCGCTCCTCTCGCGCGCGCAGGTGTACGAACTGCGCGGGCTCAGCGACGAGCACGTGCGCGCCCTGCTCGAGCGCGCGCTGGCCGACCCCGAGCGCGGGATCGCCGACCCGCCGGCGGTCGAGGACGAGGCGCTCGACTTCCTGGCCGCGCGCTCGGGTGGGGATGCGCGTGCGGCGCTCGCGGCACTCGAGCTGGCTTGCGCCAACGCGACCGGCCGGTCCGGCGGGGACGGCGCCGCCACGCCTGAGGTCACGCTCGCCGACGCCGAGGACGCCATGCAGCGCAAGGCCATCCTCTACGACAAGGGCGGCGATCAGCACTACGACACGATCTCGGCCTGGATCAAGGCCACGCGCGGCTCGGATCCC
>Ga0136617_10006411_pt1 | contig 10506 bp, 13 predicted proteins | sample AntDrymUQ3222106_2_FD_129672 | JGI IMG/M metagenome (GOLD analysis project Ga0136617, IMG submission 129672) | Polar desert sand microbial communities from Dry Valleys, Antarctica - metaG UQ322 (21.06) | ecosystem: Environmental > Terrestrial > Soil > Desert | place: Antarctica: Dry Valley...
CGCGCCCGCCGACAACGCATCACGTACCATCGCCTGCAGCGCCATCAACGCCAACCGCCGGAGACCCGCTGATGCGGGCTAATCAACTCCGCGATCTGTGGCTTTGAGTCAGACACACCTCATCCGTCCTCCGGCGGACGGGGCGGGCTCAGAGTCCGCCGGACGCTGTCGTCGATCGGCTCGCTGGCGTTGCTGCTCGCGGTGCGCTCGAGGACGCCTTACAGGGCCTCGAGCCGGCGCGGATCACGCCGACCGTGTCCGTTGCTCGACACGACATGCTCGTAGGGCGGGATGTCGCGATCCGCGGGCGCGTTGAGGCGCCGCTCGAGCTCGCCCATGACGATGCCGAAGACGAGATGGCGCCAGGTCGCCTGGGCGAAGGCGCGCCCGCTCGCCGCCAGGCGGGGGAGCTCGTCGCGCGCGGGATGCACGCGGTCGACGGCGATCGTCAGCGGCCAGGTCGCGAGATGCTCGGCCAGCGCGAGGATCGGGCCCCGGCTCCAGGACGGCAGCGGCAGCCGCGGTGCGACGTTCGAATACGCGGCGCCCATCAGCGCGCCGTTGCCGAGGTGGATCGCCGCGCCGACGACCGGCCACGCGCGCCCGCGCGTGATCGTCTTGCCGAGCAGCTCGCTGTCGTCGTATTCGATCCCGAAGACCGGCTTGTCGAGCGGCTGCTGCGCGAGCCACACACCGGCGGCGACCGCGCCTGCGAAGGCTCCGCGAACGGTCTTGGCACGATCGATCACCATGGGCTCTCACGGACTGTAACGCGCGTCACGAACGTGGGTATGGCTCGGCATGGATCGCAGCCGACTCTTGGCGCGCGCCCAGGGCCGTGGCGTCAATTCGTTCGTCTACTGGCTCGCGCGCTTCGTCCTACAGCCGTTCTTCCTCGTGTACTTCCGCATGAAGCGGATCGGCATGGAGCACATCCCGGCGGACGGTCCGCTGATCATCGCCTCCAACCACCGCTCGTTCATGGACCCGTGGGTGATCGGCATGCTCCTGCGCCGGCCGGTCTACTACGTCGCGAAGACCGAGCTGTTTCACAACCCGGTCGTGGCGTGGCTGCTGAGCGCGCTGGGCGCCTTCCCGGTCGATCGCGGTCAGGGCGACCGTGACGCGATGGACGCGGCGCGCCGGATCCTCGAGCGCGGCGACGCCGTCGTGATCTTCCCCGAGGGCACGCGCACCCGTCCCGGCGCGCTCGGCACGCCCAAGCGCGGCGTCGGGCGGCTTGCCCTGGAGACCGGCGCCCCGATCGTGCCGGTTGCGCTGATCGGCACCGAGGCGATCCGCAAGGGCTGGTTGATCCGCCCGCACAAGGTCCGCATCCGCGCCGGCCGGCCGCTGCGCTTCCCGCAGGTCGACGAGCCCTCGCCCGCGCTCGCCCGCGCGGTGACCGACCGGATCTGGCCGTGCATCGAGTTGCAGTGGGAGTGGCTCGGCGGCACGCCGGCACTGCGTCGCGCCGCGATCGTCGGCGGCGGCTCCTGGGGCACCGGCCTCGCGGTCGCACTCGCGCGCGCCGGCATCGAGGTCGAGCTCGGCTGCCGCACCGAGCAGCAGGCCGCGCGGCTGGAGCGCACGCGCGTCAACGACCATTACCTGCCGGGCGTCCGGCTGCCCGACACGGTGCGCGTCTCGATCGCCTGCGAGCTCGCGCTCGACCGCGCCGACCTCGTCTGCTTCGCCGTCCCGGCGGCCGCGCTGCCGGCCGCGGTCGGCGCCCACGCCGAGTCGATCCCAGCGGGCGCGGGCGTGCTCGTGCTCTGCAAGGGCCTCGTCGCGCCGAACGGGATGCTGCCGAGCGCCTACGTCGCCGAGCGCGCCAGCGCGCGCGCCGTCGCCTGCATCGGCGGTCCGAGCCACGCGGCCGATGCGCTCGCCTGGGGTGCGTCGCTCGTCGTCGGCTGCGCCGACCCGATCTACGCCACGCAGATCGCCCGCCTGCTCAAGGACGCCGGCTTCGACACGACGACGACGACCGACGTCGCCGGCGTCGAGCTCGCCGGCACGGCCAAGAACGCCGCCGCGCTGGCCGCCGCCGCGGCGGGCGTCAGCGGCCCGAACGCCGCCGGCGCCGCGGCAGGAAAGGTCTTTGCGGAGGTCGATGCGTTCGCGCGCCACTGCGGCGGGCGCCCGGAGACCTTCGCCGGGCTGGCCGGCGCAGGCGACCTCGTCGCGACCGTCGTCGCCCAGGGCAGCCGCAACCGCCGCGCGGGCGAGCTGCTCGGCCAGGGCGTGCCGGCGGCGAGCATCGGCGACGCACTCGGCCAGTCCAGCGAGGCGATGGACGGCGTCGGCCTGCTGGCCCAGACGCTGCGCCGCGAGGGCGTGCCGTCGCCGACGCTCGACCGGCTGGCAGACCTCGTCGACGGGACCATCGACGCCGAAACGTTCACCGCCGGCGTGACCGCGCCCGGCGGCCGCTTCCGGCGCGCTGGTGCGGGCGCGGCGCCGCTCGCAACGGCCGCGTCCGGCGTCACCGACCGGAGCTCGGCCCAAGGGTAGGCTCCAATGCACTGTGGACCGGTCCGACAAGACCCGCCTCGACGCGGCATTCACCGAGCTCTACCGAGCGCATCTGCGCGACGTCTACAGCTACGCGTACTACCGGGTGGGCAACCACCACGACGCCGAGGACCTCACGGAGCAGACCTTCCTGCAGGCCTATCGCCACTTCGAGCGCGCGCAGGCGGAGTCCGACGGGCGCCCGCTGCGGCCGTGGCTGATCCGCATCGCCCACAACCTCGCAGCGAACCTCTACCGCGACCGCTCGCGCCGGCCGCAGACGCCGATCGACGACACGACCGTGCTCAGCGCGCTGCACACGACCGAGGACCTCGTCGAGGGACGCGATGAGCTGGCGCGGATCATCGCGGGCATCCAGGAGCTGCCCGAGGAGCGTCGTGAGGCGCTCATCATGCGCTTCGCGCTCGGCATGGACAATCGTGAGATCGCACGCGCGATGGGCAAGACCGACGGCGCGACGAAGGTCCTCCTGCACCGGGCGATCAAGCAGCTCGAAGGGATCGTGACGCCGGTATGAGCCCCGAGATGGCAGGCATGGACATCGAGCAGATGCTGCGCCTCGCGCTCGCGCCGGTCGACCCGCCGGAGACCCTGAAGGAACGCGTCGAGACGACGCTGCAGGAGCTCACCGACGCGGCCGTCGACGAGCTCGAGGGCTGGGAGCTGTCGGCGATGCGCGATCCGCGCAACTGGGTGCGCCCCGTCGTCGCGACCGCCGTCGGCGCATCGGCCGGCACGGCGCTCGTCATCATCCGCGTACGCCAGCAGCAGCGCAAGCGCGCCGCTCAGTCGCGCAATCCACTCGATCTCGCCCAGCGCACGCTGAAGGCGGCGGTCGGCGAGGCGCGCAAGCTCGCCCGCCGCGACTGATCCGTCCGCAGGCGGCGGGCGTATCCCCCCCGAAGCACATGTCACGCTTGCGCAAGAGCGCGGAGCACAGCCCGACCGAGCTGCGCGATCTCGCCGACGAAGACCTCATGCAGCTCGTGCGCCGCGGCGAAGCCGACGCGTTCGAGGTCGTCTACGAGCGCCACTCGAGCGCGGCCTTCTCGCTGGCCTACCGGATGTGCGGCTCGCGGGCCGCGGCCGAGGACGTCGTGCAGGAGGCGTTCCTGTCGCTCTGGCGCAGCGGCGCCCGCTACGACCGCGCGCGCGGCTCGGTACGCACGTGGGTGCTCGGCATCGTCCACAACCGCGCGATCGACGCGCTGCGCCGCTCCGTCGTCCACGACCGCCGGCGCGCGAGCGACGAGGGGATCGAGGAGCGCTTCGAGGCGCGCGAGCGGACCGAGGTCGAGGTCGGTCGGCTCGACGAGGCCCAGGAGATCAGGCGGGCGCTGCTGACGCTGCCGACCGAGCAGTGCCGCGTCATCGAGCTCGCGTACTTCGGCGGCTTCACGCAGAGCGAGATCGCTTCCATGCTCGAGACGCCGATCGGTACGGTGAAGGGCAGGATGCGGCTGGGACTCGAGAAGATGCGCGCACAGCTCGGTGGGCTGCGCGAGGTGCTGTCGTGAGCTTCGACACCTGCCCCCGGATCGACGATGCGGCGAGCTATGTCCTGCGCGCGATGCCCGACGGCGAGTGGGAGCTCTACGGCGCGCATGTCGCTGATTGCGAGATCTGCGCCGGCAAGGTCGACGATCTCGGCTTCGTGTCCGACGCGCTGCTGAACGGCGTCCCGCAGCTCAGCGCGCCGCCGGAGATCCGCGACCGCGTCATGGTCGTCGTGCGCGCCGAGTCCGAGCTGCTGCTCGCGGCCGGGCCGCTGGCCGACCGGCCGATCGCACGCGAGTCCTCGCGCCGCTTCAGGCTGCTGGCGCTGCGTCCGTGGCCGGCTACCGCGCTCGCGACCGCGCTGCTCGCGCTCGGGATCGGCGGCGGGGCTCTGCTCGTCGGCAGCGGCGACAGCGGGACTCCGTCGCAGACGATCGCCTGCGCCACGGCACCCGGTGGCGCGACCTGCCAGATGCGCGTCGCCGGCGACAGCGCGAAGCTCGTCGTCGCCGGGCTGCAGAGTCCTCCGGAGGGGCGCATCTACCAGGTCTGGCTGGACCGCGACAACGGCACGGCGCCGGAGCCGACCGAGGCGCTCTTCTCCGTCCGCAAGGGCCGTGCGTCCGTCGACGTGCCCGGCGACCTGGCCGGCGTCAAGCAGGTGCTCGTAACCGACGAGCCGCTCGGCGGCAGCGAGGTCCCGACGCGCCGGCCGGTCATCACGGCCCCTATGGCGTAGGGATCGCGAGCTGCCCGACCCGTGATCTGCGGCTGGTAGCGTCATCCGCCGTGGAATCGTCGACCGTAACGACCTGTTACCGCCATCCCAGCCGCGAGACCGGGGTGGCCTGCTCGTCCTGCGGGCGGCCGATCTGCCCGGACTGCATGACGCCGACGCCGGTCGGGATGCGCTGCCCCGAGTGCTCGCGCCAGAAGACGAAGGTCCGTACGGCGGCGACGATCCGCCGCGACCCGCAGCTGGCGTACGTGCTCATCGCTGTGAACATCATCGCGTTCGTCGCGATGACAGCGGGCGGCGGCGGCTTGACGGGCCGCGGCGGCGGCGAGGTGTACACCAACGGCGCGCTGTTCGGCCCGGCCGTCGCCGCCGGCGACTGGTGGCGGATCATCACGAGCGGCTTCCTGCACGCGGGCCTGCTGCACATCGCGTTCAACATGTACTTCCTGTACTTCCTCGGGACGCTGCTGGAGCCGGAGATCGGCAAGCTGCGCTTCGGGATCATCTACTTCGTGTCGCTGCTGGGCGGCTCCTTCGGGGCGCTCGTGGCGTCGCCGGATGCCGTGACCGTCGGCGCCTCGGGCGCGGTCTTCGGGCTCATGGGTGCGGCGATCCTCGCGCTGCGCGCGCGCGGCATCGATCCGATGCAGTCGGGCCTTGGCGTGACGCTGCTGCTGAACCTCGGGATCACGTTCCTGATCCCCGGGATCTCCAAGGGCGGCCACCTCGGCGGGCTGGCGGCGGGCCTGATCGTCGGCTACCTGATGTTCGAGGTCGCCGAGCGGCGGCGGATGTCGATGACGCCCGTCATCGGCGCGTGCGTCGCGCTGGCCGTGGCGCTCGCCGTCGGCTGCGTCGCAGTCGCGTCGAGCGCCACGGGCGTCTGAGCGGCCGGCTGCCCGTCAGCCGGAGGCGAGCCGCGCGAGCAGCTCGTCGAGGCGCGCGTAGGTCTCGTTCAGACCGTGCTCCATGCCCGATCCGAGCATGCCGTCGCGCTCCTCGGTCGTGTGGAAGATCGATGTCGTGACGAGCCTCGTCCGGTCGCCGAGATCCTCGAACGTCGCGGTCTCGACTGACACGTGGCCGGGCATGCCCTCCCACTCGAACGTCTGCACGATGCGCTCGGGCGCGGTGACCTCGCGGTAGGTCCCGCGAAACCCGGTCTCGCTGCCGTCGGGGTTGCCGACGACGAAGCGCCAGCTCCCGCCGGCCCGCACATCCATCTGATCGACGACGGTCGTCGTGTCGCGCGGGCCCCACCACGCGGGGATGAGGTCGGGGTCGGTGAAGGCCGCGAACACGCGGTCTCGCGGCGCGTCGAACACGCGCTCGATGCGGATCTCGCGATCCGCCGGCGTCGTGATCGTGGCGGTCTGTGTCTGCTGCTGACTGGTCATCACGTCGTTCCTTTCGTTCGTTCGAGCAGTTCTCCGAACCGGTCGAGGCGTTCATCCAGCATCCGCCGGTACATCTCCATCCACTCCTGGACGTCTTCGAGGCGCCGCGGGCCGAGGCTGCACTGGCGCGCGCGGCCCACCTTCGCGGTGGTGACGAGCTCGGCGTCCTCGAGCACCTGCACGTGCTTCTTCATGCCGGTGAGCGAGATCCCGACCGGCTCCGCGAGCTCGCTGATGGTCGCGTTGCCGCGGCCGAGGCGCTCGAGAACGCCCCTGCGAGTGGGGTCCGCGAGAGCCGCGAACGTCCGGTCGATCTGCGAACACTGAACCATATGGTTCAGTGTAGCCCGGCCGCCGACGGGTTGCAACCCTCCGTGTCGCCGCGTCACGCGAGCCGGTCGTACAGCTCCTGCGTCTGCGCCAGCAGGCGCGAGGGGGAGAAGCGCGCGCGGACGTCGGCGGCGGCCGCGGCGCCGAGCCGCGCGCGCGTGGCGGGGTCGCCGTGCAGGTCGACGAGGGCGCGCGCGAGCGCGGCCGGATCGCCCGCGGGCACGAGCCGCCCCGTCACGCCGTCTTGGACGATCTCCGGCAGCCCGCCGTGGTCGGCGGCGACGACACAGCAGCCGGCGGCGGCGGCCTCCAGCGCGGCGTTTGGCAGCGGATCGGGCTGGGTCGAGGGGACGGCGACGACGTCGGCCGCGCCGTAGACGTTCTCGACGTCGGGACGAAAGCCCGCGAAGCGGATGCGGTCGGCGACCCCGAGCGAGGACGCGAGCGCGCGCAGCTCTTCGAGGCGCCGCTCTTCGCCGCGCCACGGGTCGCCGGCGACGAGCGCGATCGCGTCATCGTCGCCGCACGCCGCGATCGCGCGGATCAGGACGTCCTGGCCCTTCCACGCCGAGATCCGCCCGAGGATCGCGACGACGAACGCGCCGGCCGGCAGGCCCAGCGCGGCGCGCGCGGGCGCACGCTCAGCACGCGCGGGCGCGACCGCGAGCCCGTCGTGCAGCACGTGCGCCTTGCGCGTCGTGCCGAGCTGCGCGCGCGTCGCCTGCGACACGCACGGCAGCGCGTCGGCGCTCAGCAGCAGCCGCCGGTACGCCGGCCAGAAGCGCTCGAAGCCCGTGTAGATCTCGCGCACGTGCCAGACGTGGGGCAGGCGTGCCACCCGCGCCGCCCCGGCGCCGCCGAGCGTCACCGACGTGTTCGTATGCACCAGCGCGACATCGCGCGCGCGAGAGAGACGCGCAAGCGCGCCGGCGTCGCGCCCCAGCGCGGCGCCGACGCCCGCCAGGCCGCGGGGCGACATCGCCGCCCGTCGCAGCACCGCCAGCGGGCGCACGAGCACCTCGACGCCGGCCGCCGCGAGGTCCGCGCGCAGCTCGCCGTCCATCGCGAGCACGACGAGCGGCCGGTAGCGCGCGCGATCCAGCCCGCTCGCGAGCAGCGCAAGCTGGCGGTCGGCGCCGTAGCGCCCTGCCGACGAGTGCAGGTACAGGACGGTGCGGGGACCGGCGGCCAGCGCCCTACAGCTCCACCGCCAGCGCCTCGGCCGGCGCTTGCGGCACGCGGTCGGGGTGCAGGATGTGCGCGAGCAGCTCGAGGCCGTCGATCAGGCGCGGACCGGGCCGCGAGAAGTACGCCGACGCGTTGACGGCGACGACCTGGTCGGCGCCGAGCGCGCGCAGCCGCTCGCCGAACTCCTCGGCCTCGACGAGCGCGCGCGCGGCGTCGTAGCCGCACGGCATGACGATCACGACCTCCGGCTGGGCAGCGGCGACCTCCTCCCACGTCACCTCGCGCGACGGCTCGCCGGAGAAGCCGAGCACGTCCTCGCCGCCCGCCATCTCGACGAGCTGCGGCGTCCAGTGTCCGGCGACGAAGGCGGGGTCCAGCCACTCGAGCGCCGCGACGCGCGGACGCGGCGCCCCGCGCACGGCGAGCCGCACGACGTCGGCGCGCCGCGCGGTGCGCGCGATGAGGTCGAGCGCCGCGTCCTTGGCGTTCGTCGCCTGGGCGATCGTGCGCACGTCGCCGACGGTCTCGCCGTACGTCGTCGGGTCCAGCGCGATGACGCGCGGCGGGCCGGGCAGCGTCTGTGCGAGCGCGTGCACCTCGTCGACCGACACCGCGCAGACGTGGCAGAGCGCCTGCGTGACGATGAGGTCGGGCTCGAGTTCGCGCACGAGCTCGTCGTCGAGCTCGTAGATCGACTCGCCGGCCGCCGTGCGCGCCCGCACCGCGGCGTCGATCTCGCCCGGCGCCAGGCCCGGCGCGAGCACGTCGCGCGTGACCTGGGGATGGTCCTGCGCCTCGTCGGGGTAATCGCATTCGTGCGTCACGCCGACGACCTGATCGCCGAGTCCCAGCGCGAAGAGCAGCTCGGTAGCGTGTGGCACAAGGCTCACGATCCGCATGGAGGAGAGCGTATGGCACGACTGAGCGATTCCGAGATCGACGAGCGACTGGGGGCCTCGTCCTGGAAGCGCGAGGGCGACAGCATCGTCCGCGACGTGGAGTGCAAGGGCTTTCACTCCGCGATGGCGCTCGCCAACGCCGTCGCCGACGCGGCCAACGAGGCCAACCATCACCCGGACATCCTCATCCACGGCTACAAGCACGTCCGGCTGACGCTGTCGACGCACTCCGACGGCGCCATCACGGAGAACGACTTCGCGCTCGCCGGGACGATCGACGGGCTCATCGCCGACGCCTGAGCGTGACCGCTGCCCGCGCCCTCCCTGGCGCCGCTCACGCTTGCTAGGCTCGCAGGCGCAGCGTCAATGAACGACGACCTTCCTCGAAGTCGCGGCCGACACCTTAGGCCCGGCCCCGTCCTCGCCCGTTGATCACGCTCCTGCTCAGCGCGGTCGTCGTGCTGATCTTCGCCAACGGCTTCTTCGTTGCCGCGGAGTTCGCGCTCGTGCGCGCCCGCCGCGCCCGCCTGGAGGAGCTGGCCGACGCGGGCGACCGCAAGGCCCGGCTCGTGCTTGCGCAGCTCGACGACCTCAGCGAGTACCTGTCGGCCTGCCAGTTCGGGATCACGCTCGCCTCGCTGGGCATCGGCTTCCTCGGCGAGCCCGCGATCGCCAACCTCCTCGAGCCCGCGCTCGAGGGCTTCGCGCACGCCGCCGCGGCGCCGATCGCGATCGCGATCGCCTACATCCTCGTCACCGCCGGGCACATCACGGCCGGCGAGCAGGTGCCGAAGATCTACGCGATCGTCAACGCCGAGGCCGTGGCCCGGCAGGTCGCGCGGCCGCTGAACGTCTTCAACAAGGTGATGCGGCCGTTCATCCACGTGCTCAACAGGGCGTCGAGCGCGCTGCTGCGCCCGCTCGGCATCAAGGACGACGCGGACTTCGAGGAGGGCTCGAGCCCCGAGGAGGTGCGCGCGATCATCGCCCAGGCGCACGCCGGCGGCCATCTCGACCCGGGCGAGGCGGGAATGCTCACGGGCGTCTTTCACCTCCACGAGCAGCAGGCGCGCCAGGTCATGACGCCGATCCCCGCCGTCGTCACTGTCGACATCTCCGAGGACGTCGGCACCGCGCTGCGGCGCTGCATCTCGACAGGCCACACGCGCCTGCCGGTCACCGAGGAGCACAACCCCGACAAGGTGCAGGGAGTCGTGCACTCCAACTCGCTCGCCCGCATCCTCATGGCCGAAGGACCCGAGGCAGAGATCGTGCCTGCGATCAAGCCGGCCACGATCGTGCCGGAGACCAAGCCGCTGGACGACCTGCTCGCCGACCTGCAGCGCAACCGCTCGACGATGGCCGTCGTCGTCGACGAATACGGCCGCGTCGCGGGGATCGTCACCGTCGAGGACATCATCGAGGAGGTCGTCGGCGAGATCGACGACGAGACCGATCCGACCGGCGGCGACGTGCGCCAGCTCGCCAACGGCGACTGGTACGTGCGCGGCCACGTCGCGATCACCGACCTCAGCGACTACTCCCTGAAGCTGCCCGTCGACAGCGACGCCTACAACTCGATCGGGGGGTTCGTGTTCGCCCGCCTCGGGCGCCTGCCCAAGCGCGGCGACACGGTCAGCGCCAACGGGTACTCGATCCGCGTCGAGTCGGTGCGCGAGAACCGAATCGAGGCCGTGCGCATCCGCGAACGCCGCCTCCAGGAAGCCGCGCGCGACGACGAGGTGGAGGACGAATAATCCGACGCGATGGTTACCGCAAGTTCTGGCGCGTTCGTGCGTTCTGACCTGTACCTCTGCCTGTGGGACGGTGGAGGCACAAGCGAGGTGGATCGGGGTGGGTCTGCCGTAGCCCGAAACTCGACGGGCCCGCTGAAAACGCGGGCCCGTCGTGGGCTTCC
>Ga0136617_10006412_pt1 | contig 10506 bp, 10 predicted proteins | sample AntDrymUQ3222106_2_FD_129672 | JGI IMG/M metagenome (GOLD analysis project Ga0136617, IMG submission 129672) | Polar desert sand microbial communities from Dry Valleys, Antarctica - metaG UQ322 (21.06) | ecosystem: Environmental > Terrestrial > Soil > Desert | place: Antarctica: Dry Valley...
CTAACGAATTACCCCCGCGCCGCAGCGAATGCGGTGCTCGTCTTTGCGGTTCGCTTAAGACCCGATGCAAACCATCCGCTGGATCCTAGCCGCCACCATCTTTCTCGCGCTCCTGTTGCTATCGTTGCAGAACGCGGAGCAGGTGACCTTGCGTTTTTTTAATCTCGCGAACCTGCAGGCGCCGCTGGTCTTCGTGGTGTTCCTTGCGTTCGCGGGAGGCGTTGCAGCCGGGTTGCTCGCCGGCGCGTTTCGCGCGGCACAATTGAAACGCCAATTGAATGCGCTGCGACGGGAGTATCGTGGCTTTGACACAACGCGCTCCCCTCTGGATGCCGGCACCTTACCGGGCAACCCGTCAACCTTGAGTCCCCGATTCAGGCGGGGCGAGCACAAGGGCGACGGACTATGACGCCGGACTCGACCGCCTAGAAGCCGCGGGGCGATGGACTTCGAACTGTGGTGGCTGCTGCCGATTCCGGCATTGTTCTTCGCGCTCGGCTGGATTGCCGCGCGCATTGACATCAAGCATTTGCTGCGCGAATCGCGCGCGCTTCCGCTGTCTTATTTTCGCGGCCTCAATTTCCTGTTGAACGAGCAGCCCGACAAGGCGATCGAATCGTTCATCGAGGTCGTCAAGGTCGATCCGGCCACGATCGACCTACATTTCGCGTTAGGGTCGTTGTTCCGCCGCCAGGGCGAGATCGAACGGGCGATCCGCATGCATCAGAATCTGCTCGACCGGCCCGATCTTCCGGACGACAAACGAACCATTGCCACGCACGAGCTCGCGCAGGATTTTCATCGAGCCGGACTCCTCGATCGGGCCGAGGAGTTGTTCACCAAGCTCGATGGCACGACGTTCGAGCATTCGGCGCTCGCGCATCTGATTTCGATCTACGAGACCGAAAAGGACTGGCGACAAGCGATCACCGCAACGCAGCGGATGGAGACGCTCGCGAAGCAACCGTATTTCAAGGAAATCGCGCAGTACCATTGCGAGCTCGCGCAAATTGCACTGCTGCGCGCCGAATACGCAACAGTCGCGCGCGAGCTCGAGACGGCCTTTGCGCAATATCGCGGCTGCACGCGTGCCACACTGCTCACGGGCGACCTTGAGGCGCAACAAGGCAACCTCGGCGCCGCGCTCGCCGCCTGGCAAAGGATCGAATCGCAGAACCCCGCCTATCTGGCGCTCGCTGCCGACCGCTTTGTCGACACGTACCGCAAGCAAGGTACGATCGCGCTAGGGACTCGCGTCCTGCGCAACTACCAGGCGCTGTACCCGTCGCTCGATTTATTGAATGCGCTCTTCACCCTGGTGCTCGAAGACGAAGGTGCGGACGCCGCGGCCGCCATGGTCAAGGAAGAACTGGCGCGCAATCCCACGCTGGTGGGCCTTGATCGCCTGCTCGAGGCGCAACTCATCGGCGCGCCCCTCGAGCGCCGGCGTGATCTGGAGCTTGTCAAGGGCCTGGTCGGACAGCATATCAAGCGCCTGGGACTCTACAAGTGCGACGGCTGTGGTTTCCGCGCCAAGCAATACTATTGGCGTTGTCCCGGCTGCTTGAAGTGGGAAACCTATTCGCCGCGCCGGACCGAGTCGCCCGACGGTTTCATGTGAGCACAAAAATGGTACCGCCAGTGGAAGATCATCCAACGCAAGACGCGACGCCGCGGGTGCTCGTCGCGCTCGATTTCGCCAATCCGATGCACGCTCTGGCGCTGGCCGATCGCCTGGACCCGCGCACGTGCGGATTGAAGGTTGGCAAGGAGATGTTTGTCGTCGCCGGTCCCGAACCGGTGCGCTGGATGATCGAGCGGGGGTTCAACGTGTTTCTCGACCTCAAGTTCCACGATATTCCGAACACGGTTGCGCAAGCGTGCGCGGCGGCCACGCGATTGGGCGTCTGGATGATCGACGTCCACGCGGCGGGCGGGCGCGAGATGTTAGTGGCTGCGCGGCAGGCGGTGCGCGAGACGGCAAACGGGCGGGGTACGCCGCGCCCGTGGCTGATCGGCGTGACGGTGCTGACCAGTCTTGGTGACGAGTCCCTGCGGGAAATCGGCTTCGCGGACGGTGCTACGCAGGGCGTCACCCGACTTGCGCGCTTGACGCAGGACTGCGGACTCGACGGCGTCGTCTGCTCGGCACAGGAGGCCGCGGCGTTGCGCGCCGCCTGCGGTCCGGAGTTCCAACTGGTGACGCCAGGGATTCGTCCGGCAGGCGCAACGCCGGATGATCAGGCGCGGATCATCACCCCGGAGGCGGCGGTGGCAAACGGCGCCGATTATCTGGTCATCGGTCGGCCCATTACGCAGGCGGCGGATCCGGTCGCGGCATTGGCAGCCATCAACGCAGCGCTTGTGTCGCAACGTGAGGCGCGCGCGTGAGGATCACGATGATCGGCACCGGTTATGTGGGGCTGGTCACCGGCGCGTGTCTCGCCGAAGTCGGCAACGATGTACTGTGCCTCGACGTCGATCAACGGAAAATCGACGTACTCATCGCCGGCGGGATCCCGATCCATGAGCCCGGACTGGAACCGATGGTGCGGCGAAACGCGGCGGCTGGCCGCCTGAAATTCACGACGGACATCGACGCGGGGGTCGAGCACGGCGCGCTGCAGTTCATCGCCGTCGGCACGCCGGCGGACGAGGACGGCAGTGCCGACATGCAATACGTCATCGCCGCCGCTCGCAACATCGGCAGGCGCATGCAAGACTACAAAGTCATTGTCGACAAATCGACGGTTCCGGTCGGTACGGCAGACCGCGTGCGCGCCGCGATCGACGAGGAACTGGCAAGCCGTGGCGTGCGCATACCCTTTGCGGTCGCCGCGAATCCGGAATTCTTGAAGGAAGGCGCAGCCGTCGAGGATTTCATGAAACCGGACCGGATCGTCATCGGCACCGACGACGCGCGGGCGATCGGAGCACTGCGCGCAGTGTACGCGCCGTTCATGCGCAACCACCAGCGCCTGTTGGTGATGGATGCGCGCTCAGCAGAACTCACCAAATACGCCGCGAACGCGATGCTGGCGACGCGCATTTCGTTCATGAACGAGCTCGCGAATCTGGCGGACGAACTCAACGCCGACATCGAGATGGTGCGCCAGGGTATCGGCTCCGACCCGCGCATCGGCTATCACTTTCTCTATCCCGGAGTGGGCTACGGCGGAAGCTGTTTTCCCAAGGACGTGCGCGCGCTGCAATTTGCCGCGGGTAAAACCGGGCGGCCTCTCAAATTGATGGCCGCCGTCGACGCGGCGAACGAAGCGCAGAAGTTGGTGCTGGCCGAGAAGATCGTCGCGCGCCTGGGCGATGATCTTTCCGGACGCACGCTCGCGTTATGGGGGCTCGCGTTCAAGCCCAATACCGACGACATGCGCGAGGCACCGTCGCGTGTACTGATCGCCGCGCTCGCCGCCCGCGGCGCGCGTATCGTTGCGTACGATCCGGTGGCGATGGACGAGGCGAAACGCGTGTTCGGCGATGCGCCCCAGGTCACCTTCGCCGAGTCGCCGCTGGCTGCATGCACGGGCGCCGATGCGCTGGTGGTCGTCACCGAGTGGCAGGAATTCCGAAGCCCCGACTTCGCGGAGTTACGCGCGCGGCTCAAATCGCCGCTCGTTTTCGACGGCCGCAATCTCTATGATCCGGCCATTGTGCGCGCGGCCGGGCTTGAGTATTTCGCGATCGGACGCGGCGGCTTTCACGGCTAACGTATGGCTGCGTCGCTTGGCCCTGCCAAATTTTCGTCGTACCGCGACCGCGCGGCCGCGGCGAAAGTGCTGGTCGTAGGCGATGTCATGCTCGACCGGTACTGGTTTGGCGACGTCGAACGCATCTCGCCGGAAGCGCCGGTGCCGGTGGTCAGAATCACGCGCACCGACGATCGACCCGGAGGTGCGGCCAATGTCGCGCGCGGCGTCGTTGCGCTCGGCGCGCGGGCAACGCTACTGTCGGTCATCGGCCAGGACGAACCCGCGGCAACACTGGTGCGCTTGCTGGCCGAGGAGCGAGTCGCAACGTCGTTGCATCGCGACGCCGCACTTCCAACGACCGTCAAATTGCGGGTGATCGGTCGGCAACAGCAATTGCTGCGCATCGATTTTGAAACTTCGCCGTCGCATGAGGTACTGGCCACCAAGCTCGCCGATTACGATGGTCTGCTGCGCGACGCGGATGTCGTCGTACTCTCCGACTACGGCAAGGGTGGCCTTGCGCACATTGCGACGATGATCGAACGTGCGCGGGCGGCGCAAAAGCCGGTGCTGGTCGACCCCAAGGGGGACGATTATTCGCGCTACCGTGGCGCCACCTTGATCACGCCGAATCGCAACGAGTTCCGGCAAGTCGTCGGAAAGTGGCACGACGACGCCGGGCTCGCGCACAAAGCGGAGGCGCTGCGGCGCGAACTCGAGCTCGACGCGTTACTCGTGACCCGGTCGGAGGAGGGGATGAGTCTTTTCGAGGCGACGGGCACGCTGAGCATCCCGGCGCACGCGCGCGAGGTCTTCGACGTTTCCGGCGCCGGCGATACGGTCATCGCCACGATCAGCGTGTTGCTCGCTGCCGGCGCGTCGCTGCCCGTCGCGGTGGGGATCGCGAATGAAGCGGCGGGGGTGGTCGTCGGCAAGCTCGGCACCGCCGTCGTCCACCCGCACGAGCTGGCGTGAGCTCTTCCGTAGTAGCGGTGACGCGTCACCGTTGCCGCCGCAGGTGAACGTGCAAGTGGCCAAAACCAAATCCGTCTACGTCTGCACCGAATGCGGTGGAGCCGCGCCCAAGTGGCAGGGCCAGTGCCCGCACTGCGCCGCCTGGAACACGCTGGTGGAAACGATCGCGGCGCCCAAGGCCGGCCGGTTCGAAGGCATCGCCGGAACACGCTCCGCGATTACTTCGCTGGGCTCGGTCACGGCGTCTGAAAACACACGGATCGCGACGGGAATCGAGGAGTTCGATCGCGTGCTCGGCGGCGGGCTCGTCGCGGGCGGCGTGGTCCTGCTGGGAGGCGATCCGGGTATCGGCAAGTCGACGCTGTTGCTGCAGGCGGCGGCCGTCCTGGGCAAAGCGCAGCGCACGCTGTACGTCACCGGTGAGGAATCGGTCGAGCAAATCGCGCTGCGCGCGCAACGCCTAGGACTCGTCCACGCACCGATCGACCTCTTGGCCGAGGTGCAGCTCGAGGCGATCATCGCGGCGATCGATTCGGCCAAACCCAAAATCGTCGTCGTTGATTCGATCCAGACCGTCTACACCGAATCGCTGCAGTCGGCGCCCGGAAGTGTGGCACAGGTACGCGAATGCGCGGCGCAGCTGACCCGCCTTGCCAAGCAACGCGGCGTCGTCGTGATCTTTGTCGGGCACGTGACGAAGGAGGGCGCCATTGCCGGCCCGCGCGTGCTCGAGCATATCGTCGATGCGGTTCTCTACTTCGAAGGCGATCCGCACTCGAGTTTTCGCCTGGTCCGCGCGATCAAGAATCGTTTCGGTGCCGCGAACGAACTCGGCGTATTCGCGATGACCGAGCGCGGATTGAAAGGGGTGGCCAATCCCTCCGCGCTGTTTCTTTCGCACCATGCCGAAGCAGTGGCTGGCTCCGCCATCGTGGCGACTCTCGAAGGCTCACGGCCGCTGCTGGTGGAAATTCAGGCGTTGACCGACCCAGTGCAGGGAGCGGTTCCCCGGCGCCTTGCCGTCGGGCTCGATCCGCAGCGATTGGCACTTCTGCTCGCCGTATTGCATCGGCACGGCGGCGTGGAAACGGCGGGTTTCGACGTCTTCGTGAATGCGGTGGGCGGCGTGCGTATCCAGGAACCGGCCGGTGATCTGGCGATTTTGCTGGCCGTCTACTCTTCTGTCAAAAACAAGCCGTTACCGGATAAAGCTCTGGTTTTCGGTGAAGTCGGTCTTGCGGGAGAAATTCGCCCTGTGCAGCGCGGTCAGGAGCGCATCAAGGAGGCGGCGAAGCTTGGCTTCGCGACAGTCGTTATTCCCACCGCGAACAAGCCGAAGCAGCGCGTCGAAGGCCTGCGCATCGTCACCGTCGATCGTGTCGGTGACGCGCTTGCCGCGGTGCGCGATTGATCGGAAAGCGCGTCAAGCCAAGGCCGTCGCGAGCAACACGGAGAATTAACGGAGAATTCGATGGGCGCACTGATTGAAGGCCGATGGACCAGCGACGACGACCTGCTCCGCAACGGAGCGTTTGACCGCAAGCCCACGGCGTTTCGTCGGGGCATTGCGGCGGACGGAGAATTTCCGGCGGAACCGGGGCGCTATCACCTCTACGTCTCGCGCGCGTGTCCATGGGCGAGCCGGACCCTCGTCGTGCGCAAGTTGAAGCAGCTCGAGGAGGTCATCTCGGTCACCAATGTCCATCCCGATATACTGGAAAACGGCTGGACGTTCGGCGGTGAGCCCGACCCGCTTAACGGCTTCTTCTTCCTCTACTAGGTTTATCAAGCCGCGGAACCCCGCTATTCGGGGCGCGTCACCGTTCCCGTGCTGTGGGACACGAAAACCAAGACGATCGTCAACAACGAGTCGTCCGAAATCATTCGTTTGCTGAACAGCGAATTCGACACCTGGGGAGACGCGTCGATTGATCTCTATCCGCACGACTTGGCACCGGAGATCGATGCCCTCAACGCGAAGGTCTACGAGACGGTCAACAATGGCGTCTATCGCGCGGGCTTTGCGACGTCGCAAGCGGTGTACGACGCTGCGGTCTTGGCGTTGTTCGCAACACTCGAAGAATTGGAGCAACGCCTAGCCGATCGGCGTTATCTGCTGGGTTCACGGCTGACGGAGGCGGATGTCCGGCTATTCACGATGGGCGTTCGCTTCGATCTCGTTTACTACAGTCACTTTAAATGTAACATCAAGCAATGGCGATTTCCCAAATCTTTTCAGTTGGTTGAAGGATGTTTACCAGCTGCCGGGGATCGAGCAAACGGTGGATCTTGGCGAAATCAAGCGCCACTACTATCACAGCATGCATTGGGTAAATCCGAGCGGCATTGTTCCGCTGGGTCCGACCATCGACCTGCGCGCGCCGCACGGGCGCCAGCGGCTCGGATAACGCCTGCAATTTTGAACCGTTAACCAGCTGCCTGTACGCGAAAAGCCGCGCGGACGCCTTTACGGTACTGGTCGGCGATCTCGACGTAAGCAGCTTCGAGGGCGCGGGTGGTACGCGCAGTGTCAAACAGCGGACTGGCGCGGGCGGGTCCACCGAGATGCGCTTTCAGCCGCGTCCGTTCATCCGGATCCGCCGCCAGGGCAATTGCGCGTCGCACGTAGCCGGCAGCGTCCGGAGCGATCAGTTCGGGCAGTCCAACCGCGGTCAGGAGACTCGCCGCCACGCGACCGGCGAAGGTCGTCCCCATGATCGTCAGCACCGGGCATCCCGCCCACAGCGCATCGCTGGCAGTCGTGTGGGCGTTGTAGGGCCAGGTGTCGAGGAAGAGATCGGCGTGGCAGTAGAGGCCTAGATATTCGGCGTTGGGGCGGGCGGTGGCAAAGACGATGCGTTGCGGATCGATGCCTCGAATGGCCGCCTCGCGGGGCAGGTTCGCGATCACCGGGTCAGCGGCGCTACGGGCCAATAGCCAGAGCGTCGCACCTGGGGCCGCTGCAAGAATTGTTGCCCATGAATCAAAAGCTTCCGGATTGATCTTATAGCTTCCGTTGAAGCAGCAGAACACGATTCCGGTCGCGGGAAGACCGCACTCGACCCTCGAGGGTGGGGCCGAAACCTCGCGCGCGATGTCGTTGACTTGGTAGCTATCGGGGAGTTGCACCAGCGTCTCGGCGTAGTCAGCCGCATGCGTATGCGGCGTCACGACCGCGTCGCCGATCAGGTAATCGACCAGGTTGCCGCCCAAGGTACCGGGGTACCCCAGGTAGTGGATTTGCACCGGGGCAGGGCGCAGCGCAAGGACCGCCGGCGATACCCCTTCGGTGTGTCCCTTAAGGTCGATCAGAAGGTCAGTCTGGTCGCGACGAATAGCCTCGGCAATAGTCCCGGGTGGCGCGCCGCGCAGGTCGACGAAACGGTCGAACGCGCGTTGCAACCGCGCGCGCATCGGGCTTCGATCGTCGGGCCCGACCGAGTACGCGGTGACTTCAAAGCGCGCGCGATCGTGGTGCTCGAACAATCCGGCGGTCAAGAAGGCCGTAGCGTGCGTGTGAAAGTCAGCGGATAGATAGCCGATTTTGAGCCGTCCCTGTGACAACCGCGGCGCGGCGTTCGTGGCGATGGAGAGATGCAGCGACTGCGCCCAGTTCTCCGCGCAGCGCCGCTGCTCGGTCCGCGTTGCGGGCTGCGACAAACAGACAAATGGCGAGAGGAGGGGGCGCGACTCGGCTATGCCGGCTTTGAACGCGCCGCGCAGCGCCGCCAGATCACGCCAGTCACCGGTTCGTTGCCGCACGAACAAGAGCTGCGACAACGCCGCGCCGTGGCTCGGTTCCGCGCGCAGGACGAGCTCATAAGCGCTTGCGGCGCCGGCCAAGTCTCCGTGCCGTTCCAGAAGTGACGCGAGGTCGAAGCGCAACGCTGTAGTGGTCGGGTGTCGCGCGAGGGCAACGCCCAGCGTTGCCTTCGCTTGGTCGGGCGACCCCAATTGATCTTCGAGCTGCGCCTTGAGCCCGGCATGGGCGGCGACGTCAGCTGCGATGCCGTGCGCTCGTGTTGCCGCGTCAAGCGCTTCCAACGTCCGCCCGCGCGGTGCAAGCGCCAGCGCGAGGTGGTACCAACCGGCGGCGTGACGAGCGTCCGCGGCGATCGCTTGCCGTGCCGATCGTTCCGCGTCGTCGAGCTCACCCAGCGCGAGGTGCGCGGCGGCAAGGTTGCACCATATCTCCGGCGAATGCGGGGCGCGCTTGCCCGCCTCCTTGAGCGCGTTCACCGCCGCCTCGGGCCGGTCGACCGCCTGCAACACCAGGGCCAGATTCGACCACGCATCAGGAGACGTCGGATCGGCCGCGATCGCGGCGCGAATGCGTTCCGCAGCCGCCACGTGCTTGCCGGCCTGGTGCAGCACCACACCCGAGTAATGCAGCGCTGGTGCGTGTTGCGGGTCCGCCTTGAGGATCGCGTCGTAGCGCAGAAACGCTTCGCGCAATTTGCCTTGCTGGTGCAGGCGAAACGCGCGGTCGAATTCGGATCCGATAGTCATTCAACTAATTGACATTACGAAGTTTATCCGTAAAAATACCATTTACTAAGTTTTACGGATAACACGTTGCTTTTCAATGACGAACAGTTGCGAGTGGCGGCCAATCTACGTCAGTATTACGCGGCTTGGGCGGATGCGGAGCGCGCGTTTCGACAGTTCACCAGCTATCTTGGTTGGAAGACCGTGAGCGGGCGAGCGTATTTGTATCGAACCGATACCAAGGGAAATGGAACCTCATTGGGTCCACGGTCGCCCGTGACAGAGATGCAGTTTGCCGCGTTCCGATCCGGTCGAGAAGAAGCAGCGGCCCGTGTCGCAGGTGCGAATGAACAGTTGCGCGTGAGCGGGGCACTGTACCGCGCGTTGCGCTTGGGGACAATCGCCTCGCCGGCGGCGGCGATTTTGCGCGAGGCGGATGTCCGCGAAATGCTTGGGACGGACGTGCTGGTGATCGGCACCAGTGCGATGGCCGCCTACGAGTTGGAGGCCGGTAGCAGGTTCGCCGTCGGGATGGATGCCACGGAAGATTTCGACCTCGCGTGGTCGGCAGAGAAACGGGAACGCCTCGCCGTTGTAAGAGGGCCGCAGGCGCCGCTTCTCTCCCTGCTGAAAGCCGTGGATTCGACTTTTGTCGTCAATGCGGAGCGTCCCTTTCAGGCACGAAATCGTGCCGCGTACGAGGTTGAAGTCCTCCTCGCGCCGTCGTTGGCCGGGAGCTATCCTGCGGCCGAGCCGCTCCGGCCCATCCCTTTGCCCGAGCAAGAGTGGTTGCTCAAAGGACGCAGAGTCGATCAGGTTGTGTGCGGAAGAGACGGCAGCGCGGCCCGCGTCGTGGCGCCGGATCCCCGCTGGTTCGCGCTGCACAAGCTCTGGCTTGCCGACAAACCAACCCGCAGTCCGTTGAAATCGCCGAAGGACCGAAGGCAGGGACAGGTACTGCTAACAGTCGTACGCGCGCGGATGCCGCATTACCCAATTGACGCCGGGTTCGCGGATAAACTGCCGGAACAGCTCGCGCGCTATCTCGAAAGCTGAACCAGGTAGCGTTGTTCGTCACCGGTACCGTGACTGTGAGCGATACGCATCGGGTGTCGCGGGGTGCGTTTTGTATTGCGGTGCTCTTGAGCGCATACCCTTTACCGCGTCGCATAATTGATATTATGTAAAATAGATAAGGTTCTCGCTCGAAAAGGGGGCCTCCTGCTGGCGCAATCCTACAAATTAGAACTACGTTGCCAATGAAGTAAACATACGGGCGCAGCTTCAAATCCCCTCATGACAGCAGCGCTTCGCCCCATCCTGGCAGGGGTTGTAGTGA
>Ga0136617_10006413_pt1 | contig 10506 bp, 6 predicted proteins | sample AntDrymUQ3222106_2_FD_129672 | JGI IMG/M metagenome (GOLD analysis project Ga0136617, IMG submission 129672) | Polar desert sand microbial communities from Dry Valleys, Antarctica - metaG UQ322 (21.06) | ecosystem: Environmental > Terrestrial > Soil > Desert | place: Antarctica: Dry Valley...
GCGACCGGCGCGGCGAATTTGATTTACTGCAATTCAAAAAATTGATAACGAAGGAAAATACAAATTTCCGGCTAATTCGCGGAAATATGATAAATTGCCAAAAAATTGATTACTCGAAAAACGGCGAGTTTGTAAAAATTGACGAGTTTTTGGGGGCGAAATCCGAAAATTATATCAAAAATGATTTTCGGAAAATCCGGCTTGTTTGCCAGCAAATCTCGAACATTGACATTGCCAAACGTCTGAAATTTGTCTTTTGCGCCGAAACCGACATTTTGGGAAATTCGTGCAATTATATTTCCGCCGCCGAAACTGATTTGAAAAATCTGCATATTTTGCTCAATTCTTATCTTCTGAATTGGCGTTTCAAAATCACCAGCACGAATAATCACGTCAACAATTACGAACTCGACGAATTGCCCTTGCTCGATTTTGAAAAATTTTCGGGTTTGATTAACGAAAATGCATTGGAGAATAATATCGAAATAGCCCGGATGTATAATTTGAATGAACCGGAAATCGAATACGTTTTAAAAAATCATTTTGAAGCCGCCGAAATTCGCCGTTATTTATGAAGAAAAAACTCTACAATCACATCGCGCCCGGCTTGAGTAAATTGGAATGGGAAATGGCGAAACATATTCCGGCGGGCGGAAACTGGAAAGATATTCCGGAAAATATCCCATCGCAGCGACTTGTGCAAATTCGCAAAAGTGGCGGCAGAACGACTTATTACGGCAGATTGGTGTGGGACAAACCTGCCTTTACGATTACGACTTATTTCAATCGTTTGGGCAACAGTTCAAATCTTCACCCGGAACAACAGAGAATGATTTCGATTCGTGAAGGCGCACGGCTGCAATCTTTTCCCGATAATTTTATCTTTCACGGGACGCGCACCTCGCAATACAAACAAATCGGCAACGCCGTTCCGCCGCTTCTGGCACGAGCCGTTGCGGAAACTTTGGAAAATCATTTGGAAAACAAAACTTTTATTGACCTTTTCGCAGGCGCGGGCGGAGTGTCGGAAGGTTTTCGGATGAAAAATTTTGAACTTCTCGGCGCGTTGGAGATTGAAAAAAATTACTTTGAAACCTTCAGGAAAAATCACCGCGAAAGCAACCAGGATTTTTTGCTGGTTGGCGACGCAACCCAAAATTCAATCAAGGAAAAAATAAAATCAATCGCCAACACAAATAAAGTCGGCGTGATTGTCGGCGGTCTGCCGTGTCAGGGATTTTCTTATGCCGGTTGGCGAAATCCCGAAGATAACCGCAATCAATTATTCAAAGATTTTTTTGAAATCGTCCGCGACGTGCGCCCCGAATTTTTCGTTATCGAAAATGTGACGGGCATTTTGACGATGCGAAAAGGACGAGTCATCAGCGAAATCGCCGAAGTTTTCCGCGAAATCGGTTATCATCTCAATTTGCCTTTCAAACTCAATGCCGAAGATTACGGCGTTCCGCAAAAACGGCGCAGAGTTTTTATCATCGGTTCTCTGAAAAACATAAAAATCGCGCCGCCGAAACTTTTATTTTCCGACACCGACTTTTTTCTGCCAAGACCAATTACGGTCAGACAGGCAATTTGCGGATTGCCTGCGCTGCAAACGAGCGAAGGCGTTTTTGAAATGGAAACTGACTACAAAGCAACTTCCGTTTATGAAAAGCTGATGACGAACGAAATCGGTTTTAATGAATTTTATTATTCGGCAAAAACGGAAAACAAAAAAATCGCCAAGAGTTTTGTCAATTCTCAGCCGACGCTTTTTCCCACTCTTGCGTAAGTTCTTCCGCTAAAAGTTTCAAAACTTCGTGTAATTCAATTTTAGCTTTTTCCTGTTTTTTGATTTTCAGCAATTCGAGCATTTTTTCGATTCGTTTATCAATCTCCTGACTCTGCCAATGCCTGACTTTTCGATTAGCTTTGTTTTTGTATTCTTGTAGACTTTCAAAAGCAATTCGAATGTAGCGTTTTGTATTGTTGTCTTGATTTTTGCCTTTCTTCTCGATTCGGACAACGGTTTGATATGTTCCCGTTTCCGCATCGAAATTTTCAAATTTGTAATCGTAAAACGAATAATCTAAATTCAAAAACCGCATCAGAAAATCTCTGAAATCGTTTTCATCAATTATCGAAAAAACCGTTAGAATATGGTGCAAATTTGTTCGCATCAAAAAACTTAACTTTACCGCGTCGGTATCGTTTCGCACACGGTTTTTCAGATTGTCCCAAAGATATTTGGAATGCCAGGAAACGACCGGCTCGCTGTTTTTCTCGTCTTCGATTAAAACTTTTACATCGTCAAAACTCATCCGGTTGTTTTTGGCAGAGTTTGCCGAAATAGTCATCGGGTGAAACTTCGGGCGATGACAAAAACCGAGCGAAATCGGTCCGATATGGTCTGGACTAACCATGTGTTTTCTAAATTCGCCCATCAGCCTGTCAGCCATTTTCCAATCTCCGTCAGCCCAGTTTTCATAAACCCGACGGTCTTGCGCGTAGCGTTGCAAGTTTTCTTTGTGTCTGCCTTTATCGGATTTTGAACGACAGCAATTCCCGTCTGAATGAAAGCCGTCAAAACGGTCGGGCGGATTGCTCATCACGCCCGGCGAAAGAAATGATTTTGAACTTGTTTTGGTATGATTCTCATAAATCCAAATTTTCAATTCTTCAACAGTTTCGGCTGATGCTTTAAAGATTTGGAGCAATTTTTTCAGATTTTCTTTTTCAACCGCCAGTTCGTCCAAAATCTCAAAAAAATCTTTTTCAAATGCTTTATGTTCAACTTGAAATTCAGATTTTATTTTGCTTAATAACCTTTTATTCGGATAGACGTATTCGATTTGCAGACTTTTTCCGCAAATTTGGCAAGTGTGAAGTTTGGTTGGATGAACCAAAACAGCGGCTTTGGCAAATGCTCCTGCTTCTACTTTAATATCATATTCTTTACATTTTTCAATCCACCATTTCCTACGTTTTTGTCCTTCGGCAGATTTTCCCGTTACAACCCAACGGACTGAATTATCTTTGTTGCGGGTGAAATGAAGTTTTTTGTAATTTGGATGATTAACGATAAACTCTTGATATTTGACAAACTCAGGATGGTTTTTGCGCGTGATTTCTGACATAAGTTTTATGAATTATCCGGTGGAATAAAATATTCGATTGGTTTGGAATAAAATTTTGCCAAATCCACGAGAACTAAAAACTCGATTCTTCTTTGACCGGTTTCAATTTTGGAAAGTTCGGTTTGAGAAATAAGATTGGTTGCGGCGACTTGTGATTGCGTAAATCCGGCTTCTACTCTGGCTTTTATCAAACGGGCGGAAAGAAAATCTCTTTTTTGGCTGTAAATAGTTTTGGACATAACATTATTCCAAATTGGAATTTTAAGATTTTAAATTACTTATGCCGAAAAGGAATACCATAAAATACAATCAGGAAGAAAATGTAGAGATTGGTTGAAGTCCTCGAAGATTGGCGCAACCGCGAGCAGCAACTCGATGAAATCGGAGTTAGGGAATAATGATTGCCGGATTATACCGCCAGCCGACGGCGGCGGCTAAAACGGGTGCGTTTAGCCTCGCCGCACAATTCAATTAAATCAAAACACGCTCCATTTAGGCTCAAGACTTGAACGATTAGCCTTTTGACCGAAAATTTTGAGTTGAAAAGCCGCGACGTTTGCCGACAAGATGACGGCGTTCGATTAATTGAACATATTCTTGTCCAGATGATTAGGAAAATAATCCGCAAACACAAATAGTTTTGACATATTTCGTCCAAAAATCTCTTTCGAGCTAAACTTTTTTGCCCGAAATGGAGTATAATCCCGACAAGTTTCTAAACAAGCATCAGGTTTTTCCAAAACAACAAATTATACAACGGTTTGGAGTGTCTAAGCGTATTGCAAAATGCAGCTATGCACTTCAAGCACTTAGAATTTTTACATTTGAGGCTACCTATGAAAAAAACAGCAAACCTTCTGAATTCAGCATTTATTTTCACGCTTCTGGCAGCACTTTGCGTTTTGCCCGCGACGGCGCAGCAGGCGAAATCGGGCAAAACAGATTACGGCGCGATGCTTTCAAACCTTCGTTTTCGTGAAATCGGACCTGCCGCGATGGGCGGTCGCATTGACGATTTCGCGGTCGTCGAATCTAATCCGAACATCGTTTATGCCGGCACGGCTTCGGGCGGCATTTGGAAAACCATCAACGGCGGAACGACCTGGACACCGATTTTTGACAACGAAGTTGTTTCGACCATCGGCGATTTGGCGATTGCGCCTTCCGACCCTTCAATTCTCTATGTCGGCACGGGCGAGGCGAATCACCGTCAAAGTTCTTCCTGGGGCAACGGGGTTTATAAAACGCTCGACGGCGGAAAAACCTGGCAGTATTTGGGATTACCCGAAACTCAGCATATCGGGCGCATCGTCGTTCACCCGACAAATCCCGACATAGCTTATGTGGCGGCTGTCGGAAAACTGTGGGGCGCGAATAAAGAACGCGGAGTTTATAAAACGATGGACGGCGGAAAGAATTGGCAGCAGGTTCTTTTTATCAACGAAGACACGGGCATCAATGATATTGCCATCGACCCGCAAAGTCCCGGGACGCTTTACGCCGCTTCCTTTCAACGCCGTCGCACCGTCTTCGGTTTTAACGGCAGCGGTTCAGGCAGCGCGCTTTACAAAACATCCGACGGCGGCGCGACCTGGAAAAAGCTGACAAAAGGTTTGCCCTACGATACTGAAAACGCCGCGCAGCCTCTGCCGCCGACCGCGCTTGAAACGGGACGCATCGGCATCACTGTTTACCGCAAAGACCCGAACATCCTTTATGCACTTGTCGAACACGCCGGCGGCGGAACATTTCGCAGCAACGACAAAGGCGAAACGTGGACTAGAATGTCTGAGACGAATCCGCGTCCGATGTATTACAGCAAAATTCATATCGACCCGAACAATGACCAGCGCATCTGGACTTTAGGCGCGCCGCTTTATTTTTCCGAAGACGGCGGCAGAAACTATTCGACGACGCGCGGGCAGCGCATTCACGGTGATTTTCACGCCTTCTGGATAAACCCGAACGACTCAAACCACATTATGGCGGGAACCGGCGGCGGTATTCATTGGTCTTACGACCAGGGACGCACCTGGGATTTTGTGAACACCATAGCAATCGGTCAGTTTTACGAAATCGGCGTGGATATGAGCAAGCCCTATAAAATTTGCGGCGGGCTTCAAGACAACAATACCTGGTGCGGACCGAGTATGTCTTTCAATCCGCGCGGCATTTCAAACGAAGATTGGTATACCATCGGCGGCGGCGACGGTTTTTATGCTCAACCCGACCCGAACGACCCCGATACCGTCTATGCCGAATCGCAGGACGGAAATCTCCTGCGCCGGAATGTGAAAACCGGCGAAAACCGCAGCATTCGTCCGCAACCCGCTGAAGGCGAAAGACCGTATCGTTTTCAGTGGAACTCGCCAATCGTTATTTCCGCCTACAATTCGAACACGATTTATTATGGCGGAAACTTTCTTTTCAAATCAACGAATCGAGGCGATGCCTGGACGAAAGTCAGCCCGGATTTGACGACGAATGTTGACCGCAATACGCTTCCGATTATGGGCAAAGTCCCTGACCGCAACACGCGCTCGCGGCACGACGGCGTGCAGCAATTTCCGACCGTCACGACCGTTTCTGAATCGCCGGTGGACGCAAACGTTCTCTGGGCGGGAACCGACGACGGCAATCTGCAGGTAACGCGCGACGGCGGCGCAAACTGGAAAAACGTCGTCGCTAAAGTCTCGAACTTGCCGAAAGGAACTTATGTCAGCCGCGTGGTAACTTCAAAGTTCAATGCAGGCACGGCATACGCGACTTTTGACGGACACCGCAACGGTGACTTTAAAGTCTATGCGTATATGACTTCCGATTTCGGCGACAACTGGAAATCAATCGTCTCGGATTTGCCGCAGAACAACGGCATCGTGAACGTTATCCGTGAACATCCGCGCAACGCGAATCTGCTCTTTGTCGGAACTGAATACGGCGCATACGTTTCATTCGACAAAGGCGGAAGTTGGACGAAAATCAAGATGAATTTGCCGACCGTTCCGGTTGACGACATCCTGATTCATCCGCGCGACAACGATTTGATTTTCGGAACGCACGGACGCTCGATTTGGATTATGGACGACATCACGCCGCTCGAACAGATGAACGACGCGGTTGTCGCCAGCGATTTGTTTTTGTTCGATGTGCGCCCTTCGACAATGTGGCGAACGTGGAGTAACACCGGCTCGACGGGTCATAAAATGTTCCTGGGCGAAAATCCGCCGAACGGCGCGATTATCAACTTTTATTTGAAATCGCCGCTCAAAGACCGTGAGCAAGTGAGAATCTCAATCCAGGACGCGCAAGGTCAAACCATCCGCGAAATTGTTTGCGGCAGACGACCGCCCGCAACTCCGCAAACTGACCAGCAAGCGCAAGGCGGCGGCGGTTTCGGTGGCGGCGGTTTTGGCGGCGGTGGCGGCGGTCAAGCTCCCTGCGAAGCAAAACCCGGCATCAATCGCGTGGTTTGGGATATGCGAGCGCGTTCGGTTATTCCGCAATTGGGCGGTGCGGGCGGCGGCGGCGGCGGCGGCGGCGGTGGCGGCTTCAATCGTCCGGGCTTCCGCGTTGACCCGGGCAGTTACACCGTCAAGGTCAAACTGGGCGAGAAGGAAGTTTCAAAAAGTATGACGCTCGGTGAAGACCCGCGCGTCAATATAACAGCCGAAGACCGCCTCAAACGTCGTGAAGCTCTGCGGCAAATAACGCCCGCGTTAATCCAGGCAACAACGGCACAAGCCACGATAGCGACGATGAGAACGACGCTCAACACCACCATCGAATCGTGGAAGCGTCCGGGCGCGGTAAATGTTCCCGACAACGTGAAAAAGGCTGCCGAAGATTTGTTGAAACGGATTGACGAGGCTTATCCGAATTGGGGAACTCCGCCATCCGAACAAGCCACGCTCGGCAACGCCGGACCGCCCGTCGTTGAACGTCCCGCTTCGTTGCCGCAACGGGTGCAGCAGCTTGTTTTCGGCATCGAAGGCTACACGGCTGCGCCGACGGAAAACGACTTGGCGCAAATCCAGAATCTCTCACAAAGAGTCAAGGAAGCCGGCGATGTCGTTCGCAAATTTGCGGCGGAAGATTTGCCGGCTCTCAATAAACTGATGGCGGCAGCAGGTATTCCGTATATCAACCTGCCATTGCCGGGCGGCGGTGGTCAAAACAGACCGCCTGAAAAATAATCGCTAAACCGTGTCGGGGTCGTCCGCAGATTGCAGATGGCTCCGACACCGAGCGACTTACTGCAAATTTGTTATTCCCTTTGCTTCGCGCAACAACAACGCAAAGTGATTGGGGCTTTGTAATAAAAACCAATAAAGTCCGGGACTTTCTCAGTTTTGCAGAAGTGAGGACGAAATTGTTTTCGGTTCGCGCGAGCCGTTTGCAAAATTCTTTGAACACAGTTTAGCGCAAAATCCGGAAAGGCGTTTTGCTTCGGCAAGCGAAATGAAAAGCTATCTGATAAACTCAAAAACCGGATGAGCGATAATCAAAAACTTTGGTTTGCAATCGAAATAACAGTTGACTCGCAAGCAGTCGAAGCCATCGAGTTTGCGCTGAATGAGCTTGATGCGCTCGGCACGGAAATCAATAATCTCGGCAAAAAACCGACGGAAACCATCTGCGTTATCGGTTATTTTAACGAACGGTTGAACGACGAAATCGTCCGAACCCAACTCGATGAAGCCTTGCGGATTTACGGTTTTGCGAGCGATGCAGTCAAAAAAATTTCCCGGCGCAATGTAGAAAACACCGATTGGCTTGCCGAATGGAAGAAGCACTGGAAACCGACTGTCACCGAAAAATTTATTATTGCGCCGACCTGGGAAAGAGTTGAAGACACCGACAAAATTGTTATTTACATTGAGCCGAGTATGGCTTTCGGCACGGGAACGCACGAAACCACCAAACTTTGTTTGCAGGCGATTGGAGAAAATTATCAAGCCGGAATGAGTTTTCTCGATGTCGGCACCGGCACAGGAATTTTGGCAATCGCGGCGAAAATGCAGTCCAAAATCCAAAATCCAAAATCTAAAATCCAAAATGAATTGACTCTCGACTCTTTCTGGGCTTGTGATACTGACGAGAATTCAATCGAAATTGCCAAAGAAAACGTCGAACTCAACGGTGTTGACGAAATCAATCTTTTCGTCGGTTCGATTTCCGAAGAAACGCCGAAGTTTGATTTTGTTTGCGCGAATTTGACGGCTGATGTGATTTTGCCGCTGCTGCCGCTTTTAGTTGAAAAGGCGCGAAAAAAACTTGTATTGTCGGGAATTTTGAAGGAACAGGAAAATTCAATAACGGAAAAATTGCGCGAACTGCAAGTTACAGATTTCAAAGTCCAAACCGACGGCGAATGGATTTCTGTTTTAACGGATAACGGATAATGGATAGTGGAAAATTAAATCCTTACTCTTCATTATCCATTATCCATTATCCATTATTAATTGTTTTTCTTCGGTACGGCAGATGGAATATCGCCGTCGTCGGTAATTGTTAACAAAGGCGTGCGCGAATTTTTTTTAGAACCGCCAAGGCGTAAAACCGGCGGCAGTTTCAGTGCAGATGAAGTTCTGACTGTCGAAAGCGATTCGGAACGTCTTAGGATTGAGCCGCCGCGCCCGACAATCCAAAGGTTGACACCGCCGCGATAGACAACCGATTGCAGAGAATTGCTCGTGATATTCGGCTGGATTTCCCAACTCTTTCCGCCGTCCTCGGTTCTCAAAACCGAACCTCGCTCGCCGACAACAATAACTTCATCGCGCTTGAATGCCGTTACCGCATAAAGATTGACGGTTATGTTCGATTCCTGGTCGAGCCAGGTTTCGCCGCCGTCTTCAGTCCGCAGAATCGTGCCGCCGGCACCGACGACATAACCGACTTTTTCATCGAAAAATGACAGCGCGTAAAGATTTGCTCTCAAGTTTGTTTTAATTTTTTTCCACGTCAAACCGCCGTCCGCAGTCAGCAAAATCGTGCCTTTGTCGCCGACCACGACACCGCGTTTTTCGTCAAAAAATTTCACGTCAGCCAGCCAGAGGCGCGTGCCGGATTCAAGTTGTTCCCAATACGCGCCTGCCGAGTCGGAATGTAAAATAATACCGTTCGCACCGACGGCAAAACCTGTTTTCCCGTTGACGAAATATACGCCGAGCAAATCTTCTTTGGCGTTTGAAATGCCTTTTCCCCAACTTGCGCCGCCATTGATGGTACGCAAAACCGTGCCTTTGTCGCCGACCGCCCAACCGCGTTCGGAATTAGTAAAACTGACCGCGTTTAAATTTTCTTCCACGCCCGAATAAACGGAAAGCCAATTTCTTCCGCCGTCATTTGTAATCCAGGTCTTGCCGCGCGAACCGACCGTCCAACCGATGTTTTCATCCGCAAAAGCAATGTCGTTGACATCGTCGCGCCCGCCTTCGCTCAAACGCTGCCAACTGTAACCGCTGTCATCGGTGCGAATCACCAAACCGCTTTCGCCCACCGCCCAACCCGTGTATTGGTCGGCAAAATACATCGAAACGAGCTTCGGATTTGTCCGCACGTTAAACGGCAGCCAGGTGTGTCCGCCGTCGCCCGTCAGCCAAACCATTCCGTTGGCATCGGTCGTAAAACCGTTTTTTTCATCGGCAAAACTCAAAGAAAGAAAATCGGCGCGGCTGAACATATTAACTTTAGCCCAGGTTTCACCGCCGTCTTCGCTGCGCGCAACACAACCGCCATAACCGACGGCGACAATTTTTTCCGCCGAAAGATATGCCGCGCCCGACATCAAAAAATTTTCACAGGGCTTGTTTAATTTCCAGGCAATACCGCTATTTTTTGTAGTAATAACCGTTCCGTTCAAGCCGACGACAATGCCGTTCAGCGAATCGAAAAAAGATGTCTTTAACAAATTTTCGCTCGTTCCGCTCGTTTGATTTTCCCAGGTCAAACCGCCGTCCAGAGTTCTCAAAATTCGTCCGTAAGTACCGACTGCCCAGCCATTTTGAAAATTATCGCCCGTAAAGGCAACACTATAAAGATGGTCTTTGGCTTCAATCACGCTCTGTGTCCAATCCTTTCCGCCGTTCGCAGTCAGGAAAATCAAGCCGCGTGCGCCGACAACGACGACATTTTTTTTGTCTTTGACAAAAACACCCGAAAGCGTCGTATCAATCGGTAATTTCTGCGTCAGCCAGCCGAATCCGCCGTCTTCGGTTCGCAGAATCGTGCTGTCCGCGCCGACGGCATAACCCGTCTCCTTGTCTTTTGTAAAATGAATCGAATAAAGCGGATTGCCCTGGGGCAGAGGATTTTGCCAGACCCAGCCGAGCGCGCTTTTCTTCTGAGGAAAAACAACTGAATAGCCGCC
>Ga0136617_10006414_pt1 | contig 10505 bp, 6 predicted proteins | sample AntDrymUQ3222106_2_FD_129672 | JGI IMG/M metagenome (GOLD analysis project Ga0136617, IMG submission 129672) | Polar desert sand microbial communities from Dry Valleys, Antarctica - metaG UQ322 (21.06) | ecosystem: Environmental > Terrestrial > Soil > Desert | place: Antarctica: Dry Valley...
ACATGACACATCCATCCTGCGGCCGCGAACGGGGGAAGGCCAACCGCAGTCAAGATCATGCCGCAAGTGAAGATCAACACGGGGAGCTCGACGGCCGTGTCGTAGATTTGCCAACAGGGTCTCGTACAGTCCGATGGCTGCGTCGTCGGGGAGCACGTTGGGTCGCTCGTCGCACTCCCCGCAGTCGGGGTTGAGCATTGTCGGTACGGGGGCGCCGGGCGTCAGCAGGTCGCGCCATTTGGAGGCCGTGGTGTCGGCCGTGACGTTGGGCTGGCCGGGCTCGATGGTCGGGGCGTTGTCGCGGTCGGTGTCGATGCCGCAACCCTGTCGGTAGCCGTACTCGTCGGCGAGGCCGAAGGCAGCATGGCCGAGCTCGTGGAGTACGACCTCGCGCCAGTCCGAGCTGAGCGCGGTCCAGAACACGTCGCCGTTGGCGCAGCCGCCGCGCTGTGACGTGTTCACGAGCACGGCACCGACGTGCCACTGCGCGAGCAGGCCGTCCAGCGTCGTGCGGACGAGAGTCTCGTCGCCGCCCAGGCAGCGACGCGTCACCATCGGAGCAGAAGGTGGCGTCGAAGAAGGTCGCACGCACGGAGCCGCTTCCGCTCGACCCGTCCGAGCAGGTTCCCGGGTCGTCCGCTCCGGACTCGTTCGATGCGACATCCAGCCGGTAGACGTTGATCGCCCGACCGAGCACCGGGAACCAGTTCTCGGCCTGCAGCACCGTCACGAAGGAGTCGCAGGCGTCGCCGAAGTCGCCGAGCTCGGAGGACTGGAAGCCCTCCGCCACGAGCACGATGTTGCAGCCCTCGCTTGCAGGTCTGTTGTCGAGCAACTGGGTGAGGCCCTGGACGTTGCCGCTGCCGGTTCCCATCGCCGCTCAGCCCTTGCCACCGCGGCGCAGCCGGAGACTGGCCACCGGTGTCCGCGAGCGCTCCAGGGTCGACGAAGCGTCGCCGGCGGCATCCACGACGTAGATGTTCAGACTGTGCCGCTCGGCGACGTCGGGCACGACGACGTCGTACTCCTCCACCTCGCGGTGCACGTCGACCCGTTGCAGGCCACCACCCTCGGCCGGCACCTCGACCCCGTCCCCCGGCGCATGGGGCAGCATCCTGCGGTAGAGGACGTCGCCGGAGGCATCCGCCAGCTCGCACCAGGCTCCGCCGTGAGCCCGGCCCCCCGCTCCCGTGAACCGGTGAGACGCCGGGATCGTCATCTCGGCGACGCGGATCTGCTTCTCGACGGACCACTGGTCGCCCTGACGGCGGAGGCGGAGCCTGACAACTGGTTGCGGACCGGTCCGAGCCACTACCACCTCCCGAGTTGCGCGCGAAGGTAGGAGGAGCCGGACCTGCCGTCAGATACACAGCGCGCGGTGGCATCCTCAACGGCCGATGGCGCCGTCGATCTGCTCCCGAAGAATGTCGGCGTGGCCCGCGTGTCGGCCGGTCTCCTCGATCATGTGCACCAGCACACACCGCATCGACGGTGCCGACCCCGCCGCGGGGGCCGGGGGCTGGGCAGTGCCAGATCCGGGCTCGGAGCGGTTGGTTGGCCTGCTGGCCGCCCGTCCGACCGGAGCCCAGTTATGACCTTTGCGCGCAGTGTCGCCGATGTCTGAATCGCCCCGGGTCTCGCAGGGCCTGGGATGCCCCGGGTTTCACACCCCCCGCAGCAGCGCCCAGATGCCCTGCTCGGTCCCCCACCGGAATGCCCCGGTGCGGACCGCGTGGTCACCGCGCTGCAGCGAGTCGACGACCACGGTCTCCACCCAGCCGTTGCTGACCCCGGACGCGGCGCCGATCCACGGGCCGTTCGGCACCCACGGCGCCGGCTCCCAAGCGACCCCGTGCACGGTCAGCGAGTGGTTGCGGGGCTTGTCAGCGGCACCGACCAGCCGCAGCCACACCGGGTAACCGAGGTGCGCGGACAGGATCGGGGTGCCCGGATTGGCGTTCACCGGCGGTCGACCGCGGTGGATGGGTACGGCCCGGTAGCTCATCCCCTTCTGCCCGCTATCTTCCGGATCGTCGCCCGGGACGACGTCGGGCATGGGCTGGTCGGGGTGGCCGTTGACGAACAACCGCAGGCCGTCCTGCACGAACAGCACCCCTTCGAACGCCACCCGGTCGAGGTCTTCGGTGCGCAGCTCCGCGGCCACCCCCCACCAGGCCTCGTCGACCAGGCTGTTCGGCTGGAAAGGCGTGACGTCCGCCGGCTCGACCACCAGGGCCCCGAACATGCCGTGATGGCGGTGGTTGCGGACGTCGGCCAGATCCTCGAGCAGGCAAACCTGCCCGGGCCCGACGACGTGCGACGCCGGGGCCAGCGCCTCGTCGGCGTACCACCAGTACTCGGTCCAGTTCTGTCGCGGGTGCCCCAGCGGGTGCCCGTGCCGCTCGACCACATCGCCGCCCTCGTGATCGTCATTTTCGTCGTCGAGTTCGAGCGGGGCCACCGTGCCGTCGTGGTTCGCCCCGACGAAGGCGCCGTCGTCGGACACCACGTCGTAGCGCAGCAGGCTCGGGTGCAGCGACACCCGCGGGGTGACGGTGCGCCGGTCGGGCCGGAGAAGCTCGTCGACGTGCTCCAACGGTAGCACCGGCGGCGAGGGCTCCACGCCGAAGCGCGGCAGCAACGGGTCCTCGTCGTCCGCGGGCCGCAGCACCTCGTTGACCAGGAACACGCGCACCCACTCGCCGCGGCGGGCCCGCAAAACCACCGGCTCGCCGGCCTCGTCGTGCACCGTCGCGGGCCGCCATTCGCCGGTGTCGCGGGCCTGGTCGTGCTCGGCCGCGGCGTACTCGGCGACGTGGTAGATCAGCCCCCACGGGTCGGTGAGCATGTTGCCGGCGTAGCGGTGCTCGGTGCGGCGGGCCACGACGACGAACGTCCGATCCGGCGCCGCCGGCCGCGGCGGCACCGCGCGCGGCGGCTCGTCCGGCGGTGGCACCGGCGGGCCCAACACCGGTAGCGGCGGGAACCCCGGCGCCGTGGCGGCGGGCACCCGCACCAGACCCCAGCAGCCCAACCAGGTGTCGTCGATGTTGTTGAACCGCCAGAGGTGATCGCCCGGTCCGTACGGTGCGGACCGGTGCGTCTCCGCCGGCTGGCCGGGTCGGGCCGGCACCAGCCGCTCGGCCGGGTCGATGTCGATCGTGAACGCCTCCGAGATGCCCAGCGTCTGCTGGTTGACCAGCACCGCCGCCGCGTTGTGCCACTCCTCGTGCCAGCGCATCCCGTGCAGCACGAAGCTGTGCTGCTCCTCGTGCGAACCCTGGATGAGCCGGATCCGCAGCCGCTCGCCCGGGTAGCTGCGAATGGTCGGGGTGTCCGGCACGCCGGCGTCGATACCGGGCAGCCGCTGCGCCGGATCCGGCTCGTCGACCTCCGGGACGGCAGGCTCCGGCTCCTCGCCGCCGGGTTCCGCGGGCTCCGGCGGCGAGTCGTGCACCGTGGTGAACCAGGTCGACGGGTCCTTGCCGCGGAACGTCAGCGGCGCACTGCGCAGGTTGACCGCCATCGAACCGGGGTCGTCTTCACCGCTCAGCTCGCGGGGCGGGTTCAGCGCCCGGCCGCCGCGATCCAGCATCGGAACGAAGTCGCCGACGGCCAGGCACGCGTCCCGGAACGGCGGCACCCCGGTGTTCGCCGGCGGCACCACCACCGCCTGCGCGCCGAACCAGGCGGTGTCCTCCTGGTCGACGGTGTGCCACTGCGAACCCGGCGGCTCGGCGATGAGCGCGGCGAACAGGCCGTGCTTCTGCCGGAAGTTGGCCAGCAGGTGGTCGTGGAAGAAGCAGGGGCCGAACTCCTCGTCCACCACCCAACGGTGCAGGCTGGTGTTCGTCGCCGGCTGGCCGGGCAGATCGGGGCCCACGGCCTCCCGGCAGCTCGCGCCGGACAGGTAGTTCCAGCCGGTGGAAGATCCGTCGGCGGCCAGCGGGTCGAACTTCACCAGGTGCACGTGCAGCCCGCACTCGACCGGGAGCTGACCCAGGTCGAAACGGTCGGCCGGCAAGGTCCCGAGCGAGTTGAACAGGGTCAGCTCGACGACGTCGCCGTGATTGGTCCGCGGGAAGAAGGGCTCCGGATTCTCGGCCGCGTCGTGGGTGAAGGTGCGCTCCTCCAGCACCTGCTCGGTGCCGGTCCCGTCGACCTGGCGGATCTGCACCGCCAGCAGCCGGTAGTAGTGACCGACCGGGTCGTGCCAGCCCTGCCGGTTGTAGGTCACGTCGGCGGTCAGCACCTCGACGTCGTAGTGGATCAGCCGTGGTCGGTCCGGCAGGCCCACCTCGACGTTCCAGACCGCGGCGTCGCCGTCCAGATCCACGAACAGCGCGCCCGGCTTCGGGTCGGCCACGAACGCAGCGAGTTCCGAGGGGCTGTGCAGCCCCAACTCCAGCAACGTTCGCCGGCCGCCGACCTGCTGCGCGTCGATCGCCGGCGGTGGCGGTGACTTGCCCGGGAACACCCCGTCGATGAACCAGGGGAAGCCGGGCTTGCCCGGTTCGACCGGTTCCGGGTCACGGCCGGGCAGCGGCAGCAGCGCGGGGCACGGCGTGCGGTCGGGGTAGGCCAAGGTGCCGTTGACGAGCCGGTCGAAGCTGCGCCACAGCCCCCACATCCCGTGGTGGAAGTGGGGGTACAGGTGGCAGTGCCAGATGATGTCACCGACCGCCTGCTGGCGGCTGCCGGAGCCGTAGAGCGGGTCGATGGTGAACCCGGTCTGCGGTCCGATGGTGATCGAGTCGAGCAGCTGCGAGCCCTTGGGCAGCGGGTCGCCGGCCACGTCGATACCCCACACCGAGGGCAGCGCGGTGTCCTGCGGCACCGCCCGCCACTGGTGCACGTGCAGGTGGAACACATGGGTCTCCTTGACCCCGCCGTGCACCAGCCGGATCCGGGCCGGGTCGCCCTTGTAGGCGCGCAGCACCGGCGTCACCGGCTCGCCGAACAGCCACGAGCTGTGGTGCTGCTCCTCCCCGGCCACCCGTTCCAAGAAGGTCCCGTCGGGCTTGCGGGCGGTGAAGAACTGCTCGTCGTACTCGTCGCCGAGCCGCCGGGTGACCGCCGTCCGGTCCACCCCGACCTGCCCGGCCGGTGGCTCCGCCGGGGTGCGGTCGGCCAGCCGGCGCATCCGGTGTGGCAGCCGGTTGGGCATCGGCTCGGCCCGGTAGGACAGCGGCATCACGGTGTGCTCACCGGTGGTGTGCAGGCCGCTGTGGATCTCGGGTTCGTCGTGGATGAACACCGCGAACTCGCGGAAGCTGCGCGGGACCGCATCGGAGTGGAAATCGACGAACGTGCGGTGCTGCGGGGTTCCGGGCTGCTCGTTGGGCATGATCACGTCGACGTACAGGCCGTCACCCCACGGCGTGAACGTGAGGTCGTCGTCGGTTTCCGGATCCCGCCACCTCGTGCCTGCCGGCTCGACGACCAGCGCCCCGAACAGGCCGTGCACGTTGCTGCCCGCCTCGATGCCGCGCACGTCGGCCAGGTCGTTGATCGGCCAGACCCCCTCGTGCGGGACATCGAAGCGGAACATGCGGTCCGAGCCGGAGGCGATCGTGCTGTCCAGGTTCGTGCCGATGTGCGCGCCGTCGGCGGACCGGACCCCGGACTGGTTGGCCAGCGGGCCGCCGAGGCCGGCGCCCTGCACGTGGAAGCCGAGCCGGCGGCCCTTGATCTGGTTCTCCACCCGCACCTTGATCGGCTCTCCGACCCGGGCCCGCAGCACCAGCGGGCGGACCAGCGGGATCGGCCGCAGCGGATTGAACCGGTCGTAGGGGACCGAGCCGGTCCCGGTCGGCGGGACCGTGTGGTCGTTGAGCAGCAGCCGGCGGATCCGGTTCTGCGGGACACCCGAAGCCGCGTTCAGCGAGGCGGCGTCGAAACGCCGGTTCGGGTCGGCCTCGGTCGCGACCAGCCAGGCCAGCACCGCGGCGTCGGCGGCGGCCAGCTGTGCCCGCCAGTGCGCGAGCAGCGCGACCCGCTGCGCGTCGGTCAGGCCGACCAGCGCCGGCTCGTCGGGCTTCGGGTCCTCGGTCGTCGGCGTTTCGTCCTCGTGCAGGTCCAGCTTGTCCAGCGCGAACCGCAGGTCAGCGACCACGCGGTGCACGTTCTGGCGCACCGCCGCGTCGTGCGGGGCGCGCCGCTGGGAATCGTCAGGGCTCGGCTCGTCGTCATCGGAGTCGTTGGCGATGTGCTCGTCGCGGATCAGCTCGGCCAACAGCTCCTGGTCAGCCTCGGAACCGGTGCGCAGCCGCATGACGATGGGGATCAGCAGCTCGAGGTTGTCCACCACGAGCTGGATCCGTTGCCGGCGCTCGTGCAGCTTCGGCAGGAAATGATCGCTGTCCTCCCAACGGTCCCGGGCCCACTCCAGCAGCGGCTGGTGCGCCTCGAGCGTGAAGAGCAGCCCGTTCGGGTCGTGGTCACCCTCCAGGGTGTAGACGATCGGCATCGACATGGCCACGACGTGGTAGGCCGGGTTGGGCGGCGGCGTGCTCACTGCTGCGGACATCGGGATCTCCTGCCTAGACCAGGCCTGGTGGAACGGTGCCGACGAGGATGAGCGCGCCGAGGGCGATGGCGCCTACGGCGACGGCGGGAACGAGCGGGCGGGTCCGCGGCAGCAGCCGTTCCAGCAACATGACCACGCTGATCAGCACCATCACCGGCAGCGCGGCCGCGCCCACCGCGAAGGTGAGCAGCATCAGGGCCCAGCAGCAGCCGACGCAGATCAGCCCGAATCGCAGGCCGATCGTGGCCACCTCGACGGCCCGTGGCCGGATCCCGCGCCACGAGCCCAGAGCGACTGCGTGCGGACTGCGGCACGCCGCCAGGCAGGCCCGCTTGGCCGCGCTGAACTGGTAGAACCCGGCGCCGACGGCGGCCAGCCCGGCTGGCACCTCCGGGTGCGCGCGGACCGCGGGCAGGTGCTCGGCGGCCAGCCCGAGCATCAGGTCGCCGAGCACGAACACCAGCCCCGCCAGCAGCCACACCGCCAGGAACGCGGCGCCGCCGGCCAGCAGCAACGCCAGCCGCGCCGGGCGCCGGGCCACCAGCCGGCGGATCGTCTGCAGCAGCGGCAGTGCCGGCGGCAGCATCATGGCCAGCACCATCAGCGCCCAGCCCGCCACCAGGTGCGGCCCGGCCGCCGATACGTCGGCGGCCGATCCGGCGGCGGGCGATCCGGCGGCGGGCGACCCGGGGTGCTGGGCGGCGGCATCGGGCGTCGGCGGCCCGGCGTGGCCGTGCGGGACCTCCGGCTCGGCGTGGCCGTGCGGCCAGGCGCCGTCGACGGCGGGATCGTGCGACAACGGGCCGAACAGCAGCATCGCCCAGGCGCCGGCCGCGATCAGCACCACAGCGGCAACCAGGCCGCGGCCGTCACCGGTCAGCCGGTCGTCGGCCGGCAGCAACCCGCCGCGCGCCACGGTTAACCAGGCCGGGCCGCGGCGCCGAGTCGATGCGGGCTCAGTCGTCCTGGTCAACGTCGTTCTCCCGCTGCTGCCGGGGCATCGCGTCCGCGAACTCGTAGCTGAACGCGCCCGTCATGCCGGATCGGCCGGTGACGTCGATGTATCCGCCGGGCAGGGCGGCCACTGCGACCTGGAGGTGATCGCTGCGGTGGGCGGTGACCGCACCCGTGCCCATCCCGAACTCGGTGGACAGGGCGGTGTCCCGCAACGTCATCGGATCCGGCCGCTCGTTGAAGGTCTTGGGCTTGCCGCCGACGTCGACGGCGTCCGACGTCGGCGCGGCAGCCGGGATGCGTACCCGGACCGACCACTGGCTCGCGTTCTCGGTGACGGTGATCTGCGCCTTCGCGGTCGACACCACCTGGCCGCTGACGCCGGCCAGCTCGGCCAATGGTCCGTCGGCCTGGCCGGAGAACGCCCTGGCCAGCCGGGTGACCTGGTCGGTGCTGGCGCCGCTGTCGACGTACACCACGGTCTGGCTGGTGCCGACCCCGCGGCGTCGGGTGCCATGATTGGTGACGGCCACAACCGTGCGGCCCGCGACGGAGAGGCCGTCGATGATCGAACCGGCGCCTAGGGTCCAGGCGACCAGCCCGGTGCAGTTCCCGTCGTCGGCATCCTCGTCGACCCAGCACGGGCAGATGACGTAACAGTCGCAGGATTCGATGAAGTTGCCGTTCAGCGTGTAGGGCATGGGCGCGACTCCTCTTGGCCTGGATGCGGTGACATCTCGGGGCTCGCTCGCCGCCGGCGGCGACGCGGCGCCTCAGTTGCGGATGCGGATCTCCCGGGTGGCCGCGGCGCCACCGGTGGCGGTCGCGGTGGAGACGTCCCCGACGGCCGGGATCGGAACCGGCGTGCTGGCGGACAGCGTGCTGCGCAGCGCCCAGTCGCGGGTGCCGTCGGCCGGCGCCGTGCCCACGACCACACCTCCGAGGGTGACCGTCACGTCGATGGGCAGCCGGCCACCGCTCACCTGGCCCTCGACCCGCAGCTGCTGCCGGCCGGTCCGGAACTCGGCGCGCGTGATCGACACCTGCGTCGGCGGCGGTGGCGGGACCACCGTGACGGTCACCGTGTCGGTCGACGGGCCACCCGCCGTGCCCTGCACGCTGAGAGTGACCGTGTCCGCGCCGACCGCGGCCGGCGCGGTGTAGGTCGGAGTCGGCGTGGTCTCGCCGCTCAGCGTCCCGACAGCCGGGGCGTTGATCGACCAGGCGAAGCTGCTGGCGCCCCGTGAGCCGGTGCCGTCCAGGGTGACCATCGCGCCGGTGTCGACCTGGGTGTCCGCGCCGGCGACGGCGGTGGCGCCGATGATCGGCGGCAACGACGCCCCGGTCATCGTCACCGGGAACGTGGTGCTGCCGCCGGCGGCCGAGCTGACGAGCACGGCCGCCGGCGCGGCGGCCATCGCGAACGGGGAGCCGCTGATCGGGCCGATCGGCGTCGGTCCGGCCCCGCCGATGCCCTGCACGGTGAGTGCAGGCTGCTGATCGTCGGACGAGGTCGCAACGACGGTGAGCGATCCCGCGGCGATGTCGAACTCGGCGCGGGTCACGCTGACCTGGTCGGTGACCGGGGCGGTCACCCGGGTCGCCGGCTGGTCGCTCACGTTCAGCACGTCGACGGTCGCCGGTGCGCCGGCGGTGGCGGCGACCCGCGCCATGTAGGCGCGGCCCAACGTCGTGAACCTCGCGCGCGGCACCCCGGCCCCGCCCAACTCGACGATCTCCCCGGGCGCGCTGGTCGCGAACACGTCGAGGAGGGTCTGCGCGCCCTGCCGGTGGTAGACCGCGCGATCGACAGCCACCCCGCGGATCTGGGCGATCTTGCCCTGCACGGTGAAGAGGTTGGTCTCCACCACGTCCGGGTCCGCCGGGACCGGCTGCCCGGGAAGCACCGCGACCTGCGGCCCGATCACCCGGAACACGTTGGTGCCGAACGGGCTGTCGATGACGGTGTGCGCGGTGATGCCGTCACCCAGGTAGCCGGGCGGCGGGTTGGCCTCCCCGGGCGCGCGCTCGCCGTTGCGTGTCCAGCGCAGGAACGGCGCGACCCGCCCGTCCCGCAAGACCGCGGTGAAGTCTTCGTTGGCGACCCCGAGGTCCTCGGTCCAGAACACCCGGCCGTCCTCGTCGGCCGCCAGCTCATCGGTCACCCCGTACGGGTGGACGACCACGTACGTCGCGTCCGGGATGAGATCGTCCATCCGCACCCGGATCCGGGCGAAGACCACCCGCGCATTCGGATCGGGATCACCGGCGCCACCGAACGCGGCCTCCAGGGCCAGGATGAGCCTGGCCCGGCCGGCTACCCCGGTGCCGCCAACGTTCAGCTCGGCCTCGGCCGCGAAGTAGAACGCCTCGTCCGGGAAGTTGCCCGGGATGACCAGCGGCCCCGGAAGCGTCCCGTCGATGGGCACCAAGTTGGGGTCCTCGCCGCGGCTCAGCCCCAACGCAAGCCGCGTTCCCGCGGCATCCTCGAACCACAGGGGGTAGCCGTTGTCGGGGTCACGGGGACCGACGTGGGCGAGCCGCTGGGCGTTGTTCTGCGGTGCGGGCGGAATGGGCACGCTCGAAGGAGCCCGTCGACCGCCGTCTGATACGCCCGATACGACCTTCTGGGCCGGTTCCCGCGAACTGCGACCGAACATGCCAATCCACATTACCAGCGAACCGCACCTTCGTCGTCCCGGAGATGGAGCTGCGGGTGAACGTGGTGGGTGGCCTCGGTGTGCAGGCTGACGAAGTCCCAGAACGAGTCGTGCGCCGATTGCGTCTGCGGGATCTCCCGGTTCGGGCTGGGCTTCGCCGCATGGATCAGGTCGGGGAACTTGACGGCCTCCTGGATGGTGTTGACCGCCACCGTTGGTGAGGACGACGGCGTCACGCTGACTGCAGCTGTTCGGGAAGGCCGAAGACCCCGTCCGGGGGTTCCGGACGGGGCCTTGGTGGTCGGGTTGGCGGTGTGATGGTCACTGTGTCGTCGTGATCGTCTCGGGGTTATTCGGTGGTG
>Ga0136617_10006415_pt1 | contig 10505 bp, 11 predicted proteins | sample AntDrymUQ3222106_2_FD_129672 | JGI IMG/M metagenome (GOLD analysis project Ga0136617, IMG submission 129672) | Polar desert sand microbial communities from Dry Valleys, Antarctica - metaG UQ322 (21.06) | ecosystem: Environmental > Terrestrial > Soil > Desert | place: Antarctica: Dry Valley...
AGAACGTCACGACCAGCGGGCTCGACCTGCTCGGGCTGCCGGCCGGCACCCGACTGCAGCTCGGCGGCACCGCGGTCATCGAGGTCACCGGGCTGCGCAACCCGTGCGTGCAGCTGGACCGGTTCGCGCCCGGGCTGATGGCGGCGGTGCTCGGCCGCGACGACGACGGCACGGTCATCCGCAAGGCGGGGGTCATGGCGGTGGTGCTCGCAGGCGGCGAGGTGCGGCCCGGGGACCCGATCGCGGTGACGCTGCCCGCCACACCCCATCGGCCGCTCTTGGTGGTTTGACAGGATCGACCGGTGACCGACGTATTAGTGAGTGCCGAAATCGCCGCGGACCCCAAGGTCGTCTACGACCTGGTCAGCGACGTGACCCGGATGGGCGAGTGGAGTCTGGAGACCACGTCGTGCCGGTGGGTCGACGGCGGAGGACCCGCGATCGGGGCACGTTTCCGCGGCACCAACAAGCGCCACCTCGCCCGCTGGACGACAACCTGCACCGTGACCGCAGCCGACCCCGGCCGCCGGTTTGCCTTCGACGTCACCTGGGGGCCGTGGGCGATCTCGGAGTGGTCCTACGACATCAAGCCGATCGACGGGGCAGCCTGCCGGGTCACCGAGGGGTGGTCGGACAAGCGGGTGACCGCCTTGCGGGTGGCGTCCCCACTGGTCATGGGCATCGTCGACCGGGCCGCGCACAACCGCACGAGCATGCAGGCCACGCTCGCCGCGCTGAAGGCCGCTGCCGAGGCGTGACCACCGTGCCGGCGCGGACCGCCGTCGTCGTCGCCGGCGCGGCTGTCCTCATCGTCGAGACCCTCGCCGCGCGCCTCGTCGCTCCCTACGTCGGGCTGACTCTCGAGTCCTACACCGCCGCGATCGGCGTGGCCCTGCTCGGGATCGCCATGGGCGCGAAGGTCGGAGGCGCCGCCGCCGACCGGGTCGGACCGGCCCGAGTCGTCGCCGGAGCCCTCGCAGCCGGCGGCGCCCTGGTCCTCCTCGTCCGCCCGCTCGTGCTGCTTCTCGGCCCGCACCTCCCCCTCGGTCCCGCCTCTGCCGTCATCCTCGTCGCCGCCTCGACCCTGCCCGCGGTCACCGTGCTGTCGATGGTCGCGCCGGCCGCGGTCAAGCACCGGCTGCAGGACCTCGGTGAGTCCGGCCGCGTCGTCGGCGAGCTGTCCGCCCTCGGCACGCTCGGCGCCCTGGCGGGCACCTTCCTCAGCGGCTACGTCCTGGTCGCGACGCTGCCGACATGGGCGGTGCTGGCCGTGGCCGGCGGTGCGTGCATCGTCCTCGGGCTGGTCACCGCGCCCGCCGCCCGGCCGGGCCGCAACGACATCGCCCTGGTCCTCGTCGCAGCCCTCATCGCAGCCACGGCGCTGTTCACGGTCCGGTCACCGTGCGACGTCGAGACCGCCTACTTCTGCGCGTCAGTGGAGGCCGACCCGCAGCGACCCTCCGGTCGGGTGCTGCGCCTGGACAACCTGCGCCATTCCTATGTCGACCTGCGCGACCCGACCCACCTCGAGTTCTCCTACATCAAGCGCTTCGCCGGCGCGGTCGACGGGAGGTTCCCCAGTGACCAGCCGCTGCGCGCGGTGCACGTCGGTGGTGGCGGCTTCACCATGCCGCGCTGGCTGGCAGCGACCCGCCCTGGCACGACGTCAACGGTGCTCGAGCTGGACCAGGCCGTCGTGGAGCTCGGTCGGGACCGGCTCGACGTCGACGCCATCCCCGACCTGGACGTGGTGACGGGTGACGCGCGCGGCTCCCTGCGTCGCGTCGCCGCCTCGTCGGCGGACCTGGTCGTCGGCGACGCCTTCGGATCGCTGTCGGTGCCGTGGCACCTGGCGACCCGGGAGTTCCTGCACGACGTACGGCGGGTGCTGCGCACCGGTGGGATGGTCATCCTCAACGTCATCGACAACGGCCCGAAGCGGTTCCTCGCCGCCGAGGCCCGGACGCTGGCCACCGTGTTCGAGCACACCGCCCTGCTGGCCGACCCGGCGCAGCTCGACCCCGACGGCGGCGGGAACTTCGTCCTCGTCGCGAGCGACCGGGCTCTCCCCGACGAGGCGCTGGAGGAGGGTGCCGTCGCGTACGGCGACAATGCGATCGTGGTTTCCGGCGCTGGGTACGACGAGCTGGCGTCGGGCGGTCCGGTGCTGACCGACGACTTCGCGCCGGTCGACCAGCTGCTCACGCCCTACCTCGCGCGCTGACTCGCATAGCCTGGACGGCATGGACGAGAACCGGGCGAGGCAGATCGTCGACACGCTGCGTGAGCGCGGCATCAACGCGCACCTGCAAAAGGCGGGCGTCTACCAGTTCGGCGTGCGGGTGTCGGTCAAGGGTGGTCGGGAGGCGATGTGGGACACCGACGGTACGGCGGGGCTGGAGGCTCAGGTGATGCGTGACGGGATGCTGGTGGGCTTCGTCCCGGTCATCGAGGACTCCGAGCACTTCGACGACGACCAGGTCGTGGACGCCATCGCGCGCACCGACTACGACCAGCCCATCGCCCGGCAGCGGAAGACCGCGCCGCCCCCTGCGGCGCCGCTGCCCCGCCATGGCGGTGTCTTCCGCCGCTTCCTCGGTGGCTTCCGCCACGACTAGCGTCGGCGTTGCCCGCACGGGCCGGGACTAGGTGACCGGGTTGCCGACCTCGGCGAGCCGCGCGGCGAGGAAGCGCTGCTCCGCCGCGTTGTCCGCCAGGGCGAGCGCCTCGCGGTAGGCGACTGCTGCTTCTGCGGGTCGGTCGAGCCGGCGCAGGAGGTCGGCCTTGGTCGCCGCCAGGTAGCGGTAGCCCGTCAGCCGCTGGTCGGATTCAAGTCGCTCCACCTCGGCCAGACCGGCCGCCCACCCGTCGACCATCGCCACAGCCACCGCCCGGTTGAGCTCCACCACCGGCGAGGGCCAGGCGGTCAGCAGCACGTCGTACAGGTCGAGGATCTGCCGCCATTCCGTCGCCTCCCAGGTCGGTGCCTCTGCGTGCAGGGCGGCGATCACGGCCTGCAGCGTGAAGCGCCCGGGGCGCCCGCCGTGCAACGCCTCGAACACCAGCGCCCTGCCGTCAACGATCGCAGCCGCATCCCAACGAGACCGGTCCTGCTCCTCCAGCAGCAGCAGCCGTCCGTCGGGGTCGAGCCGGGTCGCACGCCGCGCGTCGGTCAGCAGCATCAGCGCGAGCAGCCCCCTGATCTCGCGCTCGTCGGGCATGAGCAGCAGCAGCATCCGGGCCAGGTCGATTGCCCGCTCCACCAGGTCGTGGCGGACGAGCTGGTCGCCCGTCGGCGCGGTGTGGCCGGTGGTGAAGAGCAGGTGTACGACGGTGAGCACCGCGTCCAGCCGGTCCGGGAGGTCCGTCGTACCGGGAACCCGGTAGGGGATGCGTGCCGCCGAGATCTTCTTCTTCGCCCGCGTCACTCGCGCGGCCATCGTCGGCTCACTGACCAGGAACGCCTGCGCGATCTCCGCGGTGGTGAGCCCGCAGACGAGGCGCAACGTGAGTGCGACCTGCGCCTCCCGCGCGATCGCAGGGTGGCAGCAGGTGAAGACCAGCCGCAGCCGGTCGTCCGGGATCACGTCGGGCTCCTCCGCGTCGCCATAGGCGCCGCGCGCCTCGGGGTCGATCAGCAACGGCAGCTTGGCGCGCAGGGTCTTCTCGCGGCGGAGTACGTCGAGTGCCCGCCGTCTCGCGGTGGTCGTCAGCCACGCGCCGGGCTTGGTCGGGATCCCGTCCCTCAACCAGGTGTCCAGCGCGGCGCCGAACGCGTCGGCCGCGCACTCCTCGGCGATGTCGATGTCGCCGGCGACGCGGGCGGTCGCGGCGAGCACGAAGGCCCACTCGCGCCGGTAGGCCTCGGCGACGGCGGAGTGGACGTGCGCCACTCCGCCGTCGCCCTCGTGCAGGTGGCTCACCCGCCGGACGTGTCCAGGATCGGGCGAACCTCGACGCCGCCCTCGGGCGCCGGGCAGAGCTTGGCGACGGCGAGCGCGTGGTCGAGGTCGTTGGCCTCGATCAGGTAGTACCCGCCGAGGGCCTCCTTGGTCTCGGCGAACGGCCCGTCGGTCACGACGTCGCCGCGGATCGAGGTCGCCGTGCTGGTGGGCTGCAGCGCCTCCCCGCCGACGATCTTCGCGCCGGACTCCACGACCTGCTCGGAGAAGCGGCCGTGGGCTTCCATCGCCTCCTGCCACACCTCCGGCGGGATCGACTCGGCGTCGGCGGTCTCGGGTCCGTAGATGAGGATCAAGTACTGAGCCATGACGGTTTCCTCCTGCTTGTTTTCGGCTCGGACACCCTTCCGACGAACGAGCCAGCCCGGAATCGACAGCACCGCAAGCCTAGTTTTCTCCCCCTCACCGGCAGGAGCTTCTCCGGGATACTGCTGTCATGGCATACGACGAGGAGCTGGCCGATCGGGTCCGCGAGGTCGTTCAAGACGAACCCGGCCCGACGGAGAAGAAGATGTTCGGCGGACTGGCGTTCCTGATCGCCGGCAACATGGCGGTGGGCGCGAGCGGCCAGGGCGGCCTCCTGCTGCGGGTCGATCCGGCTCAGACGGAGTCGCTCGTCAATGAGCCTCTGGTGGGGCGGTTCGTGATGCACGGCCGGGAGATGACCGGCTGGCTCAGGATCGACGTCGAGGCGGTCGAGGCGGACGATGCACTCCGGCACTGGGTGGGACTCGGGGTCGCCTACGCGCGATCGCTGCCCGCCAAGTAGCCACAGCAGGTCGCGCGCCCGGGTCAAACCCACGAAGAGCTGGCGACGTGCGAGCTCAAGGCGTTCTTTGTACATCGAGTCGGGCTCGTCGGTCAGTTGGTCGATCGAGCCGCCTTGGCCGAGGAGTACCAGTACCAGCGGCCGACCGTGCGCGCCGCGTCCCGGGGGGCGGCAGCGACGTAGGGCCCTTCAACTTGCGGTCATCGCCCGGCTTCCGGTCACTGCACGTTTGCCCGACCTGGATCAGCCACCTGGGCTCGCCTTGGCCAATAGGCGACTTGGTAGAAGGCGATCATGACCGTCATCACAGACAGCAAGATCGCGGCGCTGCGGGGCACCTGAAGCGGAGGGCGTAAAAGCGCCAGTCCGATCACGGTCCCGATCACAGTGGCAGGAAAGGTCCAGACCAGTGAGAGCCAGCCAAACCATGACGGTGACGGCCGCGGAGATTCGCGCGATTCCCAATTCAAGCCCCCGCGGACTCGCCCGCTCAGGCTTGTCCTCGTGTAGATGGCGATGCTCATGATCAACCGATGATGGTCAAGCCATAGATTGCCGAGAAGTAGAGACAATGGACCGATCAGAAAGATCAGCGCCGCAGCCCCAGACTGAGTTACGGCCACCGCGACGAGCCCACCCGTTGTCGTTAGGTGCAGCGCAGTGAGCGCCTGCTGTGCGTTGGACCTGCGATCGACTTCTGCGCGGAGCGCGGTGAACTCCGCGAGCGCCGCTGCCTCGCCAGAGTATGAATCTGCATCCTGCTTCCGTCGAACGGAAATCAAGCGCACAGTGCCGCCCCTCACGAAGTCAGGGAACCCCGATCATAGGCGTGGCTGAGGCGACTGTGTCCCGTTCATCGGCCGCCTGGCGATGGACGCCCCCCGTTCACGCCGGCCAGGGTCAGGAATAGGCCCCCTCGACCATCGCCGTTGGGGTCTGGTCACGGTAGGCGTCTGCTCCTACAGTCGGCAGCACGACCCATCCCCGGGGGACGGCCTATGGCGCTGCGCACCTATCCCTACTCGTTCCATGTCGCGCTGGACGGCAGCGGCCTGAACGGACTGGAGGGGCGCGCCGGGGTGTGCGTGTTCCGCTACGACCCGGCCGACGAGGCGCACGCCTACAAGGTCACCTACTTCAACGGCATCGCCGGCGGGCACGCCGTCTCGGTCAGCCCGCAGCGCACGGCCGGCTTCCTCGGCAACACCGGCCAGCACCTGCTGTTCTACGACCCAAACTCCCTCGACGAGGCCGACCGCGTCTCGACGATGCGCTTCGAGGTGCCCGACCACTCGATCAAGGCCAGCACCCATTTGGTCTGGCTGGACGACGTGCAGTTCGTCACCGCGATCGGCGAGCACCTGTGGCGCTTCGACATCAACCTGCTGCACAAGGCCGACTGCATCGGGCCACACCAGGTCAAGCTGCCGCACGCCATGAAGCGGACGGCGTCAGGTCGCTACGTCGTGTACGGCGGGATGGACCACCCCGACCGGGGCGAGGCCCGCGAGGTGGGCATCCTCGACCTGCACAGCGGCCAGGCCCGGCGCGTCACCCTGCCGACCACCTGCTGGCACGTCGCCGTTCACCCCACTGAGGACCTCTTCTACGCGCTGTCGTTCCGGGTCGCGCCGCAGGACGGCCACGACTACCACGAGTGGGCGATGGCCTACTTCAAGGAGTACGTCTACGAGATCGACGCGGAGACCGGCGAGGTGACCCGGCACTGGACGGCAGGACGGGAGGTGCCCGCGCACATCAACTCCGACGTGACCATCTCCTCGACCGAGCTGATCTTCTGCACCGGCGGCAGCCAGAGCCGGTGCTGCTCGACCTCGAGTCGTTCGCCGACTACCGGGTGGTCGACGAGCGGCCGGCACTCGGCGTACAGGCTCGTCATGGACGAGCAGCGGCCGCGCAGGTGCTGGACGCCTTCTCCCGCGGCTCCCCCGTCGCCAACGGCAAGCACTACCTCAACGCGCTGCGCGTGACCCGCGGCTCGCTGCTCGACTCGGTCTATGCGTGCCAGCTGTCCGCCGACCAGACGCTGCTCTTCACCGCCAACCGCGGCCTGAACAGGATCACGGTCTACGACTACCCGGCGATGACCGTGCGGCTGCGCGTGCCGATGCCGGACCTGCAGGAGTTCGACACCTCCCTGTCCCCCTGGGCGGACCCCCGCCTCGGGTTCCACCACAGCCACCTGGTCAGCCCCACTTCGGCAGCACCCATCGAGAGGACATGACGTGGCGGAATCAAGCACATCGGCATGGCGTCAACTGCGTGACCTGGTCGCCGACAGCGCCAGCGCACAGACGAGATGGGCGGAGACGGTGCTCGCGGCGACGAGAGCGGCAGCGCGCGGGGAGCGGGGAAACACGCGCGTCCTGGTACAGACCATGGGCAGCGAGTACGCCGAGTACATGCGCGAGCTGACCCGGATCAATCTGGAGTACGCAAAGGCGCTGCGGGAGCTGACGACCGACACGAGCGGCCGGCTGTCGAAGGCAATGGACAAGGCGGCGAGTCGAGCGGCGGCAGATGCCCAGACCGTGGCGCGCGCTCCGTCCAGTGCGAGTCGGCCGGCTAAGAAGACGGCGAAGAAGACCGCCGCCCGGAAGAGGTCTGCTTCGAAGCGGACGGCGGCGAAGAAGAGCGCGGCGAAGAAGAGCGCGTCGAAGCGGACCGGGACGAAGAAGACCGCGAAGAAGGCGACGACTTAGCGGGCAGCGGCGCAGGGACCAGTTCGCGTGCGTCGTAGACCTCCTGCGCCAGAGTGAGGCTCTCCCGCACCAGCCGCGGGACGTGCGGGCTCGTCACCAGCCAGGCCAGCGCGCCCGCGACGGTGGCCCGCGCCGAACGGGCGGTGTAACCGAGCTCGGCCGCCTTGGCCGAGGAGTACCAGTACCACCGGCCGACCGTGCGGGCCTCGTCCCGGGTGGCCAGGGACGGCCTCCCGGTCAGCCGGGCCACACCCTCGGCCACCGAGGCTGCAAGCCAAGCGCTGCTCCGCGACCCGGTGAGATGCGGTCCGCTGATCCCGGTCAACTCGGAGACCAGGGTGTGCAGCGTGCGCCAACCCAGGTCCTCGCCACCGAGCAGGTAGCGCTCCCCCGGCCTGCCGTGCTCCGCGAGCAGGACGTGCCCGCGCGCGACGTCGCCGACCGCGACCACGTTGCAGCCGCCGGGGAATGTGGTCCGGGTCGGGTCGAGCAGGTAGCGGACCAGCACCGCGTTGCTCGGCACCAGCCGCCAGTCCGGACCGCCGAGGACGACAGTGGGGCAGGCGACCACCAACTCGAGCCCGCGGGCCTCGGCGACGTCCGTCGCGACCTGCTCCTGCGCGACCTTGGTGCGGAAGTACGCCGGGACCCACTCGTCCTCGATCGCACCGGTCTCGTCCCGCTGCTGCGGACCGGCGCTGGACCCGCAGGTGACCGACGACGAGGTGAGCACGACCCGCCGTACGCCGGCCTCCGACGCCGCCTCCATCACCCGCCGGGTGCCGTCGACGTTGGCGCGCTCCAGCCGGGCTGCGTCCTCGGAGTAGGAGTAGACGGCGGCGCAGTGCACCACGACCTCGGCGCCGTCGAAGGCGCGCATGAGGTCGTCGCGGGAGCGGGTGTCGGCGCGGGCGAATGGTGCGTCCACGCCGGTGAGGCCGCGCAGGTCGGCTCGCTCGCGCACCACGGCGACGGGCTTGTGCCCGGCGGCAAGCAAGGCCCGTACGACGTGCGCGCCCAGCAGTCCGTTCGCGCCGGTCACCGCTACCCGCATGACCGATCAACTCCCGCCTGGTGGACGTTTGGTGGCGTCCTCGGCGAGGATCTCGGCCCATTCGTCGAGCCAACCGCGGACCGCCTTGGACCAGGCCGGCGGCTCGGCGGGCTTGGCACCGTTGGCGCGGGCACCGGTGAAGTGTCGGAACCCGTCTTCATCGACCTCATCGGCCTGCGGTGCCGACCGCGACTGCATCTGTCGGGCCATGGCGTCGAGCGGACGTTCAGGCAGCAGCTGCCGCAGCACGGACCAGGTCTGCTTGAGACGCTCCTCCGGAGGCTCGTCGTCGGCCGGCTCGCGGTCGCGCCCGACCCGGAACTCGCGCCCCTCGTAGCAGGCCTCGACATTGTCCAGCGTCGCGGTGAAGAAGCGCCGGTAGGAGTCCTCCACCAGGGCATCCTTGACGGCGGGAGCGAGCCAAGGGTCCAAAGCTGCCCAGAACGGCGGCAGCGTGAACTCCTGCAGACCGCGGACAGTCACCAGGGTCCGATCGCCGTCCTGCCGCTCATAGGTGACGGTGCCGTCGTCGTGCACAGCAGAGCCGTTGGGGCTGTGGATGGTGCGCCACGCGATGCGCTGCCGGTCGTCCTCGTAGCGGATCACCTCGAGTTTGCACACGTCGATGACGTCGCCGCCGGAGAGCGCGATCCAGTTGGGTTGCGGCAGGTAGACGTTCCGCTCGGCCTGGCGCAGCACCCGGCCCTGTTCGTCCCGGGACACGACGGCGCTGGCACCGCCGACGTAGTCGTTCATCATCCTGATCGCCGACGCAATGTCGACCCGCTCGACGAGTTCGTCGTAGGACGCGCTCAGCACCCTCGACATCTCGAACAGCACAGAGTCGCCGTGGTAGCACCAGCGAAGCCCAGAGGGCGTCAGCCGGGCTCGGGACGCCTCCGTCTCGAGTGGAGCCATGTAGTCGGCCACGGCGTCGTAGTCCGCCTCGGCGTGGTCGGCTGGGTCGAAACCAAGATCAACCGCACGCCGGACAACGCGCTCCTTGGCGAAAACGGTTGCCCAAGCCTCCGCCGAGAGCCGGGCGGCGTCGGGCGCCACGCGAAACCTCTTGGACACCTCAAGAGGATGCCACTCGCCCTGCCTTGAACCTCTGGGGTGGTTCTGATTTCTCCCTTACCTGTCAAGATGGAGCTGCGGGCGTTGGGCCGACGACGGCGGATCCCTTGGCCAGGCAGCTCAGTTGGTATCAGCGTGGTCCGACTGAAAATCGGAAGGTTGGCAGTCAACCCCGCCTGGCTGCCTCGACTTTGCACGGATGGACACCAGGACACTCCAAGAGCGGCGCCTGCTCGTTTGCGAGTCGGAGCCGGGACCACGATGCTGCGTGCTTAGGGCAGCTGCCGGGAGAGGCCAGGTCAGTGATGGTCACGGCTTTCTGTCCTGACTAGTCTCACGGGCCCTGGCTTGGACACATTGACTAGCGGCCCCGGGGTGACCGAGGCGGTCAGGGCTCGAGCCCCATGATGGCCCTCACAGCACCCAGGCGATCAGGCGGTGGTCCTCGAGCTGGGGAAGTCCGGACACGGTGCCCAAACCTCCTCACCACAGCGCTCTTGCTGGCGACCCAGGATCCAGGCGACGACGTGATCAGGCGACGACGACGTCCTAACCGCTTCCGCTGCGACTCACCCCAGCCGGACGAGCACCTCGTCGAGCGGCTTGCGGGTCAGGTCCGGCACTTCCGCGTCGGCGGCCGGGTAGCCAACCGGGACCACGACGAACGGCCGCTCCTCCCGCGGCCGGCCGAGCACCTCGGTGAGGAACCGCATCGGGCTCGGCGTGTGCGTCAGCGTCGCCAGCCCCGCCTCGTGCAGCGCCGCCAGCAGGAAGCCGACCGCGATGCCGACGGACTCCTTGACGTAGTAGGGCTTCGGGCTGTCCGGGCCCTGGTGCACCTCCATCACGACGATGACGAACGGCGCGTCCTCGAGAAACGGCTTGCGCCAGTCGGTGCCCAGCAGCGCGAGCGCCTCGAG
>Ga0136617_10006416_pt1 | contig 10505 bp, 11 predicted proteins | sample AntDrymUQ3222106_2_FD_129672 | JGI IMG/M metagenome (GOLD analysis project Ga0136617, IMG submission 129672) | Polar desert sand microbial communities from Dry Valleys, Antarctica - metaG UQ322 (21.06) | ecosystem: Environmental > Terrestrial > Soil > Desert | place: Antarctica: Dry Valley...
CGTAGCGAGCTCGGTGACCTCGGCCGCGGGCGCATCGAGCACGCCCGAGTCGGACTCGAGCCCGAACAGCTCGCGCAGCGTCTGGACCTGCGCGTAGGAGCCCTCCTCGGCGCGCTTGAGCCGTAGCGTCGGCTCGTGCAGCAGACGGCGCACGACGGCACGCGCCATGACCTCGACGCGCTCGCGATCGGCCTCCGAGAGCGTTTCCCAGCGCCCGGCGTTCTCGGCCAGCACCTGATGCACCACCTCTTCGCCACGACCGCGGAGGGCGGCGATCGTCGGCACGACCTCGAGGCTGGCGAGCCAGTCGGCGAAGCGCTCGACCTCGCGGTCGATCACGCTGCGCGCGCGGGGGGTCTCGGCCTCACGCCCGGACATGTTGCGGGCGACCTCACGCTGAAGGCCGTCCATGTCGTAGAGAGCGATCCCCGGGAGGTCGCGCACGCCCGAGTCGATGTCGCGCGGGACCGCGATGTCGATCAGCAGCAGCGGCCGCCCGGCCCGCTCGGCGACCACCAGCTCGAGCTCCTCCCGCCCCAGGATCTGGTGCGGGGAGCCGGTCGAGGAGACGACCACGTCGGCTCGCTCGAGCTCGGCGGGAAGGTCGTCGAAGCGCACCGCCTCGCCGCCGAAGCGCTGCGCCAGCCCGATGGCGCGGTCGTAGCGGCGGTTGGCCACGAAGACGGTGTCGAGGCCGGCCTGGCGGAGGGCCCGCGCGGTCAGCTCGCCGTTCTCGCCCGCGCCGATGACCAGCACCCGCCGGCGGGTGAGGTCGCCCAGGACCTCGCGCGCGAGCTCGACCGCCACGGAGGCGACCGAGACGCGCGAACGCCCGACGGCGGTCTCGGTGCGCACCCGCTTGCCGGCGGCCAGCGCGTCGCGGAAGAGGCGGTTCGTCAGGGGCCCGGTCACTCCCTCCACGAGGGCGAGCTCGTAGGCGCGCTTCACCTGGCCCTGGATCTCGGCCTCGCCGACGATCATCGAGTCCAGCCCGCCGGCGACCTCGAACAGGTGCTGGACGGCCTCGAGCCCGCGGATGGCGTAGAGGCGTCCGAAGAGCTCGGTCGGCGGGATGCCGGCCTCGCGGGCGACGATGGTGAGCGCCGCCGATTCGGCCTCGACCGGATCGGCGGCCAGCAGGTAGAGCTCGGTGCGGTTGCAGGTGGAGAGCGCGACGGCCTCGTAGATCGCCTCGGAGCGCACGAGCTCCGAGAGGATGCCGCTGGCGCGACCCTCGGGCAGCGCCAGGCGCTCGCGCAGGGCCAGCGGCGCGGTCTTGTGCGAGACCCCGAGTGCGATCAAGCCGGCCCCGGCGCCGCCGGGCTCGAGCCCGCCCCGGTCGCTCACCGCTCGCGGTCTCCGCCCGCTGCCGGGCCGAGCTCTTCGAGCTCAGCCAGTTCGCGCTCCAAGCGGCCCATCTTGCGCCCGATGATCGCGACGTAGACGAGCACGAGGGCCAGGAAGACGACGTAGGCGGCGGCCACGAAGATCCCGGCCGTCTCGAGCGGGATGGCGGGCATCAGCGTGGCGCCGTCGCGGCCGAGACGGAGGCCGCCGGCGGCGACCCGCCGGCGGTTCGCGCGGGAGTGTCGTCGAGGCCGAGCGCTCGGGCGTCGGCTTCGCGCCCGCGGCGCCGCCGGGCGCGCCGCAGCCGCTCGGAGGCGTTCTTCGAGCCGAGCTCGAGCGTCCACAGCGTGGCGAAGACCAGCGCCATGGCGGCCAGCGAGACCAGGAAAGTAAAGAACATCTCGCGCGGCATGTTGCCACCCGTCTGCGAGAAGACCCGCGGGTGCGTATAGGTGGCGGCCATGCGCACCGCGACGAAGTTGAGCACGGTGAAGGCGGCGCCCGAGATCGCGAACACCGACGCGTAGCGCGCCTGGCGCTCGGGATCGTCGATCGAGAAGCGCAGCGGCTGGTAGACGGCGTAGAGCAGGAAGACGATCAGGAAGGAGACCAGCATCGGCTCGTCCCACACCCACCAGTGGCCCCACGAGGCCTTGGCCCAGATCGAGCCGGTGATGAGCACGCCGACGGCGAGGATGATCGACAGGTGGATGGCCACGTACGAGCGCATGTCCCACACGCGCTTGCGCGTGCGCAGGTGCATCGCCGCCATGACTCCCCCGGCGAGGAAGCCGAGCAGGGCGACGATGGCCATCGGCACGTGCAGGTAGAAGATCTTCTGGATGAACCCCTGGTCCGCGTCGATCGGGGCGTAGAAGAAGATCAGGCCGAAGGCGAGTGCGGCGCCTGCGGCCGTGGCGAGAGCGAGGGGCTTCAAGGCCCGGCCGTACAAAGGGACTCAGTCCTCCAGGAGAAAGTCGAAAAGGGCGACTGAAAGTAGTACGAAAATCGTAGCGTAGAGGCCCATCAGTCCCAGCCAGCGCCCGAGGTCCTCGGGCGCCCCCGCGCCGGTGAAGAGCGGCTCGGTGGCCTGGGCGCCGGCGATGGCCAGGGGGACCACGAGCGGGAGCAGCAGCAGCGGCCCGATTACCTCGCGGGCGCGGGTCTCCGCGGCGAGCGCGCCGACGAGTGCTCCCACGGCAGCGAGACCGAGGTCGGCGAGCAGCAGAAGGGCGATGAGCGCGGGAAGGGAGCCGAGCAGGTCGGGCCCGAGCAGGAGCACCGCGAAGGCCGGCAGGGCCACGATCTCAACGACAACGAGGTAGAGGAACAGCGCGGCGGCCTTGGCCAGGAAGATCGCGGTGCGGTCGATCGGGGCGAGCAGCATCGCCTCGAGGCCGCCCTGCTCGCGCTCGGCGACGAACAGGCGGTTGACCCCGAGGACGGTCGTCAGCAGGAGGGTCACCCAGAGCGTCCCGGCCGCCACGTCACCGTCGAGGGCGTCGCGGTCGAAGGCGAAGTGGAAGAGGACGAACGCGGTGACGGCGAACAGCGCCATGGCGGGGACCGCCTCGCGGGCCCGAAGCTCGACCCGGAGGTCCTTGCGGAGGATGGCGAGGGCGGCGCGCGTCACAAGAACAGGGCTCTCGCGAGTTCGGGCGCCTCGGCGGGCACCGCTGCTCCGCAGTACACCTGCCGCCCAGCCCGCAGCCCCAGCACGAGATCGCTCTCCGCCAGCCCCGCCTCGATGTCGTGCGTCACGATCACGCGCGTGCGTCCGGGCGCCCGGCCGATCAGCGGCTCGAGCAGGTCGGCGGCGGCCGGGTCAAGGTTCGCGCGCGGCTCGTCGAGCAGCAGCAGCGGCGGGTCGGCCAGCACGGCGCGGGCGACCGCGAGGCGTTGACTCATGCCCTTCGAGAGCTCGGCCACCGGCTGGCTGGCGCGGCCCACCATGCCGACCGCCGCGAGCAGCTCTTCGACGCGCTCGGGCCCGACTCGGTGCAGGCGGGCGTGAAAGCGAAGGTTCTCGCGACCGGTCAGGTCGCGGTAGAGGAGCGGCTCGTGGCCGATGTACCCGATCCGCCCGCGCACGCTGATCGCTTCGTCGGGCAGCGTTGAGCCGAGAACCCGAACGGTGCCGCGGTGCGGTCGCAGCAGAGTGGCGAGGACCCGCAACAGCGTCGACTTCCCCGCCCCGTTGGCACCGAGCACGGCAAGCGTGGCGCCGGCCTCGAGCTGCAGGCTGATCCCGTCGAGCGCAACGCGCTCGCCGTAGTCGCGCTCGAGCCCGTCGAGCTCGATGGCGTACGAACCGACAGTCGCGCCCTCGGGCTCCGTGCTCGCAGCAGCGGCCTCGCGCGCCACCACGGACACGGCTCAGGCCCGCTCGAGCGTCGCCGCGGTGTGGCGCAGCGTCGGCTCGATCACCGGCCACAGCTCGCCCGAGGCCTTGGGCGAGCCGGGGAAGTTGACGATCAGCGTGCGCCCGCGGATGCCCGAGACCCCGCGGGTGAGGATCCCGAGCGGCGTGTGCCGGCGCGACTCCGCGCGCATGGTCTCGGCAAAGCCGGGCGCCTCACGGTCGATCACGTCGCGCGTGGCCTCGGGGGTCACGTCGTCGGCGGTCATGCCGGTCCCGCCCGCGGTGAAGATGAAGCGCGCGTCCTCCTCGTCAGCGAGCCGGCGCAGCTCGCCGGCGATCACTACGCGGTCGTCGGAGACAACCGCGTGGCTGGTCTCGAGCCCCGCCGCCCGGCACAGGTCCACGAGCGCCGGCCCGGAGAGATCCTCGCCCTCCCCGCGCGCGCGGGTCGTCGAGACGGTCAGCACAGCGGCGCGCACGCCTCTAAGGGTAGGTGAGCGTCGCGGGCCGGGCCTAGCCCTCGTCGTCCTCCTTGTCCGCTCCGGCCGGCCGGAGCAGGAAGAAGCCCAGAAGCCCGGCGACGACCACGCCCAGAGCTGCGAGCAGACCGAGGAACCAGCTGCCGCCGAAGTCGACCGGCTGCGTCCCGCCATCCTCGACGAAGGGAGCGACTACGACGAGAACGACCGCGACCAGTCCGGCCAGGGCCAGGCCCAGCGCGAGCACGGGAACCGGCCGGATGACCACGAGCACGCCGAGGGCGATCGACGCCACGGCCAGGAGCGCGATCGGCACATCGAGGACGAGCAGCACCTCCCAGCCCGATGGGTACGGACACGGCTCGAGCTCGCAGACGACCTGCGCCCAGGTGCCGAAGAGCGAGAGAAGCAGGATCAGCCCGCAGACCGCGCCGACCGCCACCGCCTTGCCGGGTCCCGAGTTGAGCGAGGCCGCCTTCACGAGCGACCTCTACCCACTTGACGTCTCCCGCCAGTCTTCCCTGCCGCCCGTCTTCTCGACCAGGCGCAGCTCCGAGACGCGAACACCGCGCTCGAGGCCCTTGACCATGTCGTAGATCGTCAGCGCCGCGACTGAGCACGCGCACATGGCCTCCATCTCGACCCCGGTCGGCCCGGTGGTCCGCGCCTCGGCCTCGAGCTCCACCCGGCCCGCGTCAGGGTCGACGTCGATCCGCAGATCCACGTAGGAGAGCGCGAGGGGATGACACAGCGGCACCAGCTCGGCCGTGCGCTTGGCCGCCTGGATGCCGGCGATCCGTGCCGTCGATACGACGTCCCCCTTGGGCGCGTCGCCGCGAGCGACCGCTGCGGCCGTCGCCGGAGCCATATTCACCGTAGCCCGTGCGACCGCGCGCCGGTCGGTCGGTGCCTTATCGCCCACGTCGACCATCTGCGCCGCACCGGCCGCGTCAAGGTGCGTGAGGCGATCGGGCGTGGTCATCCGTGAACGCAAGCTTACGCGCACTTCGCTCGCCAGAGCCTCGCAACGGTGTCGTTCGTCCTCGCGCGTTTCGGCGCGTTTGCGCTCGGGGAGCCTGAGAACAGTGGGGGATCGGCCCCTGCGCGGAGGATCAAGGGAGAGGGAGATAACTGTGGGACTAATCATCGCCATCGTGGTGGTGGTCATCGTCGTGCTGGCGGTCGGCGCGGCCGTCGCGACGATCGGCAAGCGCAAGCGGGACTCGAAGCAGCTTCAGACCAGGTTCGGGCCGGAGTACGACCGTGCGCTCGACCAACACGGAGACAAGAAGGAGGCCGAGGGCCACCTCCGCGAGCGAGAGGAGAGGCACGAGGGACTCGACATCCGGCCGCTCGCGCCCGAGCAGCAGCAGCACTTCGCCGGAGAGTGGCGCAACGTTCAGGCACGGTTCGTCGACGCCCCGCAAGAGGCGGTCAGGGAGTCGGACCACCTCGTGCGCGAGGTCATGCGCCAGCGCGGCTACCCGGTCGACGACTTCGACCAGCGCGCGGACGACATCTCCGTTGAGCACCCGCACATGGTCGAGCACTATCGCTCGGCGGGCGCGATCGCGGAGCGCAACGAACGGGGGGAGGCCTCGACGGAGGACCTTCGCCAGGCAACGGTGCACTACCGCGCGCTGTTCGAGGATCTCCTCGACACTCAGGTCACGCAGAGGCGCGGGCAGGAGCAGGGACAGGGGCACGAGCAGGGACATGCAGCCGACGGCGGCCACGGAGAGCACTCCTCGGGCCAGCCGGCCAACGATGCCGGGGCCGGTGGCCGCCGGGGCGAGGAGGTGCGCTGATGGAGCGCCAGGACGAAGGACGGATGAGCACGGACGACATCGCGGCGGGCGGGGCCGAGCAGCCGCCTCCCCGCGAGGGTGAGCACGGCGCGGGGGCGGAGCACGGCGCTCCGCCGGCCCAGCAGGGAGCAGGGCAGGGCGGCGCGCCAGGCCAACAGGGTGGCGAGTCGTTCCAGCCACAGTCGCCGGCGGCGCCCGGCCCCCAGGCCGGGTACGAGCAGCAGGCTGGCGGGGTCGCGCAGGGCGAGGCCCACGGCGCCGGGGGCGGACAGGGTCCGCAGGGCGGTGGAGCCCCGCAGGGCGGTGGGCACGATCCGCACGGGGGCGGCGCACCAGAAGGCGGAGTGGCCACCCAAGAGCCGGGAGCACAGCAGGGCGCGACGGCGGGCGCCGTTGGTGGAGCCGGCTCGGCTGGAGCAACGAACGGTCACGCGGGTGGCGGGAGCGGGGATTCGGCCCTCCTGGCCGACAACGACGCGCGCGAGTTCGAGCGTCGCTGGCAGGACGTCCAGGTCGGCTTCGTCGACGAGCCTCAGCGCTGCGTCCAGGAGGCCGACGGCCTGGTGGCCGAGGTCATGCAGCGCCTGGCCGATGGGTTCGCCCGCGAGCGCAAGGACCTCGAGGCCCAGTGGGCCAGCGGAGGCGAGGCCTCGACAGAGGACCTGCGCGTTGCGCTTCAGCGCTACCGCTCGTTCTTCAACCGCCTGTTGGAGACAAGCTGAGGTAGGGCGCGCGCCGTTAGGCGCGGCTCGGGTTCTCGCTACGCCACCGCGGCGGAGGATCCGAGTCGCGCCTCGGCGTCGCGCTGGGCGCGCTCGACGAGCTCGCTGACCGCGGGCTCGTCTCCCTGGCGCAGCAGCTCGACCGGGTCGGGGTCGCCCCCGACGATCGACTCGAAGAAGACCTTGCGGTCCTGGTAGGTCGGCAGGGTGCCCTTGGCCCAGCCGCGTACCTCGTTGAGAATCTCGGCCAGGCGGGCGTAGGGCTGGCCGTATTCCTCGGCGATCTCGGCCTTGATCCGCTTGGCCAGCGCCGGCGAGGCGCCCGCGGTGGAGATGGCGATGGCCAGCGGCCCGGTGCGCACGATCGCCGGGAGGATGAAGTTGCACAGTGGCGGCACGTCGACGACGTTGACGAGCATCGCCCGTTCCTCGGCCTCCTCCCACACGCGGATGTTCACCTCGGTGTCGCCGGTGGCCGCGATGGCGATGAAGGTGCGCTCGAGGTCGGAGCGGCGGTACTCGCGCTGCTCCCAGCGGATCGAGCCCTCGGTGGCGAGATCCTGAAGCGCGGGGATCGCCTCGGGCGAGACGAGCGTGACGTCGCCGTCGCAGGCCAGCAGCCCGTCGACCTTCTCGAGCCCGACGTCACCGCCGCCGACCACGAGGCAGCGGCGCCCGGTGAGCTTGAGACAGGCGATGTAGAACGGAGTCTCGAGCATGCCCTGCACACAGGTCTGATCGCACAGCCCGCGCCGGAACTGGCAGATGCACTCCTTGCCCCGATAGGCCTGTGCCGGCATGGTCCGATCGAGTGTAGGGACCGTAACTTGTGAGGCATGGAGAGCTACTTCAACGATCAGTCGATGCTGCGCCGGGTCAACCGCGAGCGCGCGATGGTGCTCGCCGGGCCCAGAGCTCTGCTCATGCAGGCCGCGCACCCACTGGCGGTATCCGGGCTGCTGGCGCACTCGACGGGGCTCGACGAGCCCTACGACCGCCTCGCTCGCACGGCCGAGGTCATGAGCACGATCGGCTGGGGACCGCGCGAGGAAGCGGACGAGGTCACCGCTCACGTGCGAGCCATGCACAAGCGCGTGCGGGGAACGCTCAAGGAGGACGCCGGGCCCTACCCCGCCGGCACCCCCTACCGCGCCGATCAGCCCGACCTGTTGCTGTGGATCCTCTACACGCTCGTCGACTCGGTGTTCCTCGTCTACCCGAAGTACGTTCGGGCCATGAGCGAGCGCGGCCTGGTCGCGCTGTGGGACGACTACAAGATCGTCGGGCGGCTGTTCGGCCTGCGCGACCGGGACATGCCCGACACGCTCGACGACATGTTCGAGTACCGCCGCGAGATGCTCGAGGGCGGCTCGCTCGTGGTCACCGACTGGGCCCGGACGCGCGCCCGCCAGATCGTCTTCGAGCCACCGCTGCCCTGGGTCGCCCGTCCGCTGCTCGACACCGTCAACTTCATCACGGTGGCGCTGCTGCCCGGCAGCATTCGTCGTCAGTACGGCTTCTCGCCGCTGCCGCCGACGCTGGTGCGCAAGGCGATGGTCGCGGGCGGAGCTGAGTACGTGAAGCGCGCCGTGATCCCGTTTCTGCCCGACAAGCTGCGGTTCACGCCGCAGGCGCGCGCAGCGTAGGACCTTCGCCGGTGCCTTCGCCGTCACGTCGAACCGCGGTGCGGTCGGCGGGTCGGCGGGCGGCCCCGTGGCAAGCAACCGCTCGAGGCGCAGGGCCGTCTCGAGCTCGCTACTGCGTGAGCCCACCGCGCAACCTAGGCGTTCCTCGATCGCCCGGACCCGGTTGGCCACCGTCCGCTCGTGGACAGCGAGCACCGAGGCGGCGGACGACGCACGCTGCCCACTGGCGAAGTAAGCACGGAGGGTCTCGCGCTGGATCTCGCCTCGCCGGCCGCCCTCAAGCGGGCCGAGTTCGTGACCACGAAAGCTCGCGCGCTCTGCTCGTCGTGGCTAGCCACGCTCGGCGCGGCGAGCTGCGATGCGGTTTTCCCCCTGATCGACCACGCGACGCGCGAGGGCTGGAGTCTCGACGCTGAGAAGATCACCTGCCCGGTGCGAGTCGTTTTGGGGCACCGACGACAGGCTCCTGCCCTGGCCGTCAGCCACTGCTCGCTTCCGCAACGACTGGCTACCGCACGCCGACTGGGTCGAGCTCGAGGGCATCGGCCACTGCCCGCAGCTCGACGTCCCCGTCGAGACGGCGCAGCTGATCCTCGGCTTCACCTCCGGCTGAGGCGAGCGCTCCGCGAGCCTCAGCGCCGAAGCGCGCCCCGCACCATCCGACCTCCCAGCCGCGCCAGCGGTCGGGCTCCGGCCCGCAGCGCGGGCACGCGATCTTCGTCGCGTCCATAGATCAGCCGAGCCGCGGCCTCGGCCGCGCCGCGCAGCGAGCGGTCGTAGGGCAGCCCCCACGGCCGTCGCGCGGCCCGCGCCGCGCCCGAAGCCAACAGCTTGATCTCCACGCATTCGCGGAAGCCGGGCTCGCCGTGCATGCGCCCGGTGCCAGATGCCTTGGCGCCGCCCCACGCCGTCTGCACGGCACTGTGGGAGTAGCGATGGTCGTTGACCCACGTCATGCCGGCCTCGAGCCGCCGGGCGATTCGCTCGCCGTGAGCCCGGTCGCGAGTCCAGACCGAGGCGCCCAGCCCGAAGCGCGAGTCGTTGGCCAGCGCTACCGCCTCGTCCTCCGAGTCGAACGCCACCACGCTGAGGACGGGACCCGGTACGGGCTCGAGCGCCAGCCGGGATCCGGCGGGGACGTCGGTCACGACCGCCGGCGCGAGAAACGAGGCGCTGACCAGTCCCTCGACCTCGACCGGCCCGCCACAGTGCAGCGTCGCGCCGCCCTCGACGGCTTCGTCGAGGATCGCGCGAGTGCGCTCGGTCCGCGCCGCGGAGACGAGCGGCCCAAGGTCGGTTTCGGGCGCCAGCGGATCCCCGAGGCGCAGCGCCTGCGCTCGGGAGACGAGCCGCTCGAGGAAGGGCTCGGCCAGCTCCCGAGCCACGTATACCCGCTCGATCGCCGCGGAGGCCTGTCCCGACCCTGAGAACCCGCCCCATACCGAGCCGGCCACGGCGTCGTCGAGGCGGGCGTCGGCCAGCACGAGCTGGGGGTCCTTGCCTCCGAGCTCGAGCACGGCCGGGCGGCCGTGCTCGGAGCAGGCGGCCTCGACCCGCCGTCCCGCCTCCTGCGATCCGGTGAAGAACACCTTGGCCACCCGGTCCGCGCCGGCCAGCGCCTCACCGACATCGTCGCCACCCTGGACGACCCGCACCGCGCCCTCGGGCACGCCCGCCCGGGCCAGCACCTGCTCGACCCGCGCGCCCACCAGGGGCGTTTCGGGAGCGGGCTTCACCACCACGGAGTTGCCGCACATCAGCGCGATCGCGGTCTGAAGAAAAGGCTCCGCCCAAGGCCGGCTCGAGGAGCAGATGACCGCGACGACGCCGAGCGGCTCTCTCACGTGGCGATGCCGTTTCCCGAGCAGGTAGACCTGCCGGGTCCGCACGCGCTCGTCGCGCAACAGCCGAGGTCCGTGATCGGCGATCCAGTGCAGGGAGTCGACCATGGGCAGCAGCTCGAGTGCCGCCGCCTCGCCCACCGGCTTGCCGTGCTCGCGGGCGATCAGCACGGCGAGGTCATCCATGCCGTCGATGACCACCTGGGCCGCGCGACGCATGTAGCGAGCGCGGTCGGCGAGCGGGAGCGCCGCCCAGAACGGTTGCGTGCGAGCCGCGTCGGCGACGGCCGCCGCCACCGC
>Ga0136617_10006417_pt1 | contig 10504 bp, 11 predicted proteins | sample AntDrymUQ3222106_2_FD_129672 | JGI IMG/M metagenome (GOLD analysis project Ga0136617, IMG submission 129672) | Polar desert sand microbial communities from Dry Valleys, Antarctica - metaG UQ322 (21.06) | ecosystem: Environmental > Terrestrial > Soil > Desert | place: Antarctica: Dry Valley...
ATGCGAAATGATGAATGATGAATGAAAGGCACCAGCACTCTGTTTTAATTTATCATTCATCATTTCGCATTTATCGTTTCTTCATGCGCGCCCTGCTGCTTCGCCCGTCTGCGTGTTGACGCGGACCAGTTCGCCGTCTTTGATGAAGAGGGGGACGCGGACGGTGAGGCCGGTTTCGAGCGTGGCGGGCTTGGTCCCCCCGCCGCCGCCGGCGGTGTCGCCGCGCACGCCCGGCTCCGTCGAAACGACCAACAGTTCGACGAACTGCGGCAGTTGCAGCGAAACCGGCTCGCCGTTGTACCTCAGGACTTGCAACATGACGCCTTCCTTCAGATAGCCGCGATCATCGCCGAGTTGTTCCGCCGTCAACGTGAACTGCTCGTAGCTCGTCTCGTCCATGAAGTGAGCGCCGGCGGCGTCGGCGTAGAGGAAAGAGGCGGGCGTCAGTTGCACGTCCGGCTCGGCGAACTTCTCCGTCGCCTTAAAACTCTTTTCCTGCACCGCGCCGGTCAGCAAGTGCCGGAGCCGCGTCCGCACCATCGTTGCCGCGCCGCGCGCCGTCGGCGACGCGAAGAAGACTTCCAGCACCGTGTACGGCTGCCCTTCCACCGTGATCAGCAATTTTCGTTTCAACTCGTTGGCTCCGATGAGCGCCATGCGTGTTCGTCCTTTGTGATTAAAATTGGTCGCCGCCGCCCGGCAAACTTTTGCGACGGCCGAGCGAGATTGTCGAGACAGCAACTTAGCAGCTTTCGCGGCCGGCGGGCAAAGGAGCAGAAAAGCTCTCACCATTCGCACATGATGAAGCCTTTGCTTACGAGCCGTCGAAGAAACTGATCTCAGATTTGAGATTTGAAATCTCAAATCTGAGGTTAGTCCCGCTGCCTGATGTCCCTCGTGCCCGCGCGCCTTCTGCTAGAATCCAGACATTTGAATCGACTCCCAAACTGACGGAAGAACGGTGAAGCGCGCCAACGCATGAAACTCGACTTGCCACGGTTGTATCCGATCACCGACCGGCAACTTTCCGGCTTGGCGCACGTGGAGCAGGTTGCGCGGTTCGCAGCGGGCGGCGCGAAGCTCATTCAATTGCGCGACAAGCACGCCAGCCCGCGCGAATTTTACGAAGAGGCCGAGGCTGCCCTGCGCGTCGCGCGTGGGCGAAGCGTGCGGCTGATTATTAACGACCGCGCCGACATCGCGCTCGCGCTCGGGGCGGACGGCGTCCATCTCGGCCAAGACGATCTGCCGCCGGAAGCCGCGCGCCGCCTGCTCGGCGACCGGGCCATCATCGGCTACTCGACGCACAATCTCGCGCAGGTGCAAGAGGCCGCGCTGATGCCCATTGACTACCTAGCGATTGGTCCCATTTACGCGACCGCCACCAAAGCGAATCCCGACCCGGTGGTCGGCCTCGACGGATTGCGCCGCGTACGCGAACAACTGAACCTACGTCTCCCGCTCGTCGCCATCGGCGGCATCACGATGGAAAACGCCCACGCCGTCATCGACGCCGGAGCTAGTGTGGTCGCTGTTGTCGGGGCGCTCCTGAGCGAGCCGACCGAAATCGCGCGCCGCACCGCCGAGTTTTTCTCCCGATTGTGATCCGCGCGCCTCAGAACGAATACTTGAGCGCGAGTTGGAGGCGGCGACCCGGTGTGACGGTATCCGTCGCTTGGCCGAAGCCGGGCGCTTCGAGGAAGCGGACGGGGATGCCGAAGATTTGCGGCGGTTGATGAAGTTGAAGAGGTCGAAGAGCACGGCGATGTTGTGCCGCTCGTTAAGTTTGAAATTCTTGATCGCCGCGAGGTCAAGCTCGACTGTGTTGCCGGCGCGGAACGTGTTACGCCCGACTGCGCCGTCTTCGCCGACGGTCAGCAGCGTCGCCGGATCGGCATCCAGCCGGAGCGGTTGGCGTCGGTCGCCGGTCAGCACGAGGCCGTTCGTCGTCAGACATCAGGCTATTGGGGTAATGTGATGCGGGGCTAGAGCCGAACTATCACCCGATAAAAGAAGTTCATAGCGCCTCTCTTCTTCATTGTTTGAAATTTCGCAAAAACCGAAGCGTCGGTAAAGCTGAGAGACTTGAGCGTTTTTCGCCGTTGGGCGATAGATGCCAATCAAGCGTTTAATTCCGGCGGCTTGTGCCGCCTCGATCAGTTGATTAAGCATGAAGTTTTCCATCTGCCGCCCAAGTACGCGGCAACTCATCAGCCACGTATCGATCTCCCATGCCTCAGTTTCAACATCGGGCACGCAGAGCAGTATGCCGACGATGCCGTGATCGCCAAACCTGTCACTTAATTGGAAGACGCCCGTCCACACATCCTCGCGCTCTGCAGTCTGTTCGATGTGCGCGTGTGTGTGTCGTCTGGTTGTGAGATTAAACTGATTGGTTTTATTCAAGAGCTGTGCAACGCGTGAAATGTTTTGCGCGGACACGGGCGACATCTGTGCTTGCATGTGAAGCCCCGCGAGAAATTCTTCCAGAGATGCGGCTGCACCGCGCGCCGATTCACGCGCAGCCTCGCTACGGTAAAGCGCAACTCGTTCGCGGTCTTCCTCTGAAAGAGTGAGCGCATAAAAATAACGCCCTTGGTGAAGGTCGCGGACATAGGTGAAGGGTGTCGCGCCGAGTTCGACGACCTCGACTTCCGGCATCTGCGAGCGAATCCATGCGCGTTCAACCGGATTATCGTCCATGAACACAAAGCTGTCGGTGCCGAGCGAAAGCATCTCTGCTAAAGCTTTGAGATTTTCCGCTTTATCATTCCAATTAGCGAGGAATGCCACGAAATCATTCAGCCGTAACAGCATATGTTCGTGCTCTTGAAACGGCAACTGTGCGTCTGCGAGATTGTTCTTTGAACACACTGCCAGCAGGATGCCGCGACTTTTCAACTCCAGCAGATAGCGCTGCAACTGAAGGTAAGCTTCACCGATTGGAGAAGAAGTGCCAATCTTGATGCCGTCTAGTCCTTCTTCTCCAATCACACCGCCCCATAAAGTATTGTCGAGATCGCACACTAATACTTTCCGCGTCAGCCCGGTGACGGCTCGCACATGCGCTAATTGCAATTCGGCAAGTGGCGGCAAAGCTTCAGCCGCAGGATGCTGTTTAGCGATGCTCCATAGCGCAGAATCTTCCCAATGATTGAGTCCGACTTCGTTTATCACGCGCGCTGTATCAAGTAGGGAAACAAACTTGGGAGCTTCGCGCGCCAGATGCAGATTGAGCAGTTTAGTGATGCGAGCGCGCCCGCCCGCCAGCGATTCGGATAAACATTCATAAGCATCTTGGCTGGGGAGATCGAAGGCGTGTTGAATTACATGACACCTGAAACGCTCCGAAAGCGTTCGCCACATCGCTTCGTACTCGTCTGTGAAGCGAGCGATCATATCAGTTTCATTGGAACTTATAGAAGGTAAATTGAGGTCTCGCCAGTGTGTTACAAGGAACACGATGTGCGGCTGAAATTGATGAAGCTCGCTCTGCAGATCGAGTATCTCTTGTCGAAATGCGCCGTACAATCCTTCATAAAACTCGGCGTCGATACCGTCACGAAAGCACAGGGCGCGCAGCACCGGAATCATCATGCTCGTCGTACTGCTGCCAAGCACAGCGATGCGTGTGCGACGCAAAACGGGCGGGTGGTGCTGCCAGATTTTATTGATGAGCTTTGCCGCGCGCGGGTAAAAAGAGTAGGGCGGTCTGTAAGATAAAGCACGGCGCAACTGCAATGCGGCTTCAGGAAATTCCTGCAACTCCACGAGCAGCCGCGTCCACTCAAGAACTATAAAAGGATCGCGGCACGGGTGTAGCGAAAAAAAATGACGCCATCGCTGTGCCGCTTCCGTCACTCGACCCGTGCGCTGTAAAAGCTTCGCCTGCAAGTAGCGACTCAAGATAGAGGGTTGAAGTTTTTCCGCCCATGCGCAAGTAAGAGCTATCTCCTCCTGATTTGTCTCATCTGTTAAGGCTTCCAGCAATGCTTTTGCCGCTTCTATATCGAAGCTCTGCTCGATGCCCGTAACTATTGACGCTACCGCAACGAGTTTTTGCTCAATAGGCAGCGCACGCAGACGAAAATGGATGACGGCAGGAGTGGCGAATTGTTCGACCATAGCGAAAAGTTGTCTCTTTCAGTCTCCGAGTTCCGTGTGTTGCGCTGCCCACTCAAGCATTTTTTGGCGCGGCCACAAAATCAGTCCGGTTGATGGCTTAAATTGTCCGGCTTCATAGAGCTTACGGCGTTCCGGGCTGCGATGAAACACGCCTGAGTCTGGACTCGCCGCACCCATCACACAGATAAAAGCGCCGCTGTTTTGAAACGTTTGATTCAGCCACGCGAGATGCGGGCTAACTGCGTGTGTGTCCGGCGAGTGAAGCCAAGAGGAAGCCACCAAACCTTTCATTTCCGGCTGTAGCTCAATTGATTGTGCCATCCGGTAAAAAGATTTATTAACTTCCTTTTCAATCAGCAGACGACTCTTTTTCGGATGCGCGCCGAGATGTATGAAGAAAGCAGGCGCAAAACCGCGCATCTTCGCTGCGACAAAATAAGCTGCTTGTGGAAGGGAAGCGGGCGCAACGCGAGCGAGATATGATTTGGGAAGTCCGGAAATTTCCCAGTCCATCGCTCCGGCGGGAAAGCGGCGCAACGAAGCAAACTTACAACGTGCAGTGAAGCCGTCATGCTCAATGCACAGGCGCGCTTTCGTCGCTTCGTCAGGTTGCGCGAACAGCATGAACTCTTCGCAAAACAGTTGCTTGACGGCAGCGCTGACCCGCATCGTATCAAGCTCATCCAATGAACGCACAGCCGCCTTGAGCACCAAGAAGCGTTCGAGCGTTTTATCCTGATCGTTGATGCCGTAGCGTCCGACCGATGATTTCAGCACGCGCACGGATTCTTTGCTTGAAGCGGCTTCGGTGATGCCTTGAATCATGGCGGCGCAGGCATTGTCGCTCGTGCCTGTTTGCCCGACGGCTTGTGCCGTCTCGATCATTTCGGGCTGGCGTAGGCTCTCTTCGCAACGACTTTTGGTTTGTGCAATAACTGTTCTCGGCATTATGAAAACGGCGGGCGTTCGACGATCTCAAAAAGTCCGGTCTCACGCGAATAGAAGAATGAAATTAAACTATTACCGATGGCGGGCGCGTTCATAGCAGGCGTTACTTGAAAGAAACGTTTTTCCAGTAAACTTGCCGCTGTCGCTTCGATGTTTTCCGTAACGTAGCAGAGATGATGAATGCGAAACTTACTCTTAACGGCATACTCGTACACGCGCGACCGCTCGGAACGCGGCTTGACTAATTCGATAAGCGGTTCGCCCGCCGCGCGTTCCTTTCTCTCCAAAAAAATGATCTCCGCGTCTTGATAATCATCCTCAATCGGATCGGCGCGGCGCACATGACCGAGAGACGCGAAATGATTTTCGGCGCGAGTTATGTCGCACATAACGAAGCCAATGTGATGAACTGTTCCGAGCATCGTTTAATAAGTTGCGTTCGCCATTGTCAGGCGCATCGAAGCAAAACTGATTCCGCCCTCATTGTCAGCGTTCCGCACGCGAAAGATGCGCTGCTCTTTTCGTCTTTGATCTTGTCGCCGCTTTAATCCGCAGCATCGGCGTAACTGCGTTGTCGCGGCAGGAATGATGAGATGCCCGTGAGCCAGCCTTCAAATTCAATCGGCGCAAGCCTGCTGTGGTCAACCAATCTAGGCAACATCAACGCGTGTGATTGCGCAGATGCAATGTCAGGATCGCAAGTAGTGGCTGAAACGACTTTGTCTTCATTGAGCCATGGCAGAAACTCCGGTTTGTAAGTGCCGCTCGGATAGCAAAAATGATCGGCACACGCGCCCGTCATGTCTTGAATATAACGCCGATTGTCGGCAATTTCACGATGAAACAACTTGCTGTCGAGCGGTGTACGATGGCGATGCGTGTGCAGTTGAAAATCAACTCCTTGATCCGCCAAAGTCTCTACCTCTTCCCTGTTCATAATGTGCAAGACGCGCTTTGCGAGCAGTTGATCGTAATCGACCCCGAGACACGATGCTAAACGCCGTGCCACACCGTCTTTTTCTGGCGCCGATAAATTTTCTTTCTCGACGAAATCAGCGATGACTTTAAGCGCTGCGTCGCGCCCGTTTTCGTTCGCAAGGTTCATCGTGAAATCCGCGCCGATAATCTTTCTGCCGTCAACGGTTGTTCCGCGCTTTTGCCACATCATGTATGAGCAGATCATACCGAAAACAGGTTTGTTGTAATCGCAGTAGTAAGTTGTGATGTAAACGGTTACCGGAAAATTGTAAGCTTTTAAGAGCGGGTGAGCTTGTTTGTAGAAATCATAAGCACCATCGTCAAATGTGATCGCAACGCTACGTTCCGGTAGATCGCCCGCATACATTCGCTGCAACGCTTCCGCCAACGGCAGAACACAGTATCCACCGCTTTTAAGAATCTTTAGCCGCGCCTCAAAAGCAGCGACGTTCATATACATAGCGGGCTGCCACTCGTGCTCATCTTCAAGCGCAATGCCGTGATAGCACAAAATCAAAAGGCGCTTACGGCGCCATTCGCTATTCAGCAAAAGATTGTAAGCCCCCAAATTTTTGCTTACTTGTAAAGACGCACGTTTGATAGTTTTCGGTGTAATCATGCCAATTAAGCGAAAGCGTGTCGCCCTTCAAGGATGCCTAAAAGTTCGCCGACGCTCTCGTACCCAAGCAGTTCGTCATCGGCTTCAAGACCGAACTCGCTGAGTATGACCGTCAGTATTTCAACATCCGCGAGCGAAGACCACTCCTCGAGACCGTCGCGTGTATCCGTTTCCTTCAATGTTCCGATTGGCACAGACAAGATTTCTTCTAACACGGATTTGAACGCAGATTTAGTCATATTGATTCATAAACTGCCGGAAAGGAAAAACTCATCGTTATAAGATTACGAGCGCTGATTACTTGTATCTATGAGGGTGTGGCAACGAAAAAACGGTTCGTCATGAAAGCCACGGCTGCGCAAATTAAGCGCGCTTAGGCATACTATACATCGTGAGACTATTACCGAACAAGAGGTGCTCAGTGCTCATATAATAGTACCTTGATTGCTAGTTGATGTTTGAACACGCCAGCGCCAACAAAGAAGCGCGCACCTTAATCTCAAAGCCGATGTTGGTACGTGCGTGCAGATGTTGCGTGTTCCGGCGTAGATACTCGCGCTTTAGTTGCGGCTTCAGCACTGGCCGAACAACTAACCAATAACGGATTAGAAGTATTTGGAGTACTAGAACCCCGACCGGGCATCCCACAGGGCACGGTCAGAGTAAGGGTCGGAGTATTGCCAAAAACATACTTCTTGCTCAAGCATATTGAGCAGATGATCGGGCGCGAAACCGATCCGCGCCGCAAGGAGGCACTTGAAAGATGGCGGGATGCGCTAAGAGAGGAGATGTTAAAGAAGAAGCCGCAGTATATAGACACTTTTTGTGCAGCCGGACTTTTTGTGCAGAAACCCATCCTGCACAAAAAACCACGCCAAGTAGGTCGTTTTGGCGAGTTTTTGTGCAAAGCCATCGCCGCTAACAAAATTTCCGCTTGCCATTTGCCCACCCGATCCGCCACAATGAAATTGGTGCAGGCAGCTACAATTAACCCGCTTGCCGCGCCCCACGCTCGGACCCTTCCTCTCAAATCGTTTCTTAATTTTCCCTGAAAAATGGAGCACTTCTCAGGATGAGTTTTTTTGATTTGCCGCCGGTGATCGAGCGGATGCTGCTCGCGTCGGACAAGATCAGCGATCTCAACTTTTCGGTCGGGCAGCCGCCGCAAGTCGAGGTCAACGGCAAGCTGACCTCGGTGCAGCCGCTCGGCTTGCAGAAGCTGTCGCCATATCAGACCGAGATCATCGCGATGACGCTGATGCGCGGCAACCCCGAAGCCGCGCAACGACTGATCCAGACCGGCTCGGTCGATCTCAGTTATGCGCTGCCGACGCAGATTCGTTTCCGCGTCAACATCTTTCAGCAGCGGGGCACTTACTCCATTGTGATGCGCGTCATCCCGACGGAAATTCCGACGCTCGAATCTTTGAGCCTCCCGCCGCAACTCGAACAGATCGCGAGCCTGAGAGACGGACTCGTGCTGCTGACCGGGCCAACCGGTGCGGGCAAGACCTCGACGCTCGCCGCGATCATCAACCTCATCAACCAACGTCACCCCTACCACATCGTCACCATCGAAGACCCGGTCGAATACCTGCATACGCACCGCCGCGCGACGATCAACCAGCGCGAGATCGGCTCGGACGCGAAAGACTTTCCTTCAGCTTTGCGCGCCGCTCTGCGTCAAGCGCCGAAGGTGATCCTGATCGGCGAGATGCGCGACTTCGAGACGACCGAGATCGCGCTTGAAGCCGCCGAAACCGGCCACCTCGTTTTGTCCACCTTGCACACCATCGACGCCTCGAAGTCCATCGACCGCATCATCGGCCTCTATCCGAAGCACGAAGAGGCCGTCATCCGCACGCGCCTCGCGCAGACGTTCCGCTTCATCGTCTCGCAGCGTTTGATCCCACGCGCCGACGGCACGGGCCGGGTCGCCGCCTGCGAAGTTCTGAAAACGACGCCGCGCACGCGCGAGTATTTGCAGATGGGCGAGTCGCAGGGCAAGACGCTCTTGGACGCGATGCGCGACGGCCGGCTCGAAGGGATGCAGGAGTTCGACACTGTGATCAAAGAGCTGATCGAGAAGAACGTCGTCTCGCTCGAAGACGGCCTGACCTTCTCCACCAACCCGCACAACCTGACGCTCGCGCTCAAAGGCGTCAGTTCCGGCGACGACTACCTTCACGCCGAGAGCACACCGCCGCCCGTCTCTAAGACAACGGCGCAGCCGTCTCCCCGCTTCCGTCAGTCGTCATCAACACTCGATTTAACACAGTAATCAGTAGTCAGTAATCAGTAATCAGTGAAAAGCATTTGTTTTGGCTGATTACCGACTACTGATTACTGACAGCTTTTCAAACTATGACTATCAACTGCCCGCAATGTTCCGCCCGTTTAGTGTTGGATGATAGCAAGGTGCCGTCGCGGCAGTTTCGTGTGCAGTGCCCGAAATGTCAGCATAACTTCGACGCGCAGCCGCCCGCCGCGCCGACTCCCGCGCCTGATCCGCGCCGCGCCGCCATTACCATCGGCGACGTGGAATTCACGTCGCAGACGCGCTATCAGCGCCCCGCCGCCGCGCCCGCTTTTAGGTTAGAGCCGACGGGAGTAGAGGAAGCCGATGCGCCTGCGGTGCCGGGAGCCGATGAACTGGCGCGGGCGTTGGCGGCTTTCCTGCAACAGTCGATGACATCGGTGGGAGGCGTCGCCGCTGCGGCTGCCGGCGCGTCGGGCGGCGTGAAGCCGGCGGGCATCAAAGAACGGAGCGGCGGTAGCCACTCGCATCGTCGTGCGCTGGTGTGCGCCGACATGGAATCACGTTACGCCGCCGCGCGCGTGCTGGTCGAAGGCGGTTGTGAAGTTTTCGTCGCCGAAGATACCGCGCAAGCCATTGAGCGGATGCGCGCTGATCACATGGACGTGGTCATCCTCGATCCGGCCTTTGACCTTGAAGAGAAAGGCGCGGCCTTCATCCGCCGCGAAATCAGCTCCCTGCGCCCCGGCTTGCGCCGCCGCACCTTCTACGTTCACCTCGCCGCCGACCTCCGCACCGGCGATCCCCACGCCGCCTTTATCAATCACGCCAACTTCATCCTCAACCCGGCCGACGTCGAAGACCTCCCCGACTTGCTCGAACGCGCGTTCCGCGAATTCAACGAACTCTATCAGGACTTCAACCACGCCGCGCAGGCGGCCGGAATTTAGAAGGGGAGAGGGGGAGACGGGGAGACACGGAGAAAGGGAGATATGCAAGCCACCTTTTTTCCTCTCCGCTCCGTGTCTCCCTTTCTCTCTCCTGCTCGTTGACGCTGCCGGGTGTGGCTTGTATCTTACGGGCTGCATCCGGCTTCGTATCTTTCCTGACAGAGTATGGCTACGCACGTCGAACAACACGCGCGGCGTGACGACGGCGGCGGCGGCGGCGACGCACACCGGCATCACTCGCATTCTCATCAACACTCGCACGCTTCGGCGGGGCGCGCGGAGCGAGGCCGTCGTCGGCTGCTGGCGGTGCTGGCGCTGACCGCCGCCTACATGTTGGCCGAGGCGTTCGGCGGCTGGTGGACCAATTCGCTGGCGCTACTGGCCGACGCCGGCCACATGCTGACGGACGTAGCCGCGCTGGCGCTGGCGCTCTCCGCCTTCTGGTTTAGTTCGCGCCCCGCGACGCCGCACAAAACTTTCGGCTACCATCGGCTGGAAATTCTCGCCGCGCTGGTCAACGGCGTTGCCCTCGTCGTCATCTCGCTACTGATTTTCTACGAAGCCTATGAACGCTGGGGCGAACCGCGCGATATCGACAGCCGCGTCATGATCTGGGTGGCGGCGGGC
>Ga0136617_10006418_pt1 | contig 10503 bp, 7 predicted proteins | sample AntDrymUQ3222106_2_FD_129672 | JGI IMG/M metagenome (GOLD analysis project Ga0136617, IMG submission 129672) | Polar desert sand microbial communities from Dry Valleys, Antarctica - metaG UQ322 (21.06) | ecosystem: Environmental > Terrestrial > Soil > Desert | place: Antarctica: Dry Valley...
CGCCCGTCCTCAGAACGTGTGCTCGTCGCCGGGGAAGCGCCCGCCGGCAACGTCGGCCGCGAAGTCCCTGGCTGCTGTGAGCAGGACACCGTGCAGGTCGGCGTACTGCTTGACGAACCGCGGCAGCCGACCGGTGCGTAGCCCTGCCATGTCCTGCCACACCAGCACCTGAGCGTCGCAGTGCACGCCGGCACCGATGCCGATGGTGGGGATCGACAGGCTCGAGGTGACCTCGGCCGCGACATCGCCGGGGACCATCTCCATCACCAGCGCGAACGCGCCGGCCGACTCGAGTGCCTTGCCGGCAGAGACCAGCTTCGCCGACGCCTCTCCACGGCCTTGGACCCGGTACCCCCCGAGGTTGTGCTCGGACTGCGGAGTGAACCCGATGTGTGCCATCACCGGGATGCCGGACCTGGCCAGCAGCTCGACCTGCGGGACCATCTCCTCGCCGCCCTCGAGCTTCACGGCGTGCGCGTTCGCCTCCTTCATGAACCGCACCGCGGTGTGGAACGCCTGCTCCGCAGATGCTTGATAGGAGCCGAACGGCAGGTCGGCCACGATCAGGGCGCGCGAGACGGATCGGGTGACAGCGCGCACCAGAGGTATCAGCTCGTCGACCGTGACCGGCAGCGAGGTCGCGTTGCCGTAGACGTTGTTGGAGGCGGAGTCGCCCACGAGCATCACCGGGATGCCGGCCTCGTCGAATGTCTGCGCGGCGTACTGCTCGTAGGCGGTGAGCATCGCCCACTTCTCGCCGCGCTCCTTCATCTCGCGCAGGTGGTGGATCCGCACCCGCTTCCTCGGCGGGTCGGAAGTCGTCGCCGGTCCCGAGCCGTACGGCGGGGTCGTCTCGCTCATGGTTCCTCCCGACACGTTCTCGAGGCTCCCTGACGGAGTCCCCGGACCACCCTCCAGGCTAGTACCCACCGGGAGGGCAGGCGAGGTCGTCACTCCGGCCGAGCTCCTGCAGGAGACCGTCGAACGCCACGGCGTCACTGGCCGTTCCGTAGTGCTCCGCGTGGAACCACGCGGCATACTCGCCGATCTCGCTCAGCCGCCACTCGGTGTCGAACATCTCCACCATCGCGAGGTCCGCAGAGGCGATCTCGTAGGCGGTGGCCCAAGACAGTCCGGATCGGATCAGGGACGCGAAGTCGCGTTCGCGAGGGGCCAGCTTGAGCGACTCCCAGTCGACGAGGAACCGTTGCCCACTCCCCGTGACCAGCTGGTTGCCGGTGTCCGGCTCGCCGTGGGTCGGCACCCACGAATCCCGCGTGAGGACCGCGCGCTCGGTGAGCACCTCGTAGCGGCCGGCCCAGCTGGTGATCGCGCTCATGCGCTCTTCGATGGCGCGCCGGGCATCCTCGCCGTAGGGGCCGCGCGACCACGGGGTGGCGACGAGGCGGGTGAGTCCGTCGAGGAACGACTCGGCCGTAAACATCGGCTGCCACCGGGGGATGTCCGGGGGCGGTGAAGCGGCGTGCAACGCGGAGAGCATCGTCGCGCAGGCGATGGCCTCGGCAGCGTCGGCTGGTGGACCGTCGCCGGTGCGACCGTCGACCCAACGTGTGGCACTGACGGCGCCGTCCGCGCAGGGGACGGTGCACGAGCCCGGGCCGGCGGGCAGGCACGGCAGGACGAAGTCGAGACCGCCCGCGGCGAGATCAGCCGCGGCGGCGTACGCGGCCTCGAGGTCGGCCGCCGCACGCTTCGGCTCCAGGTGGTCGAAGGTGACGAACAAGCGCCTCTCACCGCGCGCGCTCGCCGCCCAGTGATGCGCACCGAAGCCGACAGGCAGGTGCTCCAGCTCGTCGACTGAATCGTCCCACTCACGACTCACGATCGCCAGCAACGCCGGCTCGGGCACCTGCTCCGGCGCTTCGCGCATGACAGGTCCTCCAATACTCGCGTGGTTTCGAGACGCCTCGCCTAGCGCCTCGGCTCCTCAACCACGGGGGGACCGCGCGACCTCGCGCCACTGGTTCGTGATCGGCAGTCTGCGGTCGCGGCCGAAGTTGCGCGCCGACACCTTGGGACCGGGTGGGTACTGACGTCGCTTGTACTCCGCCCGGTCGACCATGCGGAGCACCTGCTCCACCAGCTCGACGTCGTAGCCGTCGGCGACCAGCTGCGCAGACCCGTGGTCGCGCTCGATGTAGTCGACCAGGATGTCGTCGAGCAAGGGGTACGGCGGCAGCAGGTCGCTGTCCAGCTGCCCGGGAGAGAGCTCGGCGCTCGGCTCCTTCGTGATCACGTTCTCGGGAATGGGCGGGGTCGATCCCGCGCGCTCTGCCTCGGCGTTGCGCCAGCGGGCGAGCTCCCACACCTGCGTCTTGAAGACGTCCTTGAGCGGCGCGAAGCCTCCCACCGCGTCGCCGTAGATGGTGGAGTAGCCGACCGCCAGCTCGCTCTTGTTGCCGCACGCGAGCACGAGGTGGTCGTCCTGGTTGGAGAGACCCATCCAGATCACGGCCCGGATCCGCGCCTGCAGGTTCTCCGCCGCCAGTCCGTCGAGGTGGAGCGAGCCATGGAACGCCTCGACCATGGGCGGGATCGGCACGGTGAGCAGGGACAGCCCGGTGCGTCGGGCGAGCTCGCCGGCGTCGGTCCTCGAGTGCTTGCTGGAGTGGGCGCTCGGGTTGGAGACACCGAACACGTTCTTTGGTCCGATCGCGTCACAGCCGATTGCGGCGACAAGCGTGGAGTCGATGCCACCTGAGAGCCCGAGCAGCACGCTGCGGAAGCCGTTCTTGCGCACGTAGTCCCGCAGGCCCACGACGAGCGCTTGATAGACCTCGGCGTGGTCGCCAAGTCGGTCCGCCACCACACCGGGTGCAGCGTCATATGCCGCAGGCGTGGTCTCCTGGATCACCTGGTGGTGGATCGACAGCCGACCTTCGCGACGGCGGTCGTGTCCAGCCTCTCGAGACGAAGGCGGGTGGTCGGACGCTTCGGGCAGATCGAGGTCTGCGAGCAGGAGCTCCTCGGTGAACTGGCCGGCACGCGCCAGCAGACCACCCTGCGCGTCGACGACCACTGAGTCGCCGTCGAAGACCAGCTCGTCCTGGCCGCCGACCATGTTCACGTAGGCCAGTGCACAGCGGCCCTCCGCCGCGCGCCGAGAGCACAGCTCGAGCCGGCTGTCGTCCTTGTTCGCCTCGAAAGGCGAACCGTTGAGGACGAGCAGCAGGCCCGCCTCGGCCGCTCTTGCGGCTTGGGAGGGGCCGTCCTGCCAGAGGTCCTCACAGATGCACAGCGCGATGTCGACGCCTCCCACGCGCAGCACCTCGGTCGTCTCGCCTGGTACGAAGTAACGAGCCTCGTCGAACACCCCGTAGTTGGGCAGGTGATGCTTGGCGTACCGCGCCGCGACCCCTCCCCGGTGAATGACCCCGACACAGTTCTGCGGTGCTCCTCTAGGGACGCCGAGCCGGCGCCGTCCTGTGCCTGTCGCAGGGTCCGTCGACTCCAGCACCTTGCCGAGATATCCCACGACGACGACCAGATCGCCGAGTCCCTCCGCGTCGAGCTTCGCGGCGAGCTCCTCCAGGGTGGACAGGGACGCGTCCACGAACGAGCTGCGGAAGGCGAGGTCCTCGATCGGGTAGCCGGTCAGCATCATCTCCGGGAAAGCCACCAGATGCGCGGCCGCGTCATGGGCCTTGCGCGCCCAGTCGAGCACGATCTGCGCGTTCCCAGCGAGGTCACCCACGGTCGGGTCGACCTGGGCGAGGGCGAGACGAAGCTGCGGCACGGGTCGAGCCTAAGCCCGCCCGCCGCGTAACACCGTGGAAACATGCGAGAGTCACACTGACCGGCGGCGATCATCGGGCGATCGACAATTGATCAACCAGCGATCAACAAGGAAGGGACTGCATTGGGCAAGCAGGAGGACTTCGTGCTGCGCGCGCTCGAGGAGCGCGACGTCCGCTTCGTGCGGCTGTGGTTCACCGACGTGCTGGGCTACCTGAAGTCGGTGGCGATCGCGCCGGCCGAGCTCGAGGGTGCCTTCAGCGAAGGCATCGGCTTCGACGGCTCCGCGATCGAGGGGTTTGCCCGCGTCTACGAGGCCGACATGCTGGCCAAGCCCGACCCGGCGACCTTCCAGATCCTGCCGTGGCGAGGTGAAGGCCCGAGCACGGCGCGGATGTTCTGCGACATCTCGATGCCGGACGGCAGCCCGTCGTACGCCGACCCTCGCTATGTGCTCAAGCGCAGCTTGTCGCGTGCGGCCGACGCCGGGTTCACCTTCTACACCCATCCCGAGATCGAGTTCTATCTCTTCAAGGACTCGCCGCAGGCCGGCGTCGAGCCGGTGCCGGTCGACCGCAGCGGGTTCTTCGACCACACCCCGCAGAGCATGGGCTCGGACTTCCGGCGCGAGGCGATCACCATGCTGGAGTCGATGGGCATCTCCGTCGAGTTCAGCCACCACGAAGGCGGACCTGGGCAGCAGGAGATCGACCTGCGCTACGCCGACGCGCTGTCGACGGCCGACAACGTGATGACCTTCCGGACGGTGGTCCGCGAGGTGGCGCTCTCGCAGGGGATCTGGGCCAGCTTCATGCCCAAGCCGTTCACCACGCATCCCGGCTCGGGGATGCACACCCACATGTCGCTGTTCGAGGGGGACCGCAACGCCTTCTTCGAGGCGGGCTCGGAGTACCAGCTCTCGAAGGTGGGCCGGCAGTTCATCGCCGGGGTGCTCGGTCACGCCGCGGAGATCACCGCGGTGACGAACCAGTGGGTGAACTCCTACAAGAGGCTGATTAGTGGCACGGAGGCCCCGTCGTACATCTGCTGGGGGCACAACAACCGCTCCGCCATGATCCGGGTCCCGATGTACAAGCCGAACAAGGGCCCCTCCGCGCGGATCGAGCTGCGCACCATCGACTCGGCATGCAACCCTTACCTTGCGTTCGCGGTGGTGCTCGCGGCCGGGCTCAAGGGCATCGACGAAGGCTACGACCTGCCCGACGAGGCCGAGGACGACGTCTGGTCGCTCAACGAGCGTGAGCTGACCTCACTGGGCATCGAGCCGTTGCCGCACAGCCTGAACGAGGCGGTCCGGGTGATGGAGTCCAGCGAGCTGCTCGCAGAGACCCTCGGCGAGCACGTCTACGACTTCTTCCTGCGCAACAAGCGCGCTGAGTGGAGCGACTACCGCGGCCAGGTCTCGTCGTACGAGCGCGACCGGATGCTGCCCCAGCTGTGAGCAGCTGATCGTGCGCACGACCCGTGAGGAACGAACGTCCGTCAGCGGATAGCCTCAACCGTGTGAGTGCCCAGAACACCGGTGTTGGGCCGGTCCTCGTCGTCGAACACGAGGCGTCCTGCCCGGCGGGGTGGCTGGGCGAGTGGCTGGTCGAGGCGGGGGCGCAGCTCGACGTACGACGCCCGTACCTCGGCGACGCGCTCCCGCTGGACCCGAGTTCCCACGCCGGGATCGTCGTGCTCGGCGGGTCGATGGGCGCAGGCGACGACGCCGACCATCCCTGGCTGAGCGACGTCAGGACTCTGCTGCGGGCGGCCGCGGTCGAGGGCACCCCGGTCCTTGGTGTCTGCCTCGGGCTCCAGCTGATCACGGTCGCGCTCGGTGGCGAGGTGCAGCCCAACCCGCGAGGACAGCAGATCGGTGTACTCCCGGTCGGGTGGCTCGAGGCGGCCGGCGAGGACGAGCTGTTCGGCCGGCTGACTCACCTCGACGCGGCCGTGCAGTGGAACGAGGACGTGGTGCGGGCACTACCCTCCGATGCCGTGTGCCTGGCCGAGACCGCGCGGGCGGAGATCCAGGCCGCAAGGTTCGGTCCGCGGGTGTGGGGAGTCCAGTGGCATCCGGAGGTTGGCCGCGACATCGCCTCGCTCTGGGTCGAGGAGGAGCGCGACGCGGCGCGCGAGCGGGGGCGAGACCTCGAGGAGTACGTCGCCGCAGTGGCGGCCGCGGAGCAACGCCTGCAGGGTTGGCGCGGCCTCGCCGTCGGCTTCGTCGAGGTCACCCGCAACGCCGCCCCGCCCACTGCCCCGCCCACAGCCCCGGCCGCATGGCACGGGTAGCCACCGTCACGGGCCGGCTCGCGCGCCTAGGGTTCGCGGATCCCGCAGCTTCAGCCGAGATCCTGGAGCGCCTGGGAGAGCACGGGCACGAGCTGCTGACCCCGCTGGCGGCAACAGCGAACCCGGACCAAGCGGTGCGGATGCTGACCGACCTGGCCGAGCGGGTCGAGGACCGCGACGCATTCCTCGGCCGGCTGACCGACGGGGGACGGCTGGCGCCGCGGCTGCTCGCGGTGCTCGGCGCCAGCTCGGCGCTCGGTGAGCACCTGCTGCGCCACCCGATGCACTGGGCCGATCTGGACGACCCGGACCTGGAGACCACCCGGCCGGCGGCGCAGGCACTCCGAGCCGCCCTGCTGCGCGACGTGGGAGCCGACCCCGCCGCAACGGAGCCTGTCGCAGCGGCCGGTCACGACGGAGTCGACCCGATGGACGCGCTGCGTGTCGGCTATCGGCGCCTGCTGCTGCGTCTCGCCGCGCGTGACCTGGCGGGTGCGGTGCGCATCGACGACGTCGCCGCCGAGCTCTCCGACCTCGCGGCCGCGACGTTGGAGGCGGCGCTCGCCATTGCGCGCACCTGCGTCGACGAGGCGTCCTCCTGTCGCCTCGCCGTGATCGCGATGGGCAAGTGCGGGGGTCGGGAGCTGAACTACGTCAGCGACGTCGACGTCGTCTTCGTCGCCGAACCCGTCGACGGACACGAGGAGACAGCGGCGCTGCGCGTGGCCACCGCGCTCGCCTCGAACCTGATCCGGATCTGCTCGGAGCACACCGCGGCGGGGGTGATCTGGCCGGTCGACACGGCGCTACGGCCGGAGGGCAAGGCTGGTCCGCTCGTGCGCACCCTGGCCAGTCACCAGAGCTACTACGAGCGTTGGGCGAAGACCTGGGAGTTCCAGGCGTTGCTCAAGGCACGTGCGGTCGCCGGTGACATGGCGCTCGGCCGTGACTACTGCGCGTCCATCGCACCGCTGGTGTGGGCAGCGGCAGACCGGGACGGCTTCGTCACCGACGTACAGGCGATGCGTCGTCGTGTTGTGGAGAACATCCCGCCCGGCCAAGCCGACCGGCAGATCAAGCTCGGGCCCGGCGGACTACGTGACGTCGAGTTCGCCGTTCAGCTGCTGCAGCTGGTGCACGGGCGATCGGACGAGTCGATCCGTCGCGCGACGACGCTGAGTGCACTCGCCGAGCTCACCCGGGGCGGCTACGTCGGGCGCGAGGACGGTGCGGCACTCGACGCGGCGTACAAGTTCCTGCGCTGCTTGGAGCACCGCCTCCAGCTCGCCCAGCTGCGCCGCATCCACGTCATGCCGGAGGACGGGGAGTCGCAGCGGCAGCTGGGCCGCGCGATGGGCTTCATGGCGCAGCCGGTGGCCGAGCTCGACCGGCAGTGGAAGCTGCACAACAAGGAGGTCCGGCGGCTGCACGAGAAGCTGTTCTACCGCCCGTTGTTGCTCGCGGTCGCGCAGCTGCACGGCGACGAGGCCAGGCTCAGCACCGACGCTGCCGAAGTGCGGCTCGCCGCTCTCGGGTACGCCGACCCGGTGGCCGCGATCCGCCACCTCGAGGCGCTGACGAGCGGGGTGACCCGGACCGCGGCCATCCAGCGGACCCTCCTGCCGGTGATGCTGGGATGGTTCGCTGACGCGCCGAACCCGGACGCGGGGCTGCTGGGGTTCCGGAAGATCTCGGAGTCACTGGGCGCCACGCACTGGTACCTCAGCCTGCTGCGCGACGAAGGGCAGGTGGCGCAGCGGATGGCACGGCTGCTCGCCTCGAGCCGCCTCGCGACCGACCTGCTGCAACGCGCGCCGGAGGGTGTGGCGATGCTCGGAGAGCCGTCCGGACTACAGCCGCTGAGCGCAGAGGTCCTGCGGCAGGAGATGTGTGCCGCCGGGCTGCGCCACTCCGACGCGGCCGACGGGATCGCGGCGGTGCGGGCGATCCGGCGTCGAGAGCTGTTTCGCATCGCGGTCGCCGACACTCTCGGGACGCTCGACGTCGACGAGGTCGGACGTGCGCTGACCGCGGTCACCGCGGCCGCTCTGGAAGCGGGGCTGGGCGTCGCGGGTCGGGTCGTGGAGCAGGAGCGGGGGTCCGGCTTGCCGTTCCGGATGGCGGTGGTCGCGATGGGGAGTTTCGGAGGTGGCGAGCTCGGTTACGGCAGCGATGCCGACGTCATGTTCGTCCACGAACCCGTCGACGGTGCATCGACCCAGGACGCGACGACGGCTGCGCACGACGTGGCCAACGAGCTGCGCCGGCTGCTCGCGCTACCCGGCACCGACCCGGCGCTCGAGGTGGACGCGGGCCTTCGACCCGAGGGCAGGCAGGGGCCGTTGGTCCGTTCGTTGGAGTCCTACGCGGCCTACTACGCGAGGTGGTCGGCGCCCTGGGAGGCACAGGCCCTGCTGCGGGCGGACGCGATGATCGGCGACGAGGGCCTGCGGCATCGCTTCACCGCGCTGGTCGACCCGCTGCGGTTCCCTCCGGACGGCGTGAGCCCGGCCGACATACGCGAGATCCGCAGGATCAAGGCACGAGTGGACTCTGAACGGCTGCCTCGCGGGGCCGACCCGGCTACCCACCTCAAGCTCGGGCGCGGAGGGCTCGCTGACGTCGAGTGGACCATCCAGCTGTTGCAGATGCAGCACGCCGGCGGCGTACCCGCACTGCGCACGACGCGCACCCTGGAAGCGCTCTCGGCGGCGGTCGAGGCCGGGGTGCTCGAGGCATCGGACGCCGACGCATTGCGAGGCGCCTGGTCGGCAGCGAGCCGGCTCCGCAACGCGATCACGCAGGTGCGCGGTCGTCCGGCCGACTCACTGCCGCGCGACACGCGCGAAAAGGCAGCAGTGGCCTACCTCTGTGGCTACGGGCCGGGAGAGTCCGATGCCCTGGTCAACGACTACCTCCGCCGCACCCGCCGCGCCCGCCAGGTCGTGGACCGTGTCTTCTGGGGCTGAGAGAGATCAGGCCTTCGCGGTCTTGGCGGACTTCTTCGCCTGCCCGACGACCTGTCCGGACAGCATGATGGCGATGACCGAGTAGAAGATGAACAGGTCGACCCCCGCCTTGAGCGACATGGCGAACAGGGTCGAGGTGAAGACCAAGAGCACGTTTGCCCATCGCATACTGACCATCCATCGACTGTAGGACGGGTACCAGTCCCTGCACGACCGGCTTAATCCCGACATACAGGCCAGAGTCGTACATTGAACTCACTTGCCGGGTAAAACCTCGTGGATCAGCAAGAGCGAGCGTCAGCTCATGCTGCAGAACTGCTGGTCACTCGCGGCGACCGGCCGGAAGAGGAAGAGCTTGTACTGCCAACTGGGCAGCGGCTCGAACTGCCGCTGGCCGGGACCCGGGCCGAAGTCGACCGCGGCCCCGTCCATCGTCCCGGAGACGGCGAGCTCGGGAAAGTCGGTGGCAGTGCGCTGCAGGGCGATCAGCGGGATCCCCAAAAGCCCATCCCGAGCCGATGCGTGCTCGGGATGGTTGGACTCCTCGATCACGACGAAATCGTCCTGCCAGCCGGTGAGCCGAAAGCTGGGCATGAAGAGGTGGTTCGGCGCGGCACCCTCGGTCCGGAGGCCGGAGAACATTGTGAAGACCGACGTGGTGCGCAGCCCGAGGTAAGGGTTGGCTGCCCAGAGCACGAGGACGACCACCACCGGGACGTGGAACCACCTGACGCGTCCGAACGACCGAGTCTCCCGGCTCTTGTTCCAGGCCAGGAGCGCGACCGTGAGCATCCCCAGCAGGTAGAGTTCGCTGAAGACGAACAGCACCCCCGCAGCCGCCCGTGGCTGCACGTAGCCGAGCAGCCCGAAGGCGACGAACGCGACCGCAGCCGCGACCCATGGTGCGCGCGCCACGTGCCGCGCGATGGACGAGCGCCGGACGGCGGACTGGATCCGCGATCGAATCTCGCCGAGGTCCCGCTCGGACAGGAACAGGAAGAACAATGCATACAGCGCAGCGGTGAAGTCCACGACTGCGAAGGCTGGACTGGCGCTGAGCATGAAGTGAAAGGCCATCCCGACCCGGACGCCGTGCCGGCGGGTCGCGGGAATCGCCAGCAGGATCGGGATGGAGGTCTCGAAGGCGATCGTCGCGGCGACCCAGGCCCAGGGGACGTCGACTCGTTCGGTCATTCCGAATGATGCCGCTTCGGCGATCGCTCTCGCACAGCTCGTGCCGGCATCTAAGAACGTGGTGTTGTACTTCGAGAGTGCCGCGGCGGTGTACCCCACCAGCAGCAACAGGCGTGCTGCAGGGAAGGCAGCCGCGACCGCGGCCTGGTCCCAGGAGCGGCGCGTCGCCATGGTCGCCAAGATCGCGAGGTTCACCGCGGCCATGAGCATCCAGTGGTCGGGGCTGAAGGGCAGCCCGACGACCATGTCGACCAGCTGGGCACCCGCAAGTACGGCGAGCCAC
>Ga0136617_10006419_pt1 | contig 10503 bp, 8 predicted proteins | sample AntDrymUQ3222106_2_FD_129672 | JGI IMG/M metagenome (GOLD analysis project Ga0136617, IMG submission 129672) | Polar desert sand microbial communities from Dry Valleys, Antarctica - metaG UQ322 (21.06) | ecosystem: Environmental > Terrestrial > Soil > Desert | place: Antarctica: Dry Valley...
CGGTGTCGAGACGGAGCGCGGCTACGTCCGCGTCGACGACACGCTGCGCACGACAGCCCCCCACATCTTCGCCGCCGGCGACATCACCGGCCGCATGATGCTCGTCCAGAGCGCGACCAACGAGGGCACCCACGCAGCCGAGCGCGCGGTGCTGCCCGCGGGCAGTGGCTACCGGCACGAGATCGTCGCCCACGGGGGGTTTACCGACCCCGAGTACGCGGGCGTCGGCCTCACCGAGGCCCAGGCGCACGCCACCCACGACACGGCAGTGGCCATCGTCCCCTACGCCGACCTGGACCGCGGCGTCATCGACGGCCGCTCCGAGGGCGTCGCCAAGCTCGTCGTCGACCGCGCCACCCGCCGCATCCTCGGCGCCCACATCGTCGGCGAGCAAGCCGTCGAAGTCGTCCAGATCGCGGCCGTCGCCATGCGCGGCGGCATGCCGGTCGACGCCTTGGCCGACGTCGAACTCGCCTACCCCACCTACACCGCCATCGTCGGCCTCGCCGCCCGCCGAGCCCTCAACGACCTGGAGCCAACGCCGCAGCGGCGCATGGCTGCGGAATGGGAGCACCGCGCCGGGTAGGGCGCGGAAGGCCCTCACCATCTACCCCGCTCTTCGCACGACGCCCCCCTCCCAACCTCCTCCGACACGGGGAGGAGACGCTCCCAATGTTGAGAAAGGATGCCGGGGGAGCAAAGCCCTTTCTCTCGTGGAGATGCGTGGGGGTGGAGGGCCGGCCGAACTCACCTTCTCCCGGAGGCGGGGAGGAGGTTCGAGGATGAGGGCCTTAGTCTGTAAAGCACCCCTTCAGGGTTGCCGCCGTGGCCAGGCCGTAGGCCAGGTGGGGGATGAGGTCCGAGAGCCAGTCGGCGCCAGTCCATGTCCGCGGGTCCGACGCCCCCATCAGCGCGATGGGCGCGTCCGAGGCTGCCATCGCGGCAAGCCCAAGCAGCACACCGGTGCGGACCGGGTTGCCGACTCCAGCACCGCCACGTGCAACGGCATACGCCGCGCCAATGCCCACCCCCGTCGCGTAGCCGAGGATCGCTCCTGCACCCTCGCGCCGGTTCGGCGCCCGCCGCGCATGATTGTCAGTGCGCAGCGGAGCAAGACCGAGGCGATCCGCCATGATCCCTGCCACCGTAGCGGGCACCCCACTCGGCGCGCGGCCGCGCACCAGCATGTCCCCATAGGTCACGACGTTGAGCACCGTCGCACCGACCGCGCCGGAGGCGGCACCCCACAGGAGCCGTGTCGTTGTGCTGGGGATCTTCCTGGTCATGGCTCGGGTCTCCCTCATTGGTTGTAGCCCGCCGCGCTTCTCCGTGGAGCCGGCTCGCTTGGCAGGCACTTCGCGGGATGCCCCCTGAGGGGCGACGACGTCTCGACCACGATTCCGTGTCTCAACCCGGAATCACCATGGGCGCTAGCTTAGCAGCACCGCCGTACCTTCCCCATGGCAAGGGTAGACATGCCCGTACTTGACCCCGATGGCGCGCTTACGCTGTGCGAGTCGCTGCTGCCCTCAGGGAGGTGCCGCGCAGTCTACCCAGGTGGCGCCAGCCCAGCCAGAACCTAAAGGGCAGATTGTGGCCCGTAGACGCCGAGCGGGACGGCGCGGACAATGGCTGACGGTGACCAGCTCACCTCGTGACGTCGGACACCAGCTGTGCAGCCGCGACCAGCGCAGTGGCGACGTAGAGGGATCGCAATGGACCCGTTTTCTTTCCTTTCCAGCAATCTGCGCGGATGGGCGACGCCCGCGCAAGACGGCGCGAATGCGTGGGTCGTTCGCGCTCCCCGCGTCGTGGCCCTCCTGCGCACGCTCTCCCCCCACATCATCGGCTTCCAAGAGTTTGACGCGGACAACCTGGTAGACCTCCAGCCGGCGTTGCCGCACCATGCCTACACTCTCGGCCGCGAGTCCGACCACCAGAGTTACGTCCCTGTCTTCTGGGATCGTCGGCGCTTCGCGCCGGTCAGCCAGGGGGGCGCGTGGCTTAATCGATGGCAGGACCGCAAGGCACGCGATTGGGGCGCCAACAACGAGCGCTCAATGACCTGGATGGAACTGGTGGACCAAGCCGCCGACCGGCGCCTGCTCTGCGTCAACACCCACCTCGACCACCGCAGCGAGACGGCACGGGTCCGTGGAACCCAGCTGATTCTCGACTTCCTCGCGGATTGGCCGCATGAGACGCCAGTCATCATCACTGGCGACTTCAACGCGAGTCCGTTCCAGCCCGTGCCGGCACTGCTCGCGACACCCCGAATCTATGGCTTGTTCGCCGAGGCCGGCTTCATGGATGCCTACCGGTCGGCCACCGGGATCTGGCCGCCGCCGGCCACCTTCCACAACTATGCCGGGGACCGGTACGTCCCGGATCAGTACGGCACCTGGTACATCGACTGGCCCTTGACGCGGAACCTGCGCGTCGTCTCGGCCCAGATCGTCCGCCACGGCCCGAGCGCGGAACCCGTGAGCGACCACTACCCGATTCACGCGGTCGTCACCTACACCGACGCGGCGTGACCCCTCGAATCCGTTCAGGCGGGCACCACAAACGGCCACTACCGCGCGCTTTTCTCCGTCAATTCCACTCGGCGATGGTGGTCGGGGGCAGGTAGAATCGGTCCACTCAGGGAAGCTGCCATCATAAGGAAGTCGTCCATGACCCGGTGCCTCATTGCGACCAGTCCACGTGCGGATTGGTGGCGAACAAGCCGATGAGGAGCAAGAGTGTCATAGTGACCACCGGCAGGAGCCATGGCCGGCTCCATTGATCCGCCCACACATCCCCGCTTACGTTCACCAGGCGTTCTCTGATCTCACGCACCGCCGTGGGCGACATGGCAGTTCTTCTGCCGCGGACGCAACTCATCCCGGTAACCGACGGTTGTATCCACCAGCACCGTCACAACAAGGTGCGCTGCGCAACGATGGTCAGGGCGATAGCGTGGAAGCGCCGGGGTGATCCCTGGCCGCGCGTGCCTGTCAGCCGAGGCCATGCCCTCGCCCTCGCCGTCACGCATCCGCTCTCGGGTTAGGCCGTGTCTGACGAATCATGCGCCAAGCCAGATCATGAGCGAGGCGAGGACGACCATCGCCCGGTAGTTGGCCGCCCGCTTCTCGTAGCGCGTGGCTACGCCCCGCCACTGCTTGAGCCGGTTGACGCAGCGCTCCACGACGTTGTGCCGCCGATAGACTTCCTTGTCGAAAGCGGGCTTGCGGCCGGGGTGCCGCGCCCGCCGCGCCCGCTGGTCGTCGCGCTCGGGGATCGTGTGCGGGATGCGCAGGAGGCGCCGGCAGCGACCGTAGCTGTAGCCCTTGTCGGCGATTAGGTGGGCGGGGCGCTTGCGCGGCCGCGGCACCCGGATCGCGTCGAGCAGCGGCTCCAGCTGCGTGCTCTCGTGCCGCTGGCCTGGCGTCACGACGATCGACAGGGGGCGCCCTTTGCCGTCGCAGGCCAGGTGCAGCTTGGTCGTCAGGCCGCCCCGGCTACGCCCGAGGGCCTCGTCGGCCACCGTGGACGCTCCCGTGCCGCCTCCCCCCTTCCGCGCCCCGGCCGCGTGCTGGTGCGCCCGGACCGCAGTGCCGTCGACGCCCACCTCCCACACGACCTCGCCGCCCGCGTCCGACTTGGCCTGGGCGTGGGTGAGTAGCCGGTCCCACGTCCCGTCCCTCCGCCACCGCACGAATCGGTCGTAGCAGGTGCGCCACGGGCCGTAGCGCTCGGGCAGGTCGCGCCAGGACGCGCCGGTCCGCAACTTCCACAGGATGCCGTTAAGGACTTGCCGGTGGTCCCGCCACTGCCGACCCCGCCGCCTGTTGCGCGGCAGCAGCGGCTCGATCTCCGCCCACGCCGCGTCCGTCAGTTCGCCCCGCCCGACCATCGCCCTCCCCCCGCCTACGTCCGAAAGCGGATAGGGTGTCATTTGCCGGTCTGTGCGGCCGTCTTCGTCAGCGCTCGTTGGCACTCGGTCGCCACCGGACGCAAGCCCGTTTCGGGATACGCCCGACCACCTTCCGAGTGGGATCGAACCTCCGACCTCGCATAAACCTCCGCAGACCCCCGGTTGCCCGGATAGTGTATCCGGGCAGCTCGGCGTCCATCCCGCACCTTGCTGCCCAAGATCGGTGGGAGGGGACCGACGGATGACCGGCCGTACGACGCCTCAGTTTTCGGGCGGCACTTGCGCGGATGGCCTCGGTCGCGGATGCTTCGGTGGCCATGGACGAGCGGACTGCGGACAGGACGGCGGATGGCGACGTGTCCGGCGCACCGGACACGTCGCCCCTCTCCGCCTGCGAGGCGGCGGCGGTCCTCGGCGTCAGCGAACGCACCGTCCGCCGGGCCATCGCCCGCGGCGAGTTACCGGCCGTCAAGCGTGGTGGCGTCTACCAGATCGCGCCGGTCGACCTCGATCGTTTCCGAGCGAGGGGCCAGCCCTTTGCCCCACCCGAGGGCCGTCCACTCCGCGACCCGCCCCGGCTGCTCGCGCTCCCCAAACCGCACCGCGCGGTTGCCTCGTCGCTGCCGCGCCCCTTGACGCCGCTGATCGGGCGGGAGCGCGACATCGCCGCCCTCCGAGACCTGCTGCTCAGCCCCGATCTGCGGCTCCTCACACTGACCGGTCCCGCCGGCGTCGGCAAGACCCGGCTCGCCCTGGCCGTCGCCGCCGGGGCTGCCGACGAGTTCCCCGATGGGGCCGTCTTCGTCGGCCTCGCCGCCCTCGCCGATCCCGCCCTGGTGCTGCCGACGGTCGCCCAGGCGCTCGGCGTGCGGGAGTCCGGGGATCGCCCACTTGCGGACCGGCTCGGCGCGCTCCTCGGAGACCGGTGCCTGCTGCTCGTGCTTGACAACCTGGAGCACATGGTCGAGGCCGCGCCTGGCCTGGCCGAATTGCTGGCCGCGTGTCCACGCCTGAAGATCCTCGCCACGAGCCGCGTCGTTCTGCGCCTCTCCGGGGAGTGGGCCCATTCTATCCCGCCCCTGGCGCTTCCCGAGGCGGTCCGGCCGCTCGATCTGGCCAAGGTGGCCGGTCACGAGGCTGTCGCTCTCTTCGTCCAACGAGCGCACGCGGCCGATCCGACTTTCGCCCTGACCACCGAGAACGCGGCGACGGTGGCCGAGATCGTTCGTCGCCTGGATGGGCTGCCGCTGGCCATCGAACTTGCGGCGGTGCGGGTCCGGTCCCTGACGCCGGCCGCTCTGCTGGGGCTCCTGTCTGATCGGTTACGCCTGCTGACCGGCGGCGCCCGCGACCTGCCGGACCGGCAGCGGACTATCCGCGACGCCATCGCCTGGAGCCACGACCTGCTCAGCCCCGCGGAACAGGCATGCTTCCGGCGGCTGGCGGTCTTCACGGGCGGTTTCACCCTGCAGGCGGCCGAAGCCATCGGAGAGGAGGGTCATTCCGTCGCGACCCTCGATCTCGTCGCCTCGTTGGTCGATCAGAGCCTGCTCCAACGACGAGAGGACGTGGCGGGACAGCCGCGCTACCTGATGCTGGAGACGGTCCGGGAGTTTGGCCTGGAGTGTCTGGCGGCAAGTGGCGAGGGCGAGGCGGTGCGTGAACGACACGCCGCCTACTTCGTCGCCCGTGCCGAGGCGCTCGGCGCCTTCCTCCCATGGCAGCCGGACACGGCAGGCGCCGTGCGCCGCCTCGACATCGAACGGGACAACCTTCGGGCGGCATTGGAATGGGCGTCCACGCGCGACGCGGTAACGACGTTCCTCCGACTTGCGGCGGCGCTGCACCAGTACTGGGTTCTGACCGGTCGCCTCGTCGAAGGACGGGCCTGGCTTGACCGTGCGGTCGATGTGAGCGAACGAGCCCCAGCGCGCCTGCGTGCCGCAGTCATGTGCGCCGACGCATGGATCGCGCAGAGCCAGGGCGACCACGCCCGGGCCGAGGAACTGAGTGAAGTGGGCCTGGAACTATCGCGCACGGAAGGCGATGTCACGGCCATCGTGTTCGCGCTTACCGTGCTCGGCTTTGCGGCGGAGGGAGAGGGTCGATTCGCGCGGGCGAGGGCGCTCTACATGGAGGCCCTGGCCCTGGGTCGTCAACTCGGAAATCCGGGCTGGATGGCGTGGTCGATGCGGAATCTCGGCAATCAGGCACGCTTCAGCGGCGACTTTCAGACCGCCGAACGCGAGCTGACAGAGGCTCACGCCCTTTTCCGGGGAGCGGGGTATGACTTCGGCGCGGCGGTTGCCCTGAGCGAGATAGCGAGCATTGCGCTCAGGCGGAGGGAGTACGCGCGGGCGGCGGAGCTTTGGCACGAGCGGCTAAGCCTCTCATGGGACGACATGGGGCTGCGATGGTGCCTCGAAGGGTTGGCCGAGGTTGCCTTGGCGTCCGGCGAGGCGCGGTGGGCCGCGCGCCTGTTCGGCGCGGCGGAGACCCACCGCGAGCGACTGGGGGTTGTCCTGAAGCCTCGGCAGGTGTCCGGCTACGAGCAAGCCGTAGCGAACGCGCGGGCAACGTTAGGAGTGGAGGCCTTCGACGCGCTCTGGGTCGAGGGACGCCGACTATCCTCCGATGAGGCGCGGGCCGAGGCGGTCCGGGTGGCTGACGCCATCCAGGCGGCGCTCGGCTCAACACCGGACCACGACATGGGGCAGCACGGGCTATCTCCCCGTGAACTGGACGTGCTGCGACTTGTCGCCGACGGTCACTCGGACCGCGAAGTCGCGGAAACCCTCTTCGTGGGGCCCGCCACCGTCCGCACCCACCTGACGAGCATCTTTGGCAAGCTCGGGGTCGGCTCGCGCACCGCCGCCGTCGCCGCCGCCCGCCGCCTCGGCATCCTCTGAGCGAACGCCACCGTTCCCCGGTTCCCACAGCTGGCCTCCCACTTTTCGATTAGGCCGCGCGCAACACGGTCAGGGGAAATCCACGTTCTCGCCGATGCGTCCGCCCGTCGGAAGGCGCAGGCTGGTCCCGTGCCTGCCGCGCATCTCGGCGATCGGGTGCCGACGGAGCGTGGCGCATGCGGGCCGAGCCACCGGAGCGGTGGCGACGCGAGAGATCGTAGCCATGACCGAAGCGCGCCCCCAGGCCCCCACGCTCGCCTGGCTCCTGACCGCGCAGATCCACCGGCTGGTTGGCATAGCCATCGTCGAGGGCCGACACCAGGCCAGCGCGTTGCCCACCGCCCCGCTCAACGGCGCGGTTGACGAAGAGGCCGCCGTCACGCCCGCCCCGATCGCCGAGCGGACCCAGAGCCCAGCGCGAGCGTCGATCGTGGTCACCGCCTGGGCCGCGAACTGGGCCGCTCCTGGCGGCATCGCCCCCGCCGCCTGCTGCCCGAGCCCGCCCGCAGCGCTCGACCCGTCGCCGCCGCCCGTCACCATCGCCCTTCGATCCGCCACTGGCGGAGCGGGGCAGAGGAGGAGGAACGCGTGATCGGTCTCCTGATCGCCCGTCGGCTGCTCCGGACGCGGGCGCCACCGCGCGGGTTGCGCCGTGGCACCTGACCCCGTCGATTGTGGTAGACGCACGAAAGGATGACGTGACGATGATGGGCACTCACGATGACGACTCGACCGACCACCCGCCGACCTGCGCCGTCTCCCGGCGCGCCGCCCTGCGCCTCGGCGGTGGCGGAGTGGCCGCCTTGCTGCTGGCCGCCGCAGCGCGCCCCGCTGGCGCCACCGCCCAGGATGCCACTCCGGCGGCCCCGACCGGGGCGGTCGGGGTCTCGATGCAGGCGATGGGCGCGGGGCAGCCGGCCTCGGCGCCCGGGCTGGAGCTGACGATGCGCCGGCTCACGATCGCGCCGGGCGGAGGCTTGGCGGCACACCGCCACCCGGGGGCGCTGGTGTTCATCGTCGAGGCCGGCACCTCGGGCTACACGGTGCTGGGCGGCACAGCGCAGGTGACGCGGGCGGCCGCCGATGCCACCCCCACCCCCGCCGAGGCGATCCCGGTGGGCACGGAGGCGATCCTTAACCCGGGCGACTGGGTCTTCGCCGACGACGAGCCCAGCGACATCGCGCGCAACGCCGGCACCGACGACCTCGTCCTCCTGATCGCCGGTCTGACCCGCATCGGCGAGCCGTTCCTTACCTTCCTCGAGGCGACGCCGGACGCCACCCCGGCGTCGTAACGAGCAGTCGGGCCGATCTCGGCAGCGGGCCGGGGAGTTCTCCGGCCCGTCGGGCTGCCCGAGAACGGCGGAGAGGAGCGGAGGACTAAAGCCTGTCAGGGATACGCCTCGGCGGAACGCCCGTGCTCGCTCATTCGCCGCCGCACTGGCGTCACAAGCCGCCGACGAACGGAGGCCACCGAGCGCTCAAACTGACAAGGAGAGTGCCAGGCACGGGTCGATTTGTCAGACACGCCCTAGTGGACCGTCAATCCGCAAACGCCGGGTAAAGTCGGCGGAGCTTGGTGCGGGCGTCGGCGGTCGTGAACTGCCAGTCGATGGTCGCGGTGGCCGGATTGCGCCGGGTGACCCAGGCGGCGACTTCCTGCTCCAGCACCTCCGCGCAACTCAGCGCGCTCCTCCTCGGTCAGCACGACGCGGTACGGGTACATCATGGGGTATCCTCCAGGTAGAGCGGCGGTTCGTCCCCGCCTCATCCGCACGCGCCCGGCCACCAGCAATTCATCCTTGACGCTCCACTAGAGCGGGACCCAATCTCTGATTATTTGACTAGCTAAGTCCAAGGACTTTCCGGCATCATCCCTCGAAAGCGTGGCATTGTTGTGGACCGCACGATTACGCGGTCCAAAAATGGCTCTCGCAACATTCGGAGGTAACGAGATATTGAGATCTCTGCATACGTTCAAGAGCCTGCCCAATGTATTATTTAGCGTGAGATCGATGAACGTTTGAGGCGCATTGATGGCTTGCAGCGTCTGCTCTATTTGTTGCTTGATTGCTATCTCAACGGCAACACCGGAAAAGATCACAGAATAGGTGAACTGCTCTCGATGAAATCTTCCTCGCGCATCTCGAAGGAGCAAGTGAGGTTCCAACGGGCGCTCGCCAAAGTTAGCCTTGCTGATAGAATGCCGCCACTGTTGTGGCGTGATGGCGAGTGAAACTTCGACGCTCCCGATACTGAACTGAGCGAAGTCTGCAGATGTGTTAGTCCAGACAGTTCTTGGTCTAATGGAACAGATATGATTGGACGATGTTGATGTACCACCGAGCGGCTCAGCAACGGAGAGATCTTGCTGAGTGGTAACTTCGAGCCATTCCCGTAGAAGTCCAAACCAGTCGTCGAGAATCGCCTCAAGCTCAGTTATCTGCTTCCGAGCGGCAGGCTTTGTCTTCGCTAGTTCAAAATCCAGGACAAACGCCGTCACTGTGGCCACACCACTAGGTTGTTGGATTTGATCTCCCCATCTCCAACCAGGCAGTCTGTAGTTGGTCACTACGGACTGAAGACTCGCAACTTCGAATCTACTGGGCGCAATCACCTCATGAAAGTGACTGTCGTACAATTAATCCAGTCTTGGTAGGCAGATGAGACCGGCGAAACGGCCTACCTTGATTTCAGTTTCGGTACCCATTACATCTGGTGAGAAGAGCATCGGAGACACTCCCTGTCTCGTATATACGATCTGCGCGTTAGTGCGCATTGCTTGATTCTCCGGAGGTAGCCACGAGGCCCTGACGCTCAGAGTCAGATATGGATATGGTTTCTTTCAGGAGAGGCACTTTTTCTGTGAGCAGTATGCTGGGCAACGTCGTTGGCGTGCGTGGATCGAACCACTGGAGAAACGAGCTACGCTGGACCGTCATCTGAGTACATACATTGACACATAGTCGACGCCGTGCTACGACGACGCATGCGCCTTCGGAACACCACGGCTTCCGCCAGGAAGGGGACTTTGCATGCGCCGCTATCTGTTCGCCACCGTGCTCGTCGGCTTCGCGATGCTCGGCATCGCGCCGGTCGCCCATGCCCAGGGAAATCTCGATTGCACACCTCTGACCTTCGCCACGCAGGGAGAGGCACAAGCCGTCCTCGAGGCCGACTTCAGTGACCCCAACAATCTCGACGGCGACGGGGACGGAATCGCCTGCGAGAACCTCTTCGGCGGTGACAGCAACGCGCCCGCCGGCGGCGCAGGGACCGTCGACGTCGACGCCGCCGACCTGCCAGCGACCGGGACGGGTCCGGTCGAACGGGACGCCAACGCGCTCGTTACCGCGCTGACTGGGATGACGATCGCCCTCGCCGGTGCCGAACTGATGCGACGCCGGGACCGAGCGGCGGCCCAACGATCCTGACCGGCCTGGGTGTGTCCAAAGGGCAAGACTTCACCGGTAGTGCCTGCTTGACATCGAATCAAGTAGAATTAGCGCTCTGGTGGGTGCGGTGATGATTTGCGCCCATCGCCACGTCCTTCGACGTCCACCGATCGCGGCGTCCCCGTGCACCCGCGCCGCGACCCAGCGCAACGGATATCCGCATGAGCAAAGGTCACGGTCCGAAACCGTTCTCCTCCGAGTGGCTGGCCGCGCCGCCACC
>Ga0136617_10006420_pt1 | contig 10501 bp, 10 predicted proteins | sample AntDrymUQ3222106_2_FD_129672 | JGI IMG/M metagenome (GOLD analysis project Ga0136617, IMG submission 129672) | Polar desert sand microbial communities from Dry Valleys, Antarctica - metaG UQ322 (21.06) | ecosystem: Environmental > Terrestrial > Soil > Desert | place: Antarctica: Dry Valley...
CACCGCGCACCGAGATCCACTGCCACCTGCTGCCGGGTGTCGACGACGGCGCCCGCGACCTCGAGGACAGTCTGGAGATGGCGAGGGTGGCCGTCGCGGACGGGACCGGCACGATCGTCGTCACCCCCCACGTCCGGAGCGACTTCGTGGCCGACGTGTCAATCGTCACCGCGGGCTTCGCCGAGCTGTCCGCGGCCGTGGCCCGTGCCGGGATCGAGGTCGAGCTCCACTGCGGCGGCGAGCTCGGGCACGACCTCGTCGGACGCCTGGGCCAGTCCGAGCTCGAGGCGATCGCGATCGGACCGCCGGGCAAGCGCTGGCTGCTCGTCGAGGCACCCTTCGAGGGGCTCGACCACGTCTTCGGCGCGGCCACCGATGAACTTCGCGCGCGCGGCTTCGGCATCGTCATCGCTCACCCCGAGCGCGCCGCCCGGCTTCTCGCCGGCGAGGCGCGCGGGCTGTGCCGCGAGCTGGACGCGGGAAGCCTGCTCCAGGTCAACCACTGGTCGCTGACCGGAGCGCACGGGGCCGAGGCCGAGGCAGCTGCGCTCGAACTGCTGCGCCGCGGCCAGATCGACGTGCTGGCCTCAGACGCGCATCCCGGCTGGCGGCGGCCGACCCTGAGCGTCGGGGCGGCGGCAGCTATAGCCGCGGGCGCAGACAAGCGCACGGCCGCGGCGCTCGTCGGCGAACGGCCCGCGCGGCTCGTGCGCGAGGGCGTGCAGTCCGCGGCGCTCGCTCCCCTCGTTTGACCGCCGCCGTCAGACCGAGCGCGACGCGGCGTCCTCAGAGCGAGGCGGCTCCCTCGAGGCGGTCGATGACGACAGCCTCCTCGTCGTTGTCGGCGCGGTGGCCGTTGGCCGGGATCGGGCTCGATTCCCCCATCTCGGGGTCCTCCCCGTGAGCGCCGGCCGGCTCGGCCTGGAAGCGGTAGCCGATCCCGAAGTGCGTGTGGATGTAGCTCCACCGAGGCGACGCGCGCTCGATCTTCGAGCGGAGCTTGCGCACGAACACGTCGACCGAGCGGTCGCCGTGGGCCATGGCGTAGCCCCACACGCGCTGGTAGATGTCCTCGCGCTGGAGAACGCGGCCCTCGGCGTCGGCGAGCAGGTGCAGCACCTCGAACTCGCGCCGGGTCAGCTCGACGCTGCGGCCGCTCACGAAAACCTGGAACTGGTCCGGGCGCAGCTCGAGCCCACCGACCACCAACGGCCCGGCCTCGACCGGGGCGCGGGCGCGCCGGCGGCGGCGCGCGACGGCCTCGAGGCGGGCGAGAACCTCCTCGGGATGGCACGGCTTGGTGATCCAATCGTCGGCGCCGAGGCGCAGGCCGCGGACGCGCTGGGCCACGGTCGAGCGCTCGGTGCAGACGACCACCCCGAGGCCCGGGAGCGTCTGGCAGATGCGGGTCAGGTAGTCCCAGCCGAGACTGCCGAGACAGGCGGGGTCGACCAGCAGCGCGTTGAGGCGCATGGCCACCAACTCCTCGGGCGGAGGCGACGAGGTCTGGGCGCGAAACTGCCAACCCGCCGTCTCGAGACGGTTGGCGAGCACTCGCACGAAGCCCGAGTCGTCATCGACGATCGCGAGCCGGAGCTGTCCGGATGAGCTGGTCATGGTCGGCGCGAAGACGACGCTGCCGTTGACCACTGTAGCCCAGTATGCGGGCGGACGCCGGCGTGAGGTCGCTACGTGCGACCTTCGATCTGCCCCCGTCTGGTTACTTCACATCATGTTCACAACCGCGCCACACGTCGGTAACAGTGTCGGCCCGTCCCCCACTAGCTTGCGCTCTCGACATGACATGGATAAGCAACAGAAGGAGCACTTCGTGAAGTCAAAGATGTGGCTCTTCCTAGGGCTCGCCAGCTCCCTCGCCCTCGTGGGCGCGGCCTGCGGCGGCCAGCAGGGAAGCGGTGGTGGTGGCGGCGGCGGGAACCTCTCCGGGACCATCCAGATCGACGGCTCTTCGACCGTCCAGCCGTTCGCTCAGGCCGCGGCCGAGCTCTTCCAGGAGGAGAACCCGGAGGTGCGCATCACAGTCGGTGGCGCCGGCACCGGTGACGGCTTCGAGCGCTTCTGCAAGGGAGAGACCGAGATCTCCGACGCGTCTCGCCCGATCGAGCCGGAGGAGGAGGAGATCTGCAAGAAGGAGAACATCGAGACCGAACAGGTTCCGGTGGCCAACGACGGCCTCGCTGTCGTGACCAGCAAGGAGACGATGATCGACTGCCTGACCGTCGATCAGGTCAAGGAGCTCTTCGGTCCCGACGCCACGGCCAAGACGTTCAAGGAGGTCGATCCGAAGCTGCCCGCTACGCCCGCGACGTTCTTCACCCCCGGTGAGGAGTCCGGCACGTTCGACTTCTTCACGGAGGAGCTCCTCGAGACTGACGCCGAGCAGCGGACAAAGGACGTTCAGACCTCGGCCGACGACAACCAGCTCGTGACCGGCATCTCGGGCACGCCCGGGGGGATCGGCTACTTCGGCTACTCGTTCTTCACCGAGAACGAGGACAAGCTGAACGCCGTCGCGATCGACGGGGGTGAGGGCTGTGTTCGCCCGAGTCCGGAGACGGTCCAGAACGGCAGCTACAAGCCGCTCGGGCGGCAGATCTTCATGTACCCGAGCAAGAAGGCGCTCCAGCGTCCTGAGGTGAAGGAGTTCATGAACTTCACCCTCGAGAACGCACCACGCATCGCCGAGGCGGCCAAGATCATCCCGCTCACCAGCCAGCAGGTCTCGGAGTCGCAGAAGGCACTCCAGGGCAGCTAGCCGGCAGCCTGAGGGAACGCATGGAAGCATCGTCCACCGCCGCCGCCGGAAGTCCGCCCCCGAATCTGAGTCGGGGGCGGACCCCGCGGTCGGTGGGCGAGAGCATCATCAAGGGGCTGCTGTTCGTAGCCGCCTTGATATCGATCGCCACGACGATAGGCATCGTCGTCTCCCTGGCCGCCGAGACGATCGAGTTCTTCTCGCAGGTGAGCATCTTCGAGTACCTGCTCGGAACGAAGTGGACACCGCTCGCGGGCGGCGACCAGAAGTCGTTCGGCGTTCTTCCGCTGATCTCGGGCACGCTCTACCTGACCGGGCTCGGCCTTGTCGTGGCCATCCCGCTCGGTCTCGGCTCGGCCATCTACCTGGCCGAGTACGCCTCGCCGCGGGCGCGCCGGGTGATCAAGCCGGTGCTCGAGCTGCTCGCCGGCATCCCGACGATCGTGCTCGGCTACTTCGCGCTCACCTTCATCACCCCGGTCGTGCTCCAGGGCATCCTCGGAATCGAGGTCAACATCTTCAACGCGCTGTCCGCGGGCCTCGCGCTCGGCGTGCTGATCCTCCCCGTCGTCGCCACGCTCGCCGACGATGCCCTGCGCTCGGTACCCAGCTCGCTCCGTGAGGGCGCCTTCGGTCTCGGCGCCTCGAAGCGGCAGGTCGTGCTCCGGGTGGTCTTCCCGGCCGCCCTTTCGGGCATCGTCGCGGGCCTCGTGCTCGCCGCCTCGCGCGCAATCGGCGAGACCGTCATCGTGCTCGTGGCCGGCGGCGCGAGCGCCACCCTGGGGATCGACCCGCGCGAGAGCTTCCAGAACATGGCCGCCTTCATCGCCCAGACCGCGCGCGGCGACATCGCCGCGCAGTCGGTCGAGTTCCTGACCATCTTCGCGGTGGGCACGACGCTGTTCGTGATGACGCTGATCCTCAACGCGATCTCGATCCGGTTCGTGCGCCGCTTCCAGCAGGTGTACGAATGAGCGTCGCCGAGACCCCCGTCGCCCGCGCGGTGGTGCGCGGCGCCTCGACCGGCGCGCGCGTGCGCGAGATCATCTTCCCTGCGGCGCTGATCATGTGCATCGCCTTCGCCATGCTCACGCTCGTCGTGCTGCTGGTCGACGTCGCGATCGACGGCATTCCCGTGCTCTCCGCCGAGTTCATCACGGGCTTCCCCTCCCAGATCTTCCCGGAGAGCTCGGGCATCCAGTCGGCGCTCGTGGGAACGCTGCTGCTGATGGCGGTGTGTGCGGTGTTCATCGTGCCGGTGGGCACCGCCACCGCGGTCTACCTCGAGGAGTACGCCGATCGCAACCGCTGGTGGAATCGCCTGATCGAGGTCAACATCCAGAACCTCGCCGCGGTCCCGTCGATCGTCTACGGGATCCTCGGCCTCGCCTTCCTGGTGCGGGGGCCGCTCGAGCTCGGCCGCGTGGTGCTCGCCGGAGCGCTCACGCTCGGACTACTGGTCCTTCCCGTGGTGATCATCGTTGGCCGCGAGGCCATCCGCGCCGTACCGAGCTCGATCCGGGAGGCCTCGATGGCGCTCGGCGCCACCCAGTGGCAGACGATCTGGAAGCAGGTCCTGCCCGGCGCTCTGCCCGGCATCGCCACCGGGGTCATCCTCGCCCTCTCCCGGGCGATTGGCGAGACTGCGCCTCTGATCGTCGTCGGCGCCGCGGCGTTCGCGCGCTTCAACCCAAACGATCTTACGAACGACCCCTTCTCGGCGCTGCCGATTCAGATCCTGGCCTGGGTCCAAGACCCCCAGGACGAATTCCGAGCGCTCGCCGCGGGCGCGATCCTCGTTCTTCTCTTCCTGCTGATTCTCATGAACACCGGGGCAATCTACCTGCGCAACCGATTCGAGCAGAAGTGGTAGCGCGACCTTCCATGCCACGCGAAAGGAACGGTAGGGTGAAACAGGTGACCGACCCACCCGAGAGCTCATCGGAGGCGCAGTCCGCGGAGTCCGGAGCAGGAGCCGGACCGGTGCCCGCGGGCACCCGGACGGACAACGGCAGGACCACTGGCCCCGGGACCGCCCCGGCGGCCGCCAGGTCCGAGACGACGAAGCCGAGCGGCGACGCGGCGCCGGTGTTCGAGATCGACAAGTTGACCGTCCGCTACGGGGGCAAGCTCGCCGTGCACGACACAAGCTTCGAGATCCGTGAGCAGCGGATCACCGCGCTCATCGGCGCGTCGGGCTGCGGCAAGAGCACTTTCATCCGCTCGCTCAACCGCATGAACGACCTGATCCCGTCGGCGACCGTTGAGGGGGCGGTCCGCTACCACGGCCAGGACCTCTACGCCCCGGAGGTCGACGCCGTCCAGGTGCGCAAGCGGATCGGCATGGTCTTTCAGAAGCCGAACCCGTTCCCGAAGTCGATCTACGACAACATCGCCTTCGGCCCGCGCGTGCTGGGCATGGACGGGGAGATGGACGAGATCGTGGAGCGGGCCCTGCGTCGCGGCGCGCTTTGGGACGAGGTAAAGGACCGGCTCAAGACGAACGCCTTCGGGATGTCGGGCGGCCAGCAGCAGCGCCTGTGCATCGCCCGCGCCCTGGCCACCGATCCCGACGTGCTGCTCATGGACGAGCCCGCCTCGGCGCTCGACCCGATCTCCACCGGGCACATCGAAGATCTGATGTTCGAGCTCAAGGACCACGTTTCGATCGTCATCGTCACCCACAACATGCAGCAGGCCGCGCGGGTGTCCGACATGACGGCGTTCTTCACCGTCGTGGTTGACGACGAGTCGGGCCACCGCCACGGCGAGGTCGTCGAGTACGACGAGACCGAGAAGGTCTTCACCAACCCGACGGACGAGCGCACCGAGGCCTACGTCACCGGGCGGGTGGGTTAGTTGCCCGTCGAAGCACGGCTCCACTTCCAGGAGCAGCTCCGCGAGCTCGAGGAGCAGGCCCTCGGGGGCCTCGACATGGTCGCCGAGGCGCTCGAACGGACGCTCGAGGCCGTGCTCCACCAGGACATAGAGCTCGCCTCGTACGTGATCGCCGACGACGATCGCATCGACGGGCGCTATCTCGAGGTGCGACAGGGCATCCTCTCGCTGCTGGCCCGACAGGCTCCGGTGGCCTCCGACCTGCGCCTGATCGCCGCGCTGCTGGACCTGATCCGCAACGTGGAGCGGATGGGCGATCAGTGCGTGAACATCTCAAAGCTCGTGCCGCTGGTCGGGCGCGAGCCGCCGGTCGAGGAGGGGATCCTCGCGCGAATCGAGCGCATGAGCCGTCAGGCCATCTCCCAGGTCGCCCAGTGCAAGCAGGCCTTCGCCCGGCGCGACGTGCAGCTGGCCGAGGACCTCGTGCGCCAGGACGACGAGATCGACCGTCTCAACCGGGAGATCTTCTCGCTCGCCCTCCAGTCCGGCGACGACCTGGACGCCCGCGAGTGGGGCGCCACCATGATGCTCGTGGCCCGCTCGATCGAGCGCATCGGCGACAACGCGGTGGACATCGGCGAGCAGACCGCGTTCGTGGTCACCGGGCTGTTCCGCGAGTTCACCGACGCCTCTCACCCCGAGATCGAGTCGAGCTTCGTTCGGTAGCTCCCGGAGCGCGGACGTTCTTCATGGCCGAGGGATCGCCCGAGTTTCGCCGGATCAGCGAGGACTCCGTGCTGCGCCGGACCGGGAAGGGGTGGGCCGGGTGGCTGGCGGTGCTGGACGCGTGGGGGGCGGCGGACAAGGGTCACGCCGCGAGCGCCCGTCACCTGCGCGAGACCCACGGCGTGAGTCCGTGGTGGGCGCAGGCGGTCACCGTTCGCTACGAGTACGAACGTGGCCTGCGTCAGCCGAAATAGACGAGCGTAGGTAGCGGACGACATGGCCTACCGCCTCGATTCCCGCGAGACGCTCTCGGACGGCATCCATCGGATCGTGGTCGAGCAGCTTGCTGACGCCGAGGACGGCCTGCGTACGGCCCGGGGCGAGGAGCGCGACAAGGCCGTCCACGAGGCTCGCAAGGCCGCGAAGAAGTCGCGTGCCGTTCTGCGCCTCGTGCGCGACGAGATCGGCTCGAAAACGTACTCGCGGGAGAACGATGCGCTGCGAGACGCGGCGCGCCGGCTTTCCGCTCCGCGTGACGCCACGGTGCTCGTCGAAGCGGTGGATCGCCTGGGCCAACAGTTTCCGCTGGCCCGGCGCAGCCTCGCGCCGCTGAGTGCAGAGCTCTCCGAACGTCGGCAGCAGGTGACCGCCCGCCTGCTCGACGGCGAGGACGCTACGGCCACCACGGCCAGGGAGCTCGCGGAGATCCGCGGCCGGGTCGAGGCAATGAAGATCGACACCGACCGGTTCTCCGCGCTCGAGGGCGGCCTGAACCGGACCTACTCGCGCGGGCGCGAGGGCTTCGCCGACGCGCGCAGGAAGCCGACCGACGAGCGGCTGCACGAGTGGCGCAAGCGGGTCAAGGACCTCTGGTACCACGCGCGGGTGCTCAAGCCGATCTGGCCCGGCCCGATGGGCGAGCTCGTCGACGCCACGGACAGGCTCGGTGACCTGCTCGGCGAGGACCATGACCTGGCCGTGCTCGCCGACACGATCCGCGACCTCTTGTCGGAGGACCTCGACGCGGGCGCGGGCGAGACCCTGCTGACGCTGGCCGGCAACCGCCGCGCGGAGCTGCGCAAGGAGATCTGGCCGCTCGGCCGGCGCGTGTACGCCGACAAGCCGAAGGCGTTCGTGCGCCGGACCAAGGTGCTCTACCGGGCCTGGCGCGAGGAGACGGTCTGGACCATCTCGGCCGAGAGCGCCACCACCCTGCGCGACCTGCTCGAAGCCAGGCAGAGCGGCTCGACGATCGACCAGCGGCGCCTGCGCGAGCGTCTGCGCCGCCAGGGCATCCGCATGGGCGACCTCGAGACCCGGCTGCCCGAGCGCGACGGAGGCCTAGGCGCCTCCGACTTCGACTCGCTGGTCGAGCACAGGCGCGTGAGGATCGCGGAGCCGGAGGGCTGATGCGCCGCCGCGCGAGCGCGGACGCTCGCTAGCCTCGAAACCGATCATGGCTCACCAGTACGTCTTCACCATGCATCGCCTGTCGCGGATCTACCCGCCCGACAAGCAGGTGCTCACCGATGTCTCGGTATCGCTCCAGCCGGGGGCGAAGATCGGCGTGCTCGGCTACAACGGCGCCGGCAAGTCGACGCTGCTGCGAATCATGGCCGGGCTCGACGACGGCTACACCGGCCGTGCCGAGCTGGCGCCGGGCGCCACCGTCGGCCTACTCGAGCAGGAGCCCGAGCTCGACCCGGAGAAGGACGTGCGCGGCAACGTGGAGGAGGCGCTCGCCAAGCAGCGCGCCCTGCTCGACCGCTTCAACGAGCTGGCCGCCGACTACTCCGAGGAGACGGCGGACGAGATGGCCTCGGTTCAGGAGGAGATCGACCTCGTCGACGCGTGGTCGCTCGACTCGCGCCTCGACCAGGCCATGGATGCGCTGCGCCTCCCCCCCGGCGACGCCGAGGTCACCCGCCTCTCCGGCGGCGAGCGCCGCCGCGTCGCGCTCTGCCGGCTGCTGCTGCGCCAGCCCGACCTGCTGCTGCTCGACGAGCCGACCAACCACCTCGACGCGCTCTCGGTCGCCTGGCTCGAACGCCACCTGCACGACTACCCCGGCACTGTCGTGGCGATCACCCACGACCGCTACTTCCTCGACAACGTCACCGGCTGGATCCTGGAGCTCGATCGTGGGCGCGGGATCCCCTACGAGGGGAACTACTCGAGCTGGCTCGAGCAGAAGCAGGCCCGCCTCGCCGACGAGGAGCGCCAGGATCGCGCCCGCCAGCGCACGATCGCCCGCGAGCTCGAGTGGGTGCGCCTCAGCCCGCGCGCGCGGCAGTCGAAGCCGCAGGCGCGCGTGCGCGCCTACGAGCAGCTCGTGGCCGAGGAGGCGGCCTCCAAGGTCGACCAGGCGCAGATCCGCATCCCCTCCGGCCCGCGGCTCGGCGACGTCGTAGTCGAGGCCGATGGGCTCTCGAAGGGCTACGGGGAACGGCTGCTGTTCGAGGATCTGTCGTTCTCGCTGCCGCCCGGCGGCATTGTCGGGGTGATCGGCCCGAACGGCGCCGGCAAGACCACGCTGTTTCGCATGATCGCCGGCCAGGAAGAGCCCGACAGCGGCGCACTGCGGGTCGGGGACACGGTGGACCTCGCCTACGTCGACCAGAGCCGTGACTCGCTCGACCCCGACAAGACCGTGTGGCAGGAGATCTCGGGCGGCGCTGACCACATTCTCGTCGGCGGCAAGGAGATGCCTTCCCGCGCCTACGTCGGGAGCTTCAACTTCAAGGGCGGCGAACAGCAGAAGGCCGTCGGCACGCTGTCGGGCGGCGAGCGTAACCGCGTGCACCTGGCGACGCTGCTGCGCCAGGGGGGCAACCTGCTGCTGCTCGACGAGCCGACCAACGACCTCGACGTCGACACCCTGCGCGCGCTCGAGGAAGCGCTGCTCGCCTTCGCCGGCTGCGCGGTGGTGATCTCCCACGATCGCTGGTTCCTCGACCGGATCGCCACGCACGTCCTCGCCTTCGAGGGCGAATCGCAGGTGCGCTGGTTCGAGGGCAACTTCGACGCCTACGAGGAAGCGCGGCGCAACGAGCTCGGCGCCGAGGCCGACCGCCCGCACCGCATCACCTACAAGAAGCTCGCGCGCGCGTAGAAATGCGCTCGGCCCGCGCGCGGTCGGGCGACGGATCGCCGCTCTCGCGGCTCGGCATAGGGCCGCGGACGCGGCTGGCGCTGCTGCTGCTCTTCTTGCTGGGGCTGTTCCTGCTCGTCGCCAACCGCGCGCCCTCGCCGCAGCGAGTGAGGGCCTTCATCGAGCCCTTCGGGCTCGCCGCGCCGCTCGTGTTCCTCGTGGTCGGCACCGCGCTGCACGCGAGCTTCGTCCCCGGTCCGCTGATCGCCGGGGCGAGCGGCCTGCTGTTCGGGCCGGTGCTCGGCACGGGGGTGACGCTGACCGGGTCGGTGCTCTCCGCCCTGGTCGAGCTGAACGTCGGCCGCCGCGCCGGGCGCGAGGGGATGGACAGGATCGGCGGGTCGCGCTACCAGGCGCTCGCGACCTGGCTCGAGCGCCACGGCTTCGCAGCGGTGGTCATCCTGCGGCTCGCCCCCGTCCTGCCCGACGCTCCGGTCTCCTACGCCGCCGGGCTATCGCACGTGCGCACATGGCAGATCGCCGCCGGCACCGCCGTCGGCGCGGCGCCGCGCGCGTTCGCCTACACCGCTCTCGGTGGCTCAATCGGCAACCTCAACTCGCCGCTGGCCTACGTCGCGGTGGGGATCATCGTGGTGGCCGGGCTGGCCGGGGTGATCGGAATTCGCTGGCAGGTGCGTCGCTCGCGCGACGCCGCCGCGGCGATGCAGGAGCTCGAGCGCGAGAGCTGAGGCGGCCGGCCGGTCGCCGGACCGCGGCCTCAGGTGTAGTCGGGGTCGTCCTCGTGCTCGCGGAAGAACGCCACGAGCGCCGGCAGGTACTCGCGCAGAAGGGGAGCGCGGATGCCGTGGCGCTCGAGCAGAGCGCCCGCGCGCCGCGCGTCGAACTTGACCTCGTGGGTCAGGTACACGAGCGACTCGCGGGGGATTCCGTCGAGGGCCCGGCGCGTGGGACCGAAGCGCAAGGTCGCATCGGCGGCGGCCGCCGGCAGGGCGTGCTTCGGGCGGCGTCCCGTGTACTCCTCGGCCAGCACGTCGAAGAGGTCCCGCGAG
>Ga0136617_10006421_pt1 | contig 10501 bp, 9 predicted proteins | sample AntDrymUQ3222106_2_FD_129672 | JGI IMG/M metagenome (GOLD analysis project Ga0136617, IMG submission 129672) | Polar desert sand microbial communities from Dry Valleys, Antarctica - metaG UQ322 (21.06) | ecosystem: Environmental > Terrestrial > Soil > Desert | place: Antarctica: Dry Valley...
CGGCCGCTGGTGTCGGCGTCGCTGGTCATCCGCTCCGGTGCGGCGGACGAGGACGCGGCCGTCGCGGGCTCGGCGGTGCTGGCGGCCCGCGCGCTCTCCGAGGGCACGGAGCAGCATGATGCGATCGCCCTGGTCGAGGCCGCCGAGCGGCTGGGCGCCTCGATCCACGCAGAGGCCGGTTGGGATGCCACCTCCGCGAGCGTCGACGTCGTCAACGAGCGGCTGGAGCCGGCGCTGGAGCTGCTGGCCGAGATGATCGTCGCCCCCAGGTTCCCGGATGCCGAGGTCGAGCGGCTGCGCGACGAGCGGCTCAACGACCTGCTCCAGGCCCGGGCGGACCCGCGCCGCCGCGCGGACGAGGCATACGTGGAGACGATCTACGCGCCCCAGGCGCCGTATCACCGGCCGGCCGGCGGCACCCGTGAGACGGTCGCGCGCCTCGATCCGGAGCGGCTGCGCCGGACGTTCGGCCGGGGGCTGGATCCTGGCCGCGCGGCGCTCGTCGTCGCCGGCGACCTCGGACGGATGGACCCCACGAAGCTGGCCGAGCGCCTGTTCGGCGGCCTTCGCTCGTCCAGCGCCGCGGCGACGTCCGCCATCAACGATCGGGGCATCGTCCGCGAGCGATTCGTCCGCGTGATCCATCGACCCGGCGCCGTGCAGACCGAGATCCGGATCGGCCACCGCGGCCTGTCGCGACAGATCGACGACTTCCACGCCCTGTCGGTCATGGGGGCGATCCTCGGCGGCCTGTTCAACTCGCGCCTGAACATGAAGCTGCGCGAGGAGAAGGGCTACACGTACGGCGCGGGGGCCGGGTTCGATCTACGGCGTGGCGCCGGCCCGTTCACCGCCCGCGCCGCGGTCAACACGGAGGTGACGGTGCCTGCCGTGGCCGAGTTCATCGCCGAGATCGCCCGCATGCGCGACGAGCGCGTCACGGACGAGGAGCTCCGGGCGGCGCGTGATTACCTCGTGGGCGTGTTTCCGCTGCGCTTCGAGACGCCGGGCCCAGTGGCCGGCGCGCTGGCCGGCATCCATGTTCACGAGCTGCCGGACGACGAGCTGGCCAGCTACCGGCCGGCGATCGAGGCCGTCACCGTCGATGACGTGGCACGGGTCGCGCGTGAGCACATCCGGCTGGAGGAAGCGGCCATCGTCCTGGTTGGCGACGCCGACGCGTTCGGCGCGGCGCTCGAGGAGTCGGGCTTTGGCCAGGTGGTCGTCGAGCGGGACGAAGGTCCCGTGATGGAGGGTGCGGCCGCTGGCGTCGAGGGCGACCTGGGGCCGGTCGACCGTGGGCCGGAGGGCCCAACCGAAGGCGCCGAGGAGCCCGATACGGACCTTGCCGAGGGGCCCGCCGAGCCCGGCACGGATCCGGACGAGACGCGACCCTCGCGGTAGGAGGCCGCTGAACGGGTGACAGCTGGCACCGGAAAGGCACCGCCGGCAAGCAGCGCTGCAAACTGGCAGGCCATACTGCCCATCCGCTGGGGGTACTTTCGTACTACCCAGATCCGTCGAGGCGTGCGCAGCATGGCTCGGCCGCGCTCGACATCGACGGCCGCGAGGACCTCGCCACGGCTGTCCGGGTCGGCAGCGGGGCGCTGCCGGCGAGCGGAAGCACCACGCCCGACTGCCCGAGCCGCACACCGGGGCCACCGGCGGGCGTCATGGTGCTGGGCGGCAAGGACGTGCCGGCGTACGTGGCCGGCATGGTGGGGCTCACGTCCTTCGACGTCGGACAGCGCGCCACGGCTGTCTCGGGCTATCTCCAGGGCTACTGCGATGCGACCGAGGACGAGCAGTGCTCGCTCCTGCCGGTCACGATCCCGGTCAACGAGGTGACTTGCGACGGACAGAACCGTCCGGTCACGACGGGCGAGCCATGGGCGCGCTACCACGTGTACAGGATCCCGCTCTGCCGCAGCGACCCGGGCAACGTCGGCTGGCTGGACTGGACACCCCCGGCGGGCGGCGCCAGCGAGCTCGTGTGCGCGATCGTCAATCCCAACAACCCGTCGATCACGCTTCCGTCCTGGCAGTACGTCTCGCAGACCGGGAACCCCAATGGCGGCGGCGGGCCGTGCGGCATGTCGATCGAGGAGGCGCTGCGCCTCTACGATGGAAAGGTCGTGCTGATCCCCCAATTCGATGCAACCTGCGACGACGACCCGGACAACAGCCAGGTCAACTCGCCGCCCAACTTTGGCTGCCCGGCTGGTGCGCTGGGCGGCCACGGCCAGCAGCAGTGGTACCGGATGCCGAGCTTCGCGTTCCTGGAGCTGTGCAGCCCAACCACCGCCGGGTGTGACGGTCTGCACGGCGCGTACATCCAGGGCAACGACAGCGCGGTGTGCGACACCGGCAACGGCGCGACGTCGTGCCTGGTCGGGCGCTTCGTGGACCTCCTCGCGACCGGGACCGTCGGCGCGGGCGTAGGCGGAGGCCAGGGATCGACCAAGGTGGTCGGGATCCAACTCGTTCGCTGATGCGCAGCCGGTATTGAGGCTCCACTTCGGATGATCGTCGTGGTTGGGCACCCGCAGGTCGCGCGTGACGGCGCTTCGTTCCGGCCGGCCGGAACCGCATCGCTCGTCGCGTTGACCGCGGCCGCGCGCGGCGCGGGCGTCCAGCTGCTGGGCAGGGTGGGCGACGACGATCCGGGCGATGTGCTGCTCGTGCGCCTGGCGCAGGCCGGCGTGGGCCACGTCGCGCTCCTGCGCGACGCGGCTCGGCGGACTCCGCAGCTGGCCCACTCGACAGCCGAGGACGGCTTCGAGGATCCGGACCCGGCCGCCGGCCCGCCAATGGCCCTCGATCCGGCCGACTCGTCGGCCCGTCCGGCCCTCGATCCGGGCGACGTGGATCTGGGGCTCCGCTACATCAGCGACTTCCGGGTTCTCGTCCTCGCCGAGCCGCTGGCCGCGGAGATCGTGCGGGTGGCCGTGGACTCGGCCCGCTACTCGGGCGCCGAGCTGGTCATCGTGGTCGCCAACGGCGGCTCCGCGCCGGAGGGCGTGCCACCCGGAGCCCTCGTGCTCGAGGCACCCGAGACCGATCGCGAGGGCAGCTTTGCGACGCTCCTCGGCGAGCTCGCGGCAGCGATCGACGCCGGCACCGCGCCCGCGGCCGCGCTCGACGAGGTGGCCGCCCGCCTGGGTGCCGTGCGTCCGGGCGCCGGCTGACTGACCTCAGCCCGAGGCTCGGCCCAGCGGCGCCAGCAGCTCCGGGCCGTTGTTCCGGATGTTGTTGACGAGGGGCACGACCGGATAGATCTCGAGCGGCGCGACGGACGGGACGAGCAGCCCGTGCAGCTCGCCGAGGTCCGCGTGGCGCGTGTCCAGCCAGCGGTCCCACGTTTCGGGGCCGAGGACGACGGGCATCCGATCATGCAGCTCGCCGACCTGCCGGCTCGCGCGGGTCGTGATGATCGTAAAGGTACGGCGGACGCTACCCGCGGCCTCGTCGCGCCACCCTGCCCACAGACCGGCGAGGACCAGCGGTCGTGCATCTGCCCGGGCGATCCCGTACGGCTGGCGCGCGGTGCCCTCGCGGCGCCACTCGTAGAACGAGTCGACGGGCACCAGGCAGCGGCGTCGCCGGAGCGCATCGCGGAAGGCGGGCATCGAGCCGACCGTTTCGGCCCGCGCGTTGATCGTGCGCGAGGCGATCCGCGGGCTGTCCGCCCAGTGCGGGATGAGACCCCAGCGGAAGCGCACGATCGCCCGCGCGTCGTCGCGCTGGACGACGACTGCGGCGGCATCGGTGGGGGCGACGTTGTAGTGCCCGCCGGGGTCGTCGGCGAGATCCGTCGCCTCGAAGATCTCGGCCAGCTCGGAGGTGGGCCGCTGCTGGGTGAACCGGCCGCACACCTCAGCGGCCGGGGCGGGTGGAGGGACGCGCGGCGGTCACGACGCCGAGCATAGTAGAGTCGGGCCGATGGACGACCTCCGCCGGTCCGGCGAGCGGGAGGGACCGGTCGCGGATGGCGAGGACGCCGCCACACCGCCCGAGCCGCCCGCGCCACCCTCCGATTCGATCCCCGACGTGCCGCCGGCACCGCCCGGCGACGCGCGCAGCGGCCCGCCGCCGGTGCCCGCGCCGGAGCTCGGCATCGAGGGACCGCTCAGCCGCGCGGCCGCCACGGCGCTGCTCGACCGGGCGGCCGAGTTGATGGCCTCGGCCGACTACCGCGAGGCGGCCATCCACTACCGGCGCGTGGTGGGCTTCGACGACGCGGCAGTCACGGCGGCGGCGCTGCTGGGCCTGGGCCAGGCGCTCTACCGGCTGGACGAGGACGAATCGGCCGTCGCGACCTGGAAATCCGTGCTGGAGCTGCCGGAGACACCCAGCACGTATCGGGCGTGGCGCGAGGTGGCCGCCGCGCGCGTCCGCGAGGACGATCTCAACGGAGCCATCGCCGCGTACCGCCAGGCAGATCGTCGAGCGCCCGCCGAGGACAAGGCGGAGATCGCCAACCGGCTGGGCTGGCTGGCCAAGGAGACCGGCAACAGCGGTGCCTCGCGGCGGTACTTCTCGAAGAGCCGAGGCGCCGGCCCGGCGTTTCCGCTGCCCTGGCTGATCATCGGGCTGACGGTCGTCGTGTCGTTCATGGCGTTCTCCGGTCAGGGCAGCTTTCTCGTGGAGCTGCTGATCCTCGACAAGTCCGCCGTGGCCGACGGCGAGTACCACCGGCTGTTCAGCGTGACCCTGCTGCACGGCAACTACCTGCACCTGTTCTTCAACATGTACGCGCTGTTCATCGCGGGCCCCATCGTCGAGGTTCTCTACGGCTCTCGTCTGATGGGCCTCTTCTACCTGCTCTGCGCGGCCGCCGGCTCGGTGGCCAGCTTCGTCACCAGCGATGCCTCGGCGGTGGGCGCGTCCGGCGCGATCTTTGGGCTGTTCGGGATCCTGCTGGCCGCATCGCGCACCCATCACCCGGCGCTCGACAGGCGCAGCCGCTCGCTGGTGGGCCAGCTGGGGACGCTGATCCTGATCAACCTCGTCTTCGGCTTCGTCGTGCCTGGCATCGACAACGCCGCCCACATCGGCGGGCTCGTGGCCGGCCTGTGGCTGGGGTTCCTGCTGGTCCCCGGCCGCGTCCCGACGCTGCGCAGCCTGTGGCAGAACAAGCAGGCGAGCAGCGCGCAGTCGATGGTCCTGCCGGCGCTCGGCGTGGCCGCCCTGGTCGCGGCGATCGTCGTTGGCGTAGTGGTGGGTACCGGGCTGCGCGACGGGCAGGGCGTGGCCGCGGAGCCGCGCGACGCTGCCGGGTCGGTTCGATCGGCCGGCTAGAGCTCGCCGAACAGGATCTCGGCGCCCGGCTCGCCCTGCGTTCCGCCGGCCGGCTCGAGGGTCACCATCGCCGCCTCGCTCGCCGCCAGATCCACCCCGAATGGCGCGATCAGCGGACCCTCGCCGTCGTGCACGACCGTCCCGAGCGGGTGCACGCCCGAGGCGTCGGCATGCCACAGCTGGTAGACGCTGCCGGACGGGGTGGGCGGCAGGCCGTGAGCGATGAGCCATGCCTCCGGGCGGCCGGGCAGCCAGACCACGCTGCCGGAGTGCCCGGGCGCCAGGAGGGCGGCGGTCCGGTGGGCCGGATCGGCGGCGACGGCGAGGACCGCCTGCCCGCCGGCCTGATCGCCGCGGGCCGCCGCGAGCTGGGCTTCAAGGGACTGGGCCCGCACGCCGAGGCCCACCGTCACCAGCCCGAAGACCGCGGCCGCAGCGAGACCGGCGACCGCCGGGAGGCGCGATGGGCGATGCGCGGCACCCCGGCGATGGAGCACCGGGGCCGGTCCCGCGACCAACGCCTGGAGATGCGGTCGTGGACGGGCCGCGGGATCAGCCCGAATCGCAGCCAGGAGGTCCAGCCACACTCCCGCCGGCGGCTCCAGCTCCGGGGCGACGAGAGCCAGATCCGCGAGCACATCGGCGAGCTCGGCCGCGAGCGCGGCGCAGCCAGGACAATTGGCAATGTGCCGGTCGAGCGTCCGCCGCTCGGCCGGGTCGAGGTCGTCGAGCGCGGCACCTGCGGTCAGCTCTCGGAGTGCGACGTGATCCATCAACGATCCCGCCGCGCCGCGGGCACGAGGTCCTCCGATTCGGAAACCGAGCTGCCCAGCACGTCGCGCAGGCGCAGCAGCCCGGAGCGGATCCGGGTCTTGGCGGTGCCCAACGGGATGCCCAGTCGTTCGGCGACCTCCACGTGGGTCAGCCCGCCGAAGAACGCCAGCTCGAGCGCCTCCCGCTGCGGAGCGGTCAGCTCCGTGATCGCCGCCCGCACGCGGTCGCGCCGGATGCCCAGCCATGCTTCCTGGTCGACATCGTCGGGCGAGACCTCGAAGTCCAGGTCGACATCGGCGGTTCGCTTTCGGACCGTCTGCTCGCGGCGCACGAAGTCGATGGCCTTGTGCCGGGCCAGCGAGAAGAGCCAGGGGCCCACGTTGCCGCGGGCCGGATCGAACCGGGCGGCGTCCTTCCAGACGGCGATGAACACCTCCTGGACGACGTCCTGAGCGAACCGCTCGCTGCGCGTGACCTGGTAGGCGAGCGAGTAGAGCGGTCCGCCGTACCGGCTGTACAGCGCTTCGATGGCGCGCTCGTCACGCGCGACGATGCGCTGGAGCAGCGCCGTCTCCTCGGCGCGACGGCCATCCTGATCGGTCGAGGGCTGGGGCAACTCGATCTCCGTGCGCCGCGCGGTGGCGACCGGCAGGGCGGCCGGGCTTCGGGTGCCGATGGTGGCTCGCGGTCCACGATAGCAACCGGGCGTTTCGGGTTCCCCGCCCCGCGGTTGCACCAGCATGACATCCATGCTCCGGAGTTCGGCCCGCCGGGGCCGGCGGATGGTGTGGGCGCTGCTGCCGCGCGGTCAGTCCTTCGGGATGGCGTCGCGGAGCACCTCGGCCGCCCGGAGCAGTGGATCCGCAACGTCGTCGTCGAGGTCACCCTCGACGTCGTCGACCTGCTCGGCGAGATCGTCGGCACGGTCGCGAGCGCCGCCGAAGTCGCCGTCGCGGAGTGCCAGGTCGACCTCGACCGCGCGTCGATCGAGATCGTCGGCTGCGCTGCCATCGAGCCCGGCCGCACGGGCGGCGGCGATCTGGTCGAGGACGTCCTGGACGGCATCGATGCCGGGCTGTGCGGCTGGGTCGACGGGCGCCGGCGTGGCCGGGTTCGGCGTGGCCGGGGCCGGCGTTGCGCCGACCGGGCTGGGGCTGTCCCCACTGGCCCCGACCGCGGTCCGTGGCGTCGCGCTGGCGCGTGGCGCACCCGCCCCCCGGTCGCCGAGGATCCCGGAAGCGGCGAGCAGCCCAAGCACGACGAGGGCCGAGGCGCCGATCGCGAGGAGCGCCGGCCGAGACCGCTGGCGGCCCGCGGCTCGGGCATTGCGCCCACCGGGCAACCTCGATCGCTCGAGCCACGCCGGAGGCCCGGCACCGGGCTCCGCGACCCGGATGTCCGGTGGCGGCGTGATCGTCGTCCTTCGTTCGGGGTGGGACCCGGAATCCCCGGCGGTCGCCGCGAATCCGGCGGCCGCGGCCGCCGTGAGCCCGGCGGCCATCGCCCCGGGTGACGGCCGTGCTGCCGGATCGGGCGCGAGCGCGGGCGCCAGGACGGCATCGAACCCGCCGCCGAGGCCCGGTGCAGCCTCCGAGACGGTGGCTGCCGGCGCCGATCTCGATTCGACCACCTCGGTGACGCTGCCGGCCGGGCGGGGGAGCCGCCCGGTGAGCGCTTGGAAGGCGACGACGGCGAGCGCGTACACGTCGCTGGCAGGCGTGGCCGTGCGGCCGGCGAGAAGCTCCGGCGCGAGATAGGCGAGGGTGCCGATCGTGGTGCCGGTGGCGGTCAGCGCGTCGAGACCCTCGCCATCGGTGCGCGCGAGGCCAAAGTCGGCCAGCTTCGGCCGTCCGTCGCAGAAGAGGATGTTGTGCGGCTTGACGTCACGGTGGACCATGCCGCGCCGGTGCAGATCGGCCAGGCCCTCGGCCACGGCGGCCACGATCGGAGCGAGCTCCGCGGGGGGCAGCCGCTGCGTGGCGGCGAGCCGGTCAGCGAGGGATCCGCCGTCGCACATCTCCATCACGTAGAACGGCTCGCGGCCCCCCTGCGGGTCGCCGGGCTCGACGTCGAAGACCGCCACGACGTTGGGGTGGGCGGCCATGGCCAGGCTCCGCGCCTCGCGATCGAAGCGGGCCGCCGTCGCCGGATCCGCGGACAGGTTGGGGAGCAGGATCTTGACCGCCACCTCGCGTCCCAGGCGCACGCGCGTGCCCGCCACACCGAGGCCATGCCGCCCGCACCCAGCCGGCCGACGATCCGGTAGCGCTCCGCGAGGACACCGCCGACGAGGGGCATGCGGCCGAGCGTATCCCATGCGCTACGATCGACGACCGGCCCGAGCCGCCGTCCCTCAACCCGCGCTCGAGGTCGCCCATGTCGTTCCCCGCCGAATACGAGTCCCGTGGCACGTTGGGCTGGCGGCTGTTCTTCCGCGCCCTCTACCGGCTGTTGCGGCTGCTCGATCCGTTGCTCCGGTGGTGGTGGCACTCCGGCACGCTGGGCCTGGCTCGATCCGTGGACGTGGTCGTACCGGGCCGTCGATCCGGCCGGGCGCGGCGGATTCTCGTGACGCTGCTGACCGTCGACGGCGTGGGCTACGTGGGCCACCCGAACGGCCAGGCGCCGTGGATCCGCAACATCGAGGCGGCCGAGTCGTTCGAGCTGGCTTTCGCCGACCGTCGCCGGTCCCGGGTTCGAGCGGTGTGTCTGCACGCCGGCCCGGAGCGCGAGGCGGTCATCCGGGCCACCTGGACCCAGCAACCGTTCCCCGGCGACGTCATCTACTCGCTGGCCCGGAACCACATCCGCGCGGTCGGGATCTACTTCCGGCTGCTCGATGTCGCGGAGCCGTGAGCACGGGCGCGTAGATCCTCTACATCACGGTACGCGGCCGACGTGCGGCGTCCGTCCGCCCGCGCGTGACTCGGGCCGGAGTCAACGCGCGCGACCCCTCCGGCGCGCGCCCCCCGCGACGGGCACGACCCCGCCGGCGCGCGTCCCGAGGCGGCGGTGCGGCGGCGGAGCGTCCCGTCCCGCCGCGACGGCGCGACCGCGTGGACCGTGCCGTGCGAAACCGGCTTGCAGCGAACGAGCCGGGGTGACAGCATCTGTAGTCCCTCCGCCGGCCCATCTCGCCGGTGCGGGGAACGCTCCCGAGCCAGGTCCGACAGGGGAACAGCGCCCGGCCGCTCGAGGGGGCAGGTCGCGTGACGTAGTAGGAGGCCGGCATGACAGAGCCCATCGCCCTGATGGTCAACGGGCAGCGGAGGGAGCTCAACGTGGAGCCCCGACGGCTGCTCGTCCAGGTGCTCCGCGAGGAGCTCGATCTCACCGGGACCCACGTTGGCTGCGATACGAGCCAGTGCGGAGCGTGCACCGTCCATGTCGACGGTCGGGCGATCAAGAGCTGCACGATGCTGGCCGTCCAGGCCGACGGCAGCAGCGTCACGACGATCGAGGCGATGCAGGACGGCGACACACTGCATCCCCTCCAGGCCGCGTTCTGGGAGCAGCACGGTCTCCAGTGCGGTTTCTGCACGCCGGGCATGATCATGGCCGCGGCCGATCTCCTCGCACGCAACCAGGACCCCACGGACGATGAGATCCGCCACGCCATCGAGGGCAACTTCTGCCGCTGCACCGGCTATCACAACATCGTCGCGGCCATCCGCGAGGCCGCGCGGACGCTGCGCGAAGGCGTCGGCGCGCCGGCCGTCCTCGCGCAGCCTGCAAGCGCGAACGCGTAGGAGCCGACCGATGACGACCGAAACCGCTCCTGACGTGCTCGGCGCCCGGATCAAGCGCCGCGAGGATCCCCGGTTCATCACCGGCGAGGGCAATTACCTCGACGACATCAAGCTCGCCTCGATGGCCTACGTCGCCATCCTGCGCAGCCCCTACGCGCACGCCCGCATCCGATCAATCGACACGACCGCCGCAAGGGCGATGCCCGGCGTCGTCCTCGTGCTCACCGGTGCGGACATCCCCTACAACCCGTTGCCGATGGCCTGGCCGGCGGGCGGCTCCAGCGGCATCCAGAACAACATCAACATGCCGCGGGTCCTCGCCACGGACGACGTCAAGTGGACCGGCGAAGGCGTGGCGGCGGTCGTCGCAGACACGGCCGAACAGGCGGCGGACGCCCTCGAGGCGATCGAGGTCGACTGGGAGCCGCTGCCCACCGTCGTCGACGCGGAGAAGGCGACCCAAGCCGGCGCGCCACAGCTCCACGAGAACGCGCCGAACAACATCGTGTTCGACTGGCCCGTCGGCGACCGGGAGGGCACGGCAAGAGCGATCGACGCGGCCGAGGTGGTCGTCCGTCAGCGGATCGTCAACCAGCGGCTCATCCCCAACCCGATGGAGACGCGTGGCGCCATCGGCTGGTACAACCCGGGGACGGACGAGTACACGGTCTGGATGA
>Ga0136617_10006422_pt1 | contig 10499 bp, 10 predicted proteins | sample AntDrymUQ3222106_2_FD_129672 | JGI IMG/M metagenome (GOLD analysis project Ga0136617, IMG submission 129672) | Polar desert sand microbial communities from Dry Valleys, Antarctica - metaG UQ322 (21.06) | ecosystem: Environmental > Terrestrial > Soil > Desert | place: Antarctica: Dry Valley...
CCGAAGATGTCGTAGTCACGAGGAATGAATGTGCCTTGAGCCTGATTCGTCATCGTCGTTTCTCCTTGAATAAGCTTCTCTCGTTTTGCTTATTCTAGTCGCCCGACCTGACATTCAGCATACATGTCTCCAAATTATTCTCGGCGCGCACACGCGGGCGATGGGGGCGTGGCAGCTGTGCTGCGTGTGTGCCGATTGGGTAAGGGTACGCGGAGAATCGCAAATCAGAAATTAAGAATCTAAAATGGTTTCATGGATGGAGTTCTAGTTATCGACAAGCCCGCGGGTTTGACCTCGCACGATGTGGTGACTCGCGTGCGGCGAATACTGCACGAGCGTCGCGTGGGTCATACGGGAACTCTTGATCCTTTCGCGACTGGTGTCCTCATAGTCCTTGTGGGCCGGGCCACGCGGCTGGCCCAGTTCTTGAGCGGGGTCGAGAAGGAGTATCACGCAGTCGTCCGGTTTGGTTACTCAACCGACACGGGAGACCTGACTGGAAAATCCACTTCAGAAATTAGCGAACCTACAAGGCGCAGCTCGCCACTCACTTGGAGCGATCGGGAAATTGAAGCGGCGCTTCAGAGTTTACGCGGAGAGATTGAGCAAATTCCGCCAATGTATTCTGCAAAGAAGCTCCAGGGTCGAAGGCTTTACGAACTGGCCCGACGCGGGAAATCGGTTGAAAGGAAACCTGTGCGGGTCAAGGTATGCGAATTTGAAGCGCTTAGATGCGGCGGACAATTCTTGAAGGACAATGGGGACGGGACCGTCGATCTTGCGGTTCGGGTCGTATGCTCGGCGGGAACGTATGTACGCACACTTGCTGAGGCCTTAGGGGAGCGCCTGGGTATTGGCGCGCACCTGGCCGAATTGCGTCGAACACGGGCGGGGGACTTCTCAATTGCATCGGCGGTGACTCTTGACCAACTCAACAAAAAAGTCGATGAAGAGGCCCTGGATACGATTCTTCTCCTGCCTGATGCGGCCCTGCGGAGCATGCCCTTTGTGGATCTTACCCAGCGTGACGCAAAACGCGCACGACAGGGAATCGCTATTTCTCTCTCGCAACACTCCGACGGCGCTGCTAGTCAAGGAGAGAACGTCAGAATGCGCGATGAAGCAGGAAAACTTGTGGCTGTTGGGTTTTATGATGCAGCGAGTAACTCGCTACAGCCGCGGGTTGTAGTACCACCGGAGTAATAGAGTCTTACTTGTGATGGGCGCATCGCGCGGAATGTAAACCTTATTGCATGAAGAAACGTTACTTAATCGGGGCCTTGTCTGGTATAGCCACAGCCGCGGTGGTTACCAAACTGCTCGCGCGTCCGCGCGACGTGGATTGGGAAAAGAACAGGGAAATCGTCTTTCATGCCGGCTACTCGCGTTTTTCAGAAGTGGATGGTGTGCGGGTGCATTATCAGGAGGCAGGGCACAGCAGCTGGCCGCCCATGATTCTGATTCACGGTTTTGCCTCGTCCACGCTCGTCTGGAGCAAAGTGTTTCTGGAGTTGGCAACCAAGGGCTTTCGGGTTATTGCGCCAGATCTCCTCGGTTATGGCTATTCGGCCAAGCCGCGAGACTTTGATTACACAATCGCCGCACAGGCCAGAATGGTCGACCGCTTGCTTGATAAACTGGGACTGGACGTGGCCATAATTGTCGGCAGTTCCTATGGTGGCGCGGTGGCGGCCACTATTGCACTTGATTATCCCGAACGAGTTGAAAGGCTGGTCCTGGTAGGGGCGGTTACGAACAACGAGCCCACCAAGTACTTGCTGATGCGTCTGTTTAGTTCGCCGCTGATCGGCGACATTCTTTCGCCACTGCTGCTTGGTTCGCGGCGACTACTAAAGCGACGCATGAAACGAGTCTATGATCGGCACTCGTGGGTGCTTGACGTCCACAGGGTTGAGGCGCGTCATCAGCCGCTGCGAACTGCCGCGACCCATAGAGCCATCATACGTACGGTTCGGCGCTGGGACGCCGATCGAATTCAACGTGAAGCGCATTTGATTACGCAACCAACCCTCTTGCTCTGGGGAGATAATGATCCGGAAGTGCCGCTGCGCTATGGAGAACAATTGCGCGATGCTATTAGAGATGCACGATTAATTGTATTTCGCGACTGTGGGCATCTCCCGCACGAAGAGGTTCCTCAATCGTTTACCGAAGTGGTTTCCCATTTCTGTTCCTAAGAAAATGCGGGCTGAAGATTCGCAAGTGCCACTCGAGGCGTAAATCATGAATGTAAGAGACAAAGTAAACCGCGAGCGTAGACTCCTCGTACATCTTCTGTTGCGAAGCGTGTTGAGTGTGCACTTAGCGCTTGCGCTCTGGGGATGCGCAGTCGCAAATCAGCAGCCGCGACCGGCCAAACCGATCGCCTCCCCCAGGCCCTCCGTATCGACTGAGACCAATGAACGCTCATCTGATCGAATAGACCGTCTGGCCAGCGAGCCATACTCAGGCAGCCTTTCGATTTTTGAAGACCCGAAGAGGGAGGACAGGCTTCAAGTCAATCGAGTAATGGATGTTCTGGGCATCAAGGCAGGATCGAGTGTCGCGGACGTTGGTGCAGGTTCGGGGTGGTTTACAGTGAGGGCAGCTAAGCGCGTCGGATCGAACGGGCTCGTCTACGCCGTTGAAATCAACAGTGAATATCTGAAGCACATCGACAAGCGTTCGAAAGAAGAGAACCTTTCAAATATCCGCACCATTCTTGGCAAAGAAGACGATCCACTGCTGCCAGAGAAAAGCGTGGATGCTGTGTTGCTACTAAAGACGTACCACGAAATTAGCGAACCAGTACGTTGGTTGCGTCGTATGCGCTCCGCTATGCGAGAGGGAGCTCTGCTGGGGATCATCGATCGAACCGGGAAAGGCGACGATCATGGAATCGATCCAGATACCGTGGTTAAGGAAGCGCAACGAGCCGGGTTTGTGCTTGTCGAGCAACACGACTTCGTCAGACCTGACGAGGTTGACTACTTTCTGGTTTTCCGGGTGGGTTAGAGTATCAGTCCATCTTCAGAGCCTTCCCAACGGACGGATCCCGCCGGACGCGCCAGATCTTTGAGTCAAGGTAATAGTGGATGAAGGCGTAGCCCCAGAGAAAAGAAATTGCGAGCTGGGTGGCAAATGCCGGCTCGGTTAGCGCGCCTGTGCTACCACGTTCATTAAAACTAACGTAGCCGAGATACTGTCTCGGCCCCTGGTAGAGCAATCCGAACACAATTCCGAAGGCAATGTAGAAAAGTAAGCGGCGGCTGATGAGTTCGGCAGCACCGTATTTTGCTTGGAGATCTGTCTTCGTGACATCTGAACTACCCTCGCCCATGGTCGGTGTCCCACTTCGCACACCAGTGGTTTTGCTTGTGTACTTCTGATTGTGAAACCAAATCAGTCGGTGGTATTGCAGGTTGTGATAGATGGTGAGGATGGCGACGATCGCAATTGGTTTGTGAGGCATCGGCGTCAATAGGACGATCCAGTGCATGGGAATCGCTGCCGCGAGAAGAAGGTATTTAGGCACATTCAGGGGCAGACCAACGGTAGCGCGTTGTATCTGCCGACCTACCCAAACAACTCCTACAATGATTGTGCCTGCCAGCAAAAACATAACCAGGCCGTTAACGCCACTTTGCAACACTGGGGGCACGCGCGCCATAGCTTCCGGATCCTGCGCAATAAAAGCGACAAACGGATAATTGAACGCGAAGAACAATAACAAACGGTCGAGCGCATTATCGACCGGTGCAAGGTCGCCATTTTTCTTCTTGTAGAGCACCATGAAGCCGTAGTGTTGTTTTACGAGATGGTAGTAAGCCCAAAGCGCGGCCAAAAAGAAAAAGATGAGACCGGCCCCGAGATAAACCATTAACGGTCCTACGGCGAAAAAGAGCAGAGAACCCCAGAGGAGGCGAGCGCGGTTGCGGCGCTCCGTTCGATCGAAATAAGTGCGGGAAAAAGTGCCGAAGACGTGGGGTGCATCAATCAGTATCGCCCACAGTGCTACCAGGGGAACCAACGGGACGATACCCTTGATGTAGAGAAGAAGCAGGGCGTAGCTGGACAGGACCGAGCCGATGAACCAGATAAGATCTTCGCGCCCGTTGATAATCCAGCGCAGGGAAATTGCGTTCGGGCGGGCGTCGGTAACAACTTCGGCGGGTGCGGCCATTGCGTTTGGGATTCTATCATCGGCGGTAGCCAGGCAGAAAAGATCGGTCAGGGAGCAAGATGGGTAACACTCCCTTGGTCCCGCTAATTGAGATACGTCAAACTGAATTGGGAGTATCGACGAGGAGTACGAGATGCCAAATGAGGACGCTGCCCTTCACGATCTCTTCAAACTACTTTTTCAGGCGCATCCGTGGCACGGCGTAACGCCTGGCGAGAACGCTTCCGGAGAAGTAGGTGCATATATCGAGATTGTGCCTACCGACCCGGTGAAGTATGAACTTGATAAGGCCTCCGGACATCTGCGCGTGGATCGTCCGCAGCGGTTCTCTTCGATGTGTCCGACGCTCTATGGTTTTATTCCGCAGACCTTTTGCGGCGAGGAGGTTGCAGCTCTTTGTGCGCAGCGCACCGGCCAAACCGACATTCAGGGTGATGGGGATCCGATGGACATTTGTGTGCTGACGGAGAAAGCATTCGCGCACGGTAGTTTCTTTCTGCGCGCCAAACCAATCGGCGGTCTGCGCATGATCGATGGAAACCAGGCTGACGACAAAATCATTGCGGTGCTCGTTTCGGATGTTGCTTACGGTTACATCGCAGATATCGGCGATTGTCCGGTAGGCCTGGTGGATCGCTTAAAGCACTACTTTCTCAGTTACAAGCAACTGCCGAGCGCAGCACTAAGACGCGTTGAGATTTCTGATGTTTATGGTCGTGAGGAGGCATTCGACGTAATTGAACGCAGCATACGCGACTATCGGAAGAAGTTTGGGGATCCTGAGAAGAGGATTTCTCAGTTGCGGAAACTAGTATTGGACGTTTGATTCGGCGATTCGAACGAGGGAAAGACTTACAGAAACCGACAGGAATGGAGCAAGCTTTTTCATCCGGCGCTGATCATTTCTTCAATCTCACAGCGCGGGCAGGTTAGGGATCGACGGGTGGAGTGAGTCCAGCGAGCGAGAGCCAGTGTTGACAGCTTAGGTTCCTTCTCTTCGGCCTCGCCTTCAGTGAAGAAGCGCGCGCGAGTGCCATGATCGTGATGCTTCCGTTCAGCATCCTCCGCGGTGCAGTGTTTACAGAGCCATCCGTAACCAAGATTGAAAAAATGATTGGTTTGGTTCACGGAACGGCTCTCCCGCGATTTTTGTGCAAAGATGAATTGAGCTAAGCGATTAGCCTGGCGGGGTCAACGCAGTCGCGCTAAGGCGGCAGTCCGACGCGCCTCAGCAAATCCTGAAAGCGGCGGTCTGAGCGTAAAATTATTCCACCTTCAGGAAAACCATCCCCGCTCCGCGCTGCGCATAGGCTCGCTCCAGCCAAGCCAACGCCTCGTCTTGCTCTAATAAACCTTCCAGGACAGAGCGCGCCTCAGCTTCTTTGCCGGACTTCGCCAGTGCGTAACCGAGGAAGGGCCTCCGCGTGAGTACATCTAGCTCCGGAAATTTCTCTCGCCCTCTGCGCTTCACTGATTGCTTCCGAGTACATCCCTTTCTCGATATAGGCGCTCGAAGCGTAGAAGCGGGCGAGGAAATAGTTCGGGTCCATCTCTAAGGTCTCCTGCAACCTCGTAAGCGCCTCGTCGGTTCGCCCGGCGTGGATCAGAAACTGCCCTTCGAGCCCGTTGATCCGTAGATTGAGCGGGTCGAGTTCTCTGGCGCGTTTAGCTTCGGCGAGCGCCTCCGCGTGCCGCCCTGTGTTCGAGAGCAGATGTGCGTAAAACAGGTGAGTGTCCGCGCCGTCCGGATTGAGCTCCAAGGCCCGCTTAAGCTTATTTTCGGATGCGCCCCAATCCCAGTCGTACCGAAGATGATGAAGCCGAGTTCGGCGTGGGCGGCCGCGAGCGTGTCGTCAATTTCAATCGCCTTTTGTGCGGCGGCTCGCGCTTGCGGAAGAAATTCGTTTGGCGGCAGGTCAGCGGCGAGCGACGAGAGGTGAGCGTCGGCGAGGCCGGCGTAGGCGAGCGCGTAAGAGGGATCGCGATTCCCACTTCAGGGATCGAGGCCCCGCAGACACTAACGTGTTGTCCGCCTTCGATATTCCCCAAGCGAGGGCGGGCGGCCTCGCGCGCTTGGGGAACTGGCGGAATGTGAGTCAGAGTCACGGACAATCCGCCAGGTAACGGTGACCGGTCTTTGTAGGGGCGAGCCGGCTCGCCCCTCTCTCTTACCAAGCCACTCAAGCTTACTCATGCACTTGAGTTCAGATCCCCTACTCGCTGATCCGGAATGCTGAGGTGGGCGGCTATCTTGAGCGCAGTCGCACGCGCCTGCTCCCACACATACCATGCAGTAGGAATAAGAAGAGACTGGTAAGCATTCGACCACCGCCGATCAGATTACCCTCTCCTCGTCAAGTCACTTGGATGTTGCTACAACCGGATGAACTGAATGATGAGCAGCGCTCTACGATGGAGAAGTTGTGCCAACTCTTTCCGCAGATCGAGAGGGCAAAGGAATTGGCACAAGCGTTTACACGGATCGTGCGCAGCGCTCATCAGCTAAACTAAACGAGTGGCTTCGCTCCGCCGTGCAGAGCAAGCTGCAAGCGTTCATCAGCTTCTCCTGCGGGTTGAGCGAAGACTATGGACTAATGAGGCCGTGAAGAACGCCCTCCGTTTCAAGTGGAGCAACGGCCAACTGGAAGGGCAGGTCAATCGGTTGAAGTTGATCAAAAGGCAGATGTATGGGCGTGCGAAGTTTGATCTACTGCGGGCACGTGTGCTTCATTCGATATAATGAAGTTCCTTGTTCTAAGAATTGCAAGAGTCTATGTGAGTGTCATCAAATTTGCGGGAGAAGTTAGTGTCATCAAATTTGCGGGAGAACCCACGGAACTGGCTATTATCAGGCGCCGGCACATAACCTACTCAGGGCCAGGCGCCTGACAGTTACGTTGTTCTATCCTCGAAAAACCCCCCTCGTGTCGGGGCCCTCGGTTAAACGCACTGGCACCACGACTCGCCGGCCGTTGCGCACGATCTCAACTCGGACGGTATCTCCAACCTGGTGTTTATCCAGCAGTCGAAACAGATCGTCTGAGTTGGCCACCTTATCGCCGTCGATAGCGACGATGATGTCGCCAATTTCTACGTCACCATTCTCAGTCTGAGTCAGTCCACGGAGGCCAGCTCTTCCTGCCGCGCCGCTAGAGGCGACTTGCCAGATCACGACGCCTTCGGAAACTGGAAGATCTAGTTGGTTTCTAAAAAGTTCGACGTTGCGCTGGGTGATCCCGAGTTTAGGTCTAAGCACTTGTCCGGAATTTATCAACTGTGGAACAATACGCTTTGCGATGTTAACTGGAACTGCGAAGCCTACTCCCGCAGATGCGCCTGAGGGCGACAGGATTTGCGAGTTGATTCCGATCATACGTCCATGCGAGTCAAGCAATGGACCACCAGAATTTCCGGGATTGATCGAAGCATCTGTTTGGATCGCGCCTTCGATCTGCCGGTTGTTACGTGCCCGGATGGGCCGCTGCAGTCCGCTGATAACTCCGGTTGTCAGTGTGCGATCCAGTCCGAAGGGGTTACCGATCGCGAGCACTTTTTGGCCAACCACCAACTTATCAGAATCGCCAAGGGGCACGACCGTTAACGGCTCCCGTGGTTTCTCTATCACTCGAATCACGGCCAGGTCAGTATCAGGATCGCGGCCGACAACGGTGGCAGCGTAGTTTTTCTGTCCGCCGAAGCTAACCGAAAGCTTTTCAGCTCGCTCGACCACATGGTTGTTAGTAAGAATGTGGCCTGCTTGATCGAGAATAGATCCGGAGCCAGAACCTTCCTGAGGCTCTACAAACCCAAAAAAGTCGCGCGCGTAGGACGTCGAGTGAATGTTCACCACACCGGGCGAAAGCGTCCGATAGATTTCGATATTGTTTTGCTCGTCGGTGGCCATCCCAGGATCGGTAATGCCGACCGGCGAATTCTCCGTAAATGCGGAACCGGCCGGTTCAAGGCGGTTCGATAACCGAACCACGAGCGCCACAGTAGCGGCGGCGAACAATCCAGAAATCAAAGCGATGACCAGGATTTGACGTGCGGTAATCTTATACATGGATTTATCTCTTAAGTTGTCAATTTCAAGGTTCGGACTTAAGCGGTTGGATGCTTACCCGCTGGAGGCGGTTGTGCCGTTTCTTGCGCAACCTGCGCCCCACTCCGTCCGGTTATGCACAAATGTAGAGCGCCAGGGGACTCGTAATCATTCTCTTTCCCAAAGACCAAGCTGACGAATCACGTTCGGACGGAGTATCGGGCCAAATACTCCTGGAGCACTAACAAGTCGATTGCGGCGTATTGCGGCGTATTGCGGGGTATTATAGACCCGCGTGCCGGAATGCGGAAAGGCAACGCGGTGTTCCCCGATCGTGAATCAAGTTTCCATAAACTAATGAGCGTTTCTATTGCCGAAGCAATTCGCGAAGCTGTGCAGAATCTGCGCCAGGGGAGCGTGCCCGACGCCCGCCGCGAAGCGGGTTCACTTCTTCAGCACGTCATTGATCGTGATCGGACATTCATCATCACCCACGCGGAAGATTTGATCACCCCGGAGGAGCAGCAGAGTTTTCGCGAATGCGTTGCGCGAAGGGCCGAAGGCGAGCCGTTACAGTACATCACTGGGCGCCAGGCTTTCTTTGGTTTGGATTTTGAGGTTACAAAAGATGTTCTCATTCCACGACCTGAGACAGAGTTACTCGTGGAAACGGCTCTCCCTCTGGTCGACAAGGGCCCGGCAGCGCCGTCTATTTGCGACGTCGGGACGGGTTCAGGTTGCATCGCGGTTACACTGCTACACGAGAACCAGCGAGCGACTGCGGTTGGTATCGATCTCTCCATGGAGGCAATTCAAGTTGCCCGGCGCAACGCCGTGCGCCACTCTGTTGCCGCGAGAATTTCTTTCCTGGTCGCCGATTGTTTGTCTGCCCTGGGCACTGGTAAACCGATATTCGATCTGGTGGTTTCCAATCCGCCGTACGTTGCCGGCTCAGCGCTGGAGGGTTTGCAGAGAGAAGTTCGCGATCACGAGCCGCGCCTGGCGCTGACTCCAGGTGTTGATGGGCTCACCATTATTCGGCGTTTGTTGCTTGATAGTGGGGCCTTTGTCAAAGCAGGGGGTCATTTGCTCATGGAGATTGGTTTTGACCAGGGGGCGGCCGTCGAGCGCTTGATTGACCGGACTAATTGGAAAATGCTGGACATCCACCAGGACTTGCAGGGCATTCCTCGCATCGTAGCGTTACAGAAAATAACTTCGTAAGACTCTCCGCTCGTCTCGCCCTAAAATCTTGCCACATATGGTAAGGCGATGGTGTTTACCTCTCAGAACCGCGAGAATCGAAACCATAAAATCTGAAGAGGAACTTCCCCAGGAGATCACGACCATGAATAGTTGGATAAGACGAATTGTGTTCATCGCTGCAACGCTGAGTATGATGAGCGTACTTGCGTTCGCGCAGGACAAGTCTCGAGCCTCTCTGACTTGTCGCGACCATTGGTATAGCGATCGGTTGATGGGACATTGTCAGATTAAGGAACAGACCGCGGCTGCCGGGGGCACCATTACGGTCGACGCTCGCAAAAACGGAGGAGTCTCGGTGAAGGGCTGGGATCGAAATGAGGTCCTGGTACGAGCGAGAATCCAGACGAGTGCCTCTACTCAAACTGAGGCGGACGACCTGGCGAAGCAGATCAGAATCGAGACTGGCGGCGGCAAGATCTTTGCCGAAGGGCCAGAAAATCGCAGGGACTACCATTGGGATGTCAGCTACGAGATTTTTGTTCCGTGGCGTTCGGATCTTTCCCTCGAAGCCTACAACGGCGGCATCTCTATCGCAGACGTTAGTGGACGCATCGAATTCACCGGGCATAACGGCGGCGTCGTTTTGAAGCGAGTTGGGGGACTGGTTCGGGGCGGAACCACCAACGGCGGCGTGGTAGTCGAACTTGATGGTGCACGCTGGGACGGCGAAACGCTCGATGTGAAAACTACAAACGGCGGTATTGTCATGTCAGTCCCCGAGAATTATTCAGCACACCTGGAAACCGGCACGGTCAATGGGCACCTTAGCGTGGATTTTCCGGTGATTTTGCAAGGACGGATTACCAGGGAACTGGCGGTGAATCTAGGTTCCGGGGGACCAACTGTCCGTGCCATGACCACAAACGGTGGCGTAAAGATCAAGCGTACGGGTAACAACTGAGGCTCAAGTCCTACCAAACATCGAAAGGTGGGGGCTGAAGGTAGCCTGCTGAGCGCGGATTAGAAACAACCCGGAGTGGATCTTTCAACTAGCGCCAGAGGCGCGGC
>Ga0136617_10006423_pt1 | contig 10499 bp, 12 predicted proteins | sample AntDrymUQ3222106_2_FD_129672 | JGI IMG/M metagenome (GOLD analysis project Ga0136617, IMG submission 129672) | Polar desert sand microbial communities from Dry Valleys, Antarctica - metaG UQ322 (21.06) | ecosystem: Environmental > Terrestrial > Soil > Desert | place: Antarctica: Dry Valley...
CGAATACGGCCCAGGACAGCCACGCCGTCCTCCCAGCGCAGAGCCTGCTGCGTCGTCTCCACGTCGTGCATGGGGTGCCAGCCGGGTCGTTGTCCGAGGCGCGGGGCGAGCGGGCGCAGGTCGGCGTGAAGCCGGGCGAGGAGGGCGCCTCGCTCGCGAAGCTGCGCGGCATTCTCGGTGCGATGGCTCGTGCCCGGTACGTAGGTGCACACGCTCACTAAGCGATCGCCGTTGGGCACCGGCGCTCCCAACGGGACGGGGACGCGCCAGCCGACCGCCGCCACGTGACGCATGACCTGCGCCTCGTACTCGAGCTCCTCGGGGGTACGTCCATATCCGTGTCGGCGCACGACGAAGCGTTCGCCCGCGCGGGTCCACACGTGCCAGTTCTCGTTGCCCAAGGCTGCCGGCCGGTCCACGGTCACGCGCCGGACCCGGGTCGGCTCGATCCCGAACTCGGCGAGAATCGAACGTATGCCCAGGACCGGTATGCGCGGAGGCGAATCCTCTGCGCTCCGCGACGCGTTACCCATGGGTCATCATGAGCGCATCGGAATCGACGCTCGTCCGCTCGGCTCAGGCGGAGGGTGCGATCAGTGCGAGCTTGGGGAAATAGGTGCGATAGCGCGTCGCATCGCGGGTGAGGAGCCGGTAGCCGGAGACCGCAGCGTGGGCCCCGATGTAGAAGTCGGGCAGCGGTGAGCGCTTCGTACCTCCGCGCTGCCGATACGTGAGGAACGCCTTCCCGGCCAGGAAGGCGGCCTCATAGGGCAGACCCTCGCGCCGAAAGAGGTCGGCCGGCAGTGCGTCCTCGAGCACCTCGATGGCGGCAAAGCCGATCGACACCTCGGCATAGACGAGCGCATTGATGACCAGGACCGCCTCGTCAGCTGTGCGCGCGAGCGTGGCGCCGGACCAGCTGCCCCAAATTGGGTCGTCGGTGACAACGTCCAGCAGGACATTGCTGTCGACCAATACTGGCGTCACGATTCCCCGCGGGTCAACGCCATGATCGCGTCTGTGCTCATCGAGACGCGTCCCGCGCCACGACGCAGGCGATCGACCACCATGGCACCACGGGTCGGCCGCCGCCCTTGGCGCGCCTTCACGATCCGAACACCGTCGGGCTCGATGACGAACTCGACCTCGGTGTGGGGCAGCAGCCCGACCTCATCCCGGACGTCCTGGGGAATCGTCACCTGGCCCTTCGATGTTATACGCATGCCGCACCTCCTCTTCTTACCGGTAAGAGTACTACCGTCGACGCGCGCGCACAAGCCGATCGCCGGTGGCGCCGAGCCGACACGGTCGCCGATCCGGGTCGCAGCCCCACAACCGATCCTGTCAACCGCAGGCGCGCCGCGACCAGCTCGAGACGCTCACGGCGCATCACCGCCATGCCCGCGTTGGGCAGCAAGGGTCCATCCGACCCGCCTCGCCCAGGCATCGGCCGCGTCCAGCGTGTCGAGGATGAAGACCGACTTGGCATCGGTGTAGGCCAAGCGGTCGTCCGGGTATCGGTCTGCGAGCTCGATCTTCAGCCGGCCGTAGGCATCGCGCGCGGCGGGGGTGGCGCGCAGGTAGTCACGGAACAGTAGGTGGTCGCGCTCCCAGGTCGAGCCGGCGTCGCACACGTGGATCTGCACTTCGCGCGGGCGATCGCCGGCGGGGCGGAAGTATCGGTGGCCCGGCTCGCCGGCGCGCAGCGCCACGCCTGACCGCTCGATGCCCGGCACGTACGCCGCCTCGCGCTCGACGTCGCGCACACTGATCTGGATGTCGATGATCGGCTTGGCGGCTAGCCCGGGAACGGCGGTCGAGCCGACGTGCTCGATCCTCAGCGCTGCGGGTCCCAGTGCGTCGGCGAGCTGGCGCCGCCACTCCTCGAAGCGTTGCGGCCAGCGCTCGTCATGCGCAACGACCTCGATCGCGTCGCTCACGGATCGCGCCGAACCCTGGGCGAACTCAAGCCCTGAGAACTGAACGCGAAGCACTTCGGCACCAAGCTGTGCGCGGACGTCTGCTGGCAGTTGTTCCACCCGAAGCCCGCGGTGCGCGGCCTCAAGCGCGTACCGATCGATCAACGTCGCGCGCGGTCCAAACCGCTCGCGGAGGCGCCGCCATCTCTCAGCCGGGTCGCTGACGTCATCGGTGGCCAGGCCGATCTCGACAAGCCGGGCTCGCAGGTCGGGGTCAATGCTCAACCGTCGAGCCACAGCACGCGGTACTCCATGCCCGGCTTGTTGCGGTTCGCGCGCTCACTGCGGCCGGCGATGGCGTGCCCCCAGGATCGCAGGAGTTCCTCGGTCGGGCGCGCATGGGCCTCCTCGTTGAAGACGCCGATGGCCAGCCGATCGCACCAGCCGAGCAGCCGCTCGACCAGCTCGCGCCGCCGATGGCGCGGCACGTACTCCAGGCCGGTCCGTACGTAGGTGAACCGCTGCGGCGGCGACCAGTCCAGCGTGTTGCCGGCCCACAGGCGATCCGCCAGCTCCGGCATGCGCTCGCGGGCCAGGTCCACCAGCTCGGGCGCGATGTCGAGGCCGTATCGGTCGATGGCGTGTGGGATCCAGTGTGGCAGGCACTCGAGCAGGTAGCCGTTGGCGCAGCCGATGTCCAGGAAGGAGCCGTCGCGGTCGATGGCGTGCGCGATGTGGCTGCGCGCATACTCCCAACCCTCGGCGCTGCCGCTCTTGCCCGATCCCTCCCACGGCGTCTCCGCAGCCGAGTAGACCGGCACGATCAGGCGGGCCATCGCGGCGTGCCATCCCGCCTCGTCGATCTCGCCGCGCTCCAGGCGAGCGTCGATCTCCGAGGTCTCGCGCCAGGCGTTGTCCTTGAGCGGCGCGTACTCATCTGCCGGCAACGCCATCTGGCGGATCCATCTCAGAACGGCATGGGTCGTCTCGGCGGGATCCGCGGAACCGGTATCGACCGTGAGATGTGGAACGTCGACCACGAAGGGGTCCGCCGCGCTGCGGGCGAAGAAGTCGCAGGCGCCCTGCCAGTCGATGGTGTGGTGGCTCGCCAACCCCTTGGATCGGCGGGCCTCGATTCGGTGCCGCCACACCGCCTCGTCGGAGCAGATGCACTCCACCACGGTCACGAGGGCCGCGGCTTCTACCGCGATGCGTAGAGCCTCGCGGTAGCCTCGGGCGTAGCCGAGCGGACTGTCCGCGATCACGCTGATGCCCAGCAACAGCTGGCGGCGGGCGATGGCCAGCATCGCCTCGTACGAGACTCCGCCGATCTCGTCCGGCAGGAGGTCGCGCACGTCGTCCTTGTCGATCACGGGCCACCCGAGTGTACGACCGAGCTCATGCGCGATCGTGCTCTTGCCACTCCCGGGCGGTCCTTTCATGAGCACTAGGACGGGCGGCGATGCTGTCATTCGTGCATTGTCGACGCTATGACGGAACTCGGGCCTGGCACGCCGGGTGTGCCAAGCGACGGAGGACATCCCGGCGTTCGGTCGGTAAGGCCGCTCCAGACGCCATACGGCACGCGGGCGGTACCGATCTGCGGAGGAAGGCCCGTCGCGGTTGGATGATGACGCCGTCCGGCCGGTGTGCCGCCTTCCTCCGGTCCTTGGCACATCGGGCGCACCAGGGCAATCGAATCCCGACGGGACTGGTCCGTCGCATCGATGGCCAGCCAGCAGGGCCGGCCCAGGCGCGTCCGCATCGGCCATACTCGGCTGAGGATCTGACCCCGAGCGGGCGATCGTGTCACCAGCGATGGCGTTCGCCGTCGTCAGTCAGGCGTGGGAGGGGCCCGATGATCGCCATCGACATCGCCAATACGATCTTCCTCGGCAGCCTTGCCGTGGGCGGCATCCTGCTCCTCGTCAGCGTGCTGCTGGGCGACGTGCTGGGTGGCGTCTTCGACACGCTCAACATCGACCTGGATCTGGGCGGCGTCTCACTGCTACCCATCCTGCTGGGGTTCGTGGCCATGTTCGGCGTGGGCGGGCTCTTCGGCACAGAGGGGCTGGAGATGGAGGCGGCACCGGCCAGCATCCTCGGCGCCGCGACGGGCGCCCTGGGTTCGCTGGTCGTCTTCATCGTGTTCCGAGGCCTTCGCTCGGCGGAAGCGCCGGGAGCAACCCAGAGCGAGAGCCTGATCGGAGAGACCGGGCAGCTCACCGTGGGCATCGTCCCCGGCGGGTACGGGACCGTCGTGGTCCGCTTCGATGGTGCGCCCATGCAACGCCGGGCCACGGCCGATCAGGCCATCCCCTCCGGGCGGCGCGTCCGCATCGTGGGCCTGGTGGGCGGCGACCTGGTCGTCGCTCCCGTGGAAGAGATCTAGCACTCCATATCACAGGCCCATCAAACAAGGAGCGTCATGTTCGACTTCATCGGGGCCGGCCCGCTACTCATTGTCGTGGGCGTGGTCGTCCTAGCGCTCCTCGCCTCCTTCGCCGCCAGCCGCTACAAGGTGGCGGGCGCCAACGAGGCGCTCATCGTGGCCGGGTCACGCGGCGCAAAGGTGCGCACGGAGAGCGGCGACCAGGCGGCGGCCCCCGGCGCTGACCGCGGCATCCGCGTGGTGGTCGGCGGCGGGACGTTCGTCATGCCGCTCATCCACAAGGCCGGCCGGCTCAAGCTGGTCGCGCGGCAGATCCCGGTGAGCCTGCCCGACGCGGTCACCAGCCAGGGCCTCAAGGTCAGGGTCGAGGGCGTGGCCACCTTCAAGATCGGGCGTGACGTCGAATCCATCCGCCTTGCCGCCGAGCGGTTCCTGGACGCCAGCGACACGGAGATCGACTCCATCGTCCGAAACGTCCTGGAGGGCTCGCTGCGCGCCATCGTGGGCACGCTCACCATCGAGGACCTCATCTCCGACCGCCAGAAGCTGCTGGCTCAGGTCCAGGACGCGGCGGCCGGTGACCTGACCACGTCCGGCCTGGCCCTCGACTCGTTCACCATCCAGAGCATCAGCGACGTGGTGACAGCGGGCCAGACGAGCTATATCGAGCAGTTGGGCGCCCAGAAGCTGGCCATCGTGGTGCGCGATGCCGCCATCGCCAAGGCTCGGTCCGAGCAGGAGTCGGCCGTGGCCCAGGCCGAGGCACGCAAGATCGAGATCGCCGCCCAGCGCGACCAGGCGCTGGTCCAGGCAGAGGCCGACGTCCAGACCGCCTCCGCCCAGGCCCGCGCCGAGCAGTCGGAGCCGCTCTCCCGAGCACAGGCCTCCCAGGAGGTCACGCGCACCGAGTCAGAGCTGGCCCAGTTGCGCGCCGACCTGCGCGAGAAGGAGCTTTTGGCGACCATCATCAAGCCGGCTGAGGCCGACGCTCAAGCGGCCGCCACCCGAGCCGACGGCCTGCGCAACGCGGTCATCAAGGAAGCCGAGGGCGAGGCCGAGCGGGTCCGCCTGGAGGGCAACGCGGCAGCGGACATCGTGCGGGCACGCGGCGAGGCGGAGGCTGACGCGCTGGCCCGGCGCGCCGAGGCGTTCCGCCAGTTCAACGAGGCGGCCATCATCCAGACGGTCCTGGCCGAGCTACCCAAGATCGTGGCCGCGGCGGCACAGCCGCTGGGCAACATCGCCAACCTCACGGTGCTCTCCTCGGAAGGTGCCACGGACGTGGTGCGAACCGGCACGCGTACGGTGGCCGAGGCGGCGGCGTCGGTGAAGGCGCTCACCGGTATCGACATCCCAGCGCTCCTGGGCGACCGATTCGGTACCGACGAGCCGGAGCGCCGTCCAGGTCGTCAGGCGCCCGAGAGCACGGACACGGCCCCAGCAAGCAGTGGTCCAGCGGATGTGCGCCTTTCCGAGATGCCCACCGCGCCGGCTGAACGATCGACGGGAGAGATGGACGACGCGGCCGACGCGCTACGTCGCGCCGGAGCCTTCCTGCGCCAGCTGCCCCGCATCGAGCAGTTCCGGGACACCACGCTCGCTGAGCTGCCGGCACTGCTGCCGGGACGAGTGCGCCCGTCGGCCGAACGGGCGCGCGATCAGCTCCCGGACGCCGTCACCGCCATGACCGTAGGCGAGATCCTCGACCGGACCGGCTGACCGCCGTCCGACCGAGCGGCGCTCAGGCGGAGCGGCCCTCCTCGCCCGGCAGGGAGATCGGGCTGTCGGGTCGGTTGCCCCATTCCTCCCAGGAGCCGCCGTAGCTCTTGACCTCGGTGAGACCGGCCAGCTCGTGGAGGACGAACCAGGCCAGCGCCGCGCGCACGGCTCCCTGGCAGTAGGTCGCGCGCACGTCGGCGGGGTCGACCCCGCTGCCTCGCAGGATGGCCAGGACCTGGTCCGGCGGCCGGAGCGTGCCGTCGGCAGCCACCAGGTCCTCGAAGTTCCGGTGTCGAGCACCGGGGATGTGGCCTCCCCGCGCCGCGCGCACGTCCGTGCCCACGTACTCGCCGACGGTGCGGACGTCCAGGAGCCGGGTCGGGCCGTCCTTCGAGGCCTCCCGGCTCCAGTCGAGTACCTCCTCGTAGGTGGCCAGCAGGGAGTCGTCCCGTTCACCGAGGGGCTGGGCTGAGCGCTGGGCGTCGGCCAGACCGGCCTCGGGAACCTCACGTGAGGTCTCGCTATCGGCCCGCGTCCACGCCTCGATGCCGCCGTCGAGGATGTGGAGACGGTCCTGTGGGAAGCGGTAGAGGCGGAGCACCCAGTAGCCGCGGATGGCATGTCGGTTGAAGCCGACATCGTCGTAGAGCACGATTCGGTCGCTCTCCCCCACCCTCCAACGACGAAGCAGACGCTCTACGTGCTCACGATCCGGGACGAGCCACTCGCGCTCCGCGTCGCCGGTCTCCGCCGCCGTGCCGCGCAGTGCCAGGTCGCGGTGCAGGTCGCTATAGATGGCACCCGGCAGGTGCCGCTTGTTGTAGACACGGCGGTCGGGCGACACGTGGATGAGCCGGACATCCTCGTCATCGACGTGCTCGCGGAGCCACTGGGCGGAGACGAGTGGCCCGACCGGGACCGGCTTGGCGCGCTTCGGCACGGGCATCCTCTGGTACGGCAGACGTAGCGCTAGGCTACCCGCTGCGTGAGACGATGAGGTTCCAATCCCGACAGGAGGACGACGATGATCGGTAGGATGACGCGCGGTGCCATCGCCGGCGCCGCTGGGACCTGGCTCATGGATCAGGTCACGACCGCCATGATGAGCGGGCAGCGGCCGGAAGTGACGGCGCGCGAGGAGGCGGCTCAGCCCAACGGCAAGGACGCCATCTCCAACCTGCTCGATCGGCTGGAGAAGCCGCTCGGCACACGCCTCGATGAGGATCAGCGTGCCGTGGCGCTACAGGCCATCCACTATGGGCTGGGCGTCGTGCCAGGGGCGTTGTACGCCGTGACACGCCACCGCCTGCCGCTGGTGGGAGCGGCCGGCGGCTTGCTGTTCGGCGCCGCTCTCTGGGCACTCAACGACGAGTACCTGAACTCGGCACTGGGGCTGGCGGCACCTTTCGGCGCTTACCCGGTGGAGACGCACATCCGGGGCCTGGTCGGCCACCTGGCGCTGGGCGGGGCGACCGACTCGATCCTCGACCTCCTCGGCGGCTGAGGTCGATCGCCAGGATCGATCGCTCCGCTAGCGAAGCGACGGCATCGCCCAGCGTCGGTGACGTTGCGGGCCATCGGTCCCGCGGTGTCCTGCTCGGCCGAGATCGGGATGATGCCCGAGCATGGGCTTGATGCCGACGACGCCGTTCGCGCCGGACGTGCAGACGATCGAGCCATCCGTCTCGGTGCCGACCCCGACCGTCGCGAGGTCGGCCGACACGGCGACGCCGGTCCCCGAGCTCGAACCGCAGGGGTTGCGATCAAGGACGTAGGCCATGTTCGTCTGACCGCCGATCCCGCTCCAGCCGCTGGACGAGGGCGCCGACCGGAAGTTGGCCCACTCCGAGAGGTTGGCCTTGGCCATGATCAACGCCCCGGCGGCGCGCATCCGCTGGACGATGAACGCGTCGGACGGGGTGCTGCCGGCGAGGGCCCAGGAGCCGGCACCCCGCCGCGCGCGTCGAATACGCCCTCCGCGCCGACGACCTGCTGAGCCCGCTTCAGATCCGAGGCGTGATGAAGTACTACCTAGCGGTCCGAGGCGATCCGCTCTCCGAGGCAGTCCGCCCCGTGCTCCGCTCCATTGCGCCGCTGCCCGAAGCACATATCGAGCGCCGGCTGGATCGACGTGCGTCAGAATGATGGATGAACTGAGCGCATCACGATCGTCGATCTGGAGACCAGTCATGGCACGTATCGAGACCAGCGTGACCATCAAGCGGTCGGTCGAAGATGTCTTCGCACTAATCAGCGACGCCGAGAAGTACCCGAGGTGGTCAACGTTTCTGCTAGAGGCCAGAAGGACGGCCCCCGGCCCCATCTCCGTGGGCACAACCGTCCGCACGGTCGCCGTACTTCTCAGCCGACGCATCGAGAGCGAAGCCGTCGTGACCGAGTTCGAGCCGAATCGAAGATACAGCTGGGAGATCAAGTCAGGGCCTTTCCCTCTCCGAGGTTCAACGACCTTGGAGCAGACGGAAGGCGGCACACGAGTCCACGCCACCTTCGAAGGCGAGCCTAGCGGCTTCTTCAAGCTAGCGGAGCCCCTCATCGTGGGCATCGCCAAGCGGCAATTCCAGAGCGACATCGACAACTTGAAGGATCTGATGGAGGCCAACGCCTTGTAGCAGGCGCGAATGACTCAGTGGCGGCGTCCGGACCCAGAGTCCGAGAAGGTGCGTCACCCTATCTCGGTCGAGGGCCGCAACTCGTCGTAGGGGCAGCGATGGTCCGGGGAGCCCAGCGCAGGGGTCCACAGCGCGTCAACGAAGCGAGGCCGCCGGCGCTCTCGTCCTCGATCGCTCGCCACGGCGGGCAGACGAGAGCATGTACCCCAGTACGAGCCAGCCGACGCCGGGCGCCACATGCATCGTGGCGATCGCGAGGTCCCAGCCGGGCGCTCCCGATGAAGCGCCGGAGAGGAAGAACGCGATAACGGGGAGCGGGGCAGCGATCCCGGTCAGGAGCATGGCCGTCCGTGGCAGTCCCGTTCGCCGGGACGAGACTCCGAGGAGGAGCAGCCCGGAGCTGAGTACCGGGAAGAGCCCAGCGACGAACAGGAGCCAACCACCCTGCACCGCCGGATGACCGAAGTCACGGTCGGGATCGACGATCGATGTCTGCAGCACCGCACCGAGCGCGATCATCAGTACGCCCAGCAGCACCGTGGCCAAGGCGATCCGCGCCGCCAGTCCGCGGTTCCCAGCGACCGGGACACTCGCGAGCGACACGGCCCAGAGCGCCGCCGGTACCGCCTGCAGCCTGGTGAACTCCAGCGCGCCAAGACCGAGCAACGTGGAGCTCCGCGGGCTCTCAGTGCTGCCGTGGCTGAACGTCCAGCCCGCGGCGAAGACGATCCAGAGCAGTCCACCCACCAGCGCCGTCGCGCCGGCCCAGCCAGTCCGGTCAGCATCCCGGAGCTTTTGCACGTCCAGTCGCGGCTCGCTCACGAGGCTCAGGCCAACCCAGAAACTCCACACCATCGTGAGTGGGATCTTGAAGCCACCGAGCGCGTAGAGCGGCATCGGCGCCTTCACCGCAGTCAGGACGAAATCGACGGCCGTCGCGACGCCGAGGAGCAGCGTGAAGCGCCCGAGCGCCCGACGTTCGGGCGCCAGCAAAGAGCCGAGGCCGAGCCACCACGCGGCGGCCAGCCCGATCCACCATGCCTCCACGGCTGGCGAGGGATAGGAAAACGCCCATAGAAGGGAGGCGGTCACGCCCGCCGCCGTGCAGGCAGCCGACACGATCGCGCCGCGCGGAGCCACTCCGGCGCCGAGGTAGAGGGCGGGCGGGATGATCAGGAGATTCCAGGCGGTGATGCTCACATCCCCGAGCCCGAATGGAAAGGCGGCCACGTAGCCGAGCCCCGACGCGAGCGCGAAAGCGCCCGCGAGTCGCCCGAAGGCCACCCGCCGTCGTGTCACAGGCTCCGGCCGTCGTGTCACAGGCTGTTGAGCATCATGATGGATCGCCTAACAGCTCGGCGCCTCGAGCGCGTCGCGCATCTCGGCTGCGGCACGGACCGCGCGGAGGGCGTCGTCCTCGTGCAGGACCGGGATGCCGAACACGGCCACGATCTGGGCGAAGGTCTCGGGCGAGTCGGCGACGATGAAGACGTGGGTGATGTCCGGCCTCTCTGGCAACGCCGCCAGGAGGTCCGGCAATCCTCCTGGGTCGAAGAGCACGGCGTAAGGCGCGGGAAGGCCCAGCGGCTGCCAACGAGCGGCGCGAGCGGGTGATGTCCGCCTTCGATCTGAGCAAGCGGCCCCGGCTTGTCGGGCTGCGGATACGCGAGTGGATCGCAGGCCGGCACCGGCAACCGCAACGCATCCGTCACACAGGGCCGCTCACAGCGCATTCAGGATGGGCGTGACAGGGCCGACCATCCGCCGCCTAGGACGAGGTTCCAGAGCCTTGGTCCCACCCGCTCGCGTTGGCCAGACTTAGGGCATTGATGGGCACGC
>Ga0136617_10006424_pt1 | contig 10499 bp, 9 predicted proteins | sample AntDrymUQ3222106_2_FD_129672 | JGI IMG/M metagenome (GOLD analysis project Ga0136617, IMG submission 129672) | Polar desert sand microbial communities from Dry Valleys, Antarctica - metaG UQ322 (21.06) | ecosystem: Environmental > Terrestrial > Soil > Desert | place: Antarctica: Dry Valley...
CCGGGGCGCGCGGTGCTAACATCCGCAGCATGGGCGCGACACGATGGAACGTGCATAACGCGGGGTTGGCGGCGGCGTTGCTGCTGCTCGGCTGTGCCCACCGCGGCGGGGCCGCGCCGGCTTCGACCGCGTCGCCGGCGGTGATCCCGCTGACCCTTCCGTCGGGGCGCGTGTTCCAGACGGAGCTCATGATCGACGACGAGGACCGGGCGATGGGGCTCATGTTCCGCCCGTCGCTGCCCGCCGATCGCGCCCTGCTGTTCGTGTTCCGCGAGCTCGACTTCCATGGCATCTGGATGAAGAACTGCCGCTTCCCGATCGACATCGTGTGGCTCGACGAGAACCGGAAGGTCGTGCACGTGGCCCCGCGTGTGCCCCCGTGCGCCAAGGACCCATGCCCCTCGTATCAGTCGATGCGGCGCTCGGCCTACGTCGTGGAGATGAACGCGGGAGCGGCGAAGCGCGAGAAGATCGTCGTCGGCGCGGAGCTCGGCTTCACGCTTCCTCGCTGACCGGAGCCTTGCGCGGCCGCGCGAACGCCCACGCCACCGCGATCCCCAGCAGGTAGAGGGCCAGCATCGGGACGGCGAGCATCGTCTGCGCCATCACGTCCGGTGTCGGCGTGATGATCGCGGCCAGCACGAACGATCCCAGCACGGCGTACTTGAAGTGCGCGATCAGGAACGCCGGGGTGACGAGCCCGATGCGGGCGAGCACGAAGATGATCACGGGAAGCTGGAACACGAGCCCGAGGCCCAGCAGGAACCAGGAGTAGAACGAGTAGTACTCGTCGACCTTGGGCAGGAACTGCATGTCCTCCCCGCCGAACTGGATCAGGAAGCTGAAGGTGGTGGGGAACAGCACGTAGTGCCCGAACGCCGCGCCGCCGATGAAGAACAACGTGCCCATCACGATGAAGGGGATCGCGTACGCCTTCTCGTGGCTGTACAGGCCGGGGGCGACAAAGGCCCAGACCTGGTAGAGCAGGTAGGGCGCGACGAGGAAGATCCCGACGAAGAACGCCATCTTCATGTAGAGGACGAGCGCCTCCGAGGGGCCCGTGGTGATGAACTTCACGCCGGGGTAGGCCTTGCGCAGCGGGTCGGTGAGGAAGTGGAAGATCTCCTCGTGGAAGGTCCAGGAGGCCGCGAACCCGGCGACGAGCGCCAGCAGGGAGCGGATGAGGCGGGCGCGCAGCTCCTCGAGGTGCTCGAGGAACGTCATCCGGTCGGGTGACGTGGTTGCCGTTGCCGGATCGGACAACGTCTACTTGGTCTCGGTCCGGGGCGGGGGCGCCGGGCCATCCGCGGCGACAACCGGCTCGGGGGGCGTCACGTCGCGGACGACGGTCGTCTCGGCCGGGGACCGGGGGGTCGCCTCGGCGGTCATCGGCGGCGGGGCGGTGAGGATGGTCTCCGAAGGCTTCTGCTTCTCGGCCTCCACTTCGTCCTCGATCGTGCGCTGGAAGTCGTGGGAGGCCTTGCGGAACTCGGACAGCAGGCGGCCCATGCTCTTGCCGATTTCCGGCAGGCGGCGCGGGCCGAAGACGATGAGGGCGAGGACCAGAATGAGGACGAGCTCCGGTCCGCCGAGAGGGCCGAACATGCCGAGAATGATACACTCACCCGTGTTGGCGCCCACCCGTCGGCTGCTCGCCCGATGACCCCTTTGGACCCCGAGCCCCCTCCGGCCGACGAAGAGCTGACGATACGCGGGGACATCGAGACCTCCAGCGTCCCCGAGCTGCTGAGGTCGCTCCTGAGCAGCGCCGAGACCGGCGTGCTCACCGTTCGCAACGGCGAGTACGTGAAGACGATCTCCATCGACCGCGGCCGCATCGTCTACGCGTCGAGCAACAACCCCGACGAGCGGCTGGGCGAGTCGCTGCTCGTGCGCGGCAAGCTCACCGTGCGGCAGTTCCTCGAGGCCAGCAAGCTCATCCGGCCGGACACTCGGCTGGGGGCGATCCTCATCGAGCTGAACGCCCTCGGGCCCGACGAGCTGATGCCCGCGGTCGAGTTCCAGGTGCGCGAGATCCTGATGGAGCTGTTCACCTGGACGCGCGGAGACTACGAGCTCGTCATCCGGGAGCTCGATCCCGCCGGGCTCGCCGTGCTGAACATGTCCACGGAGAACCTGATCCTCGAAGGCATCCGCCGCAGCAAGGCCTGGAGCCATGTCACCCGCGCCATCGGCGAGATCGGCACCGTCTTCGTCCCCACCGGGAACACCGAGGTGCTGTACAAGCTCGACCTCACGAGCGAGGAGCAGGAGATCCTCGACCACGTCAACGGGCGCTCGACCGTCGAGCACATCTGCGACGTCTCCTATCTCTCCAACTTCGAGACCTGCCGCATCCTCTGGGCGCTGCAGGTGCTCGGAATCATCCGCAAGGGCGTGGCCGACGACGTCACCGCGCTGGAAGAGGACGACGTCGCGCGCGAGAGCGAGCTGGAGCTCGAGGAGATCGTCGAGACTTTCAATCAGATGTTCAGCCGCATCTACCATTTCCTCAAGGGGCGCCTCGGCTCCAACGCCGACTCCTTCATGGACCTGTGCCTCGACGACGTGTCGCGGCAATACGGGACGCTGTTCGCGGGGGTCGACCTCAAGCATTACGGGCGAGCTGACTACGAGCAGATGCTGGCCAACGTCGCCGACCTGCCCGCGGAGCAGCGCAAGAGCGTGATGGTGGCCGCGCTCAACGAGCTGGTGTTCGTGATCCAGCTCTCGGTGCGGACGCGCCACGGGGCGGAGGAAGAAGCCGTGGTGTCAGGCATCATCAAGGACGGCTTCCGCAGGCTCGGCCCCCGGGGTTAGCCTTACTAGCGAGGACCAATTTGGCGCAGGATGACTACTTCTACGAGATCCAGCTCACCAACAAGCAGCTGGTGTTCTATTTCATGGCCGGCGCCACCGGGCTCATCCTGAGCTTCCTGGCCGGGGTCATGGTGGGGCGGGGTGTCGATCAGGGAGCGGCCGAGGTGCAGGCGGCGCGCCCGGTCCAGGAAGAGCGGATCATCTCCGAGGAGACGCCGCGTCCGGCGGCGTCGCCGCAGGATCTCACGTACGCGCAGCGCCTCGAGACCGAGCGCACCGAGGAGCGCCTCGAGCGCGCGAAGCCGAGCCCCGCCGCGACGACGCGGCCGCCGGCCGCTCCGTCTCCGCGTGCCATCCCTTCGGCGGCGCCGCGGACCGCAGCCGCGGCCACGGCCGCCCCCCCCGCAAGCACCGCTGCCCGTCCACTCGCGAGCGGCGGCTTCGCCCTGCAGGTGGGCGCCTTCAAGGACCGCGCGACGGCGGAGTCGATGGTCACGCGGCTCAAGGGCAAGGGGTTCGGCGCGTACCTCGTCACGCCGCAGGCGGGGCTCTTCAACGTCCGCGTGGGGAACTTCGCGAGCCGCGCCGAGGCCGAGACCGCGCAGGAGCAGCTTCGCGGCCAGAAGTTCGACCCCTTCGTGGTGAAGCAGTAGCTTCGCCGAAGTGATTTCGGCTCCACTCGCCGCTCGTTCCGAGGCGTCTTTCGGCCGCCCCGAGGCGCTCGCCGTCGGCTCCGGAATCCTCCTCGCCCTGTCGTTCCCGAAGTTCGGCCACGGGCTGGTGGCGTGGATCGCGCTCGTTCCGCTGATGGTCGCGCTGGCCGGCGCGCGCGGCACGAGCCACGGCTTCCGGCTCGGCTACCTGACGGGGGCCGTCTCGTCGCTGGGCATCGTCTACTGGACGTCGCTGGTGGTGGTCCAGTACGGCGGGTTGTCGATGCCGATGGGCATCGCCGTGATGTGCCTGCTGTGCCTGGCCCTGGCCCTGTTCCCGTGCCTGTTCGGCTGGATCGTCGCCTATTGGGCGCGCACGTGGGGGCCGTCCGCGCTGCTCGCGGCGCCGCTGGCATGGGTCGGAATGGAGTTCCTGCGCGGCCATACCCTGTTCAACTTCGCGTGGTGCCTGCTCGGATACAGCCAGCACGCGCAGCTGCCGATGATCCAGGTCGCGCGCTTCGGCGCCGTCTACGCCGTGTCGTTCGTGGTGGCGGCAGTGTCGGCGGCCGTCGCCTACGCGATCGTCGAGCCGCGTCGCGCGCGCGGGAGACGTGCTCTCGCCGCCGGAGCCCTGCTGGTTGCCGCGGTGGCGGGCGACGGGGTGTGGCGCCTGCGCACCCCCATTCCTGAGTCGGACCGCGTGACCGTCGGCCTCGTGCAGGCGTCCATCCAGCAGGAAGAGAAGTGGGATCCGGACGAGGCGTGGACGAACTTCGCGCGGCACGTCGCCCTGACGCGGGAGGCGGCGGGGCGCGGCGCGCGGCTCATCGTCTGGCCCGAGTCCTCCCTGCCCTGGCTCTACGACCGCAATCCCGCCGTCGCCGCGCAGCTGCAGGCGCTGACGCGTGAGCTCGGCGTTCACCTGCTGTTCGGAAACGACGACCGCGACACGGGGCCCGGGAGGCGGGGGCGCATCTGGGTCGGCGCAAAGATGCTGACGCCCGCCGGCGACGTCTCCTTCCGGTACCACAAGATGCGGCTGGTCCCCTTCGGCGAGTACGTTCCCATCGAGTCCGTGCTCACCCTCGGCGGACGGTACTCGGCGCGGGTGGTGGACACGGTCGGGGCCTTCACGCCGGGGACGGAATACGCGGTGGGCGACATGGAAGGCCGCCGGCTGGGCGTCTCGATCTGCTACGAGGCGATCTTCCCCGACCTGCTGCGGGAGTTCACGGTCCGCGGCGCCGACCTGCTGGTGAACATCACGAACGACGGCTGGTACGGCCGCACATCCGCTCCGCACCAGCACTTCGCGATGGCCGTCTTCCGCGCGGTGGAGAACGGAAAGTACCTCGTGCGAGCGGCGAACACCGGGATCACCGCCGTCGTCGATCCGCGGGGGAGGGTGCTGGAGCGGACGGAGCTGTTCGAGCGGCGTGCGATCGTGCGTGAGGTGCCTATCGTCCCCGGCCTCACCTTCTACGCGCGGCACGGCGACGTCTTTGCCTGGGGCTGCCTGGCCCTCGCGGCGGCGCTCACCCTGCTCGCCGCGGCACGGCGCGCGCGTTACCATGGCCGACGCGATCCTGCTACCTTACAGCCGAGCGGAGGTTCGCCTGGGCCTGTTTGATCGCGTCTTCAAGAAGGGCGGCGCAGAAACGACCGATGTCGCCGCGCACGCGGTCAAGCTGAAGTACCAGACCGTGCTGCGCCTGGTCGAGACGGAGCGCGTGCGGGTCCTGAACCTGCACGTCGAAGGGGGCACGTTGTACCTGAAGGGAGCCGCGCCGACGGAAGAGGCACGGGGCCGCATCCTCGACGCCATCCGCGCCGTCACTCCCGCGGACGACGCCGACATCGTCGCCGAGATCACCGTCGGCTGACCACGCCTTGAAACCATCACCCGGACGGAGGCTCGATTGAGCGACGACCTTTCACAGCGATTCGGCTCGCTGGCAGCGAGGGCCGCGGAAATACGCGGCTATCTTTGACGAAGCCACCCTCAAGGCCGAGATGCAGCGCCTCGAGCAGAAGATGGGCGCCGAGGACTTCTGGAAGGACCAGGAAGCCGCGCAGCGCATGCTGCAGAAGCGCAAGCGCATCGAGGGCGATCTCGATCTCCTGAGCCGCCTGCGGTCCGAGGAAGCCGACGCGAAGGTCCTCGTCGAGTGGCTCGAGGGCGGAGAGGAGGTCGGCAAGGACCTCGTCGCCGCGCTCGCCGCGTTCGAGTCCCTCATCGAAGGCGCCGAGTTCCAGAAGATGCTCGGCGGCGAGCACGACCGCGCGGGCGCCATCCTCACCATCAACGCCGGCGCCGGCGGCACCGAGAGCCAGGACTGGGCGGAGATGCTCCTCCGGATGTACCTGCGCTGGATCGACCGGAAGGGATGGAAGCGCGAGCTGACCGAGGTCCAGGCGGGAGAAGAAGCGGGGATCAAGAGCGCCACCTTGCTCGTCCACGGCGAGTACGCGTACGGCTTCCTCTCCGCCGAGGTCGGCGTCCATCGCCTCGTTCGGATCAGCCCCTTCGACTCCGCGGCGCGGCGGCACACGTCTTTCGCTTCCGTGTTCGCCTGGCCGGAGATCGACGAGGACATCAAGATCGACATCCAGGAGAAGGACCTGCGCGTCGACACCTATCGCTCGAGCGGCGCCGGCGGGCAGCACGTGAACGTGACCGACTCCGCGGTGCGCATCACGCACATGCCGTCCGGCCTCGTGGTGTCCTGCCAGAACGAGCGCAGCCAGATCCGCAACCGCGAGGTCGCCATGAAGGTGCTGAAGTCCCGCCTCTACGACCTCGAGAAGCAGAAGCAGCAGGTGAAGCTGGACGCGGTCGAGAACGCCAAGAAGGAGATCGCGTTCGGGAGCCAGATCCGCTCCTACGTCCTGCACCCCTACCGCATGATCAAGGACCACCGGACGAAGTTCGAGGTGGGGGACGTGGACAAGGTCATGGACGGGGACCTCGATCCGTTCATCAAGTCGACGCTGGCCGCGCGCGCGCGGGGCACCCTCGGCCAGGCGGCGGCGGCGGACGATTGACCTTACGGCGCGCCGCCACGGTGTGGATCGCCGTCAGCTTCACGGCGGCGAGCGCGTGCAAGCAGACGGGGGCACGTGAAGAAGCCTCCGCATCCGCCGCTACCGGCCCCAGCCCTGACGCGCCGTGGACGCTGGTCTACGAGCACGTCGTCTCCGGAAACCAGGACCTGTACGTCGTGCCCGCGGGCGGCGGCGTGCCCCGGCGGCTGACCGACGACCCCGCGCACGACAGCCTGCCGCGATTCACCCCTGACGGGAAGGCGGTGCTCTTCACCTCCGATCGCACGGGCAACTACCAGATCTGGGAAGCGCCCGCATCGGGTGGACCCGCGCGGCGCGTTCGATCCAACGCGCACACGGAATGGCAAGTCGATCTTTCACCGGATGGCAAGAAGCTCGCGTTCCTTTCCAATCAGGACGGCCCGGAGTACCTCTTCGTCCTCGACAAGGGCTCCGGCGCCGCGCGCGGGCTGGCCCGGCATGGAAAGGGCTCCATCCTCGGCAACCCCGACTGGGATTCGGCATCGCGGCGGATCGTCTTCTCCTCGAACTGGAGGATTGGCCATCAGATCTACGTCGTGGATGCGGAAAGCGGCGCCGAGACGCGGCTTTCGGCGTTCAGCGCGGGCGGGTGCGAGCCGCGGTGGCGGCCGGACGGGCAACGCGTGGTGTACGTCAAGCGCGGCCACCTGTCCGACAGGAGCCGGCTGGTGGAGCACGATCCGGCCACGGGGAACGAGAAGGTGCTCGTGGACTGGCCCGCGCTCAACTACGATCCCGCCTATTCGCCGGATGGTTCGGAGCTCGCGTTCGCATCCAACGTCACCGGGGAGTACGCCATCTACCGCCAGCGGCTTTCCGACGGCAGGTCCTGGCGCGTCACCCACGGCGCCGGCGACGCGCGTTATCCGGACTACGCGCCCGTGCCCTGACCGAGCACCTCGCGGACCTTGCGCAGGAGCGCGTCCGCCGAGAACGGCTTCTGGATGAAATGGGTGCCGGGGTCGAGGACGCCCTCGTTGCCGATGGCTTCGTCGGTGTACCCCGACATGAAGAGCACGCGCGTCTCCGGGCGCGCCGCCTGCAGGCGGGCCGCGGCCTCCGGGCCGCTCATCCCCGGCATGACGACGTCGGTGATGGCGAGGGCGATCACGCCCGCGTGCGCGGCCGCCAACTGGAGGGCCCGCTCGGCGTGCTCGGCGGAGAGCACCAGGTAGCCTTCCGCCTCGAGGATCTCCTGGACCATCTCCCGCAGCGGCGCCGCGTCCTCGACGAGGAGGATGGTCTCCGCCGCTTTCCCCTTCGGTTGCGGGGCCGGGGTGGAGGTTTCCTCCGCGCCGTCGGCTGTGGGAAGGTAGACCTTGAACGTGGTTCCCCGGCCGACCGCGCTCTCGACCTCGACATGCCCGCCGCTCTGGGTCACGACGCCGTAGACGGTGGCGAGGCCGAGGCCCGTGCCGTATCCCTTCTCCTTCGTGGTGAAGAAGGGCTCGAACATGTGCTCGAGGACTTCCGGGGCCATGCCGAATCCCGTGTCGCCGATGAGCATCAGGACGTAGCGGCCCGGGGGCACGCCGCCGTGGGCGCCGCCGTCGCGCTCGAGGATCTCCACGTTGCGGGTCTCGATGGTGAGGCGTCCGCCGTTGGGCATGGCGTCGCGGGCGTTCACCGCGAAGTTCAGGAGAACCTGGTGGACCTGCCCCGGGTCGGCGAGGACGCGGCCGAGGTCGGGGGCGAGCTTCGTCGCGATCTCGATGTTCTCGCTGATCACGCGGGCGAGCATGGCTTCGGCTTCCTTCACCACGGCGTTCAAGTCGAGCACCCGCGGTTGGAGCACCTGGCGCCGGCTGAAGGCGAGGAGCTGCTTGGTCAGGGCGGCGGCGCGGTCGGCGGCGCTGCGGATCTCGTTCATCCTCCGGGCCGCGGGCGATCCCTGCGCGAGGTCGCGGAGCAGCAGCTCGCTGTACCCGATGATGACGCCGAGCAGGTTGTTGAAGTCGTGGGCGACGCCGCCCGCCAGCTGCCCGATGGCTTCCATCTTCTGCGATTGCCGCAGCTGCCCTTCCAGCCTCTCGAGCGCGGCCGCCGCGCGCTTGCTCTCCGTGATGTCGATCGCCATGGCCAGCGAACAGGACCGGCCGGCGAAAACGAGCGCGCTCGAGGTCACGTGCACGTCGAAGACCACGCCGTCCTTGCGGCGGTGGCGCGCCTCGCCGATGGAGACGACCCCACGCGCCACGGAGGCGCTCCGGATACGCGCGCGCATCAGCGGAATGTCCTCGGGGGGACGGATGTCGGCCGCGGACATGGAGAGGAATTCCTCGCGCGTGAAGCCGTACGTTCCCACGGCCGCGTCGTTGGCGGCCAGGAAGCGGAGCGTCTCCAGGTCGATGACGAACATGGGGTGCGGATTCGCATCGAAGAGCAGCCGGTACTGCGCCTCGCTCTCGCGCAGTCGCAGCTCGGCCAGCTTGCGCTCGGTGATGTCCTGCACCGTGCCCTCGATGTGGAGGATGCGCCCTTCCTCGTCGAGGGCGGCGCGGGCGCTGTCGAGGGCCCAGAGCGCAGTTCCGTCCTGACGCAGCAGGCGAGCCTCGAAACCCTGCACGAGCCCTTCGGTCTCCAGTCGGCGCGCCCATTCGCGCCGAACGTCGGGCTCGGCGTAGAGCTCAATGGCGTCGCTGCCGACGAGCTCGTCCACCGTGGAGAAGCCGAGCATCTGCGCCATGGCGAGATTGGCGTGCAGGATGCGGCGATCCGATGCCGTCCGGTAAAGGCCGACGGGGACGGCGTCGAAGAGCGTCCGATACCGCTCCTCGCTGCGCAGCAGCGCATCCTCCGCGCGGTAGCGGCGGCGATCCGCTTCGCTCAGCACCGTCGCGAAACGCGCGCCGGAGGACGCCGGCGAGCGGGCGGTCATCAGCACCGGCGGCGTCTTGATCCCGCGGGCGCGCGCCTCCCGGAGCAGCGACGCCGCGTCGTCCGACCCGGGGCCATCCTCTACGATGCAGAGGTTGTAGTCCCCGGCGCCGAGGCGGCGCAAGGCGTCTTCCCTGGAACCGGCGTGGTCCACGTCTTCCGGCCGTAGCGAGGCGACGCCGGCGAGGAAGTCTCGCGCGCGCTGCACCGCGTCCTGGTGCGGGTCGACGACGAGCACCCGCGGCACGCGCACCGGCGCGGTCAAGGCGTGAGGGGCGCGGACGGCGGGGCGCCGCGGGGCTCGGTTCCCGCGATGAACGGCTCCATCCGCACGCCCGGGTCGCCAGGCACCCCGGCGTACCCGCCGCGGTCGACGGGGACGAACACGATGTTGCCCGGCACCGCGAACTCCTCCACCGGCTTGTCCTTCATGACCTGGGCCCAGAAGTCCATCCAGATGGGCAGCGCGGCGCGCGACCCTTCCTCGTGGCGGCCGAGGCTCTTTCGCTTGTCGTCATAACCGAGCCACACCCCGGCGGACAGCGACGGCTCGAAGCCGATGAACCACGCATCCGTGAAGTCGTTGGTGGTCCCCGTCTTTCCCGCGATGTGTCGGTTGAGGGACGACGCGCGGGCCGCGGTGCCGCGCTGCACCACGCCTCGCAGCAGGCTGGTCATGATGTAGGCGGTGTCGGCGCGGATCGCATCCTTCGCCGCCGGCCGCCCCTCCTCGATGATGTTGCCGTCGCGGTCCGTGATTTTCGTGATCAGGTAGGGCTTCATCCGCAACCCCTGGTTCGCGAACGCCGCGTACGCGGAGGCCATCTCGATGAGCGTGGCCTCTCCCGCGCCGAGGGCGAGCGGCAGATAGGGCGCCAGTTCGCCGCTCAGCCCGAGCTTGTGCGCGTACTCGATGCCGGTCTTGATTCCGACCGCCTGCAGCGTCTTGATCGCGGGGATGTTGCGGCTCTGCTCCAGAGCGCGGCGAACGGGGATGGGCCCCTGGAAGGTGTAGTCGAAGTTGTGCGGCGACCAGACGCCGGCGTTGTCGGGAAAAGA
>Ga0136617_10006425_pt1 | contig 10498 bp, 15 predicted proteins | sample AntDrymUQ3222106_2_FD_129672 | JGI IMG/M metagenome (GOLD analysis project Ga0136617, IMG submission 129672) | Polar desert sand microbial communities from Dry Valleys, Antarctica - metaG UQ322 (21.06) | ecosystem: Environmental > Terrestrial > Soil > Desert | place: Antarctica: Dry Valley...
CGAGGACTTCCTCTCGCAGCTGAAGATGATGCGCAAGATGGGCCCGCTGCAGTCGCTGCTGGGGATGATCCCCGGCTTTCAGGGCGCGGCGATGAAGAACGTCAAGGTCGACGAGCGCGAGCTCGATCGCATCGAGGCGATCATCCTGTCGATGACACCGCTGGAGCGCCGGCGGCCCGATCTGATCAAGGGCTCACGGCGCCTGCGGATCGCCCGCGGGTCGGGCACGACCGTCCAGCACGTCAACCAGCTCGTCAAGCAGTTCGGCCAGATGCAGAAGCTCATGAAGCAGCTCGGGAAGGGCAACATGCCCGATCTCCAGGCGCTTATGCGACAGGCTCGCTAGGCTGTCGCCACGTTATGGCTGTTCGCATGAGACTCACCCGTGTCGGTGGCCGCAAGGACCCGATCTGGCGCATCGTCGTCGCTGACTCCCGCTCGCCGCGCGACGGTCGCGTGATCGAGACGATCGGCCACTACAACGCCCAGACCGACCCGTCGACGATCCGCGTCGACGAGGATCGTGCCCGCCACTGGCTCGAGCGCGGCGCGCAGCCGTCCGACCAGGTGCGCAAGCTGCTGCACATCCAGGGCATCGCGTAGCTGCAGACCAGGACCGCCCGCCCGCGCGTCCGTGCAAGAGCTTCTGGAATACCTCGCCCGGGCCCTCGTTGACGATCCTGACGCCGTCCGTGTCGAGAAGTTCGACGAGGAGGACGGCAGCGTCGTGCTCGAGCTGTCGGTCGGCGAGGACGACTACGGCAAGGTCATCGGCCGCGGCGGCCGCACCGCGAACGCGTTGCGCACCGTGCTGAAGGCGGCCGCCGTGAAGGAAGGCTGCCGCGTGTTCGTCGACATCGTCGACTGAAAGGACGTCCCGGCGATGTCGCTGCTCAACGCGGGTCGGGTCGGCCGTCCGCATGGACTCGACGGGTCCTTTCACGTGACCCGCCCGCGTGGGATGCTGCTCGCGCTCGGTGGCATGGTGCGGATCGGCTCCGACGTGCGCGAGATCGTCCGCCGCGCGGGCACGGAGGAGCGGCCCATCCTACGCCTGCGCGGGATCGACGATCGCGCCGGTGCCGAGGCGCTGCGCCTCGCCGACCTGCTGGTGGAGCGCGCCGACGCGCCGCCGCTGCCTGCGGGCGAGTACTGGGCCGAGGACCTCGAGGGCTGCATGGTCCAGACGCGCGACGGCCGCGAGCTGGGCGTCGTGGACCGGCTGCGCCCGCTGCCCTCGTGCGAGGCGCTCGAGGTCGGCGACCTGCTCGTGCCGATGGTCGCCGATGCCGTGCTCAGCGTCGACGTCGCCGCGCGCCGGATCGTCGTCGATCCCGGCTTTCTCGGGATCGAGGCGTCGTAGATGGCGGGTTGCGCTTCCGCGGCGGTCGTCGGCTAGCCGGCGCCGGGGTCTTCGTGCGGATCGACGTCGTCACGCTGTTTCCCCAGTGGTTTGACTGGTTTCGCGGCCAGCGCCACGTCGCCAACGCGCTCGCCGGCGAGCACGAGCTGCGCACGCTGGACCTGCGCGAGCACACGCCGCTGAGCGGCGGCCAGGTCGACGATACGCCGTTCGGCGGTGGCGCCGGGATGGTCCTGCGCGTCGACGTGATGGACGCCGCGCTGCGCGGGTTCTACGACGGGATCGACCCGGTCGACCTGCGCACCCAGCGCCGCGTCATCGTGCTGACGCCGGGAGGACGGCGGCTGGACGACCAGTTCGTCGACGAGCTCGCCGCCGAGCCCGACCTCACGTTGCTGTGCGGCCGCTACGAGGGCTTCGACGAGCGCATCGTCGAGCACTTCGCCAGCGACGCGCTGTCGATCGGCGAGTACGTGATCGCCGGCGGCGAGCTCGCGGCGATGGTCGTGTGCGACGCGGTGATCCGCAAGCTGCCGGGAGCGCTGGGGCACCGTGAGTCCGCGCTCGAGGAGTCCTTCTCGACGGCGCTCGGTGGGCGGCCGGAGTACCCGCAGTACACGCGCCCGGCGGACTACCGCGGCTGGAGGGTGCCCGACGTCCTGCTCTCCGGCCACCACGAGCAGATCCGCTCCTGGCGCCTGCAGCGGTCGGGCGAGCGCGGCGGCGCGCAGGAGACGGACTGAACGCCACGCCGGCCGTGCGCGTGGCCGCGCGCGGCGATGCCCGGGTTCGGCGGGACCAGGTCGAACGAGCGTCGCTATCATCCGGCGTCGGCGCGGCCAGCTTGTCTTGACCGCGCCCTTTCTTCGCCATGTCCTCAGTCATCGAAAGCCTCGAGCGCGCGCAGCTGCGCCGCGTCCCCACCTTCCAGGCGGGCGACCGCCTGCGCGTGCACTTCCAGGTCATCGAAGGCACGCGCAAGCGCACCCAGGTCTTCGAGGGCGTCGTCATCAAGCGCCAGGGCCACGGCGCGCGCGAGACGTTCACCGTCCGCAAGCAGTCCTTCGGCGTCGGCGTCGAGCGGACGTTCCCCGTTCACTCGCCGAAGATCGAGAAGATCGACATCGCCGCCCGTGGCGACGTCCGGCGCGCGAAGCTCTACTACCTGCGCGACCGCGTCGGCAAGCGCGCCCGCGTCCGCGAGCGCCGCTACACCGGTCCGGAGGAGCGCGTCGAGGCCGGCCTGCTGCACGACCCGGCCGCCGAGCTCGAGGCGGAGGCCGCAGCCGAGCCGGAGGCCGTCGACGCGGAGGGCGTCGTGGCCGACGAGGCGGTCGCTGAGGCGGTCGAGGCGCAGGCCGAGGACACTGAGGGGGCCCCGACGAACGGGACCGCTGCCGAAGGCGAGGCCGATCCGGCCGCCTCCGGCAAGCAGACGTGAAAAAAGAAGAACCCTCCAAGGGCAACTCGTTCGTCGAACTCATCCTGATCGTCGCAGTGGCGCTCGGACTTGCGCTCGGCATCCAGGCATTTCTCGTCAAGCCCTACCGGATCCCCTCGCCGTCGATGGTCCCGACCCTGTCGGTCGGCCAACGCGTGCTGGTCAACCGCATCGGCAACAACTTCGGCGATCCCGCCGTCGGCGACGTCACGGTCTTCCATCCGCCGCAGGGCGCCGCGCGGGACGAGCAGTGCGGGGTTCGCCCGGAGCCGAGGCAGCCGTGCCCGCGCCCGACGTCCGGCAAGGCCGAGGTGAACTTCATCAAGCGCATCGTCGCCGGCCCGGGCGACACGCTGGCGGTTCAGGGCGGGCACGTGATCCGCAACGGCAAGCGCCAGACAGAGCCCTTCATCGAGCAGTGCGGCAGCGGCGCGGAGTGCAACCTCACGAACGCCATCACGATCCCGAAGGGCCACTACTTCATGATGGGCGACAACCGGGGCTCCTCAGACGACAGCCGCTTCTGGGGCCCCGTCCCGCGCGACTGGATCATCGGCAACGCATTTGCCACGTACTGGCCGCCGAAGCGCATCGGGCTGCTCTAGTGACCCGTCCGGCAGGGCCGCACGACTAGAGGGTTGGGCTGCGGCGCGTGTCCAGGCGCCTGCTGATCGCCGGCTTCGTCCTGTGCGCGCTGAGCCTGCTCGTCCCGCCGTTGGGCCTCGGCGCGCTGATCATCGGCATCATCGCGCTCGTTCGCGGACGCATCGGCCCGGGGGCGACGCTCGTCGTGATCGGGACCGTCCTCCCGTTCGCCGGCACGATCATCCTCCAGGCCTTCTTCCTCAAGCCCTACCGGATTCCATGTTCTGCGATGGTGCCGACGCTCGAGGTGGGCGACCGGATCCTCGTCAACCCCGGCGGTGGCGATCCGAAGACCGGCGACATCGTCGTTTTTCACCCGCCGGCGGGCGCAGTGGCGCAGCAGCAGTGCGGCGCGCGGCACCCGTCGACGCAGGCGTGCCCGCGCCCGACCAGCAATCAGGCTGACGTGACCTTCATCAAGCGCGTCGTGGCCGGTCCCGACGACCGCCTCGCGATCGTCGACGGGCACGTGGTGCGCAACGGCCAACGCCACTCCGAGCCGTTCACCGAGCCCTGCGGCGGCGGCCTGATTGCGACCTCCCACGGGAGATCAGGATTCCGCCCGACCACTGGTTCATGATGGGCGACAACCGTGGAGCCTCTACCGACAGCCGCTTCTGGGGCCCCGTGCCCGCCGACGCCGTCGTCGGTCGAGCCTTCTTCCGGTACTGGCCCGGTGGCCGCCTCGGCGGGCTCTGACAGCCGCGCGCGGCGCAAGCGGGCGCCGCGCAAGCGCTTCAGCGGTCGCCGCCTGTTCGCGTATGACCGCCGCCTCGGGGTGCGGTGGGTCGCGGGCGCCGACGAGGCCGGTCGCGGCTGCCTCGCAGGCCCGCTCGTCGCCGCCGGCGTGCTGTTTGACAGCGAGTCGCTGACGACGCGCGAGCTGCGCGCGCTGAGCCGCCTCAACGACTCCAAACAGCACACCCACGAGGTGCGCGAAGAGCTGTTTCCGATCGTCATGCGCACCGCGGCGAAGGTCTGCGTCGTCTCGCGCTGCGCGCGCACGATCGACGCGCGGGGGCTGCACAAGACCAACCTGGCGGCCCTGCGCGACGCGCTGCTCGGCGTCGCGCGGCCCGGCTGCATCTGCCTGTCGGACGGGTTCTCGGTTGGCGACCTCGGCTACGAGCAGCGCGCGATCGTCGAGGGCGACGCGACCTCCGCCGCGATCGCCGCGGCCTCGATCGTCGCGAAGGTCACGCGCGATCGCTACATGCGCCGCGCCGACGAGCTGCACCCCGGCTGGGAGTTTGCGGCCCACGTGGGCTACTCGACGCCCGAGCACCGCGACGCGATCCAGCGCCTCGGCGTTTCGCCGCTTCATCGACTGAGCTTTCAGTCGACCGCATATCAGCAGCTCGCGCTGTAGCGCGCGCAGACGCATTTCAGAACGCCGCCTCGATGTGGTCCAGCCGCACGAGCCGGCTGTGGCGATCGACCGTGACGGCGACGACGTCGAAGCGCAGCTCGCGCGAGCGCGGCCGGTCCGGCGCCTCGAGGAGCCAGGCGGCGGCCATCTTGCGCACGCGCCTGCACTTCTGCGGCGAGACGGCCTGCAGCGACGACTCAAGCGCGCCGACGCGACGCGTCTTGACCTCGACGAACACGAGCCACTCGTCGTCGCAGACGGTCGAGCTCGCCGAAGCGGGTGCGGTAGTTGGACGCGACGACCTGGAGGCCGAGGCGCTCGAGGTGCTCGCGGGCAAGGCGCTCGCCGACGCGGCCCAGGTGGTGGCGCAGATCGATGACCATCGGCGAGCACGCTAAGCGGCGGCGTGTGCTGTTTCAGCACGCGATCGCAACAAGTTCGCGCACAAATCGTGTCGCCTCTGCCGCGCCGCAGACGCGTCGCGATCGCCTGCGCAGAAACGTCACGAAGACGTGCTGTTGCGTCACGCGATCGTGCGTACGGTCCGGCCGATGCTCGCCAATGTCACCGCGTTCGCACTCGACGGCCTCTCCTCGCGCCGCATCACCGTGGAGGTCGACCTGCGTCGCGGGCTGCCCGCGTTCACCATCGTCGGGCGCGGCGACGCCGCCGTGCGCGAGTCGCGCGAGCGCGTCCAGACCGCGCTCATCAACGCCGGCTTCCGGTTTCCGCAGCGGCGGATCACGGTGAACCTCGCGCCGGCGCACCTGCGCAAGGTCGGTCCGGGTTTCGATCTGGCGACAGCCTGTGGCGTCCTCGTCGCCTCCGAGCAGCTTCCGGCGATTGGCCTGCAGCAGTGGGCGGTGTTCGGTGAGCTCGGGCTCGGCGGCGAGCTGCGTCACTGTCGCGGGGTCCTGACCGTCGCCGAGGGCGCGCGGGACGCGGGCATCGCCGGGCTGATCGTTCCGCGCGAGTGCGCGCGCGAAGCCGCACTCGTCGACGGCCTGGCGGTGGCCGGCGTCACGAGCCTCCCCGCAGTGGCCGCCATCCTGCGCGGGGAGCGTGCGCCCGAGCTTCCGCCGCCCGCCGAGCCGTCGCGGGGGCGCACCGGAGAACCGGACATCGGCGACGTGCGCGGCCACATCGACGCGATCCGCGCGATCACGATCGCCGCCGCGGGCGCGCACAACGTCCTGCTGTCGGGCCCGCCGGGCACAGGCAAGACGATGCTCGCGCGCCGGGCGATCTCGGTTCTCCCGCCGTTGACGCGCGAGGAGGCGATCGCCGTCACCCGCATCCACAGCATCACCGGCCGCCACACCGGCGACGGGCTCGTGGAGCAACGCCCGTTTCGCGCTCCCCACCACACGATCTCGCCCTCCGGACTCGTCGGCGGCGGCACGATCCCGGCCCCCGGGGAGGCGAGCCTCGCACACCACGGGATCCTGTTTCTCGACGAGCTGTCGGAGTTCAGCCGGCCGGCGCTCGAGTCCCTGCGCCAGCCGTTGGAGGACGGCTGCGTGGCGATCGTGCGCGGCCAGCGCACGGTCGCGTTCCCGACGCGCTTTCAGCTCGTGGCCTCGACGAATCCCTGTCCCTGCGGGCACGCGGGCGAGCAGCGCTGTCGCTGCAGCGAAGCCGACATCGCGCGCCACCGGCGCAAGCTGAGCGGCCCGCTGCTGGACCGCATGGACCTGCGCGTCCACATGCCCCGGCCCAAGCCGGACGCGCTGGAGAACGACCGCGGCACGTCCTCGGCTGTCGTCCTGACAGTGGTGCTCGACGCGCGCGAACGTCAGGCGCACCGCCTCGCCGGCACCGGCCTCATGACGAACGCGCAGCTCACGCCACAGCTCGTCCAGCGGCTCGTCCGGGCCGACTCCACCGCTCGGTCCGAGCTGCGCGACGCCTACGCGAAGGGCGCGCTGAGCCCGCGCGGGCACGGACGGATCCTGCGCGTCGCCCGGACGATCGCAGACCTCGAGGGCAGCGCGCGCGTCAGCGCGGCCCACGTCACGGAGGCGCTCTACTTTCGCCGGGAGACGGTGCTCGACGGGGCGGTGGCGGCATGAGCGCGTGCGACGCCTGCCTGCGGCGCACCGCGCTGGTCGCGCAGCTCGCGCCGTACGTCGAGCGGGGCCGCCGCGACCGCCGCAAGCTCAGCGAGATGCTCGCGCTGCCCGACGAGCGGTTGATCGAGGCGCTGGCGGGAGAGCATAGCGTCGCGATCCGGCGCGGCCACGAGACCTTCGACCCCGCCCACGCCCGCGCGCGTCTGCTCGCTGCCTCGATGCACGCCGTCTGTCGCCACGACGCGCGCTATCCGCCCCGGATGCTGCAGTCCGATGACGCGCCCGCGGTGCTGCACGTCGCGGGCGACCCCGAGCGCCTGGCGGTTCTCGCGGACCGCGACGCGCCCGCCGTCGCCGTCGTCGGCGCGCGGCGCGCGGGCGCCGACGGGCTCGCTGTCGCGCGCGGCCTTGGCCGCGGGCTCGCGGCGGCCGGTGTCACCGTGATCAGCGGGATGGCGCTCGGGATCGACGCCGCGGCGCACGCGGGAGCGCTCGAGGTCGGCGGGCCGACGATCACCGTGCTGGCTGGCGGTGCCGACGTCGCCTATCCTGCCAGCAAGCGCAGTTTGCATCGCGAGCTCGTGCGCAGCCAGGCCGCGATCTCCGAGATGCCGCCCGGCTTCAAGCCCTTTCGATGGTGCTTTCCGGCTTTATGAGCGGACCTGGGGTGTCCGGTCAGCATCCCGTCCGCCACTTTGGCGTGCGTCTGTACGCTCCCGCACCGTTTCGTTCTAGTCGGGCCGGACAGCGCAAGGTTGATCATGTGTCCGGTTATCAGGGGCGTGGCCGCACGAAGCGTCGTAGCAACTGCCACAACGTGGCAGAGGCCGCCGCCCGCGCCATCGGCCCCGCCGAAGCCTTCGCGTCCCTCAAGGGCGTCATCCTCGCCAAGTTGCTCGAGGAAGCTCAGCTACGTAAGGCGCTGCTGCCGCTCCCTAGCGAGGCAGTCATCGTCTGAGGGTGGCCCCCGAGGTCCGCTCACTAACCGGACCTGGATCGTGCGCGTCCTGCGAGGCAGGCGCCACGGTTCGCGTGACGAAAGATCGCACATATGTACGGGGTCCTTGCCAGAGCGCTGCTTGTGACCTACATCTGTGCGTCACTTCCGGCGGTCGCGGTAGCTCAGAACTCTCGAGATCTCCGAGGCGTTGTGAGCGGCCTCAAGGGTGTGGAGCAGTCTGTAAGGGATCAGGCGAAGGCCGTCGAGGATCAGACGAAGGCCGTCGAGAAGCAAGCCGCGGCTACGCGGCAAGTACTTGAACACGACGGCTCTGACGTCGCTCAAACTGGCCTTGCCGTGACCGCACTGTCAGCGGTCGTCGCACTGTTCGCGATGGTGGCGGCGTGGCGAAGCGCGCAGGCCGCCAAGAGTCAGGCCGACGCCGCCAATAGCCAAGCTACGCAGGCAACCGCGCAAACTGACCAGATGAAGCAGCAGAGCAAGACCCTCGTCGACGAGCTCGAAGCGGCGCGACAAGGCGTCGCGAGTGCAAACGCCCAACTCGTCCTCAGCCTCAAGAGCTACCGCTCCACCCTGCGGCCGTTCCTGCTTGACGTACCGCACCGGCTGTTCATTGAGAGCACAATCGATTCAACGGGCGCTCCGGTCACGCGCGATCTTGCGGAGGTGGAGATCGACCAAAACTCTGTCTCGATCTGCCTAACGCTGCCCGTCCGCAACGTAGGGGCCGGGACTGCGGAGATACGAACAGCAGCGCTTCGCTGCGGAGGCAAGACGATCAATGGCCGACCGCTGACGACGATGTTGCCGCCCGGCGAAGTCGCGCCGATCCGCGTCGAAGTTTTAGCCGCTGACGAGCAGCTGCTGAAGGCGGGCATCTTCAAGCTCGAAGTGGGCTACGCGGACATCGAAGGCTCGATTCAACCGAAGTGCGTGCTCGAATTCATCTGGATGAACCACCGCGTCATCCTGGCCTCGCCCTGATTCGCCCCGCGGAGCATCAAGCGTCGGGCCAGGTCGGTCCCTCGCCCTCCACGGCTTCCGCGAGCCGGATCAGTTCGGAGGTCGTGAGCTCGAGCCCGCTCGCGAGACGACGCAGACTAGCGCCCGAACAAGACGAGCGTCAGCGACGCCGGGCAAAGCCCGGCGCTGTGGTCCAAGACGCCGTCGACGCGGTTGCCGACACCTATCGAGAGCGCCTGCAGGCCATCCTCGAGCGCCAAGACGGCGCCGATTGGCTCGCCAAGCTCAACCAGCGCCGACACGCGTCGATGAGTCAGGAAGGCAAGGGGGCGCCACAGCCCTACAAGTCGCTCGAGCCGCGCGCCGTCCTGAGCTGCCTCGCCTACGACCCCGCTGGCCTGCAGCTCATCTCCGCCGCCGCTGCCACGAGCGCCAAGCGGTTGTCGGGGCTATACAACGAGGCCGTTCGTGCCAACCCGCAAGCGCCGCTCACCGAAGCAGATGGCTACCGCGCATGACAGCTGTACACGGACATCACCGGCCGGCCCCCGGACGGCGACCCATTTGAGCGCTGAGGGTGGTCGTGAGACGAAAACACCATCACGCGCCGACCCGCCTCTGGCGCGGCGAGGCAACCGCGAAGACATGAGTCAGCAGCGAGGCGGCAACGGCGGCGCGGGCGAAGCTCGAGAGGAGCATCCCTTGTCCCCGAATAGGACAGTGAGTCGCTGTGGGTCCCAGCCATGAGCGGATCGGAGACATGCGAGCGATGACCCAGCCGCAAGATCAAGGTTGGCGGGCCCGGATCGCAGCTGCCGGGGTTCGGCTAGAGCTCTCTGGCGACGATGTCTACGACGATCGAAAATCCGCGTCGCACCTGGCCACGATCGTGCGCGCCATCCGGGCCGCGACTCTCAACCGACGAGGATCTGTATCCGTTGCTGGTCAGCATCTGGTGCGGCACGCAGCCGGTCGACTGGCCCCCTCACGCCCCTGCGCTGGCTCGCCGATGCGCCACCGCGTTGGCATCCCAGCGCACGTGCGAGCTCGGGATTCGGTCAATGCCGACCGACAGATCCGCCCGAATGGCCCGCGACGCCATCTGCGTTGAGCTAGAGCTCAAACCGAGCGACCTGCTGGCACTTCTCGCAGATCACTGGTCGACGCTCTCGGGACACGCCCACCACCAACTCTGCCACAGGAGCCACCGTCAAACCAGCCCTTGGCTTTCATCCGTCACCCGGCGCCGACAACGCCCCGGCGGCCGCTGGTCCGCGTGGTCTATGCATGTAGCGGTGGTGATCGACGTAGCGCAACACCGACTTCGACTGCCGAGCGGGCAAGGCTCCATGTGAGCCAGGAGACAGCCTCTTCAAGCATTTCCGCCCCGGTGCTCGCATCGCCGCAGTTCGGTGTGGACACTTGCAGTGGCCCCACCGTGGACGCTTGAAGTGGCCCCACCTCGCGTCGGTTGTTGTTGTCGTTGATCATGCCTGACGGGGGTGTGGTCCTGCTGCGAGCTGTCGTCGCGGAGGCGAGCCCGGAGGGCGAGCCGGAGCGGCGATAGCTCGCGCGCGAGCCCGCGCCGGGGGGGTCAGGCGGTCGCCTTGGCCTTGCGGGCGAGGCCGTGGCGGAAGCGCCAGGACTCGGTGCCGGTGTCGATGATGTGCGCGCGGTGCGTGAG
>Ga0136617_10006426_pt1 | contig 10498 bp, 9 predicted proteins | sample AntDrymUQ3222106_2_FD_129672 | JGI IMG/M metagenome (GOLD analysis project Ga0136617, IMG submission 129672) | Polar desert sand microbial communities from Dry Valleys, Antarctica - metaG UQ322 (21.06) | ecosystem: Environmental > Terrestrial > Soil > Desert | place: Antarctica: Dry Valley...
CTGGTACGTGATCTTGTACAAGGGCGGCTGCGCGATGTACACGTAGCCGGCCTCGATCAGCTCCGGCATGTTCCTGAACAGGAACGTCAACACCAGCGTCCTGATGTGGCTGCCGTCCACGTCTGCGTCGGTCATCAGCACGATCTTGTTGTAGCGAGCCCCTTCGATGTCGAAGCTGTCCCCCACGCCGGCTCCGATCGCGGAGATCATGGCCTGTATCTCGATGTTGGAGAGGACCTTGTTGATGTTGGCCTTCTCGACGTTCAGGATCTTGCCGCGCAGGGGCAGTATGGCTTGGAAGTTGCGCTCCCTGCCCTGCTTGGCCGAGCCGCCCGCCGAATCTCCCTCGACGATGTACAGCTCGCTCCTCGCCGGGTCCTTGGACGTACAATCCGCCAGCTTGCCCGGCAACGTCGTGCTCTCCAGGTAGCCCTTGCGCATCTTGTCCCGGATCGTACGGGCGGCGAGCCGAGCCCGCGCCGCCTGCAGGGCCTTGCCTATGATCGCCTTCGCCTCGGCCGGCCGCTCCTCCAAAAACTCGGCCAGGTACTTGTTCGTGGCACTCTCCACCAGGCCCTTGACCTCGGTGTTCCCGAGCTTGGTCTTGGTCTGCCCCTCGAACTGCGGCTCGCCGAGCTTTACCGATATGACGGCCGCGAGCCCCTCGCGGATGTCGTCGCCGGTAAGGTTCTCCTCTTTCTCCTTGAGGATCCCCTTGTGCCGCGCGTAGGCGTTGATCGTGCGCGACAGCGCCGACCGGAAGCCGGAGAGGTGCGCCCCGCCCTCGTGGGTGTTGATGTTGTTGGCGAACGTGAAGACGGAGTCCTGGAAGCCGTTGTTCCACTGCATGGCGACCTCGACGGCGCCTATCTCCTCGTCCCGCTCCAGGTAGAAGACGCTCTTGTGGACCGGGTCCTTGGCATCGTTGATGTGCGCCACGAAGTCCCTGATGCCGCCCTCGTACTGGTACGTGACGTCCCGGTCCTCTTCGCGCTCGTCGATCAAGCGGATCTTGAGGTTTTTGTTCAGGAAAGCCGACTCGCGGAAACGCCGCGTGAGCGTGTCGAAGGAGAGCTCCATGGTCTCCGTGAAGACCTCCGGGTCGGGCATGAAGCTGATGGTCGTCCCGGTCCCCTCGCCCTTCTTGAGCTTGCGGTCCTTCGTCAGATCGCCCTGCGAGAAACCGCGCTCGTAGCGCTGGCTCCACACGTGCCCCTCGCGCCGCACCTCCATCTCCAGCCACTCCGAAAGCGCGTTGACGACCGAAGCGCCGACGCCGTGCAGGCCGCCGGAGACCTTGTAGCCGGAACCGTCGAACTTGCCGCCGGCGTGCAGCGTGGTCATGATGACTTCGGCGGCGGACTTGCCGTACTTCTCCATGGTGCCGACGGGCAGCCCGCGGCCGTCGTCGGACACGGTGACGGAGTTGTCCGTGTGGACGGTTATGAGGATCTCCGAGCAGTACCCGGCGAGCGCCTCGTCGATGGAGTTGTCCACGATCTCCCAGACGAGGTGGTGGAGCCCACGCGGGCCCGTCGAGCCGATGTACATGCCCGGGCGGCGCTTGACGGCCTCCAGCCCTTCGAGGACCTGGATCGAACTTGCATCGTACGTGCTGCCGGAATGCTTGGTAGCGGCTTTAGCCCCCAAAGAGAACCCTCCTCATCTCATGATCCGCGAAAGTTACAAGACCGTTCTTTTCTGCGAAGGTTTGCACCCGGAGATTGTAACACAACTCTTGGGTTTTCCCAACGGCCAGGTGTCCCGTTTGACGCTTATCTAAGCCTTTTTGTAGGCCGGCGCGGCCCGCTCCGGCACACCACCGCTTGTAGTGTCCGAGATGTTGCCACCAGATATGCGCACCACGCGGGCCCGCCCGAGGACTTCGGCGTCGAAATAGTCGAGGTTGGTGGTGGTTATGATGGCCTGCGTGCTCTCCAGAAAATACCCGGAGAGAAAGTCCCGCCGACGCTCGTCGAGCTCGCTCATCACGTCGTCGAAGAGCAGGATCGGATCCTGCCCCGTCTCCGCCCTGATGTGGTCCCTGGCCGCGAACTTGAGCGCGAGCGTCGCGAGCCGCTGCTGCCCCTGGGAGCCGAACGTCGTCAGGTTTACCCCGCCGAGGAGGATCTCGAAGTCGTCCCTGTGCGGCCCGACCGACGTGGTGCCCCGTTCGACGTCCGCGCTGTGCGCCCCCCTGAGCGTCTCCGCGTAGCCGTCGAGGGGCGCGCTATAGGAGTAGCGGATCGTAGCCCTCTCGGAGCCGTACAGGGCCCTTAGAGAGCTTTCGAAGTAGTGTTCGAGGGGGCCGATCGCGGCCTGACGTCCCCGGAGCACCTCCTCCCCGAGCTCGATCACCTTCCTGTCCCACGTCCAGAGCGTCCGTTCGGAGGAGAACCCGTCGCGGATCCGGCGGAGCAACTGGTTGCGCTGCTGAACGGCCTTCGCGTACTCGGCTACCGCCCTCGCATACGATGGCCGCAGCGTGGAGAGCAGGCCGTCCAAAAACTCCCGGCGGTCCGACGGCGAGCCCTTGGTGATCCTGATGTCGTCCGGGAAGAAGGTGACGGCCCTCACCCCGGCCCCGCCGGCGGCGTAACCCGCCAGGGAGGGCGCCGGAGCCTCATCGACGGTCAGGCGCTTCTTCTGGCCGGGGGCGTAGCCGACGGCCACCTTGCGCTCGTCGGAGGAGTCGTCGAAAGAGACGCGGGCCTCGACGCGGGCGAAGTCCTGTTCCCAGCGGACAACCTCGGCGTCGTTGGCGGTGCGGGTCGAGGAGCCGACGACGGCGAAGGCGATGGCCTCCAGGAGGTTCGTCTTGCCCTGGGCGTTGTCCCCGACGACGACGTTCAGGCCTGGGCCGAGGAGGACCGTGTCGTCGGCGTAGTTGCGGAAGTTTATGAGGCGAAGGGCGCGCAGGTAGGAGGTCACCCGACCTCCAGGCGTTCGTCACCCACCTCGACCACGTCCCCGGCGACGAGCTTCCGGCCGCGGCGGGTCTCCACCTCGCCGTTGACGAGCACCTCGCCGGCCTGAATCAGGACCTTCGCCTCCCCCCCGCTCCCCACGAGGTCCGAAGCCTTCAACGCCTGCCCGAGCGTTATGGCAGGTTCCCCTTCCAACTATCCCCGGGACGGGTCGCGCATCGGCATGATCAGGTACAAGAAGTCCGGCTCGGCGCCGTCCCCGTTCTCCCCGCCGTTCTCGCCCGGCACGATCAGGCCCGGCTTGAGCGCCTCGTTGAGCTTGAACTTGACCTTCTCGGTGTCTATCGCGGAGACGCCGTCGAGCAGGTACCCAGGGTTGAAGGAGATGAGAAAGTCGTCCTCGCTGTTGGCGGGCAGCTTCTCGTGGGCCTCCCCCACGTCGCCGTTCTTGACGATCACCTCGACGGAGCCCTCGGTGAACGAGAGGCTCACCGGCACCGGCGGCGTCTGGCGCTGGGCGAAGAGGTTGACGCGGCGCAGAGTGCCCATGAGGTCTTCACGCGACACCGAGATCTCCCGCTCGAAGCCGGTCGGCAACAACCTCCGGTACTCGGGAAAGTTACCGTCGATGAGCCGGGTGCCGAAGACGACGTCCCCGATGCGGAAGAGCGCCTGGTTCTCCGAGAGCGAAACCTCGACGTCCTCCTCCTCGGAGCCGGAGAAGATCCTCGAAACCTCCGTCATCGCCCTTGCCGGTATGATCGCCTCCCGCAGACCCTCGAACGGCGCGGTCGCCAATTCGGTCTCCTTGATGCTGAGCCGGTAGGAGTCGGTGGTGACCATCTTGACCCTCGAGTCTTCGAAGGAGATCAGGATCCCGGTAAGCACCGGCCTGGTCTCGTCCCGGGAGTACGACCGGGACACCTTCTCCACGGTCTCCACCAGCGACGCGCCAGGCATCTTGAAAGAACCCTCCGCCTCGAACTCCGGCAACTTCGGGTAGTCGTCCGCCGCGTAGGTCCGGATGGTGTACTCGTTCTCCCCGGCGGCGAGACGGACCGTCCCCTCTGACCCGTCGTACTCCAGCGTAAAGTTCCCCGCCGGCAGCGACCTGACGATGTCGTTGAAGATCCGGGCCGGTATGACCACCCGCCCTTCCCCCTCGACCTCAGCCGCCGACGTGGTCTGGATCGAGATCTCCATGTCCGTCGCGCTCAACCGCAGCGCCCCGTCCGCGGCTTCGAGAAGGATCCCACCAAGCAACTGTATGGTCGACCGCGCAGAGACCCCACGCGACACCAGAGCAAGCTTTTTACCAAAGACATCAGTGCTACAAACTGCCCTCATTCGGCCTCCCTTCTCCCCTTATTATTACTACTAGAACATATATCTATTAGATTAATAATAATAATAAGGCCTGTGGATATGTGGATAACCCCGAAAATCTGTTTTACCTAAGCGGAGTACTGCCGGTGTCGCCTGTGGAAGAAATTGTGGATAACCCCCGTTTTCTTGTGGACAAATTGTGGATAAGTGCCGAGTTATCCACAGCCTCGACTTATCCACAATTCTATCCACAGACTTATCCACAGGTTTTACCCCTCTTATCCACAGGGTTATCCACAGACAAATACGCCGGGTATTCTTATAAGCCTCACTGAGAGCGTGACTTGTCCACAAAAAACGGCACTTATCCACAGAACCTGTGGATAAGTCGGAAGATCTGTGGATAGTTCGGGCTAGATTATCCACAGGCAAACCCTGAAGTTGTGGACAGGGTGTGGACAAAATGCCGTCGGAGGCGTAAAGATTTGTTACAAAGTTGCTGCCCTGGGGGGAGGGGTTCAGCGCTTGCTCTTCACGTGGGTCGTGATCTCGTGGATCTGGTTAAAAGCGTCCCGGTCGCTGTTTATGAGCCTGGAGATTTTGGCCGTGGCGTGCATGACGGTCGAGTGGTCTCGTCCGCCGAATGCCTTGCCGATCTTCGGCAGCGATTCGTCGGTGAGCTCGCGAGAGAGGTACATGGCGACCTGGCGCGGGTAGGCGAAGCCCTTGGTACGGCTCTGGCCTAAGAGATCGGCCTTCGAGACGCCGAAGTACCGGCAAACCTCGTGCTGGATGAGCTCGATGGGGATCTCGCGGTAAGCCTGGTCTGGCAGGATGTCCTTGAGGACCTCCTCGGCCAGGGCCACGCTGACCCGACGCTCGTAGAGGGATGAGTAGGCCAGGATACGCACGAGGGCGCCCTCCAGCTCGCGGATGTTCGTCGAGACCTTGGACGCTATGAACGTTAGGACTTCGTCGTCCACCTGGAGGTGGTCCATGATGGCCTTTTTGCGCAGGATCGCGATTCTGGTCTCCAAATCCGGCGGCTGGATGTCCGTGACGAGGCCCCACTCGAAGCGGCTGACGAGCCTGTTCTCGAGGGTCTGTATGTATTTCGGGTGCCGATCCGAGGCGATGACGATCTGCTTGTTCTCTTCGTAAAGCGAGTTGAAAGTGTGGAAGAACGCCTCCTGGGTTTCGACCTTGTTCTCCAGGAACTGTATGTCGTCCACGAGCAGCACGTCTTGTTCTCGGTAGCGCTTCTGGAACTCTAAGGGTGAGTTGTCCCTCATGGAGTTAATGAAGTCGTTGGTGAACTGCTCGCAGGTGACGTACCGGATGCTCATGCTCGGGTCCTGATCTTCGACGTAATGGCCCACGGCCCGCAAGAGGTGAGTCTTGCCGAGCCCCACGCCACCATAGATGAAGAGCGGGTTGTAGACGACGCCGGGCGTTTCGGCCACGGCCAGGGTCGCCGCGTGTGCGAACCTGTTGCCGGCCCCGATCACGAACGTGTCGAAGGTGTATTTGACCTTGAAGGACCGGGGAGCCCTCGCGTTGAGTACGGACTCTGCAGCGTCGTCGGCCCCGTTGCCGGACCCGGCCGGGCTGCCGACGCTGACCACCAGCGAGCTGTCGCGGCCCATCACCGAGTCGAGCACCTCCTCCAGAAGCGGGCGGAAGCGGCTCTCGATGTACTCCTTGGCAAAGGTGTTGGGGACCGAGATCTCCAACCGGTCGTCCCTGACGTCCACCGGACGTATGCCCTCGAACCAAACCCGGAGCGACGAGACGTCTATCTGCTCGGACGCCCGGTCCAATACCTCGGCCCATACCTGATCTACGCGGGCCGCCACGGCCTACTTTACCCAGGCGCTGACGATCGCCTCTACCACGTCCTTGCCGAGGGGAGAGATGAGCCGCTTGCCCGATTCGTGCGCCTGGACCAGCCCGTGCTCTTCGAGTACGGAGAGGTCCCGGTACGCGGTGCTGACGCTGATCTCTAACTGCTCCGCGACCGTCGAGGGCCCAACCTCGCCGCATTCCAGAACGGTTATGAGCACCTTCTGCTGCCTCTCGGAGATGTTCATGCGCGGCACCCCGTCAGGGTACTTGCGCGCCGCCGGCCGCGACGCCTGTGGCTCCTCGGGCTGCGAGGGCGACGCATCACCGACCGAGATGGTCGCGACCGTGCCGCCGCCGATGTTGTCTTCTACGGTCAGGGAGCCCCCTGCCTTCTCTGCCGCGGACCTGGCCATGCCGAGGCCGGCGCCTACGCCCCTGATCTCCTGCATCACGGCTTGCGAGGCCCCGCTAAAGCCGAACTCCACCGCCCGCTCTTTGTTCTGGATGCTCGGTCCCCTGTCCGAAACCCGGACGACGTTTCCACCGTCGAGTACGGAGACGACTACACTCTTGTATTCGGCGTGTATGAGGTTCTCCACCACTTCCCGTACCGCCTCCTCGGGGACCTCGCCGCCGAGCTCTCGTACCTTGCCCATCACGGATCTCGTAAACTTGGCCGTCGCGGAGCGGGAATCGGCCGCCGCGATCTCGGTGATCTCCGGTTCTGCTCCCGGCGGGTACACGACTATCCGGGCGCTTATCTCCGCCCGATCCGGTTCCATCCGTGTCCGCTGTGCGTGCATCATCCCCGCAACGGAATGTAACCTACCCCTCCATCCAGCGCTATAGTCCACGGACGAGAAATTCACCTTTGCAGGCAATTTAGAAGTTTATCCACAGGTTTATCCACAGGCTGTGGATAAACCTGTGAAAAGAGGCGACCAACGCCGTTGAAGAGATACTAGCGCGGGTGTTTTGGCGGAAATACGATCATGTAACAGCGCAATCAATTGAGGAATAAGTGCCGATTTGCAGTGCTTTTCTGGAACATCGGGGTCTCAAGGACGGTTAGGGGCACGTCGCACGGGCAGGGACATCGGCTGGATGGCCGTTGGGGCTTCGGATATACTGGTCCGGATCACTTGTACATCTTGGAACACCTGCAGAGGAGCCTCATGAAGCGTACTTATCAGCCGAACCGACGCAAGAGAGCCAAGACCCATGGCTTCCGCAAGCGAATGAGCACCGTCGGGGGGCGCAGGGTAATAGCCGCCCGCCGCCGTCGGGGTCGGAAGCGCCTGGCAGTCTGACGGGTGCCCCGAAGTAAGCGTATGCGCCTGACGGACTCCTCGGAGTTCGAGAGGGTCTACAAGCAGGGCACCGCTTACAGGGGTCGGCTCTTCTCTGTGCATGCGTTCCCGAACGAACTCGGGACTCTGCGGCTGGGTCTTTCGGTATCCAAGAAGGTAGGTAACGCGGTGGTGCGCAACACCTTGAGACGTAGGATGCGCGAGATCTTCGCCGCGGCAGCCGGGGAGGCCCAAGGGAACCTGGACCTGGTGATTTCTGCCCGCCCGCCCGCCCGCGGAGCGGCCTTCGAGGAGTTGCGCGAGGAGTTCGATCGCGCGCTTCACAAGCTTGGCGCTGTGGGCGGTTAGGATATGCGAGGGATCTGTAAAGCATGATTAACGGCATTGCGGACTTTTTCCAGAACCTTTTTAGTCCCGTAGTCAACATCCTAGGCAGCGTCCTGCTGTTCTTTCATCAGACGGTCGGCGCCCCGTGGTGGTTGAGCATCGCGATGCTCACGGTCGTGGTCAGGGGTCTGCTCTTCCCGCTGACCGTGAAGCAGGTAAAGAGCATGCGCTCGGTCCAGGACCTGAAGCCGGATATGGATCGCGTCCGAGCTCAGTACCAGAACAACCCTCAGAAGCAGCGCGAGGAGATGACGAAGCTTTACCAGGAACGGGGCGTTAACCCCCTGGGTGGCTGCCTGCCGATTCTCGTGCAGATGCCCATTTTTATCGGCATCTTCTACGTTATACGGCTGTTCGGGGGAACTCCTGGCCGGACGGAGCCCAAGTATCCGAGCTTCGTGGACGGCGGGATTCTGTGGTTTCAGGATCTCTCCCACGCGGACCCTACCTACATACTTCCCATCATCTCGGCCGTCACGATGCTCTGCGCGACGGAGATCACGCTCAAGAACGTGGATCCGCAGCAGCGCTGGCTCATGCGCCTGCTGCCGGTGGGCTTTACGGTCTTTCTCCTCTCCTTTCCCGCCGGCCTCTTCGTGTACTGGATCACCTCCAACCTGGTAACCCTGGTCCAGAACTACGTGATCTATAACCATGGCCCCGGTAAACGTCCCGCGCCGAATGCGAAGGACCCGGGCAACATCGCTTCGAGCACCAGCATCTCTAACGCCTCCCCGAACGGGAGCAACGGCAGCAACGCGAGAAGCACGGCTGAGGGCGCCGGGGATGCCACAGCCCACGCCGCAAAAGTCGCCAAACGGAAGCGGAGAAAGAAAAAGAAATGACTGAGAAGAGAGAGTTCTACGCCGCCAGTGTAGAGGAAGCGGTCGCCCGCGCGGCCAGGGACCTCGGCACGGAACAGGACGCGCTGTCTTACCGTGTCGTGGATCAGGGCAACTCCGGGTTTCTCGGCATAGGCGCGAGGGACGCCCGGATCGAGGTCGACGCCACACCAGCCGCCAATAGCGAAGAACCGGTCGTCCCGGAATCCGTCCCTGAGCTGCCCGTGACCGAGGGAGTCACGAGTAACGAAGATGATACTGAAGAGGAGAGCCGTTCGGTTGTCGCCGACATCGCGCCCGAGCCCCAGGAAGACGCGGAGACCATTCCTGAGGAAATCGTAGAAGAGACGGAAGGCCGGATCACCGCCCTACTTGACGCCATGGGTTTTGACGCCCGGGTCGAGGTTTACGATGCCGGGGGCTTTGTGGCCGTGGACGTCGCCACAGAGGACACTGCCCTCTTTATCGGACAGAAGGGCGAGACCATCGACGCCCTCCAGTACCTCGTCAACGCGAGCATCAACAGGACGAAAACCTCACGGGTTCGTATCGTCCTTGACGCCGAAGGCTACCGGCAGCGGCGCGTCGAGGCCCTTCAGGGCATGGCACACAGGACCGCCCGCAAAGCGCTACGGGAGGCCCGGCCCGTCGAACTACCGCCGATGAACCCCGCCGAGAGAAGGGTCGTACACCTGTTCTTGCGCGACAACCCCAGCGTTATGACGGAGAGCGAAGGTGTCGGGGACTCCCGTAGGGTCCGTGTCTCCCCCGCCTGAGCTATGGCGGCTTGCGTTTCACGTGAAACACAATCCATGTGCGACTTCAGAAACACCTGGAACGACCAAAGATTGTTTTGGCAAACTTTTGTCGTCGGCCGATGTTTCACGTGAAACGGACCTGTGACCACGCCTGAAATCTTTGATCGTCAATTGTCGGACTGGAGTTTGGGTATCGACCCTGAGGCGAAGAGGCTGTTGCTCGCCTATGCGCGCATACTTTCCCAATACGAGAAAGCGAACGTCATAGGGACCAGGGATCTCGGTGAAATACTTCAGAGGCATATTCTGGACTCCTTGAGTTGTCTGATCTTCACCCCTTTGCGAGCGGCAAGGAAAGTGGCGGACATAGGGTCCGGGGGAGGTCTGCCGGGAATACCGTTGGCCTTGGTGCTGCCGGATGCCGAGATCACGCTCTTCGAGTCAGTCGGCAAGAAGGCGGCTTTCCTGAATTACGTGGCCGCCGAGTTGGGGCTTGCCAACGTGAGGGTCGTGAACTCGCGAATCGAAGAAGCTGCTCGGGAAGAAGCCCATAGGGGGGCGTACGACGTTTGCACGGTGCGGGCGCTGGCCAAGCTCTCCGTGATCGCGGAATATTCGCTGCCGCTGCTGCATATGGGAGGGCATGTCGTAGCGATGAAGGGGCGAGAAGACGCAGAGGAACGCGCCGAGGGGGAGCGTGCCTCGATGGTGCTCGGCGGGCGTATGTGTGACGAGATGCCGGTGCCCCAGGTGACCGGGATCGAACAGAAGGACCGACGTCTGCTGGTGCTGGAGAAGATCGAGGAGACGCCGCACCTGTATCCTCGAAGGACCGGCTTGCCAGTCCGAGATCCCCTCGGCAGAAGAAAGTAGGGAAGGGGTCGGACGGTCATGTTAAGATGCGGGCGTTGAAGACCGTAGTCGCCATAGTGAACCAGAAGGGTGGGGTGGGCAAAAGCACGACGGCCATAAACCTGGCCGCCTACCTCGCCCACAAGGGCGAAAAGATCCTCGTAGTAGACATGGACCCACAGGGCAACGCCACGAGCGGCCTGGGCGTGTCTCCCGACTCGAACGGGTGCATGTATGATGTGCTCCTCGAC
>Ga0136617_10006427_pt1 | contig 10498 bp, 11 predicted proteins | sample AntDrymUQ3222106_2_FD_129672 | JGI IMG/M metagenome (GOLD analysis project Ga0136617, IMG submission 129672) | Polar desert sand microbial communities from Dry Valleys, Antarctica - metaG UQ322 (21.06) | ecosystem: Environmental > Terrestrial > Soil > Desert | place: Antarctica: Dry Valley...
CTCGACGAGCTCCTCTGCGGAGACGCGGTCGATGTCGGTGTGGTCGATGATCGCGATGTCGTCGGGGGAGAGCCGGCGCACGAGGTGCTTGGTGCGCCGGTCGAGGCGCGCGGCCCCCCTGAACTCGACGAAGGCGCTCACCGGACGCTCGAGAGGAACTCCTGCCCGCCGAGCATGCGCTCGATCTCGCCGCGGCGGTCCGCCTCGTCGAGCGCTTCGATCGTCGTGTGCGTCGGGTCGCCCGGCACCTTCTCGACGCGGAAGTGCCGCTCCGCGAGGCTCGCGATCTGCGGCAGGTGCGTGATCGTGATCACCTGTGCCCGGCCGGCCAGGCGCTGCAGGGAGCGCCCGACGGCACCCGCGGTGGTGCCGCCGATGCCCGCGTCGATCTCGTCGAAGATCAGCGTCTCCCCGCCCGCGACAGCGGCGAGCGCGAGAGCGACGCGCGAGAGCTCGCCGCCGGAGGCGGTCTCGGCCACGGGGCCGAAGGGCAGGCCCGGATTCGGGCGGATGAGGAAGACGGCCTCGTCGGCGCCCGTGGCGGTGAGGGCGCGCTCGCGCAGCTCGACGCGGAACTCGCCCTCACCCATGCCCAGCTCCCTGAGCTCGGAGGCGACGGCCGCCGCGAACGGCTCGGCCATGCGGCGCCGCACCTCGCGCAGGGCATCGGCGGCCACGTCGGAGCGCGACTGCGCCGCGGCGAGCGCGGCAGCCGCCACGGCCTCGGCGCCGGCTCCGCCCTCGAGCGCCTCGAGCTCGGCCCGCGCCTCCTCCGACCGCTCGACGAGCTCCCCCGTGGTCGCCGCGCGGTAGCGCCGACGCAGGTCGGAGAGCCGCTCGAGCTCCTCCTCGATCTCCTCGAGCCGCCCCGGCTCGGCCTCGAGCGAGGCGAGGAACGAGCGCAGCTCGCGCGCCTGCTCGCGCAGCCGCACGCCCGCGTCGGCGAGCTCGCCCACGGCTCGCTCGAGCTCGGACGCGAGGCCGCCGAGCGGGGCGAGCGAGCGCTCGGCTCGCGCGACGAGCGCAACCGCGCCCTCCCCGTCCTCGGGCGCGAGCGCCTCGGCGGCCGTGGCGGTGCCCTGCACGAGCTCGTCGACGTGCCGCAGCCGCTCACGCGTCTCCAGCAGTCCCTCCTCGATGCCGGCCTCGACGCCCTCGGTATCGGCGACGAGCGAACGCAGCTCGGCCAGGCGCTCCGCTGCAACCACCGCTCCCCGCACGGTCTCCTCGTGACGGCGGCGCGCCTGCCCGAGCTCGTGCCAGGCCCGCCTCGCCTCGAGGCGGAGCTCCACTCCCTCCTCGCCGAGGAAGCCGTCGAGCACGTCGAGCTGGAAGCGCGGCTGCGCGAGGCGCCGCTGCTGGAACTGCCCGGACATGGCGATCAGCCGCTCGGCCAGCAGGGCCACCTCCTCACGGGCGACGCTGCGACCCCAGGCGTACGCACGGGTGCGGCCGTCGGCGAAGACCCGGCGTGCGAGCACCACATCGTCCTCCCCCTCCGGCCGCAGCTCCAGGAGCGCCTCGAAGCCCTCCTCCTCGAGCAGGCCCCGCGGGAGCTCGAGCTCGGCCTCGACGTAGGCCTCGCGAGCGCCCGGGCCGACGTAGGAGGCGTCGCCGCGCGCACCGAGCAGCAGCCCGACCGCCTGGGCCAGGATCGTCTTGCCGGCACCGGTCTCGCCCGTGATCGCATTCAGGCCCGGCGCCGGCTCCAGCTCGGCCGAGCGGATGAGGACGAGGTTCTCGATGCGGAGGCTACGAAGCAAAGGTCTGCCGGTAGCGGCGGACGAAGGTCGTCTCGGGCAGCATGGCGAGCCGGCTGCGGTGGGTGTCGATGCGCACGCGCACGCTGCCGCCCGGCTCGACGCTCGTGAAGGCGTGCCCGTCGACGAGCACGGTGACGCTCACGTCCGCGGTGCGGTTGGAGACGCTCAGGTCGCGTCCCGGAGGGACGACGAAAGGTCGCGCGTGGAGGGAGTGCGGGGCAACGAAGGTTACGGCCATGGCCTCGAGCCCCCACACGAGCACCGGGCCGCCGTTCGAGAGGTTGTAGGCGGTCGAGCCCGAGGGCGTCGAGCAGATGACGCCGTCGCAGCGCTGCACGCCCAGGTCTTCGTCGTCGAGTGCCCAGGCGAGCTCGACCATGCGGCCGAGGGTGCTGCTCGTCGCCACGACGTCGTTCACGGCTGCGCGCCGCCCCTCGCGGGTCTCGACCTCGAGCGTCGGCAGGTCGGCCACGACGTACTCGCCGCGGAAGGCACGCTCGAGACCCTCCTCGAGGTCCTCCGGCTCGATCGACGAGAGGAAGCCGACCCGGCCGAAGTTCACGCCGAGCACGGGCACCCCCGTGCCGAGGAAGCGCGCCAGCGCCCGCAGCATCGTGCCGTCGCCGCCGAGCACGACCGCCAGATCGGCCTGCTCGAGCGCGCCCTGACCGTCGGCGCGACCGTGCTTCGCCACCTCCTCGTCGGGCAGCACGAGCTCAACACCGGCACGTGCGGCGACGGCTTCGACCCGCTCGAGCGCGGGGCCGATCCGCTCAGGTTTCCCGTGAGTGACGATCGCCGCGCGCGTGACGGCCTTAGCTGACGGCGCTATCGATCCAGGCATCGATCTCATCGGCGAGGCCGGGTCGCTCTCGCTGCGCGAGGTGCAGGAAGAACTCGTGATTCCCCTTCGGGCCCGGCAACCCGGAGTCTACGACCCCGAGCACCTCGCCTCCCCACGCCAGGGCTGCCTCTGCCGTCCCGCGCAGGACGCGGCGGTGGATCTCGGGATCGCGTACGACACCGCCCTTACCCACCTCGGCGCGCCCCGCCTCGAACTGCGGCTTCACGAGCACGAGCGCCGCCCAGCCCGGTGCTGCGAGAGCGAGCGCGGGTGCGAGCACGGTGTGCGCGCTGATGAACGAGACGTCGCAGGTAACGAGCTCTGGCGCGAAGGGCAGATCGCGGAGCCCGCGCGCGTTCACGCGCTCCATCACGGTCACGCGCGAGTCGTCCCGTAAGCGCGGGTGCAGCTGGCCGTAGCCGACATCGAGCGCGATCACCCTGGCCGCGCCACCCTGGAGGAGGACGTCGGTGAAGCCGCCCGTCGACGCGCCGAGGTCGAGGCAGTCGAGGCCGCGCAGGTCGACGCCGAAGACCTCGAGCGCCTGCGCGAGCTTCTCTCCCCCGCGTGAGACGAAGCGAGGGGGTCGCTCGAGCTCGAGCACTGCCGTCTCCTCGACCTGCGTGCCGGCCTTCGCGTAGCCGGGCACGAGTCCCGCCAGCACGAGCGCCTGCGCCTGGGCGCGGCTCTCGGCGAGACCGCGCTCGACGAGCAGCGTGTCGAGGCGCTTCTTCATGCCGTGGAGGGTAGTCGGCGTCCGGCCGCGCGCCAGTGGCGGAAACGGTCACGCTTTGGGCAAGCCACTGCCCTGAGGGGTCTGACCCCGTTAAGCGTCTGTAAGCGGCGGCTGCTCGAGCTCGCGCACGACTCTTCCCGCGAGCGCGCGGAACGCCTCCGCCGGCGCGCTCTCCGGCGCACCGACCACGACAGGCTGTCCGCGGTCGCCGCCGACTGTCAGCGCCGGGTCGAGCGGCAGCTCTCCCAGCCGCTCGACGCCGAGCCGCCACAGCGAGCGCTTCTCGCTCACCTCGGGGAAGACCTCTACGTGCCCGCCGCAGTGCGGGCACAGGAGACCGCGCATGTTCTCGATAGCACCGAGAATCCGAACGCGCTCGCTCGTCAGCATCTCCCACAGGCGCTTGGCGTCGAGGTGCGCAACGTCCTGAGGCGAGACGACGAGGAGGAAGGCAGCCAGCGGGAGCAGGCGCACGAGCTGCTGCTGCACGTCGGCCGTTCCGGGCGGCAGATCGATCACCAGGTAGTCGAGCTCTCCCCACTCGACGTCGTGGACGAGCTGGCGCCCGACGAACTCGACCATCTGGCCCGGCCAGGCGAGGGCCTGCTGCTCCGCGAGCAGGAAGCCGACCGACATCACCCTGAGCCCGAAGCGCTCGACCGGCTCGAGTCGCATCCCGCCCGCGCGCCAGAGGCCCCATCGCTCGAGAGGCCGCGTCTGCTTCAGGCCGAGCATCAGCGGGATGTCGGGCCCATAGAAGTCCGCGTCGAGGAGTCCCACCTTCGCTCCTCGCTCCACGAGCGCAAGCGCCGTGTTGAGGCTGATCGTCGACTTGCCCACCCCGCCCTTGCCGCTGCCGACGGCGACGACGTGGCGGGCAGGCGCCTCCTTCACGCGCTCCGCGCCGCCAGTCCGCCCACGATCTCCGAGAGCACGTCCGTGTCCGCCTCGATCTCGCCGAGCCGCTCCTGCGCCCGCTCGGCCGCCCTGTCTGCGAGCCGCCGCGCGCCGTCGAGCCCGTGTGTCTCCACGTAGCCGTCACCGTCGAGGATGTCGTCGACGATCTGGAAGAGCGGACCGAGCTCGGTGCCGAACGCGCGCCACGGGCCCTGCTCGCGCTCGGGCACCCCCGCCACCGAGAGCGCGCAGCTCACTGCCGCCTCGAACAGACAGCCGGTCTTCAGCCGGTGGAGCTGCGCCTCGTCCTCGCGCCGGCCGGTGATGTCGAGGTACTGGCCGCCGATCATCCCGAGCGTCGCGCCGGCGAGCTGGCGCGCGACGGCAGTGGTGGGATAGGTCAGCGCGAGCCTGAACGCCTCCGCCAGCAGCGCGTCTCCGGCGATCACGGCCACGGCCTCGCCGAACTCGACATGGGTGCTCGGCCGGCCGCGGCGCACGGGGTCGTCGTCGAGCGCGGGCAGGTCGTCGTGAACGAGGGAGAAGGCGTGCACGAGCTCGAGCGCGGCCGCCGCGGGCAGAAGCTCCTCGGGCTCGGCGCCCGCCGCTTCGCCCGTCGCCAGGCAGAGGACGGCGCGGATCCGCTTACCGCCCACGAGGGCATAGCGCATCGACTCGGCAAGGCCGCCGAGCTCCGGCGCCAGCGCGAGCTCCTCGAGGTGGGCCTCGACGAGTGCGCGCAGCCGGTCAGGCGCGAGCATCGGTCTCCCGGCGCGCCTTCGCGAGCTCCGCCTCGACCTGGCGCGTGAGGTCGGCGAGCTCGGTGAGGACGTCGATCGCGGACTCGGCGTCGTCGCGCCGGGCGAGACGCTCGAGCTCGGCGCGCGTCGACTCGAGCCGCGCCAGCAGCTCCTCCGCCCGTACAAGCGACTCCTCGGCGCTCACGCAGCGCTCCGCTCGCGTGCGAGGCGGCCGAGGATGCCGTTCACGAGGCGCGCGGCATCCTCGGAGGCGTAGCGCTTGGCCAGGCGCACCGCCTCCCCGAGCGCGACCTCCACGGGCACGGAGCCGTCGTCGAGCTCGTGCAGCGCCATGCGGATCACATTCCGCTCGACCGTGCCGAGGCGATCGGCCGTCCAGCCCTTCGAGGCTGCGGTGATGCGCTCGTCGAGCTCCTCCGCGTGCTCGGAGACCTCCTGCGCCAGCTTGAGCGCGAAAGGATCGATGTCGCCGGGGAAGAGCGCACCGATCGGCTGCCCGGTCAGATCCCACTGGTAGAGGAGGACGAGTGCGCTGCGCCGCGCCTGGCGCCGGCCGGCCACTAGAGAGCGTGCGGTGTGGAGAAAGAGGCTGTCATGGCGGTGCGAGCGCCGGCAGCAGGCCCTCGCTCTCGGCAAGGTACCCGGTCGAGTAGCGGCCGCTGCGGAAGCCGTCGCTCGCGAGGATCTCGAGCGCGAGGCTCTGCGTGGTCGGAACTCCGGTGAGCTCGAGCTCGCCGAGCGCGCGCAGCGCGCGCTCGATCGCCGCCGCCCTGTCACCGTCCCACACGACGAGCTTCCCGAGCAGCGAGTCGTAGTAGGGCGGCACCGCCGCGCCGTCCTCGATGTGCGTATCCAGCCGCACTCCCGGCCCGAGGGGCGCGCGCAGGCGTTCGATCCGGCCCGGAGCAGGCGCGAAATTCCGGGAGGGATCCTCGGCGTTCAGCCGCACCTCGATCGCGTGGCCGCGACGGGGCGCGCGGCCCACGAGCGGCAGCTCCTCGCCTGCCGCGAGCCGCACCTGCTCGCGCACGATGTCGATGCCGGTGACGAGCTCGGTGACCGGGTGCTCGACCTGCAGCCGCGCGTTCACCTCGATGAAGTAGAAGTCGCCCTCGGGCCCGAGCAAGAACTCGAAGGTGCCGGCGTTGCGGTAGCCGACGGCCAGACAGGCACGCGCCACCACCTCCTCCATCGCGTCCCGGACCTCCGGGGTGAGCGCCGGGGAGGGGGACTCCTCGATCAGCTTCTGGTGACGGCGCTGGATCGAGCATTCGCGCTCACCGAGTGTCAGCACGCCGCCGCGCCCGTCGGCGAGCACCTGCACCTCGACGTGGCGCGCTGGGTGGATCGCGCGCTCGAGGTAGAGCGCTCCGTCGCCGAAGGCAGCCTCGGCCTCGCGGGCCGCCGTCCCGTAGGCGTCCTCGAGCTCGTCGCCCGCCGTCACGAGCCGCATGCCCTTCCCGCCTCCCCCGGCGACGGCCTTGAGCAGCACGGGATAGCCGAGCTCCTCGGCCGTACCGCGCAGCTCCCTCAGCGTGCCGGCGCCGGCGCTGCCAGGGACGAGCGGCGCACCGGCGGCGCGCAGCTCCGCCTTCGCCTGCGCCTTGTCGCCGAGCCGGGCCATGGTGTCGGCCGTCGGGCCGACGAAGACGAGGTCGTTGTCGTCGCAGGCCGCCACGAAGTCGACGTTCTCGGCGAGGAACCCGTAGCCCGGGTGGACCGCCTCGCAGCCCGTCGTCACGGCGGCCGCGATCACGGAGGGGATATTGAGGTAGCTCGCTTCCGCCGGCGGAGGGCCGACGCGAACGGCGCGGTCGGCCAAACGCACGTGCAACGAGTCGGCGTCTGCGGTCGAGTAGATCGCCACCGCCTCGGCGCCGAGCTCGTGCAGCGCCCGGATCACGCGCACGGCGATCTCGCCCCGGTTCGCGACGAGAACCCTGCCGAACAGGTCAGGCTTCCTCGAAGAGCAGGGAGATGCTCTCGCGCCGGTCGATGCGCCGGATCGCCTCGGCAAAGAGGGGCGCCACCGAGACGATCGTCACCTTCTCGCTGAGCGTGACGGGCTGCGTCTCGACGGTGTCCGTGGTGATCAGCCTCGTGATCGGGCTTGCGTCGAGCCGCTCCATCGAGTCGCCCGCGAAGACGCCGTGCGTCACCGCCGCCGAGACCGAGCGGGCGCCGCGCAGGACGAGCTGCTCGGCCGCCTCGGTCAGGGTGCCGGCGCTAATCGTGAAGTCGTCGACGAGAATCGCGTCCCTGCCCTCGACCTCGCCGATCACCTCGACCACGTCGGGGCTTTCGGTATGCCCCTCGCGCACCTTGTCGGCAATGGCGAGCGGTGCGCGCAGCCGGGCGGCGAAACGGCGCGCCTTCTTCACGAAGCCGGCGTCGGGGGCGACGACGACCGGCTTGGGAAGACGCAGCTCGCGGATCGCGTCGCAGAGGTAGGGCATGGCGTAGAGATCGTCCACGGGAATCCGAAAGAAGCCCTGGATCTGCGGCGCGTGGAGATCCATCGTGACGACGCGATCCGCACCCGCCGCCTCGATCGCATCGGCGCAGACGCGGGCGCGGATGGAGACGCGAGGCTCGTCCTTCTTGTCGCCCTTCGCGTAGCTGAAGTACGGAACGATCGCGGTCACCGAGCCGGCGCTCGCGCGCTTGCAGGCGTCGATCCAGAAGAGCAGTTCCATGAAGTTGTCGTTCGTCGGGAAGACCGTCGACTGGACGAGGTAGACGTTGCGCCCACGGACGTTCTCGAGCACGCGCACGAAGAGCGTGCCCTCCGAGAAGCGCAGGGTCTCCCCCGCGCCGACGCGGGTGTCGAGCAGGCCGCAGATCGCCTCGGTCAGGCGCCGGCTGGCGGAGCCGCCGAAGACGAGCGGCGCGTCGGCGTGGCGATCCTCCACGCGGCCTAGTGCTCCGTTCCGGGACGGGGCACTACAGCGCGTCCAGCGGTAGCCCGTTGAGTGGCTCCAGCTCGAACAGGAGCTGCCCGAACTCGACGGGCTCGGAGTTCCCGACGTGGATCGCGCGGACGATCCCCTCGACCTCGGCCTTGACCTCGTTCATGAGCTTCATGGCCTCGAGGATGCAGAGCGTCTGGCCCACGGCCACGGGGTCGCCCTCCTGCACGAACGGCGGCGCGCCCGGCTGGGCAGCACGGTAGAAGGTGCCGACCATGGGCGACTCGACGCGGACGACGCCGTCGGCGGGAAGGGTGAACGGCTGCGCGCCCGACTCGCCGACCTCAACCGACGGCGGCAGTGGGCCGGCCGCTGCTGGTCGGTCGTCCGTCCGGCGCACCGTCACGCGCATGTCGTCCTCCTCGATCGTGACCTCGGCGATGCCCGACTCCTGGACGATGCGCACGAGCTCGCGGATGCGCTCGGCACGCTGCTGATCGACTCCGCCTGCGGCGAGCGTGTCCTCGCCCCGGCTGCGGCGGCGGATCGTCTCCAGCAGCGGCTCCGCCTCCTCGCCGAAGAGGCCGAGCAGGAGCAGCTCCTCCTCGCTCGCAGCCAGCCCCTCCGCCTGCTCGCGCAGGGCCGGTAGGGCAACTGGCGGCTCCTCGACGGGGGCCGCGCGCAGGGCGACCGCGCGGCGCACAGCCGGGTCGATCGCCCCGGGCGGCGTGCCGTAGCCACCGGCGACGAGATCCTGGAGCTCGTCGACGACGGTCTCGTAGCGGCTCGCCGAGAGCACGTGCAAAAGCGCCTGCGAGCCCAGGATCTGGCCGATCGGCGCGGCGAGCGGCGGTGAGCCGACCTCGTCACGGATGCGTGCCAGCTCGTCGAGCACCTCGTCGATGCGGTCGCCGGCGACGTTGGCGCGGAGGTTGCCGTCGAGCGCTGCCACGAGCCCCGGCGGCAGCATGTGCTCGGCGGCGCGGACGGCGATGCGGGGCGTGAGCGGCGTCACGGGCTCGTCGGCGATGTGCTCCTCGACGAGGTCGGACGCGCGCCAGAGCGCATCGACGTCCACCGAGGAGGCAAGTCCGAGCCCGGCGAGGGCGGTGGCGAGCGCCTCGCCCGAGACGCGGTAGAGGATCAGCGCGACCGGGTAGATCGCGCAGGCAATCAGGCCGGCCCCCGCGCGGGCGGCCTCGAGCGCGGCCGCGAGAGCGTTCCCGCTCGCCCCCTGCCCGTAGACCCCCACGGGCAGGCCGCTCGCCTCGCCCACGCGGCCCACGAGCTCACCTGCGCGATGGGGAGCGAGCGAGCCGGTCGGGTCGTGGATAAGCACCCGTGCAGCGCCGAGCTCGGGAAGCTTGCGCGCCTGCTCGACGAGGGTGTCGGTCTCCCCCGTGCGCCCAGGGCTGTAGACGAGTCCTGCATCGAACTCCCGCCCGGCGGCGGCGATCGCCTCGGCAGCCTCGCGCAGATTGGAGACGTCGTTGAGGGGATCGTGCAGTCGGAAGGCGTCGATGCCGTTCTCGGCGGCGGTCGACACGAAGCGGCGGACGAAGTCGCCGTCGACAGGGCGCGACCCTACGAGGAAGCGCCCGCGCAGGGCGAGGCCGAGCGGCGTCTTCGTGCGCGCTTTGAGCGCGCGGATGCGCTCCCAGGGGCTCTCGACGCCCCGCCGGACAGCACTGTCGAAGCACCCGCCACCCGAGACCTCGAGGTAGGCGAAGCCGGCGCCGTCGAGGATCTCGGCGAGCCGCAGGAGCTCGGCGGTCGGCACCCGCCCGGCCAGGGGCTCCTGCCCGAGCAGGCGGATCGACGTGTCGACGAGCTCGGCCATCCCGCGGGGGAGCGTAACGCGCTTGGGGTGAGCTCTAAGCCCTGGAGATGTAGCGGCGCTCGCGCGGGTCGACCTTGACGCGGTCGCCCACGTTCACGAAGAGCGGCACCTGCACGACTGCGCCCGTCTCGAGCGTCGCGGCCTTCGTCACGTTCGAGACCGTGTCGCCCTTCACGCCCGGCTCGGTCTCGGTCACCGAAAGCTCGACGGAGCCGGGCATCTGGACGCCGGCGGGCTTGCCGTCGACCTCGAGCATCTGTATCGAGCTCGACGGCTGGAGAAAGTCGAGCGCCTCGGAGACGCTCGCCCGCGACAGGCTGAACTGCTCGTAGGTGCCCTCGTCCATGAAGACGACCTCGTCGCCCGCGTCGTAGAGGTACTGCACGTTCTTCGTCTCCGTGAACACGCGAGGGAACTTCTCGCCGGCGCGGAAGGTGCGGTCGACGACGGCACCCGTGTCGAGGCGCTTCACCTTCGTGCGCACGAATGCCCCGCCCTTGCCGGGCTTCACGTGCTGGAACTCGACGATGCGCCAGACGTCGCCGTCGAGCTGGATGTGCATGCCGTTGCGGAACTGGTTCGTGGTGACGATGTCGGCCACGGCGGAGACTCTAAACGACCGCGTCGCTGCGGCCGTCTCGGCGTCCTAGCGGTTTGCGACGGCGTACAGTCGCCATTCGCCCGGGATGCCCTTGAGCGCATGCGCTCCGCGATCGTCGAAGGTGATGCCGGAGCCGGCGACGAGGTC
>Ga0136617_10006429_pt1 | contig 10495 bp, 17 predicted proteins | sample AntDrymUQ3222106_2_FD_129672 | JGI IMG/M metagenome (GOLD analysis project Ga0136617, IMG submission 129672) | Polar desert sand microbial communities from Dry Valleys, Antarctica - metaG UQ322 (21.06) | ecosystem: Environmental > Terrestrial > Soil > Desert | place: Antarctica: Dry Valley...
AGAGGCGTGGCCATTAGCGTTGAACGGCTTCGGGTGTGTTGAGTGGCTAGCTGCCAAGAACTTTTGGCGGCTTGGGAGAAACTTTTTCCTTGACAGCCCTTTCATAGAACCGCTCCTCGGTTCCCTGGTCGAGTGGTATCACCGCATCCTAACTAAGCTGGGTCAGTACCGAGGTTAATCAGACGGCAATATTTGCCCCAAGTGGTGCTTCAAGTGAGCGACATAATCACGCATGAAGTAGTCGAGGGTAACGGTTTCGCTTCTCGCGACCGTCTTCCAGGCGATTTGATCCAGATTATGTTTCGGGCGTGGTTTAGTTCGCGTTTGTTCAGGAACGAGGGACATCAGATGCACGAGGTGCAGGTTATAGTGTTTCCAGAGCTGAACGAGTTGTTGCCATGGCTCTTGATTATAGCCTTGCACAAGCACCCAGTCCTCCTGCTCATAGCCGGAAAAGGCCAGCTCGTCGTTAAACTGGGCCCGAACGAAACGCTGATGACTGTGGGCGGCGGAATCAATCAAGTGGCCGATGATTTCTTTGGGAGACCATTTACCATCGGTCCGGGAAATCTGACTCTGCTGTTCAGAGATTGATAACAGCGGTTTCTCGGCCGTCTCAATCGTTTCTCTAAAGTCTTCGAGGAAGCTCTGCATTTGTTGCTGGCCTGCAGTCTCACCACCCCAGCGGGTTGCCCACTTGGGGATCCCGGCTATTTCGTGGTTCGCTCTAATGCTCTGCGGTCCCACTGTGCGAGATCGGCGCCCGCCTCGTATGTACTCTGCAGAAATTTAAACAAAGTGTCCCGTGGTGAGGCCGCGTTGCGAACCTCGTCGTAGGTGAGCACAAACTCCTTCAGCTCCTCGCTGTAAAAACCCGGTCGGGCTGGTGCATTTTCGAAAGCGGGCGGAGCGGGTGCAGTATAGGAATAAAAAGCGGGCCCCGTGAACCCGGCTCCGGGCCAGAAGCCGGCGCTAATGCACTCATGCGAGTAAGCCTCGCGAGTGATCAGATCTGCCCCGATCCGTTCGGGCGCGGGCCGACCGGAAAAGCGTGTGACCGCCAGATCGAAACTGCCCCAATAGAAATTAACCGGGCTGCACTTTCCTATGAAGCGCCCTCTGAACTCTTCGAAGACCACCGCCGTTTGAGCTAGAACGCGCCAGAATCTGTTTGCGTATTCCGGATCATAGGAAGCATGCTCAGTGTCTTTTTCAAACGGGATTGGGTTGGGAACCTCCTGTGGCTTCGTGAAAATCGCCACTTCAATCTCCATGGATTTCATCGTCGACATCAGTTCCTGATAAAAGTCAGCCACTGAACGTGACGCGAGTGGCAACGCCTCTGTTAACTCGTCGCTAGTCCGGATCAAAAGCTTATGGTCGACGAAATCAAACTCGATCTCGACTAGTCTGTCTCTGTAAGGCATTGGCGTAGTGGTAAGTCCGGTGGCGGAGAGGTGTAGCGCGCAGTGCCACCAATGATTGACCGGCGGAGCTAACGTCAAACGTATCTTGCCGACAATCTGTGTCCACATATGCAGGGTTGCATACGTGTCTGTCCAGGCATCAAGCGGCAAGGCGGGCCACACTTTGTTCTTTGAATCATCGATGGCGGTAGCTGCGTCCATGTCTGTCTCCTAACATGTCTTGACCCAAATTGTATCACTCCCTGTTGAGTCGCTGGCGGGAAATTATTTGCACCGAGTAATAATTTGGGCATTCGCGAACTTCAATGCGCGGAAAAGACTTGAACGAGACTCGATGGCTGAACTTAGCGGCGATCAGCGGGGATGAAGCTCAAAGTCCGGCAGTTGGATTAGAGCCCGCGAAGCGTGGCGAAAGCATAAAGCCTGGGGCGTGAGCCCCAGGGCAGTCGCATTTGAGCTACTAGCACGCGAAGCGTGCGTCAGCGGCAACAATGAGGAACAACGTTCTCAATCTGCTGTCGCCCGCTCCCGCGGGCTGGTTAAAACTCCTTGGTTCGTGACCTGGGGTTCCGCTGCGCTCCACCCCAGGCTTTATGCTGTCACCCGCTATCGCGGGCTGGTTGGGCCATTCACTATGCCAAATTCTTTTTCATATGAACTGCCGGTAGTGAAATACCCTCCGGAAGCGGTATTTCAAATGGGCCTATTTTCTCGTAACCCTGTGCCGAATAGAGGGGCTCGCCTGGCAGGGTGGCGATAAGCTCAAGACCAGTGAATCCCGACTTGCTCGCTGCTTCTTCGCATGCCTTGAGGAGCTCCCTGCCAATGCCTCGGCGCGACCATCGAGGATGAACATAGAATGCTCGCACCCGAGCCGCGTCCGTTTCCGGATTAAGCAATTCATCGACACGAACTGAATGAGCCTGGTCTCCGCCGAACAGTGTTTTCCGTTTGCTCCAGCCGCCACAGCCAACTATCTGACCGCCGATCTCTGCAACAAAGTAGGTCGCATCATGTACCAACTGACGGTCGACACCAAATATGTGCATCAGAGCGCTGTCAATTTCCCGCGCGCTGTAATACGGCAAACTAAGCCCTCGAACGGACGCCGCAATGAGTTCTTGCAGCGTGGGAACGTCTTCCATCGCCGCCAGTCGGATGGTGATTGCCATGTCAACTATTTGCACTCGGCTCTTGGAGATGATCCTTACTGATGGCCCGACCAATTATGTACGTCAATGAACGACCAGCCCGCCCTTTGAGCCGCCTGGCCCAGGATGTCTGCACGCTTGCCCATTCTGACTGCGGCAATGCGCCTCTTTCAATAATCGAGAACCCACCCTTCGCATATCGAGGAGCCAAAAGTGAATCTATATAGTCGAGGGAGAACGAAGGGATCCCGAGTCGTTCCAGCTCCCCAACGTCTCGCACAGGATCGCAGCCGATGAGTATTTCCAGCAGTGCATCTGCCGAGCAGATCCGTCGTAAGTTGCGCAGGACTGATTCGTTACCGGTAGCCACGGCTCCAAGCAAACTTCCCCACGGAAAATGGATATGCACTTCGTCGGCAGCGCCGTCTAGCTCAGACGGCAAATCCTCGACGGCGGCCTGTAGGAAAAGGACATTCGGTAATCCACCTTTAGCGGCCTTTCGATGGATCTTCTCTGAGATCTTCTCCAACGGTCGAGCGTTCGCATCTATCCCGATGTAGCACTTTTTCGGGTTCTGTCGCGCACACTCGAACACAAAGACACCGTCTCCCGTCCCTATATCGATAATTATTCCCTCGCCGGTAGGGAGCAATGAGTTTCTCGAAGGCGGCGTTATCGAGTTATCAAATGGTTCTACCACGGATTCTTTTTAACATGCTGCGTTCCTTTCGACACTACTTTTGCGTTTTAGAGAAAAGGTCATTGGCGCGTTGTGGCCGTCCTGGCGCCAGGCCCAGACGTGAGTCATTTGATCCTTGCCATCAAAGGCGATTGCCAGACTGTGGATATGGCCATCGGCATGATCTCCCATGTTGGTCGCATCAATAAAAAGAGAATTTAAGATTTTTGATCTCGCCTGCGGGTACTTCGGCCTGCATGCGTGGTTGGTTTCCAGCCGAGCAATAATGGGTCAGCCTTAACCTGGCGCCATCAGGATGGTAAACCGTGACCATCTCATCTTCTTCGGCTGCTGCCAGGGTTTCCATCAAACCCTGACTGCCGGAATCAGTTCGTAAGTTACCTTCACCGGTCTGCCATCTGACCTTTTACCCTCCCAAACGCCCACCAGCGATTTCAGTTTCTCAAAATCCGGGTGCGCTTTAGTTTGTGCGAGTATTTGGCCGGTGCCCAGGACTATGCCGCCTATGGCCAAGGCCATCATCGTTCGCTTCCTGTTTCAATAACTCCAGTAGAACTTGATTGCGCGCGCAGGGAATTCCTAGTTGTTCACTGCTAATGATTCGGAGCTGGGTCTATTCTTTCCTGCTGATGGCGAATTTGCAATGGTCTCGTGAATTCTGCCAGGGGTTCTGCAGCTTGCTCCAACATGTTGCCGAAAAAGTGGTGAGCACAAAGAGGCAGTAAAGCGATCCACGAAATCACACGAAGTAACCCTAATCAACGCATCCAGTTTGTAGGGTTTCGCGTGGTTTCGTGTGGATCGTGTGGTTTTTCAGCAGCAGCTAGACCATCACTGACTGGAGCTCGTCGTTAGCCGCAGTAAACACATGCCAAAAGAAGTGTTGTCGCTTGCTTTACTCTAACAGAACAGCGTCGCCAAGGTGCCCGTTGAAAGGCTTTGAGGTGCGCATTTCGAGGCGCTAGTTTTTGGGAATAGCAATTGCCGAAGCGTTACCGGCAGTTGGATGAATTATAGATTCAAAGGAGTTTTTAGTAATGTTGAAAAGAATGCTTGCAATAATGCTTACGGGAATGCTGCTAACAATGGCGGTTGACTTCCGTCCAGTTAACGCCCAATCACGACAGGATGAGCCTCGCGTGGCGAAAGTGCGTGGGGACGTATTGAAGCTAGGTGTGGGTGAAAAGGCGCAGGTTGAGGTTAAGCTGCGCGATAATAGTAAGCTGAAAGGCTACATCGGGGAGGCAAGGGAAGACTCCTTCACCGTAATAGACTCTAAGAATGGTTCCAACCAGAGAGTCGCGTACGGCGACGCCCAGAAAGTGAAAAAAGCGGGAAGCGGTTTTTCGCCGCGTTCATGGATCATCCTCGGCGCCGCCGTTGCCGGGGCTGTGGCTACGTGGATCATAGTCAAGCCCGCCCTCTGCGATGGCGGGGCGCAGGATCGGGGACCTTGCTGAGTGGGTGATCAAATCACCCAGGTACGCCGGCTTCTTGTCGGCGTTCTGTTTTGGGCCTGTTGGTCCCTCGGATCGCGTTTGCGCGAAAACCCATGACAGGAAATCAGGCTCCTTGAAAGCTCGCACCCAGGAATTGTGGCCCACTCCTTTGTATTCCGTGTATCTGGCCTGACCCCCGGCTTTCTTGAGAGCGGCGATCAGTCTTCGCGATTCTGAAACGTTCACACTCTCGTCTTCATCACCGTGAAAGGCCCAGATAGGCGTCTTTGCTAACAATGGTGCTTTAGAAGCGTCACCTCCGCCGCAGATGGGAACGGCTGCGGCAAAGGTTGTGGGCCGCCGGGTAATAATATCCCAGGTTCCCTACCCACCCAGTGACATCCCAATAACATATAGTCGCCGGCTATCAACCGAGTAGTCTTCTCGCACTCTGTCCAGTATCTCAAGCACTATCTTCATTTCAGCGGTAGGTTGTTCGGACTCAGAGTCTCCCCAAAACTGGTTTGGAGGGCATTGAGGGGCTAGGATGAAGCTCGGATACCGGACTTGGTTATCAGCTCTGGCCAGGAATCCAATCCCGTGTTCATCTCCGTGAGCCAGTAGCAACTTGAGGTCATTGCCCCGAGTTCCGCCTCCGTGCAACCAAAGTACGAGCGGATACCGGTTAGCTTTGTCGTAGCCTTCAGGCACAAATAGGAGGTAGGGCATTGTCTCGCCACGTGTGTTCGTATGTGACTTTTCGACGAACTCCTGTTTTGCCTTTGCCGCTGATGAAGACGGTTGGTTGGCAGGCTGTTGGCTACTCGCTTCTCTTCTCACCTGACAGTTGGACGTTAGACCTGCAACGAGAACAACAAAGAGTACACTTGATACGCTGCGCGCGAGGCTCCCAAATCTTCGGATATTTTGTATATTAGCCAGTTTCATTCGACTAACACGGTGGTGACTCAAGTCCCTCGCTTTCACTTGAGTGGCTATCCGGTTTGAGCGGGCGTGCTTCGCTTTGCCCCCTTCCTGACCTGTAAATTACCGTAGCACCTTCCGGGTTTTCACACGGCGTCCGTATCCGATAATCCAAAATCGACAATTGGCAATTGGCAATGCCAAGAGTGGGTTAGACCAGATCAAACGCAGGATGAAACTTAACCAGACCCGGCTTTTCAGTTAGGGCACCGGGCTTCAGCTCCGCGACCAAAAAAGTCTCAGGAGGAACTGGGTACTCGCAACCCAAGCCCTTCTGACTGGCCGGAACGAATCCAAAACGAGGGTAATACTCGGGATGGCCCACCACCACGATTACATCGCAGCCGATGCTCTCACATTGTCTGAGACCTTCCTGAATTAACAGCGAACCAATACCTCGCTTTTGGTGCGCCGGTAGCACCGCCGTCGGAGCAAGTCCCATTGCTGTGGGAACGGTATCCTGCGACTCTATCGAAACAGGACTGAAGAAGATGTGCCCTACTACGCGTTCGCTCTGAATGGCTACGAGCGAGATATAAGGATCAGCAGCATTCCGAAGTGCGTCAACCAGAGCAGCCTCATTTGAACGGCCAAACGCTAGCTCATTGACTCGTCTGACTGCAGCGATGTCAGCTGAAGTTTCTGCTCGCACTGTGGCCATTGGTCTCCTGTCCGCCTATCTGAAAAGATGCCTCAACTTGTCATAGTCCCAACACATCAGATAAATGCTTGCCAAACATCATTCCCGTAATGATGAAAGCTCCTACGTTATATATTGTCAGACCAGTTTCATGCGCCCTTAAAATATCATCCGGGGTAGGGTGAAAGCGTACCTGAGGCAACCCAGGGTATATGTCGTTGAGTTGAACCCTGAAAGAATTGATGGAAAGGTGGGGAAACGAGGGCTTATCAAAGCAACGAATGTCTTTGAAAGTGCTTCGCCGTCTTCGGGAAATTATGGGGAATGGCAGAAACGAACGCTGGATGTTTTGGATGCGTGCTACACATTTTATGTTGAATAAGAACATAGATTTCTACTATCGCCCTTTCGCCAACAGAACTGTGGTATTCGTTTTCATACACGCTGGAGGATTTGATGAAACGCTTAATCAAATCCTAAGCTCGTTCAGATGGTCAAACGGGTCTTGATTGTCACCGAAGTTCCGCCCAATAAGTCATTTGAGCGCGACGCCTCGACAGCGTGCTGCTCATGTTCCATCCTACAGATTAGGCTATGCGCCTGCTCTCGGCGCGGCTCAAATTCCGGCGTTGGGTTGCTATGAAAAAGGTGAAGCTAAGTAATAGGCATCTCGTGTTTGTTTATGGCACGTTGAGACGCGGCGCAGAACGCGCAATGTCTATAAGATTTCCCAATTCAAGATTTATTGCTGATGGTAAAGTAAGCGGCAGCCTCTATGATCTAGGTGCATATCCTGGCTTGCTACTTAATAAATCAAACTCATTGGTTATTGGCGAAGTGTATGAAGTCGATGATGAAATTCTGAATCAGTTGGATGATATAGAAGCATCAAGCCATTATTGGCGGAAGCCGGTTGAAATCTCTCTTGGTACCCACAGAAGGATATGTTGGATTTATCAACCTAATCCTGAATTTTATTCCCCTCGTACATTAATTACATCAGGTGATTGGATTGAATATGCTAAGACGAAAACAGACTGGCCTGAAGACACCTGGCCTGACGAGACTCAGAGTTAATAATGTCCTACTGGAATTATCTCGACCGCCGCGCGGCGAGTGTCACCGCCGGGAAGGCGAGCGGAAAACCAAGTCGCGTTGGTGCTGTCGGAAAGCTCAGTGCCGCAGTTTCTCGCTCACGTCTTATCCATGCCCGAGGCGACCATCGGCATCTGGCGCATCGAAGTGTTTCCAATGAAAACAGCGCTATTCAGGCAGCCGCTACACAAAATGCCTGCGCAGAAAATAACCTTCACACTACGGCTCCAACGGAGGGCATCCGCCGACTATGCTCCTGATCACAAGGCGATGCTCCAAGCAAACCAGGCGCCACTGCTGCGTTTGCGCCCAGCAGGAGGGAAATCTATCCGCCGTATTCACCAATCCTATCTCGCAATGAATGGCTTGAGCATTACGGTGCGGAGACTTGGCGACGGTTTGCCGCCGCCAAGAAGCAGTTTGATTCAAACAACGTGCTGACGCCGGGGGCGGGAATCTTCTATGCTCATAACGATTCCTAACAATGAGCATGCACCCGACCGCGAACAAGGTGCTTCTCATCGTTAGCTTGTGTGGTGTTGAGGTTGGTGCGCGGCGGGTGATGTCGAGCGTTAGGTGCGCTTCGCGCGGGAGAGAGGACCTTCATGGTCTGAACCTTCCTGGAGGTCTTTGGTCGATTCCTGATAGAGTTTCCGCACATCTCCAGATCCATTTGAGGAGGCCTACAGTGAAGAGATTCTTCTTAATGCTGGCGGCAGTGAGTCTTTCGACGGCGGCCCTCGCCGCCGAGGCTCGCACAATTAATATTCTGGCGGGTTCCGGCTGGCGGGAGCACGCAGGCGAGCGTAGCGAGCCGGAGCGCGACTGCCAGTTGCACCCCACAGCGTGGGGCTCCAATGGGGCGCGTCCCCACACGCAGATGCTACCCAAGTCGCAGAAAACCGAGCAACGGCCGACGCCGGCTGCGGCGCCGCAGGAGGGCGATAAGGCCCCGCTGATGGTGTCGTTCACCGAGCTGAAGTGGGTCGAGCTCCCCGAGAGGAAGGGCATGCAGTTCGCCGTGCTCTCGGGCGACCCCAAGATGGGAGCGTATACCTAGATGCGCAAGGTCCCGGCCGGCACCGATAACCCGTTGCACGCGCACAGCAGCGAGCTCAAGAACGTGATCATCAGCGGCGTCTGGTACACGGGGGCGGATGCGGCGTCGGCCAGAGATTTCGGCCCCGGGTCGATCGTGATGATGCCCTCCAACTGGGTGCACGTAAGCGACTGCCGCCCCGGAAGCGATTGCGTGTTCTACCAGGAGGGCAAGGGCAAATTCGACTTCAAGGCGGTTGCGGCCGAGGCTTCCGACGCGAAGCCCAACAATTAGGAGGTTCTCGTCGCTGTGAGGCGGGTCATCGGTTGCGCGAGCGGATGGCATAGTTAGCAAGGAAGGCGCGGAAGCCTTCCTTCGTGAGATTCGCTAGAGTCGCTAGTTGTGTGATTACAATCACGACTCGCCGAACAAATCCTTGCAGCGGACGTGGGGATGACGTGCTTCTCATGGTGCGTCCTTCGTCGTTGCTTGCGTGGGTTCGCCCCGCGCCGCTAAAGCGCGGCGTTCCGTGCTTCTTGTTTCGTAACACGGTGTAAATAGTTGAAGCTATTGATTCTTGGCGGAACAAGATTTGTAGGTCGTCATTTGGTCACGGCAGCCCTCGCACGCGGACATGAAATCACGCTTTTTAATCGTGGTAAGCATCCGTCTGCGGCTTTAACAAGTGTGGAAAGGATTTATGGAGATCGAAACAGCGATTTGGCTAAACTTCAAGGTCGCCGTTGGGATGCAGTCGTTGATACTTGTGGATATCTGCCGCGTACCGTAAGGGCATCAGTACAAATCTTGTCTCATTCAGTAGATCGTTATGTTTTTATTTCCAGTCTTTCCGTATACGCAGATGTTAGCGCTTTCGGTATAGACGAAACTGCCCCCATCGCGGGGCTAACGAGCGAACAATTGGAAAAGGCGAACGAAATTGATTCATCAGGGGAAGCCTCTGCAGTGACTTATGGAGAAATGTATGGCGGGTTAAAAGCTCTGTGTGAGCAGGCGGCCGAAGAAGTCTTGCCCAATCGAGTGCTTATCATTCGTCCCGGTTTGATTGTTGGCTCTTATGATTATACCGACCGCTTTACTTATTGGGTGCAGCGTATCGCTCGCGGCAATGAAGTAGGGGAAGTATTAGCTCCGGGTCGTCCTGACCGCTATATTCAGCTTATTGATGTCCGAGACTTAGCCGAATGGACAGTGAGAATGATTGAACGTAAGGAAACGGGCGTCTATAACGCCAACGGTTTGCCTAACAGCTTGACGATGGAAAGGGCGCTTGAGGAATGTAAAATAGTAAGCGATAGTGATGCTTCTTTTACATGGGTCAGCGACAACTTTCTGACGCAAGAGAGAGTCGCTCCGTGGAGCGAAATGCCTTTTTGGATGCCCGAAGAAGGTGCGCCGCATTTGAAAGGCTTTATGTTCATCAATTGTAATAAAGCTGTTGGTGCCGGTCTTAGTTTTCGCCACCTGAATGAAACAATTACAGATACGCTAACTTGGCGCGAAACAAATCGCCTGAATGAAGAATTGAAAGCTGGTATTGATCCTGACAAAGAACAAAGGTTGCTGCGTAAATGGCACGAAACGCATTGATCGGTACGCCACAGCGAACCAGTCATTGGAGCGAACTGCCTGTCAGGAGGGTTTTATTATTCTCAAGGTATGGAGGCAGCCGCTCACTTCCGGCGTTCGCCGTTTCCTCTTTTCTGGGAGGGAGCAAAAATGATTTAATTCGTTTCCCTGAAGGAGAGAAATGAGTAAACAGGAAAAAGGTTTGTCACGCCGCCAAATGTTGGGAATGGCGATTGGCTTAGGCGGCTTTGCCTTTAACGGAAAGACCGGCTCAGTCTTCGCTCAGGGGCCATGCGTTTGTTCACGCCGCCACTTACCTCAGGCCCGTTTTACCCCCAAATAAAACCGCTCGACCAAGATGCCGATTTAACTGTGCTTGCCGGAAAAAAGGGGCGCGCTCAAGGCAAGGTTATTCATCTGACGGGACGAG
>Ga0136617_10006430_pt1 | contig 10493 bp, 11 predicted proteins | sample AntDrymUQ3222106_2_FD_129672 | JGI IMG/M metagenome (GOLD analysis project Ga0136617, IMG submission 129672) | Polar desert sand microbial communities from Dry Valleys, Antarctica - metaG UQ322 (21.06) | ecosystem: Environmental > Terrestrial > Soil > Desert | place: Antarctica: Dry Valley...
AATGACTGAACGTCGAGCCATACTTATCCATGACCGAGAACCTGGCTTCTACGCTCGCGCTCATCGGCATCGTGATCCTGGTTGCATCCCTCCTCTCCGGAGTGATCGAGCGTAGCGGGCTACCTCAGGTCGGGATCTTCCTGGTCCTCGGGGCCCTGCTGGGCCCGGCCGGCCTCGGCTCGTCAACCTCACGCTCGAGTCGCCCACCCTCCAGGCCATCGCCGTACTCGCCCTGGTGCTGGTGCTGTTCAGCGACGCCATCGTGGTGGATATGGGTGAGGTAAAACGCCAGCATAAGCTCGCGCTGGTGGTGCTGGGGCCGGGCACCCTGATCCCCGCTGCGTTCATCGGGGTGATGGGATGGTGGCTCCTCGGACTCGGCCCGGCCGAGTCCGCCATTCTCGGCGCCGCGCTGGCCTCTACCGATCCGGTGCTGCTGCGAAACCTGCTGCGCCGTCCCAGCCTTCCGCCCACCGCCCGGATGGCGCTCCGGCTGGAGAGCGGGGTGAACGACGTCATCCTGTTGCCGGTCGTCGTACTGGGAATCCTGGTGGTGCAGTCCGGGGGCGTGGTGGTGCCCGCGGAGCTCGGCGAGCATGCGGTGGGGCTTTTCCTGCTGGGGCCGGCACTCGGTGCGCTCGTGGGGTACGTCGCCATCACGATGCTGGAGAAGATAAGGAGCCGGGTGGGCGTGAGGCGCGACTACGAGTCGCTCTATGCCCTGGGCGTTGCGTTCACCGCATATGCCGCTGCAGAGGCAGTTGGTGGCAGCGGGTTCCTCGCGGCGTTCGCGGCCGGCATTGTGGTGGCGGCAATGGACGTAGAGCTATGCGACTGTTTCCTCGACTACGGTCAGGCCACCGCCGAGATGTTCTTGCTCTTTACGTTCGTGGCCTTCGGTGCCTGGCTTATCTGGACCGGCCTCGACGTTGCCGACGCCAAAACGCGGTGCGCCGAGCCCGGGAACTGGGGCTCGACCACCACGGCACGGTGGTGCTCTACTGTACCTGAAAGGACGAAGCCACAAGCGTCCGGGTGGCGCGAGAGCTTCGGACCGCCGGCTGGCCCAAGGCGCGTGCATTCGTCGGCGGCTGGGAGGCCTGGAAGAAGGAGGCCCTGCCAGTCGAGCCGAAGGCGAGTTAGTAACTAGGAGCTCGTAGCTCCAGACGCTCCCAGCTCCCGCTCCCAGTGCAAGCGTTGGCATAGCCGTTGCCTTATCCACCTCGAGCCCAGCCAGCACATCATCCGCTGGCTTGGGCTTAAGACTTTAAAGTCCATCCCCCCTAAGTACTTACCGGCTCTCGAGCGGTGACTTTCACGCTCGGAAGCTCAGGAGACGGAGGCTCGACCGATGCGCGTCCTGCAATCCCCGAAGCGTTCTGTGACCCTGTTGGCGGCCGCGTGCGTCGCCCTTTCTGCCTGCGGCGACGCGGGCCCCGACGTGCCCTTTAACCCGGCAGCAACCACAGAGGATATCCAGGCGGTGAACGCGACCTTTGAGTCGCCCGTCTTTAGCAGCTTCTCCGCCTTCAGCGAGCAATTCGGTGCGGTGCTGGGCCCGGCACCGCTGGTGACCTCCTCCGCCGGGGCCTTCAACTTCCGCCGAGCAACCCGTAGCGGAGAGCTGCGTGCCGCCGCGGCGCGTAACGCCCAGCACGTGGCCGCGCTCACCCGGTCGGTTGCGAATGGGAGCTTCAGTGCGTCGGCCTCGGCGATCCCGACCGAGGTGGCGGGGAAGACATTCGAGTACAGTGGCACCACCTACGTTCCAACCGAGCGGACCGGCGCGCCGGACAACGGCGTCCGTTTCCTTATCTATGCCGTGAACCCCGTAACCTTCGTGCCGGTGGAGCCGCTCCAGGAGGTAGGCTACGTGGAGCTCACCGACCTCAGCGGTAGCAGCACCCAGGCGGCGCGCGTGGTAGTGGTGTCGGGCGAGACTACCTACCTCGACTATACCGCAACCGCTGCCGGTACGGTGTCGGCCGGAGCGGTGACGGTGACCGGTTACGTATCGGATGGGGTCACCCGGGCCAACCTCAACCTGCGGTCCACCATCAACGAAGCCGAGGGGATGACCCTGCTTTACACGGTCGACGTACCCCAGCGCGACTTTTCGCTCGACCTCACAATGACCATGTCCGAGCTCGACCCGCAGAACAGCACCATTGATATCGACCTCGGTATGAGCGGCCCGAACGGCACGCTGTCAATGAGCGGTCAGTTCAGCAACGCTGGAGGAGCGGTGACAGTGCGCGTCAACGGCAACGTCTTCGCGACCATCACGTCGGGCGAAGCCGGGGAGCCGGCAATCACTGGTGCCGATGGGCAGCCGCTGAGTGAAGAAGACGTTGCGGCATTGAGCCGTATCTTCGAGATGACTGACGAGGCGTTCATTTCGTTCGATGAGATGGTTGCCCCGGTTAACTCGTTCCTGGAGCCGGCCGCCTGAGCCTTGTACCCCTGAACAAAAGAGCCCGGCCATTTCGGCCGGGCTTTTTTTGCTTCAGAAAGCCACTACCTCTGTCGTCTGCCCCATCCCGTTTCATCCGGCCAGCCAGCCGTTTCCGCTCACCAACTCCCGCACCAGATCCCCACTGGTCCGGTCGGCAGCCTCCGCCGCGAAGTTTGTAACCAGCCGGTGGCGCAGCACTGCGGGTGCCACGGCTCGCACATCCTCGAGGTCGGCCATGGGCCGGCCGGCAATGGCTGCCCGCGCCTTGGCTCCGAGTACGAGATACTGAGATGCCCGTGGGCCGGCGCCCCACTCGACGAACTCCTTCACGATTCCCGGCGCCTCACTTTCGCCTGGTCGAGTCATGCGGGCCAAGGTCACCGCCGCCCGGATGAGCCCGCGGGAGACCGGAATACGGCGGACCAGGGCCTGCATGGCCAGAACTGATTCCGCGTCCAGCACGGATTCGGGCCCGGCCCTGGCCGTACCCGTCGTCTGCTCCACGATGGCCTCTTCCTCGGCCCGGCTCGGGTAGCTCACCCGCAGCTCCAGCATGAAGCGGTCGAGTTGGGCCTCGGGTAGAGGATAGGTGCCCTCCTGTTCGATCGGATTCTGGGTGGCCAATACAAAGAATGGATTGGGCAGGTGGTAGGTGGTGCCGCCGGCGGTAACCTGGTGCTCCTGCATGGCTTGAAGCAAGGCGGCCTGAGTCTTCGGAGGAGTACGGTTGATTTCGTCGGCCAGCACCACGTTGGCGAAGATGGGACCTTTCACGAACCGGAAGGCGCGCCGACCGGTGGTGAGGTCTTCTTCTATGATGTCTGTGCCGGTAATATCGCTCGGCATGAGATCGGGGGTGAACTGCACCCGATTGAATGTGAGGTTCAGCGCCTCGGCGACGGTCTGCACCATGAGCGTCTTGGCCAGACCGGGAACTCCGATGAGCAAGGCGTGGCCCCCGGCCAGCACCGCCGTCAGAATTCCGTCAATCGTCTCCTCCTGGCCCACGATGCGCTGGGCAACGTGGGTGCGAAGACGGTTGACGGCGCCCACCAGGCGCTGGAGCTGTTGAACATCGTCGTGCGGGGCGGCGTGAGTTGCGGTCATGATCTCTCGATAAAGGTGTCTAGTTGAGATTACCCGCGTAGGGAATAGGACGCCAGCGGAGCGGTGGCAAAAGCCTCTCCGCTGTGAGCATTACGCTCCTGAAAGAGGCGTTGTTCCGCTTGCGAAATTTTTCACAAGCGGGTAGTTTAGCCCCCGTATGGCGCCTAAAGACGAGAACGTCGGCCGGGAGATGGGCGAGGGCTACAAGTATGTCTCCCTGGGGCTCACCTTTGCGGGCGGAATCATCTTCTTCATGGCGGTCGGACTGGGCCTGGACCGCCTCCTCAACCTGATGCCGGTGTTCACGATCAGCGGCACTTTGGTGGGAACGGTCCTGAGCTTCCTGGCCGTGTATCGAAAGCTCCAGGAAGAGGAGCGGCGCCGGCGGGAGCAGCAGGGTAAATGAAGGGACTCGGTCTGGGCCTAGTACTGACTTTGCTGGTGAGCGGCCTTCTCGTTCTCGGCTGGGGACGGGATGCCTTGCTTCCCGGGTTGGTCTTTGGCCTGATCGCCACCGCAATTCAGGTGACTTCAGTGGCGCTGGTTCGCCCGGTGTATGCCGGTGAGACGGTCCGGCTGCTCAAGCGCTGGGGCATCGGGATGCTTCTCCGCGTCTTGGGCGTGGCCGCGGTTGTGGTCGCCATTGCCGTTGATCGCGCTGACTTTCCCCCGCTGCCAACAGCGCTTGCCTTCCTCGGGGTGCTGATACCGCTGCTCTTCATGGAGGTCCGTCTGGTCCGATGATTCAGGCGCCCAATATCGGTGAAGTCGTCCTGCACCACACCGCCGACGCGTGGACCATCCCCTTCTATCCACTCGGCACGATTCATCTGCCCCGCTGGCACGACATCCACATCGGGTCGTTGGCGGTGAATCTCTCGCCGACGAAGCATGTGTATTTCCTGGTCTTAGCGGCGCTCCTGGTGTTCCTCACTATGTACATCGCCGGACGACTGATGAAGAAGCAGCGGGCCCACGAGTCCACGCCGAGGGGATTTGCCGGCGCGGTTGAGGCCATGGTGCTGTTCGTGCGCAACGACATCGCCATCGCCAACATCGGACACGACGGGGCCAAGTTCGCTCCCTTTATCATGACGCTGTTTTTCTTCATCCTGTACGCCAACCTGCTGGGACTCCTTCCGTGGGGCGCGTCCCCTACCGGCAACCTGGCGGTAACCGCGGCCTTGGCGATCACCGTATTCGTGACGGTCGAGGTCAGCGGAATGATCAAGCTGGGGCCCAAAGGCTATCTCCGAACAATCTTTCCGAAGATCCCAGGCATCGAAGGAGTCGGTGGGGTGGTCATGTCGGTGGCTCTGGCTCCGATCGAGATCATCAGCAAGCTGGTCAAGCCGTTCGCCCTGGCGGTCCGACTCTTCGGGAACATGACGGCCGGTCATTTCGTGATCCTCTCGCTCTTCGGGATCATCTTTTTGTTCGGCCATCTGCAGGGATGGAACTGGGCGATCGGCCTCATAACCGCGCTGCTGGTGCTCGCGATCATGATGCTGGAGCTGTTCGTTGCGTTCCTGCAGGCGTACGTGTTCGCGCTGCTGAGTTCGGTGTTCATCGGGTTGATGCAGCACGAGCATTAATCGTTGCCTCCCCGCCGCGAGCGCTTCCGCGGCCGGGAAATCGTAGTCCGCCGACTGGCGGACGAGGCCCGCTGTCCCCTTCGCCGCGCTCAGGGCAGGCTCTTCGCTGCGCTCAGGGCAGGCTCTCTGGGACACCGGCGGGCGCCGGGAAGAGCCCGATCCGGGAGAATCGGAGCCTGACCGGGAAGCGCGGATGCCCATCGATCTCCCGCCTATGAACGGAGTCTAAGATGCTGTACATGCTAGCCCTGCTCGCCCTTCTGCAGGAAACCGCCGGTGACGCCGTCGCGGTGGCCCAGAATACCAACGCGCTTCTTGGTGCCGGCATAGGCATCGGCCTCACCATCGTGGGTGCGGGCATCGGCCTGGGCCGGATCGGCGGACAGGTAGCCGAAGGTATTGCCCGCCAGCCGGAGGCCGCTGGTGAGATTCGGGGCGCGGGCCTGCTGTTTGCCGTGCTTCTGGAAGGCGCCGCGATCATCGCACTGGTGTTCGCGCTTCTCTTCAAGCTCATTGTCTAGCCCGAGCCCACGATGTTGTTACTGTTAGCGCTGGTTCAAGAGGCCGAGGCCCATCAGGGCCCGGTCTCCCCCTTCGAGGTAAACTTCGGCCTCTTCTTCTGGACCTGGCTGGTCTTCTTCGCGCTGCTCTATGTGCTGAAGAAGTTCGCCTGGCCGCCGCTCCTCAAGGCAACGGTAGAACGGGAGAAGCGGATCCAGGACCTGCTGGAAGAGGCGGAGCGCCGGAACGCGGAGGCGCAGACTCTGCTGGAGGAGCACAAGCGCCTTCTGGCCGACAGCCGCAGCAAGGCGCACGCGATGATCGTCGATGCCAAGCAGGCCGCCGAGAAGGAGCGGGGCGTGGCCATGGAGAAGACGATGCAGGAGCAGCAGCAGCTGCTCGAGCGTGCCCGGCGCGACATCATAGGCGAGCGGGACCGGGCCATCGCGGAGCTTCGGCGGGAAGCGGTGGATCTGTCGCTGGCTGCCGCCTCGAAGCTTATTGGCGAGCGCCTGACGTCGGAAACAGACCGCAAGCTGGTTCAGGAGTACCTGGCCGGGCTGGAATCGCGAAATTGAGAACCGAGACCATCGCCCGCAACTACGCCGAAGCGCTGTTCGAGCTCGCCGCGCGCACGGGGCAGGCCGAGCGTTACGCCGATCTCGTTGACGCAGTGGCAGCGGCGGTGGAGACCATTCCTAAGGTCAAGGCCGTGCTGATGTCTCCCCGGGTTCCTAAATCCGAAAAGTCGAAGTTCCTGGGTGCCGCACTGAAGGATACGCCCCGGGAGTTTGTCCTCTGGCTCCAGGCGCTGGTAAAACGGGGACGGCAGGGGATCCTGCGTGAGATTGCGGTGGAGTACCTCGCACTGCTGGACCAGCAGCTCAACCGGGTTCGCGCCTCGGTGACGCTCGCGCGGGAGCCTGACGAAAAGCTCAAGCGGGTCATCGAGGAGAACCTGAGCCGCCAACTCGACAAGCAGGTGATCGCCGCCTACCTGGTGGACTCCGAGATCTTGGGCGGGGCCATCATCCGGGTAGGCGATCGGGTGCTGGACGGCTCGGTGCGGCGCCGGATGACCAAGCTGCGGCGGCAGCTGATGAAATAGCCGGCCAGGCCGGATGCCTGGCCATGGTGCATCAGTCCAGAGTGTGGGTCAGGTCGTACTCGATCCCGTGAATTTCCAGCAACGACAGATATTCCCCGGTAAAGGCCCGCTCGCGATGGTGCTGTTCCTGATTGCGGATGTAGTCCCGAAGCGCTGTATCATCAGGGCCGCTCACCGTGAATGCCCCGTACCCGTGTTGCCATCTGAACTCCCGCCGGTGCGGGAAGGTCTGCTGAATCCATCGGGCGGTGTGGGACTTAATGGCGCCGACAAGCTCCGCAATGGAGATTGTGGCAGCTGGCTCGACATAGAGGTGGACGTGGTCTCGGACGCCGCCGGCAGAGAGAAGGCGGCCACCCTTACGCGTGATGATTGTTGCCGCGCAGGCGAACAGCCGGGGCCGCCATTCGGGATCGAGCCAGGGCCTGCGATTCTTGGTGGCCCACACGAGATGAATGCGAAGAGAAAGGTGCGTATTCGACATTAGTTGATCCATGCCAACCTGCAAGGGAGCGCTCGGGCGCTCCATGCTAGCACACGGGCGCACGCCGCCGGCATCGGGCGTACGCGTCGCGGTGCCAAATTCCTCGGTCAACGCCTATGTTTCCCGCCGCACTTCCGTTCCCGCTTAACCCCAAACTTCGAGTTATTCGTGATCGGCCTCGCGCTGTTCCTTCTCCAGCAATCGTCACCCACGCCCTATCCAGGCTCGTACTGGCAACAGCGGGTTGACTATGAGATCGAGGCGCGCCTGGACGAACCAAGCGGGGTGCTGAGCGGGCTCGAGAGCATTCGCTACACCAACAACTCCCCCGACACGCTGACGACGTTTTCGCTGCACCTGTATCTCAATGCGTTCCGGCCAGGCTCACGGTGGGCCGACGCCGATTCGGCAGAAGGACGCCGCCGGTTCAACGACCTTCGCGATCCCGACTACGGCTCCAATCACGTGCGAAATGTTCGGATAATGGGGACGCCGGTGCAGCCGGTATACCCGTTCGCCCCGGACAGCACCATCGTCCGGTTCCTGCTTCCGCGTCCCTTGCTCCCGGGGGACTCGCTATCGCTCGACCTGGATTGGGACGCACGGCCCTCGACCACCCCCCGCCGGCAGGGGCGCCAGGGGCGGCGCTTCGACTTTGCCCAGTGGTATCCCAAGGTTGTCGTCTACGATCGCTACGGCTGGGCGGAGCGTCCGCTCTATCCGGCCGGGGAGTTCTACGGTGAGTTCGGCTCCTTCCTGGTGGATCTGGACGTGCCGTCGGACCAGGTTGTCGGCGCCACCGGCGTACCCGTCTGTGGAGACCCGGGCTGGGAGCGGGCCAATCGCAATCCCTCCCGCTCCATCGACTACGGCCGCGAGTACTATGGCTCGCGCACTCCAGCCGCAACCGCCTGCGACAGCGCGGCATCGGGTCGGAAGAAGATACGGTGGTATGCCGATGACGTGCACCACTTCGCCCTCTCCCTCAATCCGGAGTACCGTTACGAGGGCGGGCGGTACAACGACGTGGCCGTCCATGTGCTCTATCAGCCCGGCGACGAAGCCACCTGGGGCAACGGCATCGCCGTCGAACGCACCGCCACTGCGCTCGCCTGGTTGGACAAGCTGTTCGGGAAGTTCGCCTGGCCACAGCTCACCAACGTGCACCGAATCGAGGGCGGCGGGACCGAGTTTCCCATGATGGTCATGGACGGGTCGGCTGATCTGGGCCTGATCGTCCACGAGGTGGGGCACAACTACACCATGGGTATTCTGGCCAACAACGAGTGGCGAGAGGGTTGGCTGGACGAAGGCTTCACCAGTTTTCAGACGACCTGGTTCTGGGAAACGACTGGCAAGCCCGGGGGCTTCGAGCAGAACGAGGCCAGCATCCTGGAGCTCGACCTCGACGGCTACTCGGAGCCCACCAGCCTGCTGAGCGAGGCATACCGCGACTTCAGCTCCTACAACACCTCCATCTACAGCCGCGGGCAGCTGTTCTTTCACCAGCTTCGCTACCTCGTTGGCGATGCGACGATGCACCGCATTCTCCGGACTTTCTACGACCGCTGGAAGCTCAAGCACGTGGACGAGGGGGCCTTTCGCGCGGTGGCGGAGGAGGTGTCGCGCCGCGACCTGTCCACGTTGTTCGGGCAAGGGTTGCATGCGACCGAGTTCTACGACTATGCGATCGGCAGGGTCAAGCGGCGCAGGGGGGCAGCGGGGCAGTGGTCCACCAAGGTGGAGGTTCTGCGAAAGGCCGACGGCCGGATTCCGGTTGAGGTCGCGGTCATCGCCGACCGTGACACCAGCATGGTGCGGCTCGAGGGCCTGGCGGAGCGAGAGTGGATCGAGGTCTCGACCCGGAGCAAGCCCAGAAAGGTGGTGCTCGATCCGCGGATGCGCACTCACGACTGGAACATGCTGAACAATCGGAAGCGGTTCGGGGGTTTCGACCTGAGGTCGCTGCTTCCTCCGCCCGAGACCGACGTCTACTTCCATCCGTACTTCTCCACCCGTTCCCGCCGCGACCGCCTCACCCTGGGCCTGCAACCAACGCTGTGGTACAACGACGCCGGCGGTGTAACGCTCGGCATTCGCAGCCGGGACGATTACCTCGGCCGGTTCGAACAGAATCAGGCTCTGGTCAGCGTAGCCACCGGCTGGGGAGCCGATGACGGCATCAAAGAAGTGGATATATTTCTCCGAGCCAGAAACCCGGTCTTTCTGCGCGCTCCCAACACGTCGCAGACATTCGATGCCTTTAAAATCGAAGGCCGCTACGGTTTCAGGGTCGGCCTCGACCGGAGCCGGCGCGAGCACCTGACCTTCGGCCCCACATGGCGCCAGGGTGTCGGTCTCACGTGGGTGGGCATCGACGACGTCCGCTATCTGGATCCCGGGTTGTACGACGACGCGGGAACGGTCGAGCTGGAGAGTTTCGCAGGCGTGACCACCACGAGCGGCAAGTGGCAACTGTCGCTGCAGAGCTCACTGGCCGGCGGGCTGGCGTACAATCGCGACGGCCTGGCCGCGAGCGGCCGGCCAGGGTTGAACCCATTCTACTTCCGCTCCTCGCTCGAAGGTGTTGCCCGCCGCACCCTCGGCGCCAACCGTACGGTCGCCGCCCGGGCGTTCCTCGGCTACGCCCGTGGAGATGACGAGGCGGCCAAGCAGCGACAGATCTACCTTCAGGGCGCCGACCCGCTCCAGCAGCTGTACAACCCGTTTCTTCGCTCGCGGGGATCGCTGCTGGCGGGAGAGGACTTTCATTATCACGCGCCCGGAGGCGCCGGCGTCCGGGGGATCGACCGCCGGGTTTCCACCGCCGGTGTGGCCGCCCTCAATATCGAACTGGAGCAGACGCTGCTGGCGCGCCCCGCCGCACGACTCTTCCACCGGATAGGCGTGGCCGCCTTCACCGATCTAGCGGGGGCGGATGGCCTGGACTTCGTCGGCGATGCGGGCCTCGGCTTCCGGGCCGATCACCGCATCGGAGACACCAGGTTCACCACCCGCTTCGATGTGCCGGTCTTTGTGAGCCGGTCCGAGGTATCGGTCCGCCCCAGCGATGACGACTTTGATTTCCGCTGGGTATTCAGCTTCGAGCCGGCGTTTTAGACGGGTGTGATGGTTGAAAGTGCTGCCCACTGCCCACTGCCCACTGCCCACTGCCCATCTGCCCCGCTGCTCCGCCATATTTCTCACCCATGCTGCCGCCATCCGAAATCTCTCGTCGTAGTC
>Ga0136617_10006431_pt1 | contig 10493 bp, 9 predicted proteins | sample AntDrymUQ3222106_2_FD_129672 | JGI IMG/M metagenome (GOLD analysis project Ga0136617, IMG submission 129672) | Polar desert sand microbial communities from Dry Valleys, Antarctica - metaG UQ322 (21.06) | ecosystem: Environmental > Terrestrial > Soil > Desert | place: Antarctica: Dry Valley...
CGACCTTGCGCCGCAACGGATCACGGTCAACTGCGTAGTGCCGGGGCGCATCGAGACGGTGCGCAAAGCGCCGAACGCGTCAGCTGCGCCGGGACCTCACCGCAGCGCGCCGCCGCTCGGGAGGTTCGGATTGCCCGAAGAGGTGGCGGCGATGGTGCGCATGCTCTGTGGTCCGGACGCCCGCTACATCACCGGCCAGTCGATTCATGTCAATGGCGGCGGATACATGCCATGAGCCGGGGCGCGCGGAATCGGGCTCTCGCGGCCAATTGCTTAACTGGAGGAATGCAATGATCCGACCGCGCAAACGCGCCTTTCTCAGAATGCTGGGCGCGCTCGCCGCTGCCCCGCTCGCCGGGCCACTCTTCGCGCAATCCGCTTATCCGAACAAGCCGATCAGAATCATCGCCCCAGTGCAGCCGGGCGGCGGCGTCGACCTGATCGCGCGGACCATCGCCGATCGCCTGGGAAGAGTGCTCGGACAGTCAATCATCGTCGACAATCAGAGCGGTGGCGGCGGTGTGGTTGGTTCGATGGCCGCCGCCAAAGCCGCGCCGGACGGCTATACGCTGATGGTCGGCTACGTGGGGACGCATGGGACCAACCCGGCGGTGCGCAAGTTGCCGTACGATGCGATCCGCGATTTCACGCCGGTGGCGATGGTCGGTGGCACGCCCAACGTCCTGGTCGTGCCCCCGACGATACCCGTCAACACGCTGCAGGAGTTCGTCCAGTACGTCAGGAAAAACAGCGGCACGCTCTCCTACGGCTCAGCGGGCGTGGGCACGCTCACCCACCTCGCAATGGAGCAGTTGAAGGTCGCGGCCGAGCTCGATCTCGTACATGTGGCCTATCGCGGCATCGGCCCGGCGATCACCGATATTCTGGGCGGTCAGACGCAGGCGCTCTTCCCCGGACTTGCCGCGGCGCTGCCCCACATCAAGGCCGGCAAGGTGAAGCCATTGGCCGTGACGGGCCTCGCGCGTCACCGCCTGCTCCCCGACGTCCCGACTTTCGAGGAGGCGGGTTACAAGGGTTTCGACGGCGTGCAGTGGTACGGCATCGTCGGTCCGGCGCAGTTGCCCGCAGGCATCGTCAAACGGCTAAGCGAGGAAATCAACAAGTTGCTCGAAAACCCGGAGCTGCGCGAGCGATTGTCCGGCGAAGCGCTGGAGCCCATGCCCATGTCGCCCGAGCAGTTCGGCCAGTACATGCGCAATGACATCGCGAAATGGTCGCGGCTTGCCAAGGAACGCAACATCGAGATCACCGACTGAAGCTCTTGTTTGCGCGAGCCCGGTGATTCACCCGAGGAAAGCGAATGGCGCACAACACCCAAGTGACCGCGGATGGGAAAGCCCCGGCGATCACGCGCATCCTCGCGGATTTCGTCGCGACGCATCCGTCGGCGGGATGGGATGCCAGCGTCGACAAGGAGGCGCATCGAACATTCTTGAACTGGGTCGGTTGCGCGATTGGCGCGGCGCATCATCCGACCGTCGCGGCGGCCCTTGCCGCCGTGCAGGAACTCTCGCCCTGCGCGCAGGCGACGATCCTGGGGCGCAGTGAGCAAGTCGACATCGCCAGCGCGGCGATGCTCAACGGCATTACGTCGCACACGTTCGATTTCGACGATACGCATCTGAAAACGATCATCCATCCGGCCGGGCCGGTCGCCTCCGCGGCGTTGGCGCTCGCCGAGCACCGGGGTAATAACGGTCGCGACGTGATCGATGCGCTGGTGCTGGGCATCGACGTCGCCTGCCGTGTCGGCAACATGATCTACCCGGACCACTACGATCGCGGCTGGCACATCACCGGATCGACAGGAATGCTCGGCGCGGCGGCAGCTTGCGCACGTTTGTTGAAGCTCGATGCGCAGACGACGGCGATGGCTCTGGGACTCGCCGCGTCGCAGCCGATCGGCGTGCGCGAACAATTCGGAACGATGACCAAGCCTTTTCATCCAGGCGGCGCAGCGCGCGCGGGACTCATGTCGGCGTTGATGGCCAAGCACGGTTTCACCGCATCCGAGCGGGCGATCGAAGCGCCGCGAGGCCTCGCGCAGACCTATTCGACGAAGTGCGACTGGAACGAAATCACGGACGCGCTCGGTCAACGTTTCGAGATTTCCGGCAACACCTACAAGCCTTTCGCGTGTGGCATCGTCATTCATCCCAGTATCGACGGTTGCCTGCAGATAAGGAACGCGCATAGTCTGCGTGCCGAGGACATCGAACGCATCGACCTCGTCGTCCACTCGCTCGTGCTCGAGCTGACCGGCAAGAAGGCGCCGCGCACCGGGCTCGAGGGCAAGTTCAGCGTCTTTCATGCTTGTGCAGCGGGCATTGTGTTCGGGCAGGTCGGCGAGGCCGAGTTTTCCGACGAGTTCGTGCGCCGCGCCGACGTGATCGCGTTGCGCGACCGCATCCAAGCGCGGGCGGACGACAACATCGACGAGGCGGCGGCGGACGTCACGGTGACGTGCAAGGACGGGCGCAGGCTGCATGTGTTCATCGAGCACGCGCTCGGCAGTCTGCAGCGCCCGATGAGCGACGCCGACCTCGCGTGCAAGTTTCACGCGCTGGTCGACCCGGTGTTGGACGCGGCACGGGCCGATCGTTTGCTCCAGAAGTGCGCGACTCTCGCCAGCGCCGCCGATGTCCGCGCGCTGACGGCGCTTGCCCGCCCATGACGAACGCTCGGAATCGCCAAGACGGCGCGGGTAAAATCCCCTTTCCGCCCGCACCGCACCTCGGCGCCGGCGTCCGTGTCAACCCGCCGGAATTTCGCGTCATCAATCAAGGAAGCGTGGGATGAGTGGTCGCCTCGAAGGCAAGTCCGCATTGGTCACTGCCGCCGGCCAGGGCATCGGCTATGCGAGCGCGATCGCCATGGCGCGCGAAGGCGCTACCGTGTATGCCACCGACGTCGATTCCGCGCTGCTCGCGCATTTCGACGGAGTCGCGAACGTCGTGCCGCGCAAGCTCGATGTGCTCGACGACGCCGCGGTCGCCGCCACCTTCGCGGAGCTGCCCGCGCTGCAGATACTTTTCAACTGCGCCGGCTTCGTCCATCACGGCACGGTTCTCGACTGTACACCGCACGACTGGGATAGAAGCTTTGCGTTAAATGTGCGCGCCATGTACACGGCGATTCGCGCCGCGCTACCGAAGATGTTGCAGGCGTACGAAGCGACCAGCACGAGCACTTCGATCATCAACATGGCCTCCATCGCGTCCTCGATCAAGGGGCTGCCAAACCGGTTCGTCTACGGCGCATCGAAGGCCGCTGTCGTGGGACTGACCAAAGCGGTTGCCGCGGACTATGTAACCCAAGGCATCCGCTGCAACGCCATCGCGCCGGGCACCGTCGACACGCCATCGCTCTCCGAGCGCATCAATGCGTTTGCCGACCCGGCCGAAGCGCGCAAGATGTTCATTGCGCGCCAACCGATGGGGCGGCTCGCCAAGGCCGAAGAGATCGCTCCGCTGGTCATATTCCTCGCCTCTGACGAGGCCGCGTTCGTGACCGGCAACGTTTATTCCTGCGACGGCGGCATGACCATTTGACGCCGGACATGATCTCGCATCACGCGCGAAACCAACCACCACACGAAATTGAAAAGGGAGCGTTAAGTCATGAAACTCGTACGTTATGGCCCACCGGGTCGGGAAAAGCCCGGCCTCATCGCCGCCGACGGCAAACTGCGCGACTTGTCGAAGAAGGTGCACGACATCGACGGCGAAGCGCTTGCCCCGGCCACGATCGCCAAGCTCAAGAAACTCGATGTGAACCGCCTGCCGCTGGTCAAAGGCCGGCCGCGCCTGGGGCCGTGCGTGGCTACTCCGTCCAAGTTCGTCGCCATCGGGCTCAACTTTGTCGACCATGCGAAGGAAACGGGCTCGCCCATTCCCGAGCATCCGATCGTGTTCTTCAAGGCGGAGACGTGCATTGTTGGGCCGGACGACAACATCATGCTGCCCCGGGATTCGACGCAGACCGATTGGGAGGTCGAGCTCGGGATCGTGATCGGCCGCACGGCGCGCTACGTCGAGAAAGCCAAGGCGTTGAAGTTCGTTGCCGGCTATTGCGTCATCAACGATGTCTCCGAGCGCGAGTACCAGTTGCGCCACGGCGCATCGCAGTGGGGCAAGGGCAAGGGATGCGATACGTTCGGCCCCATCGGGCCGTGGCTCGTCACGACCGACGAGATACCCGATCCGCAGAATCTCGAAATGTGGCTCGATGTCAACGGCGCGCGCAAACAGACTGGGAACACTAAGACGATGATCTTCGGCGCCGCTGAGCTCGTCGCCGACCTGTCGCGCTACATGACCTTGCTGCCTGGCGATGTGATCACGACCGGTACGCCGCCGGGTGTAGGCATGGGAATGAAGCCGCAGCAGTTTCTCAAAGCGGGCGACGTCGTCACGCTCGGCATCGCGGGTTTGGGCGAGCAGAAGCAGAAGGTGGTGGCGTTCAAAGGCAAACGCTAGCGTTTGCGCCGGACTCCGGATCGTTCGCGCTGCTGCGAACGAATTCTCGCCGTCCCTCGCTGCAACGAGTTGCTGGCAAGCAGCAACAGGTCGGGAAGTACAAAAATGAAACGGTCGTAGCCCCGATCAGTCCGACGTGCACACGTTGTATTTGACAACCGGCGTGGCCGCGGAAATACTCTACGCGATGCGGGGTTCGTACCGCCGTTTTATCGGCGCTACGCTCCTATTCACGACAAACACACGATAAATAGCGGAGGAATGACCGTGACGATGCGCAGTCTTCTGGGGGGAATCGCCCTTGGCTTGATCCTCGCGTCCGCGCCGGCGCATACGTTGCCGTTTTTTGAAGGAACCGATGCCGGGGATCTGCCGGCGACGGCGAAAATCACCACCGGCATGGGGCCGCTCGACTTAATCGCCGGGCATCTGGATTTCGACCTCGATACGCTGCTCTGGGATATCGACCTCTACCAGATCGCGATCGTCGATCCCTCTGGCTTCTCGGCGCGTACCGAGATAGGTGACCCGAACATTTTCGTGAGTGATCCGGTGCTGTTCTTGTTCGGGTTCGACGGTCGCGGAATATACATGAACGACGACACGAGCCTTGCCCCGCCGAACCTACAGTCGACGTTGCCAGCGGGCGCTCCTAATGGACCGATGGGCGCCGGGTTGTATTACCTCGCTATCGCGTGGTCGTTCTCGGATCCGATGAGTGTTGCCGGGTCAATATTTCCACCCTACGAGTTTTTGAGCACGCTGCCCACCGATGGCGTTTACGGGCCGACCGGCGCCGGCGGCAGGAGCCCGCTCGCCTCCTGGGTACCCTCCGGGCCGACCAACTTCGACGTCGGCGCCGACTATCGCATCCGGTTGACCGGGACGGGTTTTTCGCTGCCGGAACCGGGCACCTTGGCGCTCCTCGCATTGGCCAGTCTTGTGCTTATCGTGCGCCGCCGGTATTCGCCATAACCACAACATTTTGTTGATCCTCTCGGGGCGCTGTTGTACCTAGTGTGGTGAGTCAGTGATTCGTTGCAGAATTTTCACCGTGCCGCCAAAGCGTGCGCAAACGGGCCGCGTTCGCTTCCAGGCGCGACGCTCCTGCGCGGCGAGATTGGGACCTGCCGCGCAGGGGCAACAATGCCTGGGAGCGAACTGGCCCGATTTGCACAATGAATTACTGACTCACCACACTAGAGCGCCGTCCCTGCATACACTCGTCCGTCGCATCCTCGTTTAGGAGTTAAGTCATGGTGTTCTTTCGGCTACTCGCCATCGTTGTCGCGGCTATCGCCGCTGCCGCAGTACCGCCGCTACCCGCGGCGGCGCAAGACCTTCTCGATGTCTCGTCGCTCGCGGTGCCCGCCGCGACTGCCGCCACCGAACGTGCCGGATTGCCGGCGGGCGACGTTCAAATCATTGTGCGGTTGACCGATCCTCCGCTCACGGCCGTCCTCGGCCCGAACGCCAAGCGCGCTGGCGCGAGGCTCAGCGATGACCAACAGCGCGCGTACGTGCAGCAGCTGCAAGCCAAGCAGGATGCGCTGATGGCGCAAATCCGGGCGCTTGGAGGAGTCGAGTTGGCACGCGTGGCGAAGGCCCACAACGCGCTCGTCGTGCAGGCGAGTGCCGCACGCGTGGTCGAAATCTCGCGGCTCCCGGGCGTCGCCAAGATTCGCCCGGTGATTGATTATGAGCTCTCGCTGGCGGAAACCGTCCCGTATATCGGCGCCACCAGATTACAGGTCGCCGGCATCGACGGCACCGGCGTTCGAGTTGCCGTATTGGACTCTGGCATCGACTACACGCATCGAAACCTGGGCGGCGAAGGCACCGTTGCGGCCTACAGAGCGGCGTACGGCACGGCACCTTCTTCACCGGAAAATAAATCGCGCGACGGGCTGTTTCCGACCGCGAAGGTGGTGGACGGCTTCGATTTCGTGGGTGAGGTCTGGCCAAATGGACCATTGCAACCCGACGACGATCCGATCGATTTTCAGGGACACGGCACCCACGTTGCCGACATCGTGGCCGGACAAAGCCTTGATGGTGAGCACAAGGGGGTCGCTCCTGGCGCCAAGCTGCTGGCCGCCAAAGTGTGCAGCTCCGTTTCGACATCGTGCAGCGGCATCGCGCTGCTGCAAGCCATGGATTTCGCGTTGGATCCGAACGGCGACGGTGCGCTGACCGACGCAGTAGACGTCGTCAACATGTCGCTCGGCAAACCGTATGGGCAACGCGAGGACGACTTGAGCGAAGCTTCGGCGAATGCGTCGCGCTTCGGCGTCGTCATCGTTACTTCGGCCGGTAATAGCGCCGACCGCCCCTATATCGCGGGTTCTCCGTCGACGACGCCGGAAGTGATCAGCGTCGCGCAGACGCAGGTGCCTTCGGCGCTGGCTTTTCCGCTGCGTATCAACGCCCCGCCGGCGATCGCCGGTCTGTATTCCAACACGGCGACGCTCGACTTCGCCCCGATTACGCATGAGGTAACCGGCGATGTCGCCTTTGTCGGTCGCGGCTGTCCTGCCGGCTCGATCGCCCCAGGTTCGCCCGAAGACCCTTATCTTGCCCCTCCCGCAGGGTTGGTGGCGCTGATCGATCGCGGTGCCTGTGCCGTCAGCTTGAAGATCGACCGCGCGGCCAAAGCCGGCGCGCTCGCCGTGCTGATCGGCCTCGTCGCCCCGGGTGACGCCATCCCGTTTTCGTACGGAGGCGGCGATACGTTCGTTCCGTCTCTGGTCATCACGCAAGCCACGTCGAATCTGATCAAAGCCAACCTCTTAGCACCGGTAAACGTCACGCTATCGCCGTTCATCACGGTGCCACTGATCGGCAGCGTGGTTTCTTCCTCGTCGCGCGGACCGGGCCACAGCTATGTCGCGATCAAGCCCGACATCGGCGCGCCCGGCGCGTCGTTGTCGGCCCAGGCCGGTACCGGCACCGGCGAAACAGCGTTCGGCGGCACCTCGGGCGCGGCGCCGATGGTCGCGGGCTCCGCCGCGTTGCTGCTCTCCGCGGATCCAACATTGTCGCCGGTCGAAGTCAAGGCCAAGCTCATGAACTCGGCCGAGACCAATATCTTGACCAATCCAGCGTTACAGCCTGGCGTGCTGGCGCCGATTACCAGAATCGGCAGTGGTGAGGTCCGCGTCGATCGCGCGGCGGCTTTGACTTCCGCGGCGTGGGATGCCGTCGATCCCGCGAGCGTCAGCCTGTCATTCGGCTATAACGCGGTGATCGGGAGGCAAGTGCTGCGCAAGAAAGTGAACGTACGGAACTACGCAGCCAGCGCACGCACGTTTTCGATAACAACTGCTTTCCGCTTCGCGAATGACGCCGCGAGCGGCGCCGTCATCTTTTCGGCGCCGGCGACGGTAGCGGTGCCCGCCAATAGTTCGGCGGTCTTCACCTTGACGATGCTCATCGACGCGGCGAAGCTGCCGACCTGGACGCTCAACGGAGGACCGCAAGGCGGCAACGGCCGCTTGCTGCAAAGCCACGAGTTCGACGGCTATGTGACCATCGCCGACGACATCGATTCGCTGCACTTGCCGTGGCACTTGCTGCCGCACAAAGCCGCGGCGGTGAAAGCGGCGACGACGGCCGTGGCGCTCACTGACGGGGAGGGCAGCGTGGCGCTTAGCAATGCGACCGGTGCAGTCGACGGGCGGGTCGAGGTCTTTGCGCTGACTGGCAGCAACGGCCGGCTGCCCGCGGAATCACTGCCGCAGCCGGGCGACAACTTCGCGGTCATCGATCTGAAGGCGGTCGGCGTCCGCGGGGTGAGTCTGGGTGGCGGCGCGTTCGGAGTCCAGTTTGGAATCAACACTTGGGGCAGCCGATCGCACCCGGTGTATCCGGCTCAATTCGACGTCTATGTCGACAGCGACAACGACGGCGTCGACGATTTCGTCGCCTTTACCGGGGAACTCGGCGCATTCGCATCGAGTGGCCAGACGGTGATCAACGTGCTCAATTTGGCGACGAATACGCTACTCCCCGTGCGCTTCTTCGCGGACGCGAGCTTGAACTCGGCCAATATGATCATGACCGTCGCGTTGAGCGATTTGGGGTTGACGCTGGGATCGAGGTTCCGCTTCTCGGTTTTGGCCGGCGACAACTATTTCACCGGGTTCATCACCGACGGCATTTTCGACATGGTGCATACGCTCGACACGCCGAAGTTCGCCTCGGTTCCGTCGACAGTTGTGCCGGTCGGAGGCAGTGTGTCGCTTCCGGTCCTGGCAGTTCCGGGAGGCGAGGAAGCATCGCCGTCGCAAACAGGGCTACTGCTGTTGTACCGTGACGGGAAACCGGGCGCGGAAGCGGAGTTGATCACCGTGACGCCGTAGCCAGTCGCGCTGCGGCGACTGAACGAAGCCCTGCTGGCTTGACGCCGGCAGGGCTTTTTTTGGCCCATAGCGTCCCGGCCGCGCTCCCTTTCCCTGTCAGCCGCCCGCTTGAATTCGACAGCGATTCTGGCTAACATAGCCATATCAACGCTGCTGGCGTTCTCCGTTACCGGAGACCACCCCGCACGATTAACTGCCGCCTCGCGCCTACGATGAAAACTGCAACGATCTCCGACGCCAAGAATCAACTGTCCGCCTATATCGACCTGGTCCGCCAGGGCGAGACTGTGGTCATCCTGGATCGCAACAAGCCTGTTGCCCGGCTTACGCCCATCGATCCGGCGACCGATCTGGACGATGAAGCGCGCCTCTCCGAATTGGAGCGCAAAGGAGTCTTGCGCCGGGCCGAGGTGCGGCCCAGTCGCAGGCTGCTGAAATCATTGCCGCCCGCGCCGAAAATCAAGGGAGATCTCCTTGCGGTCTTGCTCGCGGAACGCCATGAGGGCCGGTGAAATTTTGGGATAGCTCGGCGCTCGTGCCGATGCTCACCAACCAACCGGCGACCAAACCCCTTGAGACTCTGTATGCGGCGGACGCCCACCTGATCGTGTGGTGGGCAACGCCTGTCGAATGCGTGTCCGGACTGTCTCGGCTTGAACGTGAACGTGGGATTACCAACCGCGAATTGTCGATTGCAGTGCAGCGGCTGACTCGACTCGCCAAGAGCTGGGACGAGATTCAGCCAAACCCGCGGTTGCGGGATCTCGCTTTACGGTTACTGCGCAGTCATCCGCTGCGCGCCGCCGACGCCATGCAGCTGGCGGCCGGCATCGTCGCTTCGGAACATAACGTGGCGACCCTCCCATTTGTCTGCCTGGACCACCGCCTTGCGGAAGCAGCCGCCAAGGAAGGCTTCCACATCGTGGGCTATTAACTACTCGATCGACGTGTAGCGCGGCGCGGTCCGGTCAACCGAAACCGAAAGCGGCCTGGATCAACCCTCTTCGCAGTGGACCAGACGGACCCCCACTTTGACACTGCGATGCCGGTTGAAGAAGGAGGCGTCCATACCATTACGATCGCTGCGTAAACCCGCGCGGATTACCTGGCACATAGGCGGGACCGCGTCACGATCGCCATGCGCAGGGGCGCCGCCGTTTTGCGTCATACTTGCCCAGTTTCGAACTCCCTGAAGACGCCAATGGCCTTGCTGCCGCCAATCGAATACGACGCCGCATCGCCGGAAGTTCGCGCGGTTTTCGATGACATCCGGAAGACGCGCAACGTGGACTGGATCAATAACTTCTGGAAGATCCTCGCCCACGATCCTGCAAACCTTAAGCGCACGTGGGAAGCGGCCAAGCAAGTAATGGCCCCTGGCGAGCTCGACGCGCTCACCAAGGAATTGCTCTATGTCGCGGTTTCGGTGACCAACAATTGCGAATACTGCGTTCACTCGCATACCGCGGCGGCGCGCGGCAAAGGGATGACCGCCGCCATGCTGCACGAACTGATGGCGGTGGTCGCGCTCGCCAATGCAACGAACCGGTTAGCCAACGGTTACCGGATGGATGTCGACGACCGGTTGCGCGAGCCGTTTGCGCCGTAGCGACGCCCGATCGCATGGCCGGCA
>Ga0136617_10006432_pt1 | contig 10493 bp, 5 predicted proteins | sample AntDrymUQ3222106_2_FD_129672 | JGI IMG/M metagenome (GOLD analysis project Ga0136617, IMG submission 129672) | Polar desert sand microbial communities from Dry Valleys, Antarctica - metaG UQ322 (21.06) | ecosystem: Environmental > Terrestrial > Soil > Desert | place: Antarctica: Dry Valley...
CTGTGCTCGGGACCCTGGCCCTCGTAGCCGTGGGGTAGCAGCAGGGTCAGCCCCGACCGCTGCTCCCACTTGTCCTCGGCCGCCGAGAAGTACTGGTCGATGATGATCTGGGCCCCGTTGATGAAGTCGCCGAACTGCGCCTCCCACACCACGAGGGTGTCGTCGGTGATGACCGAGTAGCCGTACTCGAAGCCGAGGGCGGCGTACTCCGACAACAGCGAGTCGTAGATCCAGATCTTGCCCTGGTCGGTCCCGAGGTGGGCGAGGGGCGCGTGCTCGGCGCCGGTCTCGTAGTCGACCAGCACGCTGTGGCGCTGGGAGAAGGTTCCGCGCCTCGAGTCCTGCCCGGCCAGACGGATGTTGGTGCCCTCGAGCAGCAGCGTTCCGAAGGCCAGGGCCTCGGCCAGGGCCCAGTCGACCTGACCGTCGCCGAACATCTTGTCGCGGGACTCCAACTGCTTGGCCAGCTTGGGGTGCACGGTGAAGCCGTCAGGCCTGGCCGAAAGGCGCTCGTACACCGTGTCGACGGCTTCGGAGGACACGCCCGTGGTCACGTGGGGCAGCACGCCACGGGCGGGAGCCGGCGGCTTGGCCCGCACCTCGCCCTCCGGTGCGTGGGATCGGGTCTCCTCCAGCGCCGTGCCGAGGCGGTTGGAGAAGTCGTCGAGGGCGGCCTCGGCCTCCTCGACGGTGATGTCACCGCGGCGCACCAGGGCCTCGGTGTAGAGCTTGCGGACCGAGCGGCGGGCGTCGATGCGCTTGTACATCAGCGGCTGGGTGTAGCTGGGGTCGTCCCCCTCGTTGTGGCCGTGGCGGCGGTAGCAGACCATGTCGATCACGACGTCTTTCCGGAACCGCTGCCGGTACTCGTACGCCAGCCGGGCCACCCGCACGCAGGCTTCGGGGTCGTCGCCGTTGACGTGGAGGATCGGCGACTGCACCATCTTGGCCACGTCGGTGCAGTACTCCGAGCTGCGGGCCGAGTCGGGCGGGGTGGTGAAGCCGAGCTGGTTGTTGATGATCAGGTGGATGGTGCCGCCCACCCGGTAGCCCTTGATGCTCGACAGGTTGAGTGTCTCGGCCACCACGCCCTGGCCGGCGAAGGCGGCGTCGCCGTGCACCAGCAGCGGGAGCACCGAGAACGCGTCGGGGTCGTTGATGATGTCCTGGCGGGCCCGGGCCATGCCCACCACGATGGGGTCCACGGCCTCGAGGTGGCTGGGGTTGGCGGCCATGTCCACGTCGATGGTGTGCCCGTGGCGGGAGGTGAAGGTGCCCCGCTGGCCCAGGTGGTACTTGACGTCGCCGGATCCCTGGGTCGACTCGGGATCGATGTAGCCCTCGAACTCACCGAACAGCTTGTCGAGCGACTTGCCCACGATGTTGGACAGCACGTTGAGCCGCCCGCGGTGGGCCATGCCGAGCACCGCTCCGTGGAGGGCGTCGCCGGCCGCCTTCTCCAAGATGGCGTCGAGGATGGGGATGGCCGACTCGGCCCCCTCGATGCCGAAGCGCTTCTGGCCCAGGTACTTGGTGCCGAGGAACTTCTCGAAGGCCTCAGCGGCGTTGACCCGGCCGAGGATGTGGCGCTGGTCCTCGACGGGCAGGAACGAAGACGCCCCCTCCACCTGGGTTTGGATCCACGCCTTCTCGTCGGGCTCCTGGATGTGCATGTACTCGATGCCGATGCGGCGGCAGTAGGCGTTGCGCAGCAGACCGAGGATCTCACCCAGCGCCATCTTGGGCTGTCCGGCCAGGCCGTCGGTCAGGAACTCGCGGTCGAGGTCCCAGATGGTGAGCCCATAGCTGGCCGGGTCGAGCTCGGAGTGCATGTGCGGCTCCTTGGCCGCCAGTGGGTCGAGATCGGCGATCAGGTGTCCCCTGACCCGGTACATGTTGATGAGCGTCTGAACGTGGATCTGCTTCTGGAGGAACGCCTCTGTCTTGTTGACCGGATTGGTGTCCTGGCGCCACTGCACGGCCTCGTACGGGACGCCGATCGAGCGGAACACCCCGTCGTAGAAGTCGCCGTCGCCCATCAACAGCTCTTGCACCCGCTTGAGGAACATCCCCGACTCGGCACCCTGGATGATTCGGTGGTCGTATGTGGACGTCACCGTCATCACCTTGGACACGCCGAGCTCGGCCAGCGCCGCAGGATCGGCGCCCTGGAACGCAGCCGGGTGGTCGAGGCGACCGACGCCGACGATGACGCCCTGGCCGGGCATGAGCCGGGGCACCGACTGGACCGTGCCGATGGTGCCCGGGTTGGTGAGCGTGACGGTGGCCCCAACGAAGTCGTCGGGCGACAGCTTGCCGGTGCGGACCTTGCGGATCATCTCCTCGTAGGCCGCCCAGAACCCGCCGAAGTCGAGCGTGTCGGCGTCGCGGATCACGGGCACGAGGAGCGTGCGGCTGCCATCGGACTTCTGCTGGTCGACGGCGAGGCCCAGGCTGACATGGGCGTTGGTCACCCGGCGGGGCTTGCCGTCAGGGCCCTCGACGAACATCGCGTTCAGGGCCGGCACCGTGTCTGCGATGGCCCGCACCACGGCGTAGCCGATGAGGTGGGTGAAGCTGACCTTGCCGCCCCGCGTGCGCGACAGGTAGCCGTTGATCACCTTGCGATTGACCTCGAGGAGCTTGGCCGGCACCTCGCGGAAGCTCGTGGCCGTGGGCACGGCCAGGCTGGCCTCCATGTTGGCCACGATGCGCGCCGCCGCTCCGCGCAGCGGCTCGCCGGCCGGCTCCCCGTCGGCTGTGTCCTTCGCCTTGGTCGCGCTGTCAGCTGAGGGGGCCTTCTTCAGTACCTTGCCGTTCGAGGGAGCATCACCGGAGGTCGGGCCCTTCGCCTCCTGCTTCGCCTTGCTCTCCCGGGTGGAGGCGCCGGCGTCACCCGCAGCCCCGCCGTCGGTGGTGGCCACGGTCGGGTCGGCGGCCTCGCTGGTCTGGCCGGCCCCCTCCGGCCCCTGGGTCGGGGCCGCGGCGGTGCCGTCCGGCGCGGGCCCGTCGGGCGTGGACGCGGCCGGGGACTCCGAGCCGGCGGGCCCCGCGGGCTGGTAGCCGGCGAAGAAGTCCCGCCAGCTATCGCTCACCGACGAGGGATCCTCGGCGTAGCTGTCGTACATCTCGTCGACGAGCCAGGCGTTGGGCCCGAGGGTGTCGGAGGGAGGAGCGCTGTCGTCTGCCATCGCTGCCGAGACTACCGACCGCTCCAACCTCGCCTCCCGGCCGACGCCCGATCGTACTGGAGCTCCAACAGCGGAGCCTCACGACGGCGTCTCACGCTCGGGCGCAGGCACCGACCATGACGCTGTTCCCCGGGTCGATCCCACCAGCGTGGGGCGGACCGGGGCCTAGGCCGACCCCGGGCGGCGCCACGCCGTCACCACCGATACGCCGAGGTGCCGGAGCGGTGTCCGCTCCAGCGCCTCCACCGGCCGCCGGAGCCGGCGGCCCGGGCCCCACCGCTCCAGCGGCGGCATGAGGAACGTGGTGCCGACCTCGGTGAACCCGGCTCCGCCCAGCAGCGACCGCAGGTCACGGGGTCGGTAGCTGCGCGCCGTCGAGATGCGGCGGTGCAGAGGCTTGATCCAGGGCACGAACGGATACCACTTCGAGCGTCGCTCCCGCCCTCGGATCATGAACGAGTGGGTCTCGAACGGGAAGCCCCGGTTGGGCACCGTGACGTAGAACGTCCCTCCTGGGCGCAGCACCCGGAACACCTCGGCCACGGCGGCGTCGTGGTCGACGACGTGCTCGAGGGTCTCGACCGCGACGACGGCGTCGAAGGTGGCATCTGCGTCGCTCAGGCTCTCGGCGCTCTCCAGCCGCAGCTCGAAGCGGGCACGGTCGGGCCGACCATCGAGGCGACTGTCGAAGTCCGCCAGCCGCTCGGGCTCGACCTCGACGCCGACCACCCGGTCGAAGCGGTCCGCCAGGCGCACCGTGTAGGAGCCGTTGCCGCACCCAACATCGAGGACGCTCCCGCCCGGGAAGGTCTGGAGGCCGTTGAGCAGCTCGAGGCGCCGGTCTATGCCGATCGACCCGTCGGGCTCGGGCCATCCGAGGCTCAGTGTCCGCCCCTCGCCCCACGCGGCCTCCGGTCCTACCGCGTCGATCACGTACCTCCGAGTCAGAGACTTGTCCCTCCGGTCACTGAGCGTAGTGGTGGCGCCCGGGACTGGCCGCTTGCCAACTAAGGCGACCGACGATGAGAGGAGTCTCACCCTCCGTTCACCTGGACGTCACGGCCACGACGGACAACGGACACATGGCTGCCACCACCGCCGCCCCGCCGGTCCCGGCATCGGGTGCCGTCGACCACGTCTCGATGTTCGCCGGTCGGCTGCGGGAACGGCGTCGGGCATTCGCCCTCAGCGTCGCCCTGGCGACGGCGGCTTACGTGCCCGTCGGCGACCTGGCTGCCCAGGGCCGGGCCGTGCTCGCCATCTTCGGGGTCTGCGTCGTGCTGTGGGCTGCGACCGAGATAGCCGATGTCCACGTCGCCATCGGCGGTGCCATCGCCGCGGTGTCCGTCGGCGCCATCGGGCTCGGCGATCTGGCTGGGGCCACGGTCGACCCCACGACCTGGCTGCTGCTCGCCTCCTTCGTGCTCGCAGCCGGCGCCAAGACGTCGGGCCTGGCCCATCGAGTCACGGTCGCGGTGGCCGGCCGGGCCCGGTCGGTGTCGGGGCTGTTCGCCCTCCTCACCGTGGCCCTGGGTCTCACCTCGTTCGTCATCCCCGCGACCTCGGGACGCGCTGCGCTAGCCCTCCCGGTGTTCGTGGCCCTGGCCGACGCCCTCGATGATCGTCGGCTGACGCGGGCCCTGGCCCTGCTGTTCCCGACCACGATCCTGCTCTCCGCGGTGGCGTCGTTGCTGGGCGCCGGCGCCCACCTCGTCACCGCCCAGGCCCTGGCCCGCACCACCGGCGAAGAGCTGGGCTTCACCCGTTGGGCCATGCTGGGCGTGCCCTTCGCCGCCGCCAGCTGCGCCCTGGCCACCTTCACGATCGGTCGCCTCTTCCTCACCGCCGAGGAGCGCCGGCGACCCTTGCGCCTCGATCTGGCCGGCGCCGGTTCCTCCACGGGTGCAGCCACGGGTCGGGACCGTCGCATCGTCGCCGTCGCCGTCGCCGCCGCCGTGGCCGGATGGGCCACCACTCCCGTCCACGGCGTCGACCCTGCCGTGGTCGCCGTAGTCGCCGCCGGTGCCCTCATCGCCTCCGGCGTCGTGGGCCCTCGCCAAGCCGTGCGCAGCGTGTCGTGGCCGCTGCTCCTCTTCCTCGCCGCCACCCTTGTGCTTGGGCAGGCACTGATCGACACGGGCGCCGCCCGCTGGCTGGTCGGCGGGGCGCTGGGCCTGGCCGGTGAGGGCACCGCTCCCGCAGCCGTGATCGCCGTCGTGGCCCTGGTGTCGCTGCTGGCCCACCTGGTGATCACCAGCCGAACCGCCCGGTCGAGCGTCCTCATTCCTCTCGTGCTGCTGGTGGCCGTGTCGACCAGCCTCGACCCGGTCGCCCTGGCCTTCGTCTCGACCGCAGCGGCCGGCTACTGCCTCACCCTTCCGGCCAGTGCCAAGCCCGTCGCCCTGTTCTCCGATCTCGACCGGCCTACCTACTCCCCCGCCGACCTCCGCCGCCTGAGCCGTGTCCTGCTGCCCGCCCACCTGGTCCTGTTGGTCGCCTTCGCGCTCGCGGTGTGGCCGGCCCTCGGGCTGTCGACCGATGCGGATGAGAGCGGGCGCGACGCCCGGCGCACCCCCCTAGCCGGCGACGAGGCAGCGCCATCGGCGGAGAGACCGTTCCCCACCGCCGGTCGGCCAGGCGACCGCGGCCGCTCCGACACCTCCCCCACCGTCCCCGAGGACGGCGTAGGTCGCGCGGGTGCGCCATCAGGGCGCGCGCCGCAGACCGCCGCCGAGGCAACCGACCCTCGGTCGCGCCGCCACCAGGCGATGACGACGACGAGGAAGGCGAGGTCGATGACTGGCCAACGCATGCCTCACCCTCCCCGCCGAATCGCCGACCGGTCGTCCGCCAACCCCAGGAGAGACATCCCATGAGCCTGTGCATCCTCATCGCCCCATCAGGTTTCAAAGAGAGCCTCGATGCCACCGACGCCGCTCTGGCCATCGAGCGCGGTGTCCTCGCTGCCTTGCCCGGGGCCGCCGTGCGCCGCCTGCCCGTCGTCGACGGCGGTGAGGGCTTCACCCGCGCCGTCGCGGACGCCGCTCGCGGTGAAGTGCGACCGGTGACGGTCACTGGTCCCATGGGTCAGCCCGTAGCGGCCTCGATCGGCCTGATCTCCGACGGGGACGGCCTCACCGGGGTGCTCGAGATGGCCGCGGCCGCCGGGCTGCGGCTCGTCCCGCGCGACCGGCGCGACCCGGGTGAGACGACGACCCGGGGTGTCGGCGAGCTCATCGGCGCCTGCCTCGACGCCGGCGTCGATCGGATCCTCGTCGGCTGCGGTGACTCGGGGACCAACGACGGCGGAGCCGGCATGGCGTCGGCGCTAGGTGCCCGCTTCCTCGATGCGGCCGGCCGGGAGGTGCCCGACGGCGGAGCTCACCTCGGCCGCGTCGAGCGGATCGATCTCGGCGGCCTCGACCCGCGCTTGGCCACCGTCGACGTCGAGGTGGCCTGCAACCCCCACAACGTCTTGTGCGGTCCCGCCGGCGTGGCCCGCGTGTTCGGCCCTCAGAAGGGAGCGAGTCCCGAACAGGTCGAGGCACTGGCGGCCGGGCTCGACCGCTACGCCGCGCTGGTCGAGTCGACCGTCGGCGTGGCCGTCGCCGACGTCACCGGCGGCGGCGCCTCGGGCGGTCTGGGCGCCGGGCTGCTGGCCTTCTGCCGCGCCCGCCTGCGTCCCCGCTTCGAGGTGGTGAGCCGCTACTGCGACCTCGACGGTGGCGTGGCCGAGGCCGACCTCGTCATCACCGCCGAGGGCAGCCTCGACCACCAGACCCCGCAGGGGAAGGTCCCGGCCGAGGTCGCCCGTCGGGCCGTCGCCGCCGGGGTGCCATGCATCGCGCTGGCCGGCACCGTCGGAAGGGGAGCGCGAGCGGTGCACGGCTGCGGGGTGGACGCCTACGCGGGCATCCTGCGTGGCCCCTGCGACCTTTCCCGGGCCATCGACCGGGCTGAGGACTGGCTCGCCGACGCGGCCGAAGAAGCCGTCCGCATGCTCCTCGTCGGCCAACGCCTGGGCCACGCCGCCTGACCGACCTCGCTTCGCAGCCCCTTACCGGTCCGCGCACGCGATCCGCCACCACCTCGGGGCGATCGGCCAGGGGGTTTCGCGCTCGAAGCCAAGCGCCAAGAGGTCGGCCGGTAGGTTGCGTCGCTCCATGAGCGCGCAGTTCATCTACACGATGCAGCGAGTAGGCCGCGTCCACCCACCTGAACGCGAGGTCCTCCGCGACATCAGCCTGTCGTTCTATCCCGGAGCCAAGATCGGTGTGCTGGGCCCGAACGGGGCCGGCAAGTCGTCGTTGCTACGGGTCATGGCCGGCGCCGACGACGGCTTCACCGGTGAGGCCCGCCTCACTCCCGGGTTCTCGGTCGGCCTGCTGGAGCAGGAGCCGCAGCTCGACGAGGCCAAGGACGTCAAGGGCAACGTCATGGACGGCGTGGCCGAGGTGGCCGGGCTGCTCGAGCGCTACGACGCCGTGCTGGCCTCCTACGCGGACGTAGACGCCGACTACGAGAAGATCGGCGAGGAACAGGCTCGCCTGGAGGCCGAGATCGCGGCCAAGGGGGCCAACGACCTCGACCGCCACATCGAGGTGGCCATGGACGCCCTGCGCGTCCCGCCCGGCGACGCCGTCGTCGACACGCTCTCAGGCGGCGAACGGCGCCGGGTCGCCCTGTGCCGGCTGCTCTTGTCGGCCCCGGACCTCCTGCTGCTCGACGAGCCGACCAACCACCTCGACGCCGAGTCGGTGGCCTGGCTCGAGCGATTCCTGCGCGACTACGCCGGCACGGTGGTCGCCATCACCCACGACCGCTACTTCCTCGACAACGTGGCCGGCTGGATCCTCGAGCTCGACCGGGGCCGGGGCATCCCGTTCCAGGGCAACTACTCGTCGTGGCTCGAGCAGAAGCAGGCCCGCCTGGCTCACGAGGAGAAGGCCGACAGCGCCCGCTCCCGCACCCTTGCTCGCGAGCTGGAGTGGGTACGCATGGCGCCCAAGGCCCGCCAGGCCAAGGGCCGAGCCCGCCTGGGCGCCTACGACAAGCTGCTGGCCGCGTCCAAGGCGGCCGAGGGCCGCGCCGGCGACGTGCAGATCGCCATACCCGCCGGCGAACGGCTCGGCGACCAGGTGATCGAGGTGGACCACCTGGCCAAGGGCTACGGCGACAAGCTGCTCATCGACGACCTGTCCTTCTCGCTTCCGAAGGCCGGCATCGTCGGGGTGATCGGCGGCAACGGCGCCGGCAAGACGACTCTGTTCCGGATGCTGAGCGGAACCGAAGAGCCCGACGCCGGCACCCTGACCGTGGGCTCGACGGTGCAGATGGCCTACGTCGACCAGAGCCGCCAGAGCCTCGACCCGGACCACACCGTGTACGAGGAGATCACCGGCGGTCGTGATGACGTGGTGATCGGAGGTCGGTCCGTCAACGGCCGGGCCCACGTGGCCAGCTTCAACTTCAAGGGCGCCGACCAGCAGAAGGCGGTGGGCACCCTGTCCGGCGGCGAGCGCAACCGGGTCCACCTGGCCAAGGTGCTGTCGGAGGGCGGCAACGTGCTGCTCCTGGACGAGCCGACCAACGACCTCGACGTCGACACGCTCCGCGCCCTCGAGGACGGACTCGAGTCGTTCCCGGGCTGCGTGGTGGTGATCAGCCACGACCGCTGGTTCCTCGACCGCATCGCCACCCACATCCTCGCCTTCGAGGGCGACAGCCAGGTGCGCTGGTTCGAGGGCAACTTCAGCGAGTACGAGGCCCAGCGCCACAAGGAGCTCGGCTCCGCCGCTGACCAGCCCCACCGCGTCAAGTACAAGCCGCTGGCTCGCTAGTGCCGTGTCGCTGAAGGGTGCGCCCGGCGAGGAGGGCGGCGCCGGCGGAGATGAGCCAGGCGTCGCCGACGGTGAGTCCGCTGCGCTGCATCAGCCCCGACGTCTGCTCAGACGCAAGCGTCGCGGCCAGGCACGCTCCGACGACGGCACCGATGGCGACAGAGGCCCGGGCCAGGCCGGGGTGCCCGGCGTCGGCCAGAGGGCGGGCGGCGAGGATCGGGGTGAGGGCGAGTGACACGTAGCCCGTCGTTGCCGTGACGGCGTGGGCGGCATCGACGGCGGAGGAGTGATCGAGCGGGGTCAACGCCACCCCGACGGTGGCAGCGCCGTTGACCGCACTGGCGATCCACGCCGGACCCGGCACGGCCCGGCGCAGGGCCAGGCACCCGGCCACTGATCCCACGGCGTAGAGGACGAAACCCGTCGTCATGAGCGGCCGCTGGGGGGACCCGACCGCAGCGGTGCGACTGATCGCGTCGCTGACCGGGCTGTACGGCTCGGGCATCCGTGAACCGGCCACCGCCCACGCCGCGATGAAGGCCGCCGGGCCCAGGACAAGCCCTGCCCCAGCCCAGCTCCTCCGAGCCTGCGGGCGGGAGAGGCTCAGCACCCAGCGGACGCTATCGGTCGCCCCTTCGCGGCGATCAGTGACCGGAGTCACGGCTCCTGTTACCGTCCGAGCCCTAGTCCCGATGGCTCGCCATCCCGCTCGGAGGTCTAGTGAACCGCAGCCTGCGCCGCACCCTTGTCACCGCTCTCGTCCTCGTGGTCATCGCCCTCGGGCTGGCCGTCGCTCCGGGCTCGCCGGCGGCGGCCGCGCCGACAAGGGACCCGGTCATCATCGTGGCCGGCACGTTCTCCCCGGCCTTCGCCAACGAGCCGCTCGCGGCGCGGCTGCGGGGCGACGGCCACACCGTCCGGATCTTCGAGCTGCCGACGCTCGGCACCCAGGACATCCGGCTCACCGCCCAGGCCCTCAACGCCTTCGCCGACTCGGTGCGGGCCCAGACCGGGGCCTCGAAGGTCGACCTCGTCGGCCACTCGCAGGGCGGGCTCGTGGCCCGGGCCTACGTCAAGTGGTACGGGGGCGCCGCTGAGGTCGACAGCCTCGTCACCCTCGGCACGCCGAACCGAGGCACCTACGTCGCCAACCTGGCCAACTTCCTCGGGCTGGGCGACTGTCTCGCCGTGGTCCCCTGCGAGCAGATGCGCATCGGCTCGTCGTTCCTCGCCGACCTCAACGCCGGCGACGACACCATCGGCGTCGTGCGCTACACGACCATCCGCACTTGGCAGGACGAGCTGGTCCGCCCCGTCGACAACGCCACCCTCTACGACGGGGCCACCAACGTGTTGGTCCAGAACCCCTGCTGGGCCCGAGTCGTCGGCCATGTGGGACTGATCCTCGACGGCACCGTGTACTCCGGCATCCGCACCGCCCTCGCGGGCGGCCCGGTCCGGC
>Ga0136617_10006433_pt1 | contig 10493 bp, 13 predicted proteins | sample AntDrymUQ3222106_2_FD_129672 | JGI IMG/M metagenome (GOLD analysis project Ga0136617, IMG submission 129672) | Polar desert sand microbial communities from Dry Valleys, Antarctica - metaG UQ322 (21.06) | ecosystem: Environmental > Terrestrial > Soil > Desert | place: Antarctica: Dry Valley...
CAACGGCACGATCTACGTCGCCGAGACCTTCGCCGGTCAGATCACCAGAGTGCTTCCCGGGGGAGCCCGCAGCGTCCTCTTTCAGGGCGACTCCGTTTCCGGAGTGGCCAGCACCGCGTTGGGTGGCCTAGCGATCACCCTTTCCACCTTCCCCGAGGAGGAAGCGCCTCCGCTGGACACCACACTCGAGCTCGTCGCACCCAACGGAAGTTCCGTCACGTTGGCGTCCCTGCTCGACCACGAGGTGGAGAACAACCCGGACGCCGGTAGCAGCTACGGCTTCCTCAACCTGCCCGCGAGCTGCCTGGCGAAGCTGCCTCCCGAAGGCCAGCCCTACACCGGCATCGTCGAGTCGAACCCGTACAAGGTCGCGACACTGGGTCCGCTCGGGTACGCCGTCGCGGACGCGGCCGCCAACGCCATCATCCGGGTGAACGTGGGCCAGGAGCCCAGAACTGTCGCTGTGCTGCCCGGCGTACCGCAGCGGATAACCCCGTCCGCGGCCATCCAGATCGGGCTGCCCCTGTGCACCGTCGGCCGGATATACACCTCCGAGCCCGTCCCCACCGATATCGAGGTCGGGCCGGATGGGTTCTGGTACGTGAGTTCGCTGCCTGGCTTCCCCGAGCTTCCCAACACCGGGTCGGTCTTCCGGGTCAACCCGGACACCGGTGCAGTCAGGCTGATAGCGCGCGGGTTCTCCGGGGCGGTCGATCTCGCGGTCGCTGACGACGGGACGATCTACGTCGCCGAGCTCGACGGCAACCGGATCAGCGCGATCAGCAATGGTGTGGTCGCCACGGTCGTTGACCTGTTCTCACCGGGTGCGGTCGAGATCGCCGATGACGGCACGATCTATGCGACGACTGGCGTGTTCGGCCCATCCGGTTCTGTAGTGATCGTGACCCCCTAACCTTCGGGGGTGGCATCGGACTTCGCGGACCTCTTGGCGGCCAACGCAGCATTCGCCGAGACGTTCGACCTGGCCGGTTTCGACGGCGTCGCTCTCAGCGGCGTCGCCGTCGTAACCTGCATGGACTCGCGCATCAACCCCCTCAGGATGCTAGGACTGCAGCCGGGGGATGCGAAGATCTTCCGCAATCCAGGCGGCCGAGTCACCAATGCCGCGCTCGACGCCATGGTGCTGGGAGTCCACCTGCTGGGTGTCGAGCGGATCCTGATCGTGCCGCACACCCGGTGCGCGATGGCGATGCACAGTGAGGCGGAGCTGCGCGCTCTGGTCACTGCCGCCAGCGGTCAGGACGCCGCCTGGACGTCCTGGAGCGTTGTGACCGACCGACGGCAGCCCTGCGCGAAGACGTGGCCAGGGTGCGCTCGCATCCCCTCATCCCCGAACGAGTACCGGTCGGCGGTTTCCTGTACGACGTCGACACCGGCCGACTCGAGCAGCTGATCTAACCCGAACGCAGGAATCCAACCGGCCCTCGGTGCGCGAATACTGGAGTAACAGCATCCGCCGCGTCCCTGGGAAGGCGACCGTGACCGACACCCTCGGCTCCAGCCGCACAGCCGCACCGTCCGATACCGATCGGCGCCCGTCGGACCCGCAGTGGCGGCCGGCCGGGGTGGTCTCCGGCGCGGCTCAGCGACTGGCCGCGATCGTGCGTCCGGCTCTCGGCGGGGAACTGCCGGTGCGGCTGCGCGCCTGGGATGGAAGCGAAGCAGGCCCTGTCGACGCGCCGACGGTCGTCGTGTCTTCCCCGGCGGCGCTGCGGCGGCTGCTCTACCGACCCAACGAACTCGGCCTTGCCCAGGCCTATGTCACCGGTGAGATCGACGTCGAGGGCGACCTTCTGGATGGGCTGCGCCGGGTCTGGCAGACCGTCCGCGAGCGCGGCAGCAAGGGCAGGCTGGGGCTACCGGCAGTGGTCAAAGCCGTACGCACCGGGTTCGATCTCGGCATAGTCGGCAAGCCGCCGCCGCCGCCGGATTCCCAAACCCGCCTACGTGGCCGGCTGCACAGCAAGCGCCGCGATCGGGAGGTCATCTCCCACCACTACGACCTGTCCAACGACTTCTATTCGCTGATCCTCGATGACAACAAGGCCTATTCCTGTGGCTATTGGACCAGCGACGATCCGTCGTACACCGTGTCGGATGCCCAACGGGACAAGCTGGACCTGGTCTGCTCCAAGCTGGGCCTGGAACCGGGCATGAAGCTGCTCGACGTCGGTTGTGGCTGGGGATCGCTGTCCATCCATGCGGCCCAGCAGTACGGCGTCCAGGTCATCGGTGTCACGCTGTCCGAACAACAGCGCCAGTTCGTGCAGAAGCGGATCGACGATCTCGACCTCGGTGGCCTGGCCCAGGTCCGGTTGCAGGACTACCGCGACGTGACAGATGGCCCGTTCGATGCGGTCTGCTCGATCGAGATGGGCGAGCACGTCGGCAAGGGCAACTACCCGATGTTCATCGCCGGCCTACGCGACAAGCTCCGCCCGGAGGGTCGGCTGCTCATCCAGCAGATGTCGCGCAAGGACAAGCACGGCGGGGGTCCGTTCATCGAAGCCTTCATCGCGCCGGACATGTATATGCGTCCAGTCGGGGAAACTGTTGCCCTGATCGAGGATTCAGGCTTGGAGGTGCGCGACGTCCACGTGCTGCGCGAGCACTACGTACGCACGATTCACGCCTGGTATCACACTTTCGAGGACAACTGGGACAAAGCGGTCGAGATGGTCGGTGAAGAGGTGGCCAGGGTGTGGCGGCTGTACATGGTCGGGTCGGCGCTGTCCTTCGAAGAGGGCCGCATGGGCGTGGACCAGATTCTCGCCGTACGCTCCACCGTTGACGGCCGCAGTGGGCTTCCTGCAACGCGGGAAGGTCTATGAGTTTCCCGACCCAGGACTTCCTGCTCGCCCTTCCACTGACGGCGTTGGCCGTTGCGCTCGTCCTGGGAATCACCCTGGTCGTGGCGCTGCGGGTGGGCAAGCATGCAGTCGTCGATGTGGCATGGGGCCTCGGGTTCGCCGTCGTAGCGGTTGTCTCCTACGGCCTTTCGCTCGCCTTCGATGAGGGCGATGATGCCCGCCGGCTGCTGATCACCGTGCTGACCGTGATCTGGGGTCTGCGGCTGGCCACGCACATCGGCCTGCGATCACGGGGACACGGTGAGGATCCGCGGTATGAAGCGTTGCTGGACAAGACTTCTGGCAATCGAACGGCCTATGCGGTCCGCAAGATCTACCTGACGCAGGGTGGGGTCATGTGGTTCGTTTCGCTGCCGGTTCAGGTGGCCGCGTTCCAGCCGCAGGGTCTGGGCCTGGACGGCTTCGGTGTCCTGGTCTGGCTCGGCGTGGCGGTGTGGGCGGTCGGCATGTTCTTCGAGGCCGTTGGCGATCTGCAGCTGACGCGCTTCAGGAACGACCCGAGCACCAAGGGGAAGGTTCTGGACACCGGTCTGTGGCGCTATACGCGGCACCCAAACTACTTCGGGGATGCCTGTGTCTGGTGGGGACTTTCGCTGATCGCCTTCAGCGCGTGGCCGGGCATCCTGACGATCCTCTCGCCGGTCTTCATGACGTTCCTGCTTGCCAAGGGAACGGGCAAACCCACCTTGGAGAAGGACATGGACAAGCGCCGTCCCGGCTACACCGACTACGTACGGGCCACCTCCGGGTTCTTCCCGTTGCCGCCCCGCACCCGCTCCGATTCCACGTCCCACTCCGTACGAAATAGAGAGAGGCATTCATGAAGACGCTCAGCACCGGATCGCCCGCCCCCGACTTCACCCTTCCTGACGAGACGGGGACGCCGCGCAAACTGAGCGACTTCCTCGCCAACGGGCCGGTCGTGCTCTTCTTCTATCCGGGGGCGATGACCTCGGGATGCACCGCCGAGAGCTGTCGATTCCGCGACCTGGCCGCGGAGTTCGAGGCGGTCGGAGCTCAGCGGATCGGGATCAGCGCCGACACCGTGGACAAGCAGAAGGAGTTCTCCGACGCGCACAGCTTCGACTACCCGCTGCTGTCCGACACCGATCGTGAGGTCGCCACGGCGTACGGCGTGAAGCGCAGATTCGTCACCCCGGTCAAGCGAGCCACCTTCGTGATCAACGCCGACGGCACGATCGGGGAGGTCATCACCGGCGAGTTCAACATGGAGATCCATGCCGACGAGGCGCTGACGTCCCTGCAGGGGGCACAGAAGGCCTGACTGCACCAAGGCCTCAGCAGCAGCCGTCGCCGCGCCAGGCCTCGAGCCCTTCCCGGACCGCCACTGCGGCGATGACAAGCCCGGCGACCGGGTCCGCCCATGACCATCCGAGGGTTGCATTCAGCACCAGTCCGGCCAGCAGGACACCGGACAGGTACGTGCACAGCAGGGTTTGGGTGCTGTCGGCGACCACGGTCTGGGAACCGAGCCGGCGGCCGGTCCGTCGTTGAGCCCAGGACAGGAACGGCATCACGAGGAGTGAGGCGATCGCCAGGCCGATCCCGATGGGAGAGGGCTCCGGTTCGGCGTCGCCGAGGAGTGCGCGGATGGACTCGAACGTGACATAGGCGCCCAAGGCGAAGAACGAGATGGCAATGAGGCGGAGCGCTTTCCGCTCCCTGCTCTCCGGCAGTTCATGGCGGAACTGCCACAGGATGATCAATCCACTGGATACCTCGACCACGGAGTCCAGACCGAACCCGATCAGCGCGACGGACCCGGCAACCAGCCCGGCAACGATGGCAATGACGGCCTCGACTGCGTTGTAGGTCACCGACGCCGCGGCCAGCAGCTGTGCCCGCCGGCCCAGCCGCTTGCGCTCGGCAGGCGCGAGTTGTCCGGCTTTGTCGGAGACGGTCACCTGCGGGCGCGGTTGCCGTAGTTCGGGCACAACGTCACCGCGTCACCGGTGGCAGCCAGCACCCGCTCGGCGGCGCCCAGCAGGTCGAACAACTCCGGCCGGGCAAGCGAGAACACCGAGGCCCGCCCCTGTGGCCGGGAGCTGATCAGGCCGCAGTCCCGAAGGCAGGCGAGGTGCGCGCTGACGGTGGACTGAGCCAAGCCGAGGTGGGATGTCAGCTCCACCACTCGGTGCTCGCCCAGCGCGAGGTGGTTGAGGATGGCCAGCCGGGTGGGGTCGGCCAGACTGCGGAACAGACACACCGCGGCCGTGGTCTCCGCCGTCCGCGACCCGGAAGCTAGCATCGTCATGACGCGATGATAGCGCGGTCGGACGACACGACAGACTGGTGTGCATGGCAACGACCGATCTCCGCGACCTGCACGCCAGAGCCGTACGAGCCAGCGTCACGGTGGTGGCGCAGGTCAGTCCCGATGATCTGGATCGACCTACGCCCTGCGGCGACTGGGCGTTGGCCCGGCTGCTCGCTCACATGACCGTGCAGCACCATGGCTTCGCCGCTGCAGCGGCCGGCAATGGCGGTGACCTGTCGCTGTGGGCCGAACAACCGCCCGGCCCGGACCCCGCAGGCACGTACGCCGCTGCTGCTGAACGGGTCGTGGCGGCCTTCGCCCAGGAGGACGTTCTCGAGCAGGAGTTCGCGCTTCCCGAGATCAGCCTCCTGACCACGTTTCCTGGCCGGCAGGCGATCGGCTTTCACCTGATCGACTACGTCGTCCACGGTTGGGACGTGGCGCGAACTCTCGATGCCGAATTCAGCCTCGACCAGGACGTGCTCGACACAGCCTGGGTCATAGCCAGTTCGGTCCCGGACGGTCCTGAGCGCTTGCGTTTCGGTTCAGCCTTTGCACCGAGCGAAGAAGTCAGCGATGACGCATCGATTCTCGACCGGATCGTCGGCCACCTCGGCCGATCACCGACCTGGAAGCCGTGAGACTGCTTACTGATCCTTGGCAGGTTCGCGGCGGTCGGCGCCGAGGTCGACCGCCGGAGGGCGGCGGATCGGGGATGTGCGTCTGCGTCGGCGGTTGAGCATGGTGATCGACATCGCCAGGGCAGCGAGGGCGGCGATGGCATACGAAACGCCGTAGAGCGCCATTGACCGCGGACTCGTGACCGGGTTCGCGCCCCTGAGTTTGGGAGTGCGCAGAACTACGTCCCGACCGGTCAGCATGATCGCGCCGAGTAGGATGAGCCCTGCGCCGATGACGATGGTGGTGGCCGGCAGCCAACGCTGCACGCCGGAGGCGACCGGGGTGAGCAACAGCCCGAAAACCGCGAAAACCGCGACGAAGCCTCCGGTCATCGCCGCCGTAGCCACCGCAGCGCGGCCAAGCGCCGCCATGCGATCGGGCGGACCGCCATCGGTCGGGTGTCCGGTGACGAAGAGCGTCAGATAGGCGGGCAGCATCGCGAACCCGCACGGATTGAGCGATGCCAACGTTCCAGCGGTCAGTGCGAACACCAGGTCCTGACTCATGCGGCCCGAGAGCTCAGCGCGAGGGTCACCTCATCGCCGACGCTCGCCTGGACTGCCGCCAGGCTGGGTGCCTCTCGGCGGCATTCGTGCACAAAGGCGCCCAAAACCACAGCACGCTGGCCCTCCCGGCCAACGAGGTGCCCTCGAAGGACTCGCTGTCGATGGTCTGTGCCGTGAACTGCAGCGGCTCATCTGACACACCGCCGCCCGTGGTGCCGGGATCGCCTGTGGCGGTACCACACGCGGTGATCAACGTCATCACGGCCAGCGTCAGAAGCATCGCTCGTCGGTAGCGGCGCATGTCCAGGTAGCTCCTATCGGATTGCCGCCCACCCTGTGTGATGAGATGGGCGCTGAGCAGTTATCGGACCAGCAATCCGTAAGCCTCACCGTGGGCCAGTGCAACGCACATCAGGGAGTTCACCGGCTGGGACCTCGCCTTTCGTCACCGTTCCGTTAGACGATGCGAACCCTCTCGAGGCCACAGCCGAACATACTGAGACCGCCCTGTACTCATCGCAATCGACCCACCGCAAAGGGTGAGGAGCCCGTTTCATGAGCACGGACAGCGAAACCGCACGTGTCACGCCTGACCCGGCGCCAGACCTGGATCATGGCCGTGGCGCCCGGATCGGATTGGCCGTCCTGCGAATCGCCATCGGCGCCCTGTGGATACAGAATTCAGGCTGGAAGACGCCACCGAATTTCGGTCAGGACGGTGGGACTGGGTTATTCAAGTTCACGAATTATGCGGTCGAATATCCGGTGTTCCCACCGTTTAGCTGGCTGATCGAGAACGTCGTACTGCCCAACTTCACGTTGTTCGGATATCTGACCCTGGTGGTTGAAGCCAGCTTGGGCGCGTTCCTACTGGTCGGGCTCGCCACCCGATTCTGGGCGGTCGTCGGGATCGCGCAGAGTCTGGCCATCACGATGTCGGTGCTCAACGCGCCGAACGAGTTCCCCTGGACCTACTACCTGATGATCGTGGCGCACATCGTCCTGCTGGCCACGGCCGCGGGCCGCACCGCCGGCTTGGACGGCGTCCTACGCGCTCGCTGGCAACAGTCCTCTGGGCGGGCCGCGAAGCTCCTGATGAGGCTGTCATGACCATGGCGGGAAGCACCCAGAAGCACCGGTTGCAACGGGTCGGTTACGGTCTGAGTGCCGCTGCGGCCGTGTCCATCGTTCTGATTCTCGCGCCCAGCAACGACGCTGTCCGGATCGCCAAGATTGGACCCCTGGCCGCTGTGGTGCTGTTGGTTGTGGCGGTATTGGGCGTACTCGGTGCTCGCACCGGACAGGCGGCGCTGTACCTGGCAGCCGGTGGCCTGGCAGTGGCTGCCGGATTGCTGCAGTTGGTGCAATTCGGCCGAAGCACGAACTGGCTCGACGGCAACGGATCGACCGCAGCCCTGCTCGCTGGCTTGGGTATCGGTTTTTGCGCACTGTGGTACGCCGCCCATGCACCTCGCAACTCCGATTAGCCCATGCCGGATCGGTAGTGCCGGCTTTCTTGAACCGAAAGGAAACCCTCGAACGTGGATGTGACCCAACGATTGAATCCGGTCCTTGATGTTGCTCGTGAGTCAGCCCGCGAGGTGGATGCCTCGGCAAGCTTCCCGGGGCAAACTGTCACGGCTCTGCGAGAGTCGGGACTCCTCGGGTTGACGTTGCCGACCGAGGTCGGTGGACTGGGTGGTGGCCCGCAGGACTTGGTCGACGTGATGAGCTCACTGGCCGGTGCGTGCGGCTCGACCTCGATGATCTATCTGATGCACGTCAGCGCCGCGATGGTGGCCGCGGCGGCGCCGCCGCCCGGATTGCCGGACCTGTTGCCGGCACTGGCCAAAGGCGACATGTTGGGGTCCCTGGCGTTCTCTGAAGCCGGTTCCCGATCGCACTTCTGGGCTCCGGTGTCTCAAGCTCAGAATAACAACGGGACCGGCATTCGGCTGAACGCCCGCAAGAGCTGGGTGACCTCTGCCGGCCAGGCCGACGTCTACGTCGTGTCGACGCTGACCGCGGACGCCGACACCGTTGACATCTTCGCCATTCCGGCCGACACCGACGGCATCAGCGTCACCGGGGAATGGCACGGGCTAGGGCTACGCGGCAACGCGTCGGCACCGATGACGTTCAGTACCGACGTGCCCGAGGACCACCGCCTCGGCGCAGCGGGTGGCGGATTCGACCTGATGCTGTCGACGGTGATGCCGTGGTTCAACCTCGGCAACGCCTCGGTGTCGGTCGGACTCAGTCAAGCGGCAGTGGATGCAGCCGTACGGCACACCAGCGCCGCGAAGTTGGAGCATCTCGATCAGAGCCTGTCCGCGCTACCCACGATCCGTGCCCAGCTGGCCAAGATGTCGATCGACCTCGCGTGCACGCGATCCTATGTCGATCAAGCAGCCGGACGTCTCGCCGAACCCGCCGAGGACACCGTGCTGCATGTGCTGGGCGTCAAGGCCGCGGCCAACGATGCCGCGCTGCGGATCACCGACTCAGCGATGCGGGTGTGCGGTGGAGCCGCGTTCTCCGAGCACCTGCAGATCGACCGCTACTTCCGCGACGCACGAGCCGGTCACGTGATGGCACCGACCGCCGACGTCCTGTACGACTTCTACGGCAAGGCCATCACCGGCCAGCCCCTGTTCTGAGCGAGACGGAGACTTCATACATGAGCAAGCCGTTGATCGTGGGCGCCGTTGCCTACACCCCCAACGTGGTCACCATCTGGGAAGGTATGCGTGAGTACTTCGCCGGCGGGCCCGCGGAGATGGACTTCATCTTGTTCTCCAACTACGGCCGCCAGGTCGACTCGCTGCAAGAGGGCACGATCGATCTGGCCTGGAACACCAACCTGGCCTGGGTCCGCACCGTCGCCCAGACCGACGGAGCCTGCCGTGCTCTGGCCATGCGCGACACCGACACCGTCTATCAGAGCGTGTTCGTCACGCGTACCGGCAGCGACATGCAGGGGCTGGAGAGCCTGCGCGGAAAGCGACTCGCCCTGGGATCTCAGGACTCCGCTCAAGCCGCGATCCTGCCGGTGCACTATCTCCGTCAGGCCGGGTTGGATGATGATGACGTGGAGTTGTTACGGATCAACAGTGACGTGGGTAAGCATGGTGACACCGGTCGGAGCGAGCTCGATGCACTGCGCGCGGTGCTCGACGAGCGCGCCGACGCCGCCGCGATAGGCGTCAACACCTGGGAGGCCATTGGCCGCGAGGAGCTGATGCCAGGAGCCTTCGTGTCCTTCTGGGAGTCACCCACGTACTCGCACTGCAACTTCACCGCCATGCCATCGCTGTCCGAGGAGCGGGTGCAGCCCTGGGTCGAGCAGCTACTTGCCATGGACTGGGACAACCCGGAGCACCAGCCGATCCTGGAGATGGAGGGGCTGCGGCAGTGGGTCCCGCCGAAGCTCGACGGCTATGCCTCGCTCTTCGACGCGGTCGCCGATCAGAAAATCTCGCCGCGATGGTGAACCACGGCCTGGTCCTGGACCTGGTGGAGCGGCTCGGCGAGGTCGCGAACGGCGCGACCGTGACCGTCCCGGTGGGCGACGGCGATGCTGACATGTTGGCTGAGACCGTGGCGGGTTGGTGTGCCCGTTCCGGGAACGAACTGATCGCGCTGGAGGGACAGACCGCGACGGTTCGGCGCGGACGTGCCCGCGATGCCATGGCCGACCTGCCGCCGGACCAGAGGCCTGGTACCCGGCTGTGGATGTACACGAACTTCGACTGCAACCTGGCCTGCGACTACTGCTGCGTACGGTCCTCACCGCAGTCCGAACGCCGGGCACTGGGGATCGACCGGATCCGCCGCTTGGCCGCTGAGGCGATAGAGGCCGGTGTGTCCGAGCTGATACTCACCGGTGGCGAACCGTTCTTGCTCCCGGACATCGACGAGGTCGTCGGGGTATGTACGGCAGTGCTGCCCACCACGTTGCTGACTAACGGCATGCTCTTCAAGGGACGCCGGCTCGGGGCCCTGCAGCGGATGGATCGTGAGCGACTCACCCTGCAGATCAGCCTCGACTCATCGACGCCGGACATCCACGACTCGCACCGGGGCAAGGGGACCTGGGCTCGCGCCGTCGCAGGGATGAAGGTCGCCATCGCCGAG
>Ga0136617_10006435_pt1 | contig 10491 bp, 9 predicted proteins | sample AntDrymUQ3222106_2_FD_129672 | JGI IMG/M metagenome (GOLD analysis project Ga0136617, IMG submission 129672) | Polar desert sand microbial communities from Dry Valleys, Antarctica - metaG UQ322 (21.06) | ecosystem: Environmental > Terrestrial > Soil > Desert | place: Antarctica: Dry Valley...
ATGGTGGCCCGCTTGGCCTGATCTGCCTCGATATCGGCGTAGAACCTCTCGTCGAGCAGGTCGCCGTAGACACTACGAAGCTGGCGGATGTTTTTCACGCAGTTGACCCGTTGCCATTGCGCATCCGCCCACTGCCGTTCGGTCACGTCCGCGAACCCGGGTAAGCGCCGCCAGTCCGGCTCCACCAGTTCGCGGCGCGCGTACACATAGGGCTGTCCCGGATGTCGGGTATCCACGGCGTGCCTCCTGGCAGGGTCTCGGATGGGGGAGGGACACCGGTACTGTACGGGATATCATCCGGTTGTATGGAGCTGCTGCCGTAGTTCCTTCGGTCAGTATGTCTCTTCTCCGAAGGAGGTATGGGTCGTGAGCAGTCCCATGACTGGTCTCGGGATCGGTCGGGTCGTGGAACCGGTCGGGGCGCTCCCGCAGGCTGCCTGGCGGCTGGACCCCGACGCTGCACTGGAGGCAGACGAGGTCGAGATCCGGGTCCGGCGACTCAATCTCGACGCGGCCTCCTATCGGCAACTGGTTGAGGAACACCGTGGCGACGGACCGGCGATCCGCGCGGCAGTCCTGGAGATCGTCCAAACGCGCGGCAAGATGCACAACCCGGTCACCGGGTCCGGCGGGATGCTGCTCGGCACGGTCGAGGAGGTCGGCCCGGCATCCGTCCTGGACCTGCGAAGGGGACAGTCGGTCGCGACCCTCGTGTCGCTCACGCTTACCCCGCTGCGGATCGACGACGCCCTGCGGCACTGGGACGGCATGAGCGAACAGGTGCCCTGCGAGGGACGCGCCATCCTGTTCGGTCGCTCCATTGCCGTAGTCCTGCCCGATGACCTGGCCGAAGAGACCGCATTGTCGGTCTTCGATGTGTGCGGCGCGCCCGCGCTCGTGGACCGAGTCGTCCGCGGCATCGGGGCTCGTTCGGTCTGCGTGCTCGGCGCGGCGGGAAAGTCCGGATCGCTGTCGCTGGCCGCGGCTCGTCGGGCCGGCGCCACCCGACTGGTGGGCCTTGTGCCTACCGAGGCAGAAGCGGTCCGGCTGTGCGAGGCCGGACTAGCCGACGAGGTGGTCGTGGCCGATGCCCGGGACCCGCTCGCCGTCAGCGCCGCGGTGGGAGAGCCTGTGCAGGTGAATGTGGTCTGTGTCGACGTTCCCGGCTGCGAGCACGGCGCGATCCTGGCCACAGCCCCGGGCGGCAGCGTCGTCTTCTTCTCGATGGCGACCTCGTTCGCCGCCGCCGCACTCGGCGCCGAGGGCATGGCTGCCGACGTCACGATGCTGGTCGGCAACGGGTACACGCCCGGCCACGCCGAGATGGCGTTGGATCTCTACCGATCCACCCCCGGCGTGGCGCGGCTCTTCGCCGGGCACAGGCACCGGTGAAGACCCTGATCGCCGGAGTGCGGCTGGGCACCCAGTCCGGCCATGCCGTCCTGATCGACGGCACCCGGATCGCCTGGACCGGTCCGATGCGTGCGGCGCCGGCCGCCGATCGGATCGTGGACCTGGCCGGCTGCCTGCTGCTGCCGGCCTTCGTCGATGCCCACGTGCATGCCACTGCCGCCGGGTTGTCGCTGACCGGGCTCGATCTGCACGGGACGGTCTCCCTGCCGGCCGCACTGGACAAGATCGCGGCCCATGCAGACGCCCACCCGAGGCAACTGATCTTCGGGACCGGATGGGACGAGACGACCTGGCCCGAACGGCGGGCACCCACCGTCGGTGAACTCGACGCGGCCACGCGCGGCGCCCCCGCCTACCTGGCCCGGGTGGACGTGCATTCCGCGGTCGTCTCGACGGCGCTGCTCGAGCGCTTCCCGTACGCCCGCGGCTGCCCCGGCTTCGACCCGAGCGGGCACCTGCGTCGGGAGGCCCACCACGTCCTGCGTCGCGGTGCTCAGGCAGCGATCACCGCCGACCACCGACGCCTCGCCCAGCGCGCGACCCGGTCGTGGGCGGCCGAACGTGGCATCGCCGCGATCCACGAGATGGCCGGACCAGACATTTCCGGTCGGGCCGACCTCGAGTCGCTGCTGCACCTGTCCCGCACCGAGATCGGCCCGCAGGTGCTGGGCTACTGGGGGGAGCTGGGCGAGACCGACATCGTGGCCGAACTGGGCCTGGCCGGCGCTGCCGGGGACCTGTTCTGTGACGGTGCCTTTGGCTCGCACACCGCCGCCCTGCACGACCCCTACCTGGATGCTCCGGGTACCAGCGGGGTCCTGTACTTCACCGACGAGCAGGTGGCCGGGCACCTCAGACAGGCCACCGCAGCCGGGATCCAGGCCGGCTTCCATTGCATCGGGGATGCCGCGATCGATCAGGTGGCGCGCGGATTCGAGGCAGTCGCCGCCGAGTTCGGCGACGACGCTGTCCGAACGTGTCGGCACCGACTCGAGCATCTGGAGATGCCGAGCACGGCGGCCCTGTCGACCTTCGCCCGGCTGGGTGTGGTGGCCAGCGTCCAGCCCGGCTTCGATGCAGCCTGGGGTGGCCCCGACCAGATGTATGCCGCTCGGCTCGGCGCCGCCCGCGCCGCGGGACTCAATCCGTTCGGCGACTACGCCGCCGCGAGGATCACCCTCGCCCTGGGCAGCGACGCGCCGGTGACGCCGATCGACCCGTGGGGCGGCGTCGCGTCCGCTGTCGGTCATCGAACGCCGGCAAGCCGGTTGACGGTGGACCAGGCGATGACTGCGGCCACGGTCGGTGGCTGGCAGGCAGCCGGCGACAAGCGGCCCGACATCGGAACGATCGCCGTCGGCGCCCCTGCCCACCTCGCGGCCTGGGCCTGCGAAGGGAGAGTCGCTGACCTGGTCGCGACCCTGATCGAGGATGCGCCCAGCCCGCAGTGCGTGCTGACCGTGGCCCAGGGCGCCGTCATCCACGGAGCGCAGCCGTGACGACAACGAGCCGGACGCAAATGGCCGCTTCCCGGCGCCCGATCATCCATCTGGACCAGCGCCTGGTCCGCCGTGCCCGATCCCTGGCCATCCGCGCCGCCGCTCCGGTGATCTCGTTGGCCCAGGAACGGACCACCGTGTCGGTCGAGCGGGCTGTCCTGCGCCTGGCCGGACTGCGCGGTGCGGATCCGACCACTGGGAACGGCGACATCCCCTGGGTCAACCGGGTCGTCGACGCCGTACGGGAACAGGTCGGACTCGAACACGGAGTGGCGCTGCCGGTCTGGCATGCGATGCGCACCCGCGGGCAGGACAGTCTGCTGGACCTCGCGGAATCGGTCACAGCAGGCACCGCCCGCTTCGAACTGCCCACTGGCGCAGCCGCGAGCCGGGCACACTCCGCGGCCACCCGGGCGGCCCGAGCGGGTCTGCGTCAGATCGATCGCAACCGGGCCACCCGGGACCGCCTGATCCGGAAGATCGGGGACCCGCCACGACGGCCGTGGGTCTACCTGATCGTGGCCACCGGCGACATCTTCGAGGACATCCCGCAGGCCCAGGCCGCCGCTCGGGCAGGTGCCGATGTCATCGCGGTGATCCGCTCGACCGGGCAGTCACTGCTCGACTACGTGCCAGAGGGCGCCACCCGGCAGGGCTACGCCGGGACCTACGCCACCCAGGAGAACTTCCGGCTGATGCGGGCCGGGTTGGACGAGACCAGTCTGCAGGTCGGGCGTTATGTCCGGCTGACCAACTACGCCTCCGGCCTGTGCATGCCCGAGATCGCCACCCTGGCCGGGCTGGAGCGGCTGGACATGATGCTCAACGACTCGATGTACGGGATCCTCTTCCGCGACATCAATCCGCAGCGCACGCTCGTCGACCAGAGGTTCAGCCGGATGATCCACGCCCGCGCCGGGATCATCATCAACACCGGTGAGGACAACTACCTGACCACCGCCGACGCGGTCGATGCCGCGCACACGGTGACGGTCAGCCAGCTGCTGAACGAAACCTTCGCGCACGAGGCCGGTTTGGCGGACTGGCAGCTGGGACTGGGTCACGCGTTCGAGATCAACCCGGATCTGCCGGAATCATTCCGGCTCGAACTGGCCCACGCGCTGCTGGCCAGGCACCTGTTCCCCGAGGCGCCGCTGAAGTGGATGCCGCCGACCAAGCACATGACCGGCGACATCTTCCGCGGCTACCTGTTGGACGGGTTCTTCAACCTTGCCGGTGCGCTCACCGGGCAGGCAATCCTGCTGGTCGGCATGATGACCGAAGCCGTGGTCACCCCGTTCCTGTCCGACCGCGATCTTGCCCTGCAGAACGTGCGGTACGTGCTGGAGGCCGCCGGTGGACTGACCGAAGACTTCCACCCACCTCGTGGCGGCTTCATCGAGAACCGCGCCAACCAGGTCCTGGCCGAGGCGGTCGAGCTGCTCGAACGGATCGCCGACGACGGGCTGCTCAACGCGATCGCCGACGGCACGTTCGGGATCACGAAGCGACCGGTCGACCGGGGTAAGGGACTCGACGGCGTGATCGTCAAGGCCGATGGGTACGACAATCCCGCCATCACTCTGATGGAGGCTGACCTGGGCAGAGGGGCGCCCGAATGAGCGAGCCAACGATCATCCGGCCCTACGGCGACACGACCGGCGACGGCATGGTCCAGGTGTCGTTCACCCTCCCGATGGCGCCCGGCCCCAAAGCTGAAGGCGCCGCCCTGCAACTGGCCGCCAAGATGGGGCTGGAACCCGCGCTGGTGGTGCACGCCAAGGGATTGGGCGGTGGCGAGTCGGAGTACACGTTCTTCGTCGTGTACGGGCGGGCCGGCCATCTTGTCGACCTCGACCAGGTCGTCGTGCCGGAGCGCGAGTACCCCCTACTGGCTGCCAAGGAGGCCAATCTGGTGATCAAGGCGACCCTGCACCGCAAGCTGATCGTCCTGGGCGCCTGCATCGGCACCGACGCGCACACCGTAGGCATCGACGCCATCCTCAACCTCAAGGGGTTCGCCGGCGAGAAGGGACTGGAGTACTACCGGGAGATGAAGGTGTCCAATCTCGGTGCCCAGGTCACCGTCCCGGAACTGGTCAGCCAGGCCCGCACGGACCGGGCCGATGCGGTCCTGGTCTCCCAGGTCGTCACCCAGCGAGATGCCCATCTGCGGAACACCCGCGAACTCGCCGCCGCCTTCCGGGAGGTGATGGGGGAGCACCGGCCGCTGATCGTGGTCGGCGGCCCGCGCTTCGATCCCCGGATGGCCGACGAACTCGGCGTCGACCGGGTCTTCGGCCGCGGCACCACTCCCGCGGAAGTCGCCTCCTACCTCGTCCACGCCCTCGCCAGCAAGGAGACCGTCCATGCAAACTGAAAATACGGTGCCCGCTGAAAATGCGGTGCCCGCTGAAACAGACTCACCCCAGCCAGGGGTGACGGTGACCCATCGTCGCTACGTGCCCCACTCCTTCGCGCACTACGGCGGCAACCTGGTCGACGGCGCTTACGCCCTGGGACTTTTCGGCGATGTCGCGACCGAGCTCGCGATCCGGACCGACCGGGACGAATCGCTGCTGGCCGGATACGACTCGATCCAGATGCTTGCGCCGCTGCAGGCCGGCGACATCGTCGAGGCCAGTGGCACCCTCACCAGGGTCGGCCGGCGGAGCCGGATCATCGAGTTCGAGGCCCGCGTCCTCTGTCGGGCAACCCCCGACCGAGGCCCGTCGGCAGCCGACGTGCTGGACCCGCCGATCGTGATCACGCGGGCCACGGGGACGGTCGTCATCCACTAGGCGGTCATTCTTGAGAAAAAGTGGGGGACTGGCCCACCTGGCTGACCCAGAACCCGTTGACAGCTCAAGCAAGGTGAAGGGTAGGTTTCAGGCATCGCACAACGGGCAATCCGGGTGTGACTTTCCCCTGCAGATCGGTACGTGAGGACGTCGGCTCGAGCGCTCATGTAGAGATGCGTGCTGCGCCTGGCCAGGGCAGGACGTCACGCGGACCGTCAGGGGTGAGTCACCCGGAACGGGTGGGAAAAGGAGAGGTCCGGCGAGCCAGTAGACAACGGTGCCTCGGTTGCAGCCAGCAGCGACGATGCACCGGTCCGAAGACTTCGCCGGACCACTCTTTCCGCCCCCAACCGTACGGCGGTCAGGGGCCGGCATCCCGGCGTTGCCCGGGACGTCCCACAACACTCCGCTGCGAGCGTGGAATGCTGGTGGTCTCACCCCCGGCGGCCGCTCGGGGCGGCGGAGGGAAGTGACGTGGGCGCTGCGGCCACGACCGGTGCCCCAGCCCCCATCGACCCTGACATCGAGGTCAGGAGCGTGGCTGCGACGGGGCCAGCCAAGGCGAACCCGTCCGCCCTGACGGACTTGTCGGCAATGCCCCGCGGCGCCCCGACCGTCCTCGTCGTCCTCGGGGGGCTGGTGACGTTACTGGCCTTCCCGCCCTACGACCTGCGGATGGTGGCCGTCCTCGGGCCCGCGGCACTCGCGGTTGCCGTGCACGGACGACCTGCCCGATCGGGGGCGTGGCTGGGATTCGCGTCAGGCCTGGCCTTCTTCACCCCGCACCTGGCCTGGGCCGCGGAGTATCTCCCGGCCTGGCCCTGGCTGCTGCTGTCACTGTGGCAGGCCTCGTACCTGGCGCTGGTCGGAGCCGGGTGGGCACTGGTCAGCCGGCTCCCCGCGTGGCCGGTGTGGATGGCTGCACTCTGGGTCGCCGGTGAGGCACTGCGCGGCCGCTGGTTTCTGGGCGGGTTTCCGTGGGGCAGGCTGGGGTTCAGCCAGCCAGATGGGCCGTTCACGCCGCTGGCCGCCCTTGGCGGTGTGCCGTTGGTCAGCTTCGGTATCGCCCTGACCGGCACCCTGCTGGCCGGCGCGATCCTGTCCCAGAGCCGCGGCCAGGCGGTGCGCCGAGGTACCGCCACCCTCGCCGTGCCGCTGCTGGCCGCGAGCGGCTGGCTCATTCTGGGTGAGCGATCGTTGTCCGGGAACGGTCAGACGACGACGATCGCGGTCGTGCAAGGCGACGTGCCACAGGCCGGCCTGGATTTCAACTCCCGCCGGCGAGCGGTGCTGGACAACCACGTCGAGGCAACCGTGGCGCTGGCCGCCGCCGTAGCGGCCGGGCGCCGATCGGCTCCCGATCTGGTGGTCTGGCCGGAGAACTCCTCCGACATCGACCCGCTCACCAACTCAGACGCGGCCGCCGCGATCGACCGCGCCGCCCGAGCCATCGACGTCCCGATCCTGGTCGGCGCGGTGCTCGACGGTCCCGGAGCGAACAGGGTCAGCAACGTGGGCATCCTCTGGGACCCCGACTCGGGACCGGGGCAGATCTACACCAAGCGTCATCCGGTCCCGTTCGCCGAATACATCCCGGCCCGAGAGGTCCTGGAGCAGATCACCGACCTGGTCGACCTGGTCGGGCGGGACTTCGTCTCGGGTGACGAGGTCGGCATATTCGATACCGCGGGGGTCCGCATCGGAGATCTGATCTGCTTCGAGATCGTCTACGACGACCTGACCGCAGACGTCGTGGACGCCGGTGCGGGCGTGATCGTCGTACAGACCAACAATGCGACCTTCGGATTCACCGACGAGACGCATCAACAGCTGGCGATGGCCAGGCTGCGCGCGGTCGAACACGGGCGCCCCGTCGTGGTTGCTTCCACGGTCGGGATCAGCGCGTTCATCGCCCCAGACGGCTCCCTAGTGCAGTCGACCGAACTCTTTACCAGTCAGACGTTGGTGGCCGATGTGGGCCTGCGCCAAGCTGACACGATCGCCAACCGGGTACGCGAGGGGCCCGAATGGGTACTGGTCGGGATCGGCATGTTGGGTTGGGCCTACGCCCTGGTCCTACGTCGTCGTACTCGAACGGCCGCCGGATCATGAGTCACTCCCTGAGTCGGGTGCTCGTCGTCATCCCGACCTATGACGAGATCGAGAACCTCGAATCGATCGTGGCTCGCACGCGCGCTGCCAACCCGCGGGTCGACATTCTGGTCGTCGACGACACCAGCCCGGACGGCACCGGCGAACTCGCCGACCGGCTGGCCGCCGAGGACGAGCAGATCCATGTGTTGCACCGGGCTGAGAAGAACGGCCTGGGGCGGGCCTACCTGGCCGGCTTCGACTGGGGCCTGTCTCGGGGCTACGAGGTTTTGGGGGAGATGGACGCCGACGGGTCGCACGCCCCCGAACAACTACCTGAACTGCTGGCCGCCTTGGCCGATGCCGATCTGGTGATCGGATCGCGGTACGTCCGGGGCGGAGCGATCCACGGATGGGCGGCGTGGCGGCTGGCGCTGTCACGGGCCGGGAACCGCTACGTCCGAACCATGCTCCGGTTGCCGGTACACGACGCGACGGGCGGCTTCCGCGCCTTCCGCGCCGACGTCCTGCGCGAGTTGCCGCTCGACGATGTCTCGAGTGCCGGGTACTGCTTTCAGGTGGATCTGACCTGGCGGACGTGGCGAGCCGGCTACGAGGTGGTCGAAGTTCCTGTCGTTTTCACCGAACGAGTGCGCGGCCGGAGCAAGATGAGCTCCTCGATCGTTGGAGAAGCACTGGTCCAGGTGGGCTGGTGGGGGGTGCGGCACCGCAGCCGTGGAGCGCGCACCCGCGCAATCGCACTCCGGAAGGGACGCTCGTGATACGCGCTCGATTGGGCCCGATCCTCGCGGTGCTGCTGATCACCGAGATCGTCGTCTTCATCCTGGTCGGCAGCTGGATCGGGGTCGGCTGGACCCTCCTGTTGGCCCTGGCCACCTCCGCGATCGGGTTGTGGCTGTTCGGCCGCGAGGGGATGCGCGCCCTTCGCGCCCTGGGAGAGGCCTCCCGTGGCGGGAAGGCACCCGGTCCGGCGGCCGTGGACGCTGGTCTCGTCGCCCTCGGCGGCTTGCTGGTGTTCCTGCCAGGATTCGTCAGCGACGTCGTCGGATTGCTCTGTCTGATCCCGATGACCCGGCCGCTGATCCGGCGCCTCGTGATCGGCGGAGTGACCCGCAAGTACGGCCCGGCTCGGGTCCGCTCCCGTCGCCTGAACGGTGTCGAAGCACCAGGCGTCGACCGTAGGCCAGATGCTGCCCGACCGGCCAGCGCGTCCGCCGGAGATCCCGGCACGGGTGGCGTGCACCGCCGGAACACCGATCCCGGGATCATCGAGGGCGAGATCGTCCCGTGACTGGGCCCGGGCTGCGCTCAGCAATTGCGGCCTAGAACAGGGTCAGCAGAGATCGAAAGATCGATGCAGCCGTCAAATCCGCGGGCGCGACGCACCAGATCGCCGTGAGCCTGGGCATAGAACTGATCATTCTGGTCGACGAGAACGTGGCCACTCGCACACAAGACAGACTCGCGCCGTGCGGCAGAATCATCGTTCCTGAGCGAAATTTCGTGCTGGCCGCCGCGGCGTGCTGATGCTGGTCGTTGACCTCAGTCGTCGCCATCCGGCGCGGCGTGAGCGCTGCTGATCGTGTCCGCGTGCCTGTGTGCCCATTCGCCGAGGGCGTGGATCGGGATGAGCAGTTCGCGGCCTGCTCGGGTGAGTCCGTACTCGACTCGTGGTGGAGCCTCGGGATAGCGGCGTCGCTGGACCAGTCCGCTGTGTTCGAGCCGTCGCAAGGTCTGCGTCAACATCTTCTGGCTGACGCCGCCGATCGCGCGCTGCATCTGGCCAGGGCGCAGCGGGCCGTCGCGAAGCGCGAACACGACTACCGGTAGCCAGGTGTTCGCGAACAGATCCATCGCCGCGCGCGCCGGGCAGTCAGCGACGAAGTCACCGTATGGGCCGAACTCGACGGTTCCCGGTTCCACGTCACCAGCCTCCTGCACCCGTTACGCACCCGCGGGTGCGCAACGGCTTGCCTAGCGTCATGGCCGTACCTAACCACGATCGACGGAGGCCACCATGCGGATTGCGACAATCGGCACCGGAGCGATGGCTTCGGCACTGGCACCCGGCTGGGCAGCTGCCGGTCACGAACTGCTGATCGGTGGCCGCTCGTCAGCTCGTGCTGAGGCGCTCGCCGCTGTGCTCGGACCCCCCGCGCGAAGCGCCGGTCTGCAAGACGCCGTCGAATTCGGTGAGGTGATCCTGCTCGCCGTACCGGGCGAGAACGCGGTAGACGCCGTGCTCGCTGCAGGGGCTGCCAGCGGCGCCTTCACCGGTCGGGTGGTGATCGACTGTTCCAACGCGTTCGCGCCCGACGCTTTCACGGCGCCGCCCGGGTCGTTTGCCCTGGGGATGGATGCCGTGGCCGAACGGGTAGCCGAAGCCGTGCCGGGCGCATGGGTGGTGAAGGCGTTCAACATGTGCGCCTCGGAGGTATGGCAGGACGGGGCGCGCTCGTTCGAGGGCCGCCTACTCGGCGTACCGCTGTGCGGCGACGACCCCGACGCTTTGGGTGTTGTTGCCGGTTTGGTGACCGATCTCGGCCTCAACCCGGTGCTCAGCGGCGGACTCGACCGCTCTCGCTATCTCGAGGCAATGACGGTCTTCGTGATGGGCCTATGGTTCGCCGGCGCAGACGCTCGCGCGCTACTGCCTCCTCTCGAGG
>Ga0136617_10006436_pt1 | contig 10491 bp, 11 predicted proteins | sample AntDrymUQ3222106_2_FD_129672 | JGI IMG/M metagenome (GOLD analysis project Ga0136617, IMG submission 129672) | Polar desert sand microbial communities from Dry Valleys, Antarctica - metaG UQ322 (21.06) | ecosystem: Environmental > Terrestrial > Soil > Desert | place: Antarctica: Dry Valley...
AACCTCGTTCTGTTCGATATCCAGCAGGACCAGCTCCAGGCGGTCGAACAGGAGCTACGCGACGCTGGACTGCCTCACACGTCGGCTACCCCCATCGTGCCGATGCGCATTCGTTCGGTAAAGGGCCGTCCCGTGACCGAGCTCCTCGCGGGCAGTCCGGGACAGGAACTGGACGGCCCCTCGAATGCATGGGTGTTCCGGCGGGAGTACCGTTCCACCTATCGCGGTTCTGTAGTTGGAGCGGAGGCCCCCGACCGAATCTCGGTCGAGCGGGATCTCGCGAGCGAGCTCGGCGTGGGCGTCGGTGACGAGATCGTCTGGGATGTTCAGGGAATCACGGTAACCACTCGGGTCGGCAGCTTGCGGGAGGTCGACTGGGCACGCTTCGAGCCCAACTTCTTCGTCGTATTCGCTCCCGGCATGCTCGAGACCGCTCCCCAGAGTTTCGTCACCTTGACCCGGGTAGCGGACCCAGCCTCCCGGGGCCGCTTCCAGCGCCGGCTGGCTGAGCGTTTCGGCAACGTCTCGACCCTGGACCTTTCGCTGCTACAGGAAGCACTCGAACGCCTGGTCGAACGGGTGGTGCTCGCCATACGGTTTATGGCACTCTTCAGCCTCGGAGTGGGCGTCCTGGTGCTGATCGGCGCCCTCGCCACCAGCCGTTTCCAACGCGTACGCGAGGGAGCACTCCTGCGAACCCTGGGAGCCACGCGCAGCCAGGTCTATCGCGTCGTGCTGGCCGAATATCTCTCCCTCGGCTTACTCGCATCCGCTGTGGCACTCGTCCTCGCGGCTGCCGCGGGGTGGGCGGTGGCCCGATTTGTGTTTGAGGGAACCTTCACCTTGCCGCTTGCCCCGATGGTCGTGCTGACGCTGTTGGTCGTGACGCTTACCGTTGTCGTGGGGCTGGCGAACAGCCGCGACGTAGTACGACGCACTCCGCTGGAGGTGTTAAGGCAGGAGTAGTACGGCGGTACGGCGGTAGAGAGCATGAAGGGGCGGACAGACGGACGAAACAGGTAGGCTTACTCCCTCACCGCTCTACCGCCGTACCGCCGTACCGCCCTACATTCCTGCGTCCTCTACCAGTAAGGACCCAAGCGAATGCTGCCCATCGACCTGACCGGAAAGCGCGCCCTCGTGGCCGGCGTCTCGGACGACGGCGGCTTCGGGTTCGCTATCGCCAAGTCCCTTGCCGAGGCTGGAGCCACCATCTGCCTTGGTAGCTGGCCGCCTGCCTTGGGCATCTTTACCAAGCTGCTCGAGCGCGGGAAGATGGAGGAGTCCATGCGGCTCGCCGACGGGCGCAAGCTGGAGTTCGAGCGGATCTACCCGCTGGACGCGGCGTACGACACGCTCGCACAGGCTCCCCCTGATGTACGCGAGAACAAGCGGTACAAGGACGTCGGCGATTTCAGCATTCAGGGCATGGCGGAACGCATCCGCGGCGACTTCGGAGAATCCAGCCTGGATGTGGTGGTGCACAGCCTGGCGAACGCGCCTGAGGTGAGGTCTCCTCTCGTGGACACGTCCCGCGCGGGCTATCTCTCCGCCATCAGCGTAAGCGCCTACAGCAACGTTTCCCTGGTGCGACATCTCTCACCGCTGATGCCGCCGGGCGGATCGTTTCTCTCGCTGACCTACATGGCCGGCGAGCGGGTGATTCCCGGGTATGGCGGGGGAATGTCATCTGCAAAGGCCGCGCTGGAAGCCGACACCCGTACGCTCGCCTTCGAGGCCGGCCGCCGCTGGGGAGTCCGGGTCAATGCCATCTCGGCGGGGCCTTGGGCGTCGCGGGCGGCGAGCGCAATCGGGTTTATCGACATGATGATCAAGTACACCGCGGCCAACTCTCCCCTGCCCCACCCGATCGATGCGCGGGAGGTGGGAAGTACGGCGGCGTTCCTGAGCAGTCCTCTGGGACGGGCAATCACGGGCAGCGTGGTCTACGTGGACAACGGGTATCACGCAATGGGGATGGCGGTGGGGGAGGGGTGAGCTGCATCTACCGCCTCGACCAGCTGAGCCAGGGCTACCAGCTCGAACGGCTTCTCGAGGACCGGCCGGGGAGTGCGGGTGATGAAATCGCCAAGCGCCGGCGAGGCGAGGTCCCCGGTAGTGAGAATCAGGCGCTCGAAGAGGTCGGGCCGATGCCGGGCGAGCCAGTCATGCAGCTGGTCGCCGGAATAGTGCGGCATTCGCAAATCGGAGATCACCACGTGGTAGAAACCTGGGGCAGAGCGTTCCAGCTTTGCGAGCGCCGCGCGGCCGTCCTCAGCTTCATCGGCATGCCAGCCCCGCCGCCTGAGGTAGCGAGCGACAGCGCTACGGATGGTCGGCTCGTCGTCCACAACCAGCGCTCGGCGCACGCGGCTGGTGAGAATTGGTTGCGGTGGCGGAACGCTGTGACGTGTCACCGATAGAGGGTAGAAGCCGAGGCTGGAGAACCGGCCGGGGGAGCCGCAAGAACAATCTCGAGCTTCTTCGTATAATACTATCCTGATTTGGTCCGCTGGTAAGATCTCACTCCAGATCGAGCGACTCATGGCGGAGCTGGTCTCTGAATCCGATGGACCCATCCACAGATTCACTCTCAACATCCCGGCTCGCCGGAACGCGATCACGCCGGGGATCGCGCGGACGTTGGCCCAGCAGCTCGACCAGATCGAGGAAGCCGGGGAGGCTCGCGTCGTCCTGCTCTCCGGCGCGGGAGGCCACTTCTGTGCCGGGCTCGACCTGCACTGGCTCCGCTCCCTCGGCGCCAAGCCCGGCATCTCGGATCTCCAGCGCGGTCTCAGCGATTTTCAGTCCGCGGTGATCGCGATCGTTCGCTGTCCCATTCCTGTGTTGGCGATCGTTCAGGGCACAGCGGCCGGATTCGGCTTCGACCTGGCGCTTGCCTGCGACATGCGCCTGGCCAGCTCCACCGCAACGTTTACCTCCGCCTTTGCACGCATGGGGTTGGTTCCAGATGGGGGCTCCACGTTCACGCTGCCTCGTCTGCTCGGCGTGGGCCGGTCGATGCGTATGCTGATGACCGGCGAGATGCTCAACGCGAGCGAGGCTCTCTCGATTGGCCTGGTGGAGGAGGTCATCGACGATTCGGCGCTGGATTCCGGGGTGCGGCGAACGGTCAACTCTCTGCTCGAGTCCGCCGGGTCGAGCGTTCGAAGTATCAAGCGGCTGACCCGGACGCCCGAGGTGGGCGCGCTGGAGCAGGCGCTCTCCAGCGAAGGGGCGGCCCAGCTCCAGGCCCTACAGAGCGCAGAGTTCCGCATGCGTCTCGAGGCGTTTACCGCGCGTCTGGCCACGCGCGGGCCGAGCGCGTGACGCCGCCCTTACGCGTATTCCAGCCGGACCTCCTGGCCGGCCGAGTAGCGCTGATTACCGGGGGCGGGACGGGCATTGGATTCGGTATCGCATCTTCACTGGCCGCGGCGGGCGCCGAGGTAGCGATCGCCAGCCGGAAGCCGGACCATCTCCAGCCTGCCGCCGAGAAACTGCGGGCCACCGGCGTAAAGGTGAGCGCGGTCGAGGTCAATGTCAGAGAGCCTGAATCAGTCGCCCGAATGGTCGGCCAAGTGGGTGATACGCACGGGCGCCTGGACATCCTGGTCAACAACGCGGCTGGCAACTTCTACGCCCCCAGTGCCACCCTGTCGTCGAACGCATGGCGGGCTGTGGTCGAGACCGACCTGTATGGCACGTTCTACTGCTGCCAGGCCGCCTACCAGCTCATGAAGGCCCAGGGCGCGGGGCGGATCATCTCGATCTCGATGACACTGCACTACCGCGGCTGGCCGTTGATGGCTCATGCCACCGCCGCCAAGGCAGGTGTAGACGCCCTCACCCGCACGCTGGCACTCGAGTGGGCCCGCGACCGGATCACGGTGAACGCGGTGGCGCCCGGGCCGGTTCCCACCGAGGGGGTCAAGAAGGCGTTCACTCCGCCCGGTACCGACGCTCCTGATTTATTCGGAATGGAGAAGTATGCATCCGAGTCGATCCCGCTTGGACGCTGGGGAACGCCGGAGGATATCGGTAACGCGGTGACCTTTCTGGCCAGCCCCGCGGGCGAATGGATCACGGGGGCCATCATGGTCGTGGACGGAGGCGCGTGGCTGGGGCAGCGGGTAAGCGGGTAAGCGGGTAAGCAGGTAAGCAGGTAAGCGGGTAAGCCAAGCTCACATCGTAGGGGCCTTGGGACTCAGATCTCCTTCGCCTGGAGCGTTCATGCTAATGAATACCCTGTCCCTTCACGCTGACCCGCTTACCCGCTTACCCGCCTTCCCGACATGTTCCTAGGCCACTACGGCATTGCCTGCGCCCTCAAGCGAGCCGAACCCAAGCTGTCACTGGGAACTCTCTTCGTGGCGGTACAGCTACCCGACCTCTTGTGGGGAATCTTCGTGCTCCTCGGTTGGGAACACGCGAGGATAGTCCCGGGCCACACGGCCGTCACCCCCATCGAATTTCTCGACTATACCATCTCGCACAGCTTTGTGGGCGTACTCATCTGGAGCGTCGTGGCGGCCGCCCTCTACTATTCCTGGCCCACTCGAGACACGAGCCGCCACTGGCAGGCAGCGGCCATGGTGGGTCTGGCGGTGTTCTCCCACTATCCCCTCGACGTGCTGGTCCATGTCGCCGATCTGCCGCTCACCGGCAACGACTCCGTCAAGCTCGGGCTCGGCCTGTGGAACCATCCCGGCGCCACGCTGGCCGCGGAAGCGCTCCTGTTCGGCCTGGGGCTGGCGATCTATCTGGCCCGGGGCTCGCACCGCCACCCGGTGAGAACAGGGAGGATTCTGGCCGTCGTCGTGGTGCTGGTTGGTGCCTACCTGACAAGCGTGTACGGCCCACCACCTCCAAGCATGACTGCCGTGGCCGTGAGTGATATCGTCTTCATTCTCGGCATGGGAGCGTTGGCGGGGTGGGCCGACCGGCGGGCCACCTCGCAGGAACTTGAGGCCCGTGGCCTCTCCCACAAGTGAGCCGAATGCACCGGCTGTTCTTCAGCGCTGGCGCGCTGTCTGCTCTGATCTCCGTGGCGGCGGGAGCATTCGGCGCCCACGCGCTCCGGCCGCGGCTGACGCCGGAGCACCTGGCGGTCTTCGAAACTGCCGCTCGATATCAGATGTACCATGCGCTGGGTCTGTTGGCCGTGGCATGGGCCGCGACCCGGTGGCCGGGCGCACTGCCGGTTTGGGCCGGGTGGCTGTTCGTGGCGGGAACCGTACTCTTCTCCGGTAGTCTTTACATCATTGCGCTGACCGGAGTCCGCTGGTGGGGCGCGGTGACTCCGATCGGTGGAGTTGCCTTCCTCGTTGGCTGGCTGTGCCTGATGCTCGCGGTCCGAAACTGATACCACCACACCGCCTTACGGGACGGAAGTGGCGGCGGCTGGTGTTTCCTCCTCCTTCGCCCACCGGAAGAACAACACACCGATAGCCGCGAATATCCAGAGATTGCCGGGAATCCACATCAGCAGACCGCCGAGCTGCTGATCCTCGAGCGGCGTGAGGCCCCCCATGCGGGGAGCGGCCACGTACCAGGGGTACAGCACCTCGTCCGAAAACGTGATCAGCGCGGCCACGATCTGCATGGGAATCCCGACCAGGAACAGATACAGCATGGCGATTCCGCTGGGCAGCCGGGGTAGCTCCGGCGCCGGACCCATGACCGGCCACCACATCAGCGTTGCCGTCACCATGAACATCAGGTGAGTGGCGATGTGTACCTCATGGCTTCGCATCATGAGATCGTAGAAGGGCGAGAGGTGCCAGACCGCGATCGAGACGCTGAACAGGGCCGCGGCGACCCACGGACGCGTGAGCAAGCGCGCCACGCGGAGCACCACCGGCCACATCAGAACCGGGCGGAGCAACCATCCAGGTATGCCGGCGAGGAGCAAGGGGGGAAACAGCAGGGTGAGCACCAGGTGCTGCACCATGTGCATCGAGAAGAGGTAGTAGTCGCTCAAATCGTGTACTGGCCCGTTGAGCGATGCCAGGAGGACCAACAACGCACCTGAGAAAGAGAGCATCTGCCAGCGGGTTGCCGGCGGCCGGCCTTGGCGGCGGCGCAGTGGCCCGATGCCGTAAACGTACAAGGCACCAAGAAGACCGGTGCCTATGAGGACGCTGGGGTGTAGCGACCAGCTCCATTCGTAGGGCAGCATCGGCCGCAGGCGTTCGTCCATGGCTAGTGGGGCTATTAGCGCACACCCATCAGCCGGACCGTGCAAACAGGAAGTGGTATGCCTGAAGTACCATCAGCGCCACGACGACGAAGACCGCGATGATCATGGGAAAGACGAACACGCCGGTGAACAGCTTGTGGTCCTGCTTCAGGTGCATGTAGAACATGGCAACCAGCGCGAACTTGGCAGCCGACAACAGCAGCAGGAGTGGTACAAACAACGGCTTGATCGCGGGGGCCAACGACCCGGCGCGCTCGCCGTAGGTGATCTCGTATAGTCCCACCTCGAGTGCGGTGAGGACGAAGAGGATGAGACCCACCTTGAAGTACAGCCCGGCGGTGGGGTGGCTGTGTTCGGTATGGGCGTTGCCGGTCACGTGCGCGTCCATTATGCCCCGCTCACTTGATAAGGTAGACGACCGGAAAGATGATGATCCAGACCACGTCGACGAAGTGCCAGTACAGCGCCGCCATCTCCAAGTTGAGCGACTTCGAGGGCGGAAGTTTGCCGCGAACTGCATCGACCCACACCGTGGCCAGCCAGAGAACCCCGATCGTCACGTGGGTACCGTGGAAGCCTGTCAGCGTGTAAAAGCTCGAACCGAAGAGATTGGTGGTGAACCCCAGCCCGCGGTGGAGGAAATGGGTGAACTCGTACACCTGCATTCCGACGAAGAAGACGCCGCAGGCAATGGTCGCGGCGAGCCAGCCGATCAGCGCCTTTCGGTTCCCCCGCTGCGCCCCACTGAGAGCGAGCACCACGAACAGCGAGCTGAACAGCAGCAGAGCCGTACCCAGGGTGACGAGAGGGATCTCGAAGATCGGCTCGAAATGCTGCCCCGCGGGCGAGGTCCACGGCTCATGGGGAAACGGCCCCACGAGGCTCTTCCCCTTGTTGACCATATAGTTGGAGATCAGGGTAGCGAAGAACATGCATTCGGACCCGATGAAGGTCCAAATGGCCACCTTCCGATTGTCCAGCCCGGTCGAGGTCTCGAGGTGCGCTGCCTGCGCGTGAGCTGTCAAAAGATCTACTCCAAAAGCGTGAACGGTAAACAGTTAACAGTGAACGGGTGGCGCCGGGTTGTTCCCGTTCACCGTTTACCGTTCAATGTTTACGCAGTTCATCCAGCCGGTTCGTACGCCCACTTGTACACGCCCAGGAGCAGTAGCGCGAACGACGCGATGACGGGCCAGATCCCGGTAGCTGCCAGCGTCATCAGCGTCACGAAGAACGCCAGAATACCGACCGCGGTGACCAACGGCCAATACGAAGGGTTCGGCAGGTGGATCCCCGCTCCGCTCACCCGGGCCGGCTCCGGTAGCGTACCGCCCCGCTCGCGCTTGAGCTCCCAGAGAGCATCCCGCCCGTGCACCGTCGGGATCTCGGCGAAGTTGAACTCCGGGGGGGGCGACGGAATGGCCCATTCCAGGGTTGCTCCGTTCCAGGGGTCGGCCGGCGCATTCCGGGGCTTGCGCCAGGTCTGAAAGATGTTGACCAGGAACACCAGGAACGCCACGCCCAGGACGAACGAGCCGGCCGTCTCCACTTGGTTCAGGAGCTCGAAGCCCAGACCTTCGGGGTAGGTATATACCCGCCGGGGCATCCCATTAAGTCCCACGAAGTGCATGGGGAAGAAGGTCAGATTGAAGCCGATCAACATCAGCCAGAAGTGGACCTTGCCCAGGCCCTCATTCAGCATCCGCCCGAACATCTTGGGCCACCAGTAATATGCGCCGGCCGTCAGGCCGAAGATGCTCCCACCGAACAGTACGTAGTGGAAGTGGGCCACCACGAAATAGGTGTCTGTCTGCTGCAAGTCGGCCGGCGGGGATGAGTGCATGACCCCCGACAACCCGCCGATGATGAACATGGCGATGAAGCCGATGGCAAAGAGCATCGGGGTCCGGTACTGCAGCGATCCTCCCCACATGGTGCCGATCCAGTTGAAGATCTTCACCCCCGTAGGGATCGCGATCAGCATGGTGCTGAGCGCGAAGAACGTGTCCGCCAGCGGCCCCATGCCGGTGGAGAACATGTGGTGGCTCCACACCCCGAAGCCGAGGAATGCGATGAACACGCCGGAGAAGACCATGGCCGCGTAGCCGAAGAGGGGCTTGCGGGAGAACACCGGTAGTACCTCGGACACGATGCCGAACGCCGGCAGGATCAGGATGTAGACCTCGGGATGACCGAAGATCCAGAAGAGGTGCTGCCAGAGCAGCGGATCGCCTCCCCCCGATGGCACGAAGAAGGCGCTGCCGAAGAACCGGTCGTACATGAGCAGGATCAGGGCCACCGTAATAACCGGAAACGCCAGCAGCAGCAGCACCTGAGTGATGAAACTCATCCAGACGAACATGGGCATGCGCATGAGCGTCATGCCGGGCGCGCGCATGTTGACGATGGTCACGAAGAAATTGACTGCCGCGGCCAGCGACGCGATGCCGAGGATCTGAAGACCCAGCATCCAGAAGTCGACGTTCAGCCCGGGCGAGTACTGCTTGGACGTCAGATTGGCATAGCCGAACCAGCCCTGATCGGGGGCCGCGCCGAAGAGGAAGCTGGCGTTGAGAAATAGGCCGCCCAGCAGGAAAACCCAGTAGCTGAACGCGTTGAGCCGGGGGAAAGCCACATCCCGCGCGCCGATCAACAGTGGAATCATGAAGTTGAAGAACATGGCCGACAGCGGCATGATGGCGAGGAAGATCATCGTCGTGCCGTGCATCGTGAAGAGCTGGTTGTACAGGTCGGGAGAAAGGAAGGTGTTCTCCGCGCTGCCCAGCTGGATGCGAAGCAGCAGCGCTTCGATGCCACCGATCAGGAAGAAGAGGAACGCGGTGGCGCCGTAGAGGATCCCGATACGCTTATGGTCGACCGTCGTAATCCAGCTCCAGAGGCCGGTCTTTTCGTCGTGGGACGCCGCATGCGCCTGATGCTGATCTAGAACCCTGGTTGCCATACGAGCCTTATCGTTAGTGCGGGTCTACTTGTGGGCCCGGAGATATGCCACGAGCGCCTGGGCTTCGGATTCGGTCACTCCGAGATTGGGCATCAGCACGCCCTTCTTGATGCCTTGCGGGTCCCGGATCCAGCGCGCCAGGTTCTCGTCGGTGTTCTTGAGGGTTCCGGCCGCGAGATACGAGCGGCCGCCCACGTTGGCCAGATTGGGACCCACCATTCCCTTGGGCGCGTTCACCGCAACCATCGAATGACACGCGAGGCAGCCCTTGGCGGTGAAAAGCTTCTCACCCTCCGCGTAGCGGGGGCTGGGGGCAGGTGGAGCGGCAGCGCCGGCCGGCTTCGGTCCCAATGCCTGCATGTGGGCCACCCACGCCTGGAACTCTGCCGGCTTCTGAGCCTTGATACGGTGCGCCATGCGTCCGTGCTGAATGCCGCAGAACTCGGCGCACTGGCCCGGGTAGTCGCCTTCCACCTCAGCCGTGAACCACATGCGCGTTTCGCGGTTGGCAAAGATGTCGCGCTTGGCGGCGAACTGCGGAACCCAGAAGCTGTGGATCACGTCGTTGCTGCCCATTCGAAGCGAGACCATCCGCCCGATGGGAACATGCAGCTCGTTCGCGGTGGTCAGGTTGTACTCGGGATAACGGAACTCCCACCACCACTGATGTCCTATCACCTCGATGGTGAGGGCATCTTTGCCCGGAACCGCGTTGGTCTCGAAGATGGCCTTGACCGTTGGCACGGCAATGACGGCCAGGATCAGGGCTGGAACAACGGTCCAGATAATCTCCACCGTGGTGTTGCCATGGGTCTGGTGCGGCTCCGGATCTCCCGGCTTTCCCCGGAAACGGAAGATAGCGTAGACCAGAACACCTTCGACCAGCACGAACACGAGAATTGCCCACTTGACCGTGGTGTCCAGAAGGTCGTCGGCGATCCTGGCGAAGTCACCCCGCGGCAGCAGGGTGGTCTGGGGATAATTCTCCGGACTGCAGCCGGCCAGCACCAATGCCAACAGGCAGAGCGCGGTGACCCACCGGGACGAGCACCGAGCGACGGTCCTGAGGAGCATTACGCGTTCATCCTGTTGGTGAGAATCCGCGCGACCGAGAGGCAACCCAAAAGCACGCCGCACTTTACTCTTTGGCCTGGTAGGTGTCAAGGAAGTCCTGGGCCCTCCCGGCTTACCCGCTCAGCCGCCGGAGCAGTATGTTTAGGAAGCCTATCCTCCAACGCCGGGAGAGGTAACTCTCCGGGTCGTCCTTTTTGCGCACGGTAGTAATCATGATTCGTGAAATGCGGGAAAAACTGGGTCGCGAAATCGA
>Ga0136617_10006437_pt1 | contig 10490 bp, 7 predicted proteins | sample AntDrymUQ3222106_2_FD_129672 | JGI IMG/M metagenome (GOLD analysis project Ga0136617, IMG submission 129672) | Polar desert sand microbial communities from Dry Valleys, Antarctica - metaG UQ322 (21.06) | ecosystem: Environmental > Terrestrial > Soil > Desert | place: Antarctica: Dry Valley...
CAAACTAAGCTAAGCGGCCAGTGCGGGAGGTTAAAGTGTTGTTTGAATTATGAGCTCGATACCTATTTAGATGCTTTGCAACATTTTCCGGAAAATGCAGACATGCTGCAGGTGGCAAGAGGAACGGCTACTTTGATTAAAAAAGATATTTTTAAAAATCTCATGTGGTATGTATTGCCGGATAGCAATAAGCAGTACCCGCTGACGATTGAAAGAGTTAAAAAAATAAAAGCACTGAATCATCAGAATATTATTCCGGAAGAAATGGAAGCGGTAGATGTAACCAGCATGAAGCAAAAAGAAGTTGAGCCTGCGTTTGTCGATCTTGTCGGACATATAAGTTTACAAAGCCTGGAAAAAGCAGATAAAAAAAGAAATCAGAAACAGCAACAATCTAATCCACGACAGATAAGGGGGCAACAACAAAAAGGTGGAACTCAAAGAAGCAATAGCCCCCAACAAAAATTCAATCCTTCAAATAAACCCGGACAAGGGCAAAGGAAACCACCGCCACTACAGCAGCCTCGCCGGCCACCATTAGGTAATACAAACGATCCAAAAAAAGATCAATAAGATTTAGGAGAGGTTACTAACAAAGCCTCTTCTTTTTTTATGGCATTATAAATGGCATCCTGAATTTTTCCACGAATACCTAACTGTCCCAACAAATTATTACTGCGTGTATTATATACCCGGTTCGATAAAAATACATACACCAGTTTCGTTTGCGGATCAACCCAAACACAGGTGCCTGTAAACCCCGTATGGCCAAAGGTTTCCGGCGATGCAAGTGTAGAAGGATAAGGATCTTTGCGGGTCGCATTATCTTTTTCAGGTTTATCAAAACCTAAGCCTCTCCTGCTAATGTCGCTGCCATAAGCGGTGAACAATTGTACAGTCTCTGGCCTTAAATAGCGTTCGCCATTAAACTCGCCGCCATTCAACAACATTTGGTAAAGCATAGCAAGATCAAATGCATTTGAAAATAATCCTGCATGTCCTGATACGCCGCCAAACATGGAAGCGCCTTCATCATGTACATAGCCACGCAGCAACTGCCTGCGGAAATGTTTTTCGTCTTCAGTGGGAACTACTCTTTCTATACCGAGGTGCTGCCAGGGTTTAAAATTAGTAGAAGCCATACCCATGGGGTTATAAAAAGTTTTTTGTACGTATTGATCTAAAGGCAATCCCGAAACAGCCTGAACAATTTTTCCCAATAAAATAAAATCATTGTCGCTATAAACGTATTTGGGTGCAGGGCCTAATTCACTTTGCATAATACGCAGTAACATCGTATCGTTCCAATCTCTGCGCAACCAAACATTACGTGCAACAGGTATTGTAAATAATGTATCTCTTTTATCACTGTAAAAAAATGGGGAAGGCATGCCGGTAACAGTATCAATGGTTTCTCTGTAAAATCGAATAAATGGATTTAAACCCGCCTGGTGCAATAATATTTCGCTAATCTTTAATCCTGCTTTATCCGATCCTTGCGTGTAAGAAAGATAGTCTCCGAGGGTTTTATCAAGCTCGAGTTTACCCTCTTCATACAATTTCATAACACTTACCGTGGTGGCAGATATTTTTGTTACAGAAGCAAGATCATAAACACTCTCCAGGGTTACCGGAATGGAATTAGCATCAAATTCAAAATTGCCAAATGCTTTATGATATTTTATCTGTCCATCGTGTACAGCCATTACTACCGCACCGGGAAATGCTTTTTTAATCAGCCCGTCCTTTACAATGCTGTCAATTGTTAACCAGGCGGCAGTTGTTCCTACAGGGCTCAAATTTTTAACAGCGATGCCACTGCCAAATTGATATGTACAAACTGTAACAGGGAGTTTGCCAATGCTTGTGACAGAGCCTCTCAAAAAATCTGCAGCCGCTTGTTGAAAAGGAGCATCGTCCTGGTGCATGGCCACTAATGTTTTTGCGGTGCAAAAGTTTTTTGCTGCATATACATTTCCAAAAAGAAAAGTGGCAACTTTATTATTTTCCTGGAGGCTGCCCCATAAGGTAAGAGCCGCCGGTGTAATATTAAAATTATTAGCAGGTTTACCTGTACGTACATTGGTAAACACACCAATTATCAATGCATCGTACTGACCGCTGTTTATTTGCTGAGCCAATGCTTCTGCTTTAGAAACATCATCATTAAATAAAAATGAAAAAGTATCAGCCTTCATATCGGCCTGCAAACGCTGACCAAAATCTTTTTCAGGGGATGTACCAATTTCGATATATGCCAGTTTTTTTGCCGGGGCTTTAGGAAAAAAACCTCCATCATTGCGCAACAGGGTTACTACATTACGGGCCACTGATTTGTTTATATCATTTGTTTTTGCATTCAGGTCAGCTAATAAATTATTTGTTTCTATTGTTTGCGCTTTTGCTAATCCTAAATCATACTTGGCTCTTAATACTTTCATCAACTTTTCGTCAATGTCTTTCCATTTCAATTTTTTCTTTTTGATGGCTGTTTTAATGGCGCTTATGGCGGCAGGCACATCCTCCGGCAGGCATAACATATCATTACCAGCGATCAATGCCTGTGCGGAAGCGTTACCGCCAGGGAAAAATTTAGTAACTCCCTTCATTTCCAATGCATCTGTAAAGGTTAACCCCTCGTAATCCATTTCATCTCTCAAAAGATCCGTAACATTTTTCTTTGAAAGAGAGGTAGGCCGGTTAGCGGTATTATCAATTGCCGGGATAGAAAGATGAGCGATCATAACACTGCCAACACCTGCTTTAAATAATTGTTTAAATGGATATAGTTCCAGTGAGTCTAATTTCTGAATGCTTTTGGAAATAACAGGCAGGTCATAATGAGAGTCCACTTCCGTATCGCCATGCCCCGGAAAATGTTTTGCACAAGCCATAATGCCTGCATCCTGCATACCTTTTGCGTAAGCCACGCCCAAACTTCCTACTTTATATTTATCCTCTCCAAATGATCGATATCCAATTACAGGGTTGTTTGGATTATTATTTACATCTACAACAGGCGCATAATTTACATGTACACCAATGCGTTTCATTTGCTCACCAACTGCCCTGCCCATTTCGTAAACGATTTTACTATCATTAAGAGCGCCGAGCGTTAATTGGTAGGGAAATTTAATAACACTGTCTAAGCGCATTCCTAACCCCCATTCTCCGTCAATGGTAACCAGCAAAGGCGTTTTAGAAAGTGATTGGTATAAATTGGTAAGATTAGCTTGCCTTACAGGCCCTCCCTGGAAAAAACAAAGTGCACCAACATTGTATTTCTGAATTTGATTGATTACGCCAGTGACATGTTCCGGCCCGAGGTTACTGTGTGCCCTGATAACTATTAACTGTGCAATCCTTTCATCCTTAGATAGGGATTTAAATACACTGTCAACCCATTTTTCTTTTGATAAAGAACTATTGTATTGAGCAAAAGAGGAAATAAAAAAGAGGAATAATGGTACAAGAAAAACGTACTTCTTCATGCAAGCAAATTAATACAATTAGTGTAGTTGCGTTACATGTTAATGCAAAAGGCTTTATAAATTTTTAATCCAGATATTAATATCATGAGGAGCGGCTTCATCGCCGCCAAAATAAGGATACAGTAAATAACCTTTTGCCACTGGTGTAGTGCTTGCCCGGGGCAGATGTTGCGTTATTTCGCCCAGAGTAAAAATATAAGCAGATTCATAAACTTTAATACTGCAACTTATTTCTTTACCAATGGTTACGCTCCCCACTTCTTTTGATGTAACAATACCATTATTATATACATAAGCAAAAAGGCGCAAGGCATTATCACTCCATCGCCAGCCAAACCTTGCGCTGAATTCGTGATGCTTCGTATTATTATCAGAAAAACCATAAAGCTTATTAATATCATATTGATTGATGGGAGAAACAGATTGATAAACAGCCGAACTATCAAATTTTACTGAAAATTTTAGTTCCCGTGTCTCTATAGATTTATATATATTGCCGTCAGCAGAATGATGTCCTGCCCTGATAGTATAATAGGTAAAATAATTAGAGGCATCATAACGGGTTAAGGTTCTGTCTTCTAAAATTATATCCGGAGATTTTGAGCAATTGCATAGAAGCAATAGAGCAGCAACATAGCGCAGGGAATACTTTTTCAAAGGATTAAATGGATTGATTACTAATGTAATAATTTTTGCCAGGCAATCAAAGTATTAAAGTCTTTAAAGTTTAATGTGGTTCATCTGCTAAGACTAAACCTTAGACATATCTTTATCGCTTTCATTATTTTTAAATTACAAAAAAGGATACGTGGCTGATAGAATACAACTACTCCCGGATCATATTGCCAACCAGATTGCTGCTGGCGAGGTAATTCAACGTCCGGCGAGTGCGGTAAAAGAATTATTGGAGAATGCGGTAGATGCTGGACCCACTTCTATAAAATTGTTTATTAGTGATGGCGGAAAATCATTAATACAAGTAATAGACAATGGCGCCGGTATGAGTGAAACTGATGCCCGCATGTGTTTCGAACGCCATGCAACTTCTAAAATAAAAAACATAGATGACCTGTTTCAAATACGCACCATGGGTTTCCGGGGTGAAGCGCTTGCATCCATTGCGGCTGTTGCGCAAGTGGAACTGACCACTAAAAGAGAGCAGGACGAAGTAGGCACTTATATTGAAATGCAAAACAGCCTGGTAATAAAACAACAACCGGTTGCTGCACCTACGGGTACCAGCATCGCCATGAAAAATCTTTTCTTCAATGTACCGGCACGGCGCAATTTTTTAAAAACCAATGCTTCAGAAATGCGTCACATAGTTGATGAATTTACCAGGGTCGCATTAGCCTTCCCAGGCATCTTTTTCTCATTAACAAATAATGGTCAACAGCTTTTTCATTTGGAAGAAGGCAGTTTAAAGGTTCGCATTTTACAGTTATTGGGAAATCACTATAACGCAAAACTAGTAAGTCTAAAAGAAGAAACTGATTACCTCAATATTTATGGCTTTGCAGGCAAACCTGAAACAGCTAAACGCACCAGGGGCGATCAATACTTTTTTGTCAACAACCGTTTTATAAAAAGCGCCTATTTAAATCATGCTGTAACTAATGCTTACCAGGATATGATTTCACCTGATAGTTTCCCGGCCTATGTATTATTTATCGATCTTGATCCGGCGGTTGTTGATGTTAATGTCCATCCCACCAAACAAGAGATTAAGTTTGAAGATGAAAAAATTGTTTACGCATTTATACAAGCGGCTATCAAACATGCCTTAGCGCAATTTAGTATTACGCCAACGCTTGATTTTAATTTAGATGCATCTATACAAGAACTTGATGCCATACAAAAACCTTTTACAGAAGATAAACAAACGGCTACAAGATCATCATCTATATTTCAAACATTTACAGAAGCTAACCAGGCACATAAAATTGAATTGGGTAAAGATGACGATCTCAGGCATTGGAATGAATATAAGCGATCTGCTCAAACTGATCAGAATGAACGGGTATTTTCATTAACAGAAATCCCTGAAGGTTTGCCGAATGCGCAAAATTTATTTCACTCAGAGTTGGGTAATGCTAAGCCGGTTCAGCTATTTAATACTTATATCTTACTCACTGTTTCAAAAAGTTTCTTGCTGATACACCAGCAATCTGCACACGAACGTATTATTTATGAGCGATTAACTGATGCGCTGAATGGAAAAACAATTGCTACACAACAAAGCTTATTTCCTGCTGCCCTTGAATTAGCGCCGTCAGATGCAGTGTTATTAACAGAACTATTGCCCGATCTTCTGCAAATGGGTTATAGCATTGAACCCTTTGGCAAACACAGGTTTCTTATTCAAGGGACACCCGCCGATTTGCAGGCAGGAAATGAAAGCCAAATGTTAGAGAAAATTATTGAGCAATACAAAAACTTTACACCCGAGTTAAAATTATCCAACCGCGAAATGCTTATCCGTTCTGTTTGCTGGCAGCAAGCTATAAAAAGCGGCACTTCCCTTTCTGAAAAAGAAATGCAGGGGTTGATCAACGATCTGTTCCAATGCAAACAACCCAATATTACCCCTAATGGCAAGCCAACCTATACTGATTTTAAAAAAGAAAGTCTTGAGAAAATATTTGGAAGATAATTTTTTGTAGCCGGCTGCATTTTATTCCTTATTCACTACACCTGCGCTTTCTGCAATTCTTATCTCTAACTGATCCATTGTTTGCAGTACAAATAAATTTAGCGCCTGCCTGATGCCTGTAAATTTAGCCATCTCCATTGGCATCGTAAAAAACTCAACTGTTATAATAAATGCCTGTATCCGTATGTCATTAAATATTACATTGAACGTTGTAATTTCTTCCTGTTTTGCCAGGTAAGCTTTAATTTCTGTAACCAGAGATTCTACTTTTGCCGGTGGCGTCTGCAGGTTAATATGTAATATCAATTCTCCTCTTAATTGCGAGCGAAGAGAAATATTGTCTAATATACTATCAACCATTTGCTTGTTCGGCACAGTAACGTACGATTTATCAAGTGTACGGATACGGGTACTGCGTAAACCAATACGTTCTACATTACCTGTAATGTTTTGCACTTTTACCAGGTCGCCGGTGGTAAAAGGCTTATCAAAAAAAATGACGAAGGAAGCAATTAAATTTTCAAGGCTTTCTCTCAGGGCCAATGCTATAGCCGCACCTACTATGCTCAGGCCGGTAAGTAAACTGCCGATGTGATAATTAAAAGCAAAATGTAAGATCATGAGAAAACCAATAATGCCGAAGATCACTTTTACAAAGTCTTTAAAAAAAACAATTAGCTGGTTATCGCCCTGGTCGGGTGTAGCATTGGCCTTACGCTCAAGGATGGAGGCTATAAAATCAATAATGCGCAGTAGCAGCCAGATAAAAGTGGCTATCTGTATAATGGCTGCAAAGGTTTGAAAAATGCGTTGAAGAGAGAATTTGTATATAGTAAAATTTAATTCGGCAGGAAAATTTAATCTGTATAAAGCTATAATGGAAACAGTAACGACTAAAAAAATACTCAGCGGATGAATAACAAGATCAATAAAGGTTTGCTCATCAAATGTTTTCCATTGCCTGCGAAAGAGGCGGCATAATAATTTTGCGAGGTAGCGGGAAATAATTTTATTAAGAATGATAACAAACAAAATAATGCCTGCCGTCCATAACCAATTCTCTATGGTATTACTTAATACAACCTGTTCTAAAAAATTATTCATTCCTTGCTCTTACATAGTTATTAGAAAACTGTTTAAAATTAGTTTGATATTTTATCAATTATCTTATAAGTGCCGTTTGTATGAGCCAGATAAAACGCTGAGGCTGTTAGATAATGTTTCGCCTTGCATGATGCTAAAACCGGAAGTTATAAATGTTCACTGAATCTTTTGATAATGTAAAAAGACGTGTACTGCCAATAATATATTGGTTAAAAGACCCGAACGAAGATGGAAACTGATATTGTTTTTGCATGAAGTTGGACGTATTGTACAAAATGATATTGTTGTTATATACGCCGGTAATATTTTTATCAAATACATTAATGTTTTGCCATTTCGGCAAAGGATATTTTTTTTGAAATGAACCATAATGATCAAAAGCTAATAAACCTACAGCCGAATCGTACAAATGCACTAAACCATTTACATCCAAAATTTTTTGTGGCGCAAAGGATTCTTCGAAAACTGTTCTGAAATCAATCGTTTCTAAAAGAAGATTGCCATGCTCATCTATTTTTTTTAACTTATTATCTATCACATCAAAAATCCAGATGTTATTATCATACGAAGAACCGATAGCTGTTGCCTGAACTATATTTTGCTTACGCAAATCAACCGACCCTCTTACGGAAAGTAACCGATCTAAAATAACAATGGTAGAAAAATCTTTATAATAAAGTAAAATTTTGAGCGGGTTAGTTACATCAATAGAATATATTTTTCCAAATCTTCTTACATCATTATAGACAGCTATGGAATCCCCGGCTTCGTTGAATTTTTTTAATTGATCTGTATTGCTTAAAATATACAGATTATTCAAATTATCTAAAGCAAAATCGGTGGCCTGAAGACTTATTGATTTAACCAAATGAAAATTACTGTCATTTTGTGCATACACAGCAGGAACAAATAACAACTGACAAAATAATATTGCGAAAAAATATTTCATCCCTTTTTTACAATTTTAGCTTCCTGACCGGTATATGAATGTAGCGTTAATTCATTGCCATCAAAAGCGGCATAGGTATAATAATTTATCCAATCTCCTAAGTTAATATACCGGCTTTCATTAGATAGACGAAAGTCTATGGGCAAATGTCTATGCCCGAAAATAAAATAATCAACTTTTTTTTCTTTAAGTACTTCTTTGCTGTAAATGATAAGCCATTCATTTTCTTCGCCTAAAAATTTTTCTTCTGTGCTGCCTGTCGCTTCCCTGCTTTTTCTGCTTGAATAATTCGCCAGGCCCATGCCCATATTAGGCGGAAGTAAGCCAAAAAACCATTGGGATACAGGATTGCGAAAAACTTTTTTTAGCAATTTATATTTATGATCGCCAGGGCCTAAACCATCACCATGCCCAATGTGAAAAATTTTGCCGCTAATGGTAAAATCTTTTGCTTCAAAATAAACAGGTATGCCTAATTGTTTTTGAAAATAATTTTTCATCCACATATCATGATTACCTACAAACAAATAAATGGCGATGCCTGCATCTGTTAGTTCGGCGAATTTTCCCAACAATCGGACATATCCTTTTGGAACAACCTTTTTGTATTCATACCAAAAATCAAAGATATCACCGGCAATAAAAATGGCAAATGCATTTGACTTTATCTCATCAAGAAATTGAACAATTAATCTTTCCCTTTTTAGACTTGATGCAGGATCGGGTGCACCTAAATGAAAGTCGGAGAGAAAATATATTTTTTTGCCTGGAGGGATTTGCATGAATTAAAGCGGGTATTGAAAATTTAGATATTTATATTGTATCAGGGTTGGTATGTATCCATCTTCAAAATGGCATGCAACAGCTTAAGAAATATTTCTTTTTACTTCTTCTACGGTATTGCCTTCAGTGAAAATTGATTCGCCTGTTGCTCTGGCAATATATCCGCCTTCCCTTGCCTTTTCAATTAAAAACTGAATCGGTTTCATTACGATAAAAGTAAAGCAAGACTGTCTAAATTTATGTGGTCTTTTAATTCAACAAAGATTGTGAAATATTATAATAAGGAATTTTTACAAAACTCCCCTTTAGGGGATGGGGGCATCATCTACTAAAAAACAATAAACTTCTTTTGGACCATGCACGCCCACCACCAGCGTTTTTTCAATGTCTGCGGTGCGGCTGGGGCCTGTTGCAAAACTAATCAGTGAAGGAAGCTGCTGATTATATTTCTGTTTCAGCAATTGAAATGCATCTTTTATATCATATTTCAATTGAGAGGTAAACGCAATACAAATATGAACCGGTGCATATACACTATTGATCCGCCCACTGTTTTGAGTACTTAGCACTATACTGCCTGTTCGGGCAACAAGCGCTTCACAACTGGTAACAGAAGCTTCGCAGCTAATAATATCATCAGTCAAAATAGTTGATGATATAAGTTTTAACCATTTCTCTTCTGCACAAAAAATTTTTGTCCATTGGTTTTGGTAACAAAGCTGAATAAATTGTTCGCTCAATTCTTTTTCATCTATACAAAAACTGAATTTGCCCTGGAGTTGTGTAAACTGTTCTGCAAACTCAATTACAATATCCTGCTGCAAGGGTTGAAACACAGAAGCGGTTCCTTCGCTTTTTGGAAATGGAATTGGCGTTGGATGCGCCAACGCCATTCGTATTTTTTTTAAAATATTATTTTTAGCTGAACAGCTCATTATTGTGCAGCCGGCTGTGGAATTATAACGTTTGGATCATAGGGAGGGACGCCTTCGCTGATACCTCCATCGTGATGATGAGGTATATCGTCCTCCACATCCAGTGATTTTTTTTCTTCGTATGGACGCCTGCCGATAAGGGTTTCAACATCACTTTGAAAAAGCACTTCTTTTTCTAATAATGCTTCTGCCAAAAGCTCTACCTGTGCTTTCTTCTCTTGCAATAGAGCTTTGGTTCTTTCGTAAGCTACATCAATTAATAGCCTTACTTCGTGATCTATAATTTTTGAGGTTTCTTCAGAATAAGGTTTTGTAAAAGCCTGGTCCTGCTGAGGATCATAATAACTAACGTTACCAACCTTATCATTCATGCCATATACCGTTACCATTGCATAAGCGATACGCGTAATTTGCTGCAGGTCATTTTGAGCGCCTGTAGAAATTTTATTAAAGAAAATATCTTCTGAAGCCCGTCCGCCGAGGGTCATGCATATTTGGTCATTTAACTGATCGGTATTATATAAATATTGTTCTTTTGGCGTGTATTGTGCATAACCAAGCGCCGCAGTACCCCG
>Ga0136617_10006438_pt1 | contig 10490 bp, 7 predicted proteins | sample AntDrymUQ3222106_2_FD_129672 | JGI IMG/M metagenome (GOLD analysis project Ga0136617, IMG submission 129672) | Polar desert sand microbial communities from Dry Valleys, Antarctica - metaG UQ322 (21.06) | ecosystem: Environmental > Terrestrial > Soil > Desert | place: Antarctica: Dry Valley...
AGGCTTTCGCCCATTGCCCAAGATTCCTGGCTGCTGCCTCCCGTAGGAGTCTGGGCCGTGTCTCAGTCCCAGTGTGGCTGATCATCCTCTCAGACCAGCTACGCATCGTCGCCTTGGTGGGCCTTTACCCCACCAACTAGCTAATGCACCGCGGGCCCATCCCTCGCCGGATGGCCGAAGCTACCTTTCCTTACAGGGCCATGCGACCCTGAAAGCTTACGGGGTATTAGCCGGAGTTTCCTCCGGTTGTTCCCCTGCGAGGGGTAGGTTGCCCACGTGTTACTCACCCGTTCGCCACTTTACTCACCCCGAAGGGCTTTCTCGTTCGACTTGCATGCCTAAAGCACACCGTCAGCGTTCGTCCTGAGCCAAGATCAAACTCTCCGAACTATACTGCTCTAGCGCCGAAGCGCCTTTCAGTACGTGTTGGTGCGGGCGCTACCCGCTCGGCGGTCCCTAGTTACACTCCAGGACCGCAAAGAGTCAGTCTCGGCGGTTATAGACGGGTTCTACTACCCAATCTTTCACTGCTATCCAGTTTTCAAGGCCTCAAGCCCCTGCCTCTCGGCGGAGCCGACGGAGTCTACCTTCTCAAAGCGACTAAAACGCCCACCTTTCGGCGGGCCAGGTAAGCGCTCCCAATCTGTCGGGAGTTCTACCCTATGTGCCGCTCTCGATTTTCAAGTAGTTCCCCGTCATCAGCTAGAGAAGTATAGCACCAGGCCCCGAGGTGTCAAACCCGTTCTTGGTATTTTTCAGAGGGTGAGACGGGCGTAGCGGCGTTTGCCGACCTGGAGGACCTTGCCTTGGAGCTCTGTACTCGGGAGCGAGAGCCTCTCGTCGCGCACGACCCGGCCGCCGACCCTGACTGCTCCTCCCTTTACGAAGCGGCGCGCCTCGCCATTGGTCTTGGCGAAGCCGGCGAGGGTGATCAGGTCGACTATCCAGATTTCCTCCCGCGCAGGTAAGCGGACAACAGGCGCGTCCTCGGGCACCTCGCGGCGCACGACGGCATCGAAGAGCTTCTCGGCGCCGGCCACGGCGGAATCCCCGTGGAACGTAGAGACCAGCGAGCGGGCCAGCTCGCGTTTCTGCTCGACGGGCTCGCCCTCTGGCATAGGTCTGTCGAGCAGAAGGGAATAGTAGTCGGGCATCAAATGGTCGGGGATGCTCATTACCTTCCCGAACATCTCACCCGGCGGGTCTGTTACGCCAATGTAGTTGCCGACGGACTTGCTCATCTTGATCTTTCCGTCGGTGCCGACGAGGAGCGGGGTCGTGACGACGCACTGCGGGATCATCCCGTAGTACTCCATCACCTGCCGGCCCATGAGCAAATTGTAGAGCTGGTCGGTGCCGCCGAGCTCGACGTCGGCTTGTATCGCGACGGAGTCGTAGGCCTGCATGAGGGGATACAGAAGCTCCGTCAATGTTATTGGGTCGTTCGCGGCGTAGCGCTTGCTGAAGTCGTCGCGCTCCAGTATGCGGGCCAAGGTCGTCGCCCTGGTCAGCCCTATCAGGTCAGCCATCGTCAGCGGCGCGAGCCACTCGGAGTTGTGGCGGACCTCGGTCCTGGAGCGGTCGAGGATCACATAGGCCTGCTGGAGGTAGCTCCACGTGTTCTCCTCGATCTGCCCGGGCGAGAGGATCGGACGCGTCTTCGATCGTCCTGAAGGGTCGCCGACGCGCGCGGTGTAGTCTCCTATCACTAGCACAGCGGTGTGTCCGAGATCCTGGAATGCACGAAGCTCCCTCAGTACCACAGCGAAGCCGAGGTGAATGTCAGGGGCCGTGGGGTCTATTCCCAGTTTTACCCGCAAGGTCTCGCCACCAGCGAGACGGCGGTCGAGCTCCTCTCGTGGGATCACATCCACGGCGTTCCTGTAGATCTTTCGGTGCTCTCGAAAGGCCTTCATTAACAGATCGCAACCTTCTCGCAATACCAATGTAACCTGTGTCGGCGTAGTGTAGTATACCGGCTCGATGGCCCGCACCTACCAGAAGAAAAGGAGTCGGGGCGGGCGGGACAGGCAGTCGCGACGGCCGGTACGTCTACCCGAGCACCGCAAGGGATCTTCTAAAAAGCGCCTGGCTTCGAGGATTCTGCGCGTCACAGGCGTCTTTCTTCTGTGCGTGCTTGTTGCTGGTGTGGCTTTCGCGGCGGGTGGGTACCTCGGGCTCATAGAGAGCGTGCAGAGGCTGGACGAGCCGCGGACCTACGAGACCCATCCCACCTACATATACTCGGCCCCGCTCGGCGGCAACGAGGACTCGCGGCGTGTGATCGGGACGATATTCGAAGGCCAGAACCGCAAGACGGCTTCGCTATCGGAGATGCCGCCGCACCTGCTCGACGCCGTAGTTGCCAAAGAAGACGAGCGCTTCAGGGAGCACGGCGGCGTCGACCTCTGGGGGATCATGCGCGCTCTCTGGGTCGACATCAGGGCCGGAGAGGCCGTCGAGGGCGCGAGCACTATAACCCAGCAGTACGTAAGAAACGCCTATCTCTCGCAGGACCGTTCGATCAAGAGGAAGATCAAAGAAGCTCTCATCGCCATAGAGGTGGAGCGCAAAGAGAACTCGAAAGACCAGATCATCGCCGATTACCTGAACACCGTCTACTTCGGTAATAACGCCTACGGGGTGGAGGCGGCCGCCGAAACCTACTTTAACGAGTCGGTCGAGGACCTGAGCGTCGCGGAGTCGGCGACCCTGGTCGGGCTCCTGTGGTCTCCGTCGATCCTCGGAGAGGACCGCGAAGGGGCACGGTATCAGCGAGACCTCGTACTGACGAAGATGTTCGACACAGGCTATATTCCTAGCCAGGACTACAATCAGGCCCTCGAGGAGCCATTGCCTGAGGCATGGCCCGCCAACACGCCGACCAGGTCGGGGTTCACGGGGCCTGATCTCACCCGCGACTTCGCGCAGTACACCCATGACGAGCTCATACGTCGTTACGGCGTGAATACCGTTCTCGAAGGCGACCTCAGCGTCTACACCACCATAGACCTGAAGGAGCAGGTCGCCGCCCACGATATCGCCTACGGACCTTCTGGATACCTCCCCGGAGCGGACGACCCCGACCTCGCCCTCGTCTCCATAGAGCCAGGGACCGGCCGTATAAAGACCATGGTCGGTGACAGGGACGAGAACGCCCAGTTCAACCTCGTCACCCAGGGCAGGCGCCAGCCCGGCAGTTCGTTCAAGCCGTTCGCCCTCATCGCAGCCCTGGAGCAAGGCATCGATCCCAATACCAGCTACGTCTCGGAGAAAAAAGAGTACAAGGTCGACGTCGGGCTCGACAGACCGGAGACGTGGGAGGTACAGAACTACGACGGCATCGTGCGGGGTGAGATCAGCCTGAAAGAGGCGCTCTGGAAGTCGGATAACACGGTGTTCGCGGACCTGGCGATGAACGCTGGTGGCCGTGGCCTGAAAAACGGACCGGAGAAGATCGCGGAGGTCGCAAGGAGATGCGGGATCGCCACGCATCTCCCCGAACATCCCAAGCCTTCCATCGTGCTCGGCGCGTACGAGGTTTCTCCTCTCGACATGGCCACAGCATACGCGACGATTGCGAACGACGGACGCAGGGTCGAACCGACCGCGATCTCGAAGGTAATAAGCAATGAGGACAGTGACAAGGAGAAGGTACTTTACGTGGCGCCCGAGCATCCTGATGGAAAACAGGTCATTTCCGAGGACATAGCCAATGAGGCGACCGAGATCATGATAGGCGACGTCACAGAAGGTATAGCGAAGGACGCCTCATTGGGAGACCGTCCCGTCGCAGGCAAGACGGGTACTAGCGAGAACTTCTTCGACGCCTGGTTTATAGGTTTTACCCCCGAACTGGTTACCGGCACGTGGATGGGCTACGCCGAAGGCGGAGAGACCCTCGAATACGTCCTCGAATACGCCCGCAAGTTGCACGGTCTCCCAGGTGGCATCACCCCGGCCCAGATCTGGAAGTCGTACACGCAGGTCATCATGAGAGGCGAACCTATCGAACAGTTCGATGGCGTCGAGATACCCGAGACAGAAGATCGCTCCACAGCCCCCGAACACGGCGCGAAGAATACTCCCGCAGGCGCCCGTAAACAGGCGCCCACACCATCGAGAGCCCGGGAGCGGGCGCCAAAGACCCGTCGGGCCGCAGCGAGCGCCTCAGCATCCAGCGTCGCCCCATCGAGAGCCAGACCCACTCGGGCCGAGCGCGCCGGAGCCGCACGTTACAGGGACGCGCGTTCCAGTGCTAGCGCCGCCCCCAGGTAGCCTTCGGAGGCACGGAGACGTGTTCGTCGCCGTCGACCAGGTAACGCCACGGCAGTTCGGTCCCGCGTGTTATGCCGATCCGGGTCGTCTCGACGATACCCTCAGGCGGAGCTCCTACGTCCGAGATAGTCAAGCTACTCGAGGTGAGATCTTGCCCGTCGTAATTCAGGTCGACGCCTAGGGCTTGGGTCAGGCGACCAGGACCGTTGCACAGGTTTCGGGTGCGGCCTCGTCGCTGGGCCATCAAATCCTCGCCGTCGGAGGGGCGGAGCGCCCTGATCAAGACGGCGCTCCCGACGCCCTCGGGCTCGCAGACGACGTTGAGGAGTTTGTGGATGCCGTAGGAGAGGTAGACGTAGGCGATGCCGGGCGGGCCGAAGATGTTACGGTTGCGCATCGTCGGTCCTTTGTAAGCGTGGCACGCGGGGTCCTCGGGACGATATGCTTCGGTCTCGACGATCACGCCCGCCGTCCGTCCCTCGGGAGTCTCGTGGGAGAGTATGCAGCCGAGGAGGTCGACCGCGACCTGCCTTGGATCCCTGTTGTAGAAGGCGGCCTTCAGAACATCTGCGGAGATGCCTGTTCCCCCGTAAGGTCCGTTATGCGGCGGGAGAGTTCGTCGAGATCAAGCCCCGCTTCGGAACGAATGGACGATTTCAGCAGGGGACGGACCTGGCCGATCTGCAACTGCAACTCGCGCAGCAGCTCGGCCGCCCCGCTCTCGGCGCCGACCATGTCCCTGAGGATCGTCCCTTCCGTCCGGCCGGCCACCAGCGGCTCGGGCAGGCCGTCGACGTAGACGAGCGTGCGACGTCCGCTTCCCCGCTCCTCTTCTATCGGGACGAGAGCCACGATGTTGTCGGCCCTTACGTACTTGCCGAACCCGAGGGTGACTATACGGTCCGCTAAAACCTTCATCTCGATGAAACCTCCATCCTACTAACCCTTATAACATCCCCGCCGGCTACGGGCGACCCGCCAGAAGCTACTGTACGACACAATCCGAACTCTCTCCTGAGGCGGGGAACGCATGGGCCAGCCCGTCCGCGGACAGACGGGCGCGGTGCCTATAGCCCTCCGAGGTGTAGTGAGTACCGTCCAAGATATACCAACTATCTTCCACCAGCGAAGCCCAGTCGAAGACCCGCAGGGTCGAGTACTTCGCGCAGGCGTCTACAACGGTACGGTTCCAGTCCTGCATGTTGGCCTGCGAGTAGGGTCCGGTATCGAGCAGCGACTTCACGGTGATCCACAACACCGGCTGGCCGCCCATCACCCGCATCATACGCCTGATCCTGGCCTCGAGCCCCACTATCGAACCCACGTAGACGTTAGCTGTGTCGTTGCTACCGAGCGCGATCACCCAGCATCCCCGGAAGCCATTCGCCTTCAGATCACGAGCTATCGCGTAGCCACTGGCCTGATTCGCCGATAGGGTCTCGACGATCGACCTGGCGCCCGAGATCTCGAAGTACTGCGACGTGGCGCCTACCCGCGCGTACTGCGCCCCAAGGCGGTGGTCAGGGTTGGGCAAATAGCTCGGCAAAACCATGCCTTCCGACGTAGAGTCGCCGATGTAAGCAACCGAGTTGCAGGAGGACATGGTGGACGACGCAGCTTCTCTTGACTCTGGCTCCGATGACTTTCGCCCGCGTCCCTGATTGTTGGGGGAGGTAGCCTCCAGCGACGTAGCCTTCTGTGACGTTTTCTCCGGAGCGAGAGTGGTGGTCGGAGCAGCGGCCGTGTTGTGTGTCGAGACCCCGACGTCCAGGGGTCCCTTTTCGGATCGGGCCGCAAAAACCACTGCTCTGGGCGCTTGGGCTGACCATCCCGGAGAGGCCGGCGCAGTCCAACGCTAAGACCGCTACCGCCACCACGGATACCACCCCGGTGAGTAACGGTCGCCGAGGCAGATAACTTGCTGGTGCGGCGGCCCTCCACCATCTGACCTTGAATCGGGTTCGAGCCCAGATCCGGTCCATGGCGCCGCGGCGGATGGGTTCCTCGAAAAACCGCCAGGAGAGGGCGGCAACAGCTATGGTCGCAACCACCTGGATCACTTCCAGGCCAAGGCTCGCCTTCTGCTGCATGCTCGGTGCCGTGAGCACGATTATTGGGTAGTGCCAGAGGTAGATACCGTACGAGCGCACCCCAAGCCAGCGCAGCGGCGCCCAACCTACGGCCACGCCGAGCCAGCTTGCGGGATGCACGAGGGCGGTTACAGCCAGGACCGTGCCCACCGTAAGGAGTAAGATCCCACCCTTGTAGAGAAACGGCGAGTACTCACTAGTCCGCCAGATCAAGAGCCCTATGACGACAAGCCCGACGACTCCGGCAGTATCCAACAAGAGGCGGCCCCGAACGGTAATAAGGTCGGCGCGAAGCTTGCGGCTCGGCCACACCATGGCCAGGGCGGCACCGACGAGGAGGGCAAAGGCTCGGGTGTCGGTTCCTTCGTAGACCCGCGTCGGGTCGACGCCGGGCTCGTAGATCCAAGCCATTGCTGCGGCAGAGAGGGCCGCACCAGCCAGGGTCAAGCCGGCCAGCGTGAAGCGCCCTGGAACGTATCGCAGGCCGAGCCAGAGCAAGAAAGGCCAGATCAGGTAGAACTGTTCCTCCACAGCCAGGGACCACAGGTGGTCGAGCGGCGGCGGCGGTCCGAAACGGGCGAAGTAGGAGGCGTCGCGGACGATGTTCCACCAGTTGCTCACGTAGGCGACGGCAGCGAGCACGTCTCCCCTGAGGCCGGGGAGCAAGGACCGATCCAGCAACGTAACCCATGCCACTACCACCGCAAGCATCAGGAAGAGGGCGGGCAGGAGCCGCCGCGCCCTGCGGAGCCAGAAGTCGCCGAGACGGAGGCGTCCTAAGGCCTCTCGCTGGCCGAGGAGCAGGTCCGTTATCAGGTAACCGCTCAGGGTAAAGAACACACTAACGCCGAGGACCCCCCCTGGTGCCAAGCCTGGATCCAAATGGTAAGCGATAACGGCAAGTACGGCGATGGCCCGTAGACCATCGAGACCTGGCATGTAGCGCTGGGAGCTCCCTACCGGCTTAGGCATAATGCCAACCCCAAGCACCAATAGAGCACGGGCCGATACTCACCATGACCGCCTCGAGCGTCCTACCAGGGCAGGCATGATTAGCCCGAATCGCAGTCTTCCTGGGGCTCAACGGTCGTTGCCCCTCTCGTGGAGGCATGCTGGGTCAGCATGGTACAACCAGTCCATCATTCGATTCCGGATAAACGAGTAGGACACGGCTCCGGTCCCCCCACTCTCCTACAACGGCCCCGTACAATACCTACTCATTGTACTCATGATCGCTGCGAGCGTGGCACATCCCTGCCAAACCCGGTATATTCCTTGCCGTGCAGCTTGACGACGGAGCCAGAACGCTCGAAAGTGAGAGGATCGAGTTGCGGCGCCACTCCCGTAGGAACTACGACCTCTACGCGGCGTGGTACGGGGACCCGGAGATATGGCACCTGACGAGCTGGGCGCCGTCGCCCCTGAGCCGTTCGACGGTCGAGAGGTTGTTCGAGGACAGGGAGATCTCGCAAACGGACGATTCTTTCGCCATCCATATCAAGGGCAACGACGAGCCTATCGGAGTGATCAGCCTCATGAACAAGACCGTGGCCAACGAGTCGGCGGAGCTATCGGTGATCGTGGGCCATCAGAACGACCGCCGCCAGGGTTATGGGACAGAGGCAATCGGCCGGCTTTTGCGCTACGCCTTCGAGGAGCTGGGGCTCAACCGCATCGGCCTGAGCGTCTTCGAGTTCAACGAGGAGGCCATCTCGGCCTACGAGGGACTAGGCTTCGTGGAAGAAGGACGCTTCCGCCAGGCCATAAAGCGTCGCTCCGGTTTCCACGACGCCATCCTCATGAGCATCCTGAAGTCGGAGTGGGAGTCTAACTCCTGACGCGTACGCCGAACTCGTCCTCGAGCCTGCTCAGGACGCGCCAGACCTCAGCGTCCACCTCTTCGTCCGTGAGCGTCTTCCCGCCCTGGAACGTGAAGCCGAAGGCTACGCTCTTCTGTCCCGGTGGAACGGGGCTTCCCGCATAGACATCGAAGACGCGTACCTCGGTCAGCAATTGGCCGGGCAAATCCCGCACGGAGCGCAGCATGTCGCCCACCGGTATCCGTTCTTCGACGAGCACGGCCAGGTCCCTGGCGACTGCTGGAACGTTGACGAAAGGCTCGAATCGGGGCTCCGGAGCCGGCTGGCACAAGGCAGTGTCCAACTCCAGGGCGGCGACAGGCCAGCCGTCCAACCCGAACCTCCCGGCGACCTCGGGATGTAGTTCCCCGACCCAGCCTGCCTCCTTGTCACCGGCAAGCACCGCCGCCGAGCGCCCTGGATGCAGGTACGGCCTCGTCGCAGGGACGAAACGGGCGCCCGGCACAAGCCGCTCGACGAGGCCCTTCGCCTCGAAGAAGCCGGCTCTGAACTCGGGCACGTTCCAGCCTGCGGGACGCACGGTGCCGCCGAGCACGACCCCGATCCTGCTAACCTCCCGCACGCCCATGAGCCGGCCGGCTTCCTGAACGCCGCGCTCGCCCGTCATGCGGAACCGCAGCGCGGCCTCTCGCAGTTCGTCCTGCGGAACATCGGCGAAGAACACGTTCCCTACTTCGAACAGCGCTCCCCCCCGCGCCCCGAAAGCCCTGTTTCGGGCCGTGGCGTCGAGCAACCCTGGCAGGATGCTGGTCCGCAGATGGCCGCCTTCGGCGCTCAGGGGGTTCTCTAGCCTGACGGTCCCATCTTCCAGGCCGAGGTCCTCCGTCCAGCGCTCGGGGCCGAACGGGTACGTGATAGCCTCCGAGAGTCCGAGGTCAGCGAGCAGACGCCTTAGCAAACGCGTCCTTTGCTGGCCCTCCGTAAGTCCCCCGGTCTGCGGAACGGCGGGCAGCGTCTCGGGCACCCTGTCGAGCCCGATGAGCCTCCCGACCTCCTCGACGAGGTCGGCCTCGCGGCGGAGATCCCTCCTGAAGGTCGGAACGGTGGCCCACAACTCTCCGTCTTCCCGCTCGACCTCGCACCCGAGTGCTTCGAGACGTTCGACTGCCTCCTCCATCTGCACAGGCATGCCGAGCAGCAGCTCGGCCCGCCCGAGCCGCAAGGGTACGCGCCAGGGTTCTACGGGTTCAGGGTAGTGGCTGAGGGTGTCATCGGTGCTCCTCCCTCCAGGAGCTTGCGTGAGCAGGGCACTCACCCGGTCCATCGCGTAGGCCACCATGTTCGGGTCGAGGCCACGTTCGAAGCGGCCGGAGGCGTCGGTACGCAGGCCGAGCTTCTGGGAGGTCTGAAGGATGTTGCGGCCTTCGAATGTGGCGACCTCGATCAAGGCGTCCGTGGTCTCCTCCCCCACCTCGGCGTCCTCGGCGCCCATCAACCCGGCGATCACAAGCCCGCGCTCCTCGTCGGCAATCACGAGCATCTCCTCGTCGAGCACGCGCGTGGATCCATCGAGGAGTGTGATCTTCTCCCTCGTCCTCCCGCGCCTGACGACGATTCCCTCACGCACCCTGAGCGCGTCGAAAGCGTGGATGGGCTGGCCGGTCTCGAGCATCACGTAGTTGGTCGCGTCCACGATAGCGTTTATAGGCCGCATGCCACCAGCGTAGATCCTGCGCCGCATCCACAGCGGCGCCACCTGCCCAGGTTCGAGGTCAGAGATGCGCCTGAGATCGTAGCGCGGACATAGATCCTCGGCCTCGACCCTGAGCCTGAAGTCGCGGGTCGGCTTCCCTCCTGTTTCGAATGATGGTTCGGGGATCCTATATTCCGTTTTCAGTATGGCGGCGAGCTCCCTAGCGACCCCGATCATGCCCCACAGGTCAGGCCTGTTCGGGGTAACGTCGATGTCGAGGACGGTCTCGCCGACGGGGAAGTATTCGGCGACGGGACGCCCGACCTCGTGAGAATCGTCGAGCAGGAGTATCCCACCGTGGTCCGCCGAGATGCCGAGCTCGCGCTCGCTCATCATCATCCCGTATGACTCCAGACCGCGAAGTTTCGCCTTTTTCAACGTCGTCCCGTCGGACATGACGCTGCCTGGCAGCACGACGGGTACGCGGACGCCCGGGCGCGGGTTCTGGGCGCCGGCCACGATCTGCACCTCCCTGCCGCCGAGGTCGACCTTCGCGACGAAGAGCCTGTCGGCGTTGGGATGCGGCCCGAACTCGACGACCTCACCAAT